>Ga0210387_10004963_pt1 | contig 10205 bp, 6 predicted proteins | sample IncBWC7OmetaG_FD_160108 | JGI IMG/M metagenome (GOLD analysis project Ga0210387, IMG submission 160108) | Forest soil microbial communities from Barre Woods Harvard Forest LTER site, Petersham, Massachusetts, United States - Inc-BW-C-7-O ...
TCTTTTCTAGCGCGCGTGATGGATGCGGTTGCATTCTCTTTGAGAACTTGCCTGGTAACCGCGCTACTGCTAAGCCTCTCTGGGTTGAAGGTAGCGGCGCAAAATGCGCCACTGATCTCCGGTGGCATCGGTTTTCTTACTGCGACCAACGGTGGAGTTACTTCCTATCAGCCTGTGATCGCGCCGGTGGCTGCGGTCCCGCTTGGCGAGCATCTGCTGGTGGAGTCAAGAGCGTACATCAACAATTTTATTGCCCCTAAGAACGGAAACAGCGGCCCGTATCAGAGCAATTTTTTCGCCGGACTCCAGTACCTTCAGCTGGACTATATCGCGGCACCGAGGCTTACCATTACGGTCGGAGATTTCCTCACGCCTTTCGGCACATATAACGAACGTCTGGCGCCAATCTGGATAAGTAACTTCCAGGACGCCCCATTGATCTCACCGATTGGAATTGGGGAAGGGTCCAGTTTGGGTGGAATGCTGCGTGGCGCGGCCTTCTCAAACTCTCACGTGCAGCTGAACTACGCCGCGTATTTTTCAGCCGAGAGCAATGTTGCGCAGTTTCCCGCTGAACGCGCGGCCGGGGGACAGTTTTCGATGTATATCCCCGGGAAGCGCCTGGAGATTGGCACCTCTTACTCACGGACTCTTCAGGGCCAGCAGGGAAATTCCACGGGAGTCGATCTGTGGTGGCAACCCTACCGCGTGCCTCTCGCGATTCGTTCTGAATATGCTCACGGACCGCACGCTCAGGGGTACTGGGTGGAGTCAGCTTATCGCTTATCGCAATGGAGTGGTCCGGAAAGCTGGCTGGGGCGTCTCGAGCCGGTGTTCCGCATGCAACAGACCTTTCGCGATAGCCCGGGACCGGGCGATCATCTTCCAGCGGTCAATACACAGCGCGCGGACTTCGGGCTCGACTACCATCTGCCGCACGAGGTCAGAATTAACACGAGTTATGCGCGGCAGTTCTCCAGCACAGGCAACACAAATATCTGGGAGACAACTCTGACTTATCGCTTTCTCTTTCCAGTCCTCTGGAAGGGCGGCTCCAAATGAAACGTACACCTGCAATGGCAGTCATACTTTCGGCGGCGCTGCTGAGCTGTGCTTTGGCTCAAAGTCCTACTCAACCGGCTAAGGCCAGTAACACTTCCGCCAAGGCGCAGCCGAAGACGAATACTCAAACTGATATTGGTCAGCGGAAGTTCGATGCGAACTGCAGCCGATGTCACACTGCGCCGGAGCAGTTGTCCCCTCGTCTCACCGGCACTGTAGTTCGACACATGAGAGTTCGTGCGAACCTGAGCGCTCAAGATGAAAGAGATATTCTCCGATTCCTCGCGCCTTAGAATCACTGCGGTGTCCTCCTGAAGCTGGTCTCTCTACTTACGTCCTTTCTCTCTGTCAGTTCTGACAGTTTCCCCTGCTCACAACGCGGCGTAACTTACCGATCTGGCCAATATGCTGAGCAGAAGGTGGACTTGTCGCGAGGTTCGCCCTTATTGTCTTCAATCATGTAGTGCTCATTGCGCCAGCTGTCACAGATTCCATACAAGACTGCGGTTTAGCAAGGAGGAGTGGTGACAGGTTCTGCGCGCACAAATCGCCCGATGTTTTTTCTTATAGAGGGCGGACCGACCTATCGACTTGAACAACGGGCAGGACTAGTTCGCGAGCACTCGCCGCTGATTGTGCGTCGAGCTTTGTTTTCTATTCTTCTGACGTGGGTTCCTCTGCTTGTTCTCTCTGCCTTGCAAGGTAACGCGATTGGAGATCGTGTTGCCATCCCCTTTCTCCGTGACTTTGCTTCCTATACGCGATTCCTTTTCGCATTGCCGTTGCTGCTGGTCGCCGAATCGGTGCTGGGTCCGCAAATTGCCCGCGCTGCAGCTCATTTCGTTCACTCGGGCCTGGTCATCGAAGAAGACTATGGGCGCTTCGATTCTGCGGTCGAAAAGGGCTTGCGATGGCGTGACTCCGCTCTTGCGGAGTTCCTCCTTCTTGCTCTGGCGTATTGCGTGGCGTATACAACGCTGAACTCTCTGGCGGTTCAGTCTTCCACCTGGTACGTGACCCACACAGGTGCAACCCATTCCCTGACCATGGCTGGACGCTGGTTTGCCTTCTTCTGCGTTCCTTTCATGCAGTTCATTTTGCTTCGCTGGTTGTGGAGAATGTTTCTCTGGGGACAGTTTCTCTGGCGTATGAGCAAGCTGAACCTGCAATTGATACCAACTCATCCAGATGAGGCCGGTGGACTGGGCTTTTCCGGTGAGGCTCATCGTTTTTTTTCGGTTATCCTTTTTGCCTACTCGGTCGGGGCAGCCGGGGTTCTGGCGAACAATATTGTTTACGACAAGATTCCGCTCTCGCATTTTGCGCCGTTGATCGGAGCGTATGTCATCGTAGCCGTCCTTATCTTCCTTCTCCCCCTGTGCGTGTTCACCCCAATCCTTGTGCAGACCAAGAGGACAGGACTCTACAAGTACGGATCGCTGGCGACGGAATATACGTCCTCGTTTCAGAAGAAATGGATTGAGACGCAACCTCCGCGGGAGGAGGCATTGCTTGGAAGTGGCGATATTCAGTCGCTGGCCGACTTGGGCAACAGTTTCTCGTTCATCGAAAAGATGGGCATCCTTCCGACGGACCATCGGACACCGATCGCCTTCGCTGCCGCATGCCTGATCCCAATGATGCCGCTGCTTCTGACCATGATGCCGCTGGGAGAACTTCTCGGGATGCTCTTGAAGCTGGTTTTGTAGCTTGATCTGTCATGGCCCACCCTGTCTTGTTTTGAATAAAGTATCCAATTTCAGCAGTTTACGAACATCGAGATGCGCAAGGTATTCCAACTAAAAGACTTATCCTCAAAGTCTTGGTTCTAAAAGAGTTAGCCCCGAAGCTTGGCTTCGGGGCTAACTCTTTTTCGATTTTCGATCTATAGGTTAAGTATACCAACCTGAAGCTAACTAAAATGCCACGCGGATATTGCTGATAAGGAAAGAGTTACCTTGTTTGGGGACTTGACAAGCGATTTTGCCGGGTTTTTGCATTTTTTTCTTTTCCCTTACCGGCCTACTGCAACGATTATTCTGGTCGCAGATCGAATCTGGATTTCAGCAACGACAAAGCAGGAGCAATGAAATGAAGAGGTTCTGCCTCGTTCCTCTGGCCGCGCTTGCGCTGACTGCGTGCAATCAGGCGCCGCAGGTTACTCAGACTCACTACGACAGAATTGCCGATCAACCCTACATTGAGGGGTACCCGATGAAGGCGGACATTAGCCTCCTGAAGCAGGAGCTGCTCTTTGAGCGGGGTGTCCAGGGTTATTTGTGGGCACTTCCTGCGCTGAACATGTATGGCATGAAGGAGGGATCGGAGAAGGTCTTCGGCAAGGGCTACAACGTCCTGCCCATCTTCAAAGAGCGGCTGAACGCGAAGACTTTGATTTCGACGCCGAACTCTGACGTGATCTATGCGCTGGGGTATCTCGACCTGAAGGAAGACGGTCCGCTGGTGATTGAGGTTCCGCCGGGGCTACAGGGCATACTGGACGACTTCTGGCAGCGACCGGTTCGCTCGGAGGGTCAGATTGAAGGCCGCGATTGGGCCGGCGATGTTGGCGTTGCGGGGCCCGACCACGGCAAGGGCGGCCAGTACCTGGTGTTGCCGCCGGACTACAAAGGACCGATCCCAGAGGGCTACCTTACCTTCCGTTCGGGCACCTATGGGGTGTTCGTGTTCTGGCGCGGCTTCTTCAAAGATCCGAAGGAACTGACGGAACCGGTGAAGGTGATGGAGCAGACACGCATCTATCCGCTGGGCCAGGAGGCGACTGCGAAGCCGATGGTCTTCCCCGACGCCTCGGCTACGCCCGCGAACATGCTATATCCGCAGGATGGAACTGCGTTCGACATGCTCTCTCGCTTTATCGATCATGAATATGTAGACCCGACGGATATGGAGATGCGGGGAGTCCTGGCAGGAATCGGGATCATTCAGGGTAAGTCTTTTGCGCCTGACGCGCAGACGCGGGAGATGCTGGATAAAGCAGCGCGCACGGCGTCGAGGATTGGTCACGCCATCTCGTATCGACCCTCCGCGATGATCCCCAACGGGTTCTATTACGCGAACCGTCACTGGATCAATCCGTTCCCAACGAACGCGACCTTTACCTCCGATACCTACAATGTGATCGATGCGCGCACGGGGTTTTTCACGTTCGCGTACTCCGCCAGTCCTGGCATGGCGGTGAATATGGAGAACGTGGGCGCGAAGTACCCTGCGGCCTACGAGGACGCCAACGGCGACTTCCTTCGCGGCAGCCAGCCTTACGTGCTGCATCTGCCGGCGAATATTCCAGCGGCGATCTTCTGGTCGGTCACGGTCTACGATCCGATCACCGGTTCGGGGCTCGATAACGGACAGCCGTTTCCTTCGTTGAACACGATGGACAAACCGATCCAGAACGCAGACGGCTCGACCGACATTTACTTTGGCCCGAAGTCGCCGGGGGCAGGGAAGAACTGGATTGCTACGGTTCCAAATAAGGGCTGGTTCACGCTCCTCCGCTTGTATGGGCCGACGAAGACGTTCTTCGACCAGAGTTGGAAGCCCGATGACATCAAGAAAGTGAGTTGATTCGCTCAAGGCAAGCTAGGAATTGTCCGCCAGTTGCAGGATCCGATCGACTGAGTCGGGGGCCTCGGCTCGGCATCCTGCGTAACAGGTGGCGCTGGCAACTGCGCTTTCGAATATCCGCACGATGTCCGGGGATTCCGCCAAACTATGAGGCGTGTTTCGCAAAAGGCTCAGCAGAGCCTCGCTTTGAGTGATCGCTGCGACGCTCCAGGTGCACCCTGGCAAGTATTGAAGCAGAAGGATCCAGCCAATTGGCGCTGGAGCCTCGCCTGTTGCAACGTTGAACTCATCTGCGAGCCTAGGGGACTGGACAGGATCGCCATTCCGGAGGAGCAGAGGCCGCGGATAAGGGTGGACTCGTCCCTCTGAGTCAATTAGTGCATATTCATCGGAGAAGTAGATGGCTCCTCGTTGCAGGAGTTCAGCCACTAACGAGGATTTTCCTGCATGCGTGCCACCCGGCAGAAGCAGCGCCCGCTCGCCCAACAAGACAGCTCCCGCATGGACGGCGCGCAGTTTCCTCATGCGCGGGATTACGGCATCGTCCAAGACCCTGATGATATCGGGCACCAGATCGATCGCTTGAGGGGCCGACACTACGATTACGTCGTTAGCCGATAGCTGAAATTGATCCGCGAGTCGAACTACGCGAAGGGAGATATCGGGCGCGTCGATGGGATCATCAATGGAATCGCCGGCGCCATCCGCAGCGTTAAATGTTCTAGGCAGCCACGGAAAGGTGTAGCGTTCCAGGATCGCAAACGCTTCAGGGCAGTCGGTCGACACGTGAATGCCGCAATCAAATGCGCGAACTCCGAAAGAGTAGGGACTGGGCATGCATGGTTTGCCGGGCAGAGAGACGACTACACTCATTTTCCGCACTGCAGCGGGATGTTTGGATATCAGCGTTCAGCTGCCACTTCGACCCGCTCCAGGCGCTACAGCCACGGCGGCAATGGGGGCAGTGGAGGAATCGGTGGCGGCTTCAACGGCAGAGGCGGCAGCGGTGGGAGCGGCGGTAGAGGAGGGAGCGGCAGAGGTTGAATCGGAGGGTGAGTTGTGGGAAACGACCGAGCGGTTAAGGCGAATGCCTTCTGATCTGCGACCGTCAGCGCCACGACAAGAGGCCCGGCAACAGCCCCCATGGTTGCGAGGAACTGGCGTCGCGAGGGTGCAGTTGATGCAGTCACCAGCTTCTTATCCTGCAGCTGCAGGATTGCTTCTTCAGCCAGCTCATCGGTTATCGACGGGTCAAGGCGCCGCATATCTTCGGCTACGCTGGACAGCGTCGTCGGCTTGCTGCACGCGTCCCAGGCAGCGCCAGCCGTTGTGTTGAGGGCGAAGACGGTCTCGTTGGTGGAGATTATTCTTGAGCCGTCGGGGAGTTTATTCTCGATCAAAGCATCTGGTTGAATGCGTTGGATATTCATTTTTGACCTCTCAGGCGTTAGGTATTACACACAACGTTAATGTGTTGGAAGTTTACATAACCCAGCCTTTTTGTGTGGAAACTTTAGTAACTTTAAGAGTGATTAATAGTAACGTTTTTTAGTAACCATGCCCGCTTATTACTCTCCCAGCGTGAGTTGCAGAGACACCGCTGCGGGATTGTTGGCGACTAGCTGCGTTCCCTAGGGGCGAGATCTAGCGGTCTTCTCTCGGTGGAGATCGCTTCGCCACTTCACTACTCTCGCCACTTAGCTATTTGATACGGGCGTTCCGGTTGTTTTGGAATAGGTCGGCCAGATAAGGGCGACGACGCGGTCGTGATCAAGCAGCGCGCTAAGTAACGGGTGAGGGATTGAAGAGAGTGAGGTCGTTGTGGAGGCCCCAGTGATCGGCGCATGTTTGTTTGCGGCCGCTGGCTACGTCGAGGATGAGTTGGAAGAGTTGCCTGCCGACCTGCTCTATGGTGGCGTCGCCGGTGGCGATGGTGCCAGCATCAAGGTCGATGAGATCGGACCAGCGGTCGGCCAGCTCTGTGCGTGAAGCTACCTTGATGACGGGAGCCATGGCGAGGCCGTAGGGCGTGCCGCGTCCCGTGGTGAAGACGTGCATGTTCATAGAGGCGGCGAGTTGCAGGGTACCGCAGATGAAGTCACTGGCTGGAGTGGCGGCGAAGATCAATCCCTTTCTGGTGACGCGTTCGCCGGGGCCGAAGACGCCGGCTATGGCGCTGGTGCCGGCTTTGGCGGTTGAGCCGAGGGCCTTCTCGACGATGTTGGTGAGGCCGCCCTTTTTGTTGCCAGGGGTGGGGTTGGCGGTGCGGTCGGCTCCGCCGCGAGCGAGATAGGCATCGAACCAGGCCATCTCGCGGATGAGATCACGAGCGACCTGTTTGTCGGCGGCGCGAGCGGTGAGGAGATGGATGGCGTCGCGGACCTCAGTGACCTCGGAGAACATGACGGTGGCTCCAGCGCGGACGAGGAGGTCGGACGCATAGCCGACGGCGGGGTTCGCAGTGACTCCGGAGAAGGCATCGCTGCCGCCGCACTGCAGGCCGACGACGAGGTCGGACGCGGGGCGGGTGGTGCGGGTGCGGCGGTTGAGCTCGGCAAGGCGTTGCTCGGCGAGCGACATTATGGCGTTGACCATGTCTGAGAAGCTGTGGTGCTGCTCGTCCTGCATACGAACGACGTAAGGCGCGGCGGCGAGAATGGGCAGGGTACTGGAGGGCAGGAGGCGCACGGGCTGGAGCTTTTCGCAGCCGAGGCTGACGACCATGGGCGCGCCGCCGAGGTTGGGGTTGAGGCTGAGATTGCGGAGAGTGCGGATGGGGATTTCGGCGCCAGGTGCGTCGATGGCAACGCCGCAGCCGTAGTTGTGAGTGAGGGCGATGACGTCGTCGACGTTGGGATAGCGGGGGAGGATCTCGGCCTTGATGCGCTTAACGGCGAAGTCGACGGTGGCCGCGACGCATTGGACGGTGGTGGTGATGCCGAGGATGTTTTTGGTGCCGACGGATCCGTCGTCGTTGAGGAAGCCCTGGAAGGTGTGGCCTTCGAGCAGAGGCATTGGCTTCGGGGTTTCGGTTGCGAGGGGAAGGGTATCGAGCGATGGGGCGACCGGGAGACGCATCCGCTCTTCATGCACCCAACTGCCTTGTGGGATTGGGTGTTCGGCGAACCCGATGACGGAGCCGTAACGGAGGATGGGTGCGTTGGCGGGGATGTCGACGAGCGCGACCTTGTGGGCTTCGGGGATGTTTTCGATGAGGGTGAGACCGGAGTCGAACTGAGTGCCGGCGGGCAGGCCGCCCTCGTTCACGATGATGGCCACCGTGTCGCGCGGATGCACCTGCACGTAGAGGGGGCGTAGCTTTTTGCCGCTGGGCATGCGATGTTCCTCGTGCGACTGCTTCCAGGAACAGTTTACGAGATCAGGCAGGGGCGTTTGGGGTTGAACTTCCAGCCCGGCACGAGAAACTGCATTGCCTGCGCGTCGTCTCGTGTTCCGAGCTTCATCGTAGTGTAGAGTGCATGGGCGCCGTTGATTTGTTCCATGTCGACTTCGATGCCGAGGCCGGGGCGGTCGGGAACGGTTAGTTTGCCGTCGGTGATTTGGAGGGGGTCTTTGGTGAGACGCTGGCCGTCTTGCCAGATCCAATGGGTGTCGATGGCAGTGACATTGCCTGGCGCGGCCGCGGCGACGTGGGTGAACATTGCGAGGGAGATATCGAAGTGATTATTGGAGTGCGATCCCCAGGTGAGGCCCCACTCGCGACAGAGTTGCGCCACGCGGACGGAGCCTTGCATGGTCCAGAAGTGTGGATCGGCGAGCGGGATGTCGATGGCGTTGAGCTGGAGTGCGTGCTTGAGTTCGCGCCAGTCGGTGGCGATCATGTTGGTTGCGGTGGGCAGTCCGGTGGCACGGCGAAATTCGGCCATGATCTCGCGGCCGGAGAAGCTCTGCTCCGCTCCGCATGGGTCTTCGGCGTATGCGAGGACGTGCTGCTTGCCTGTGCAGAGGCGGATGGCTTCGTCGAGTGACCATGCTCCATTCGGGTCAAGCGTGATGCGTGCATTGGGGAAGCGTTCGGCCAGGGCAGTGACGGCTTCCATCTCCTGCGTGCCGGACAGGACTCCGCCTTTGAGTTTGTAGTCGTTGAATCCGTAGCGAGCTTGTGCGGCGTCGGCGAGGCGAAGGATGGCTTCGGTGGTGAGCGTCTCTTCGTGCCGGAGGCGCAACCATGCGTCGCTTGCGTCCGACTCGCTCCTGTAAGGGAGGTTCGTCTTTCGACGCTCGCCAATGAAGAACAGGTAGCCGAGGACTTCGACGCTGGAACGCTGCTGGCCTTCACCCAGAAGAGCGGCAACCGGCAACGAAAGAAATTGGCCGAGCAGGTCGAGAAGCGCCGATTCGATCGCTGTGATCGCATGCACTGTAGTGCGTAGATCAAACGTTTGCTGGCCGCGGCCTTCACTGTCGCGATCGGCGAAACGCAGCCGAACTGCATTGAGAATGGCGTTATATGCGGCCAGCGGCTGCCCAATGACAAGCGGCTGGGACTCTTCAAGCACGCGTCGGATTTTTTCGCCGCCGGGCACTTCGCCTACTCCGGTGTGGCCAGCGTTATCTGTTAACAGAACCAGATTGCGTGTGAAGAATGGTGCGTGCGCGCCGCTGAGGTTGAGCAACATGCTGTCATGTCCGGCGACGGGGATCACTCTCATGCTCGTAACCGAGGGCGTCTGCGTATGCGGAATGTTCGTCTCTATCGGGTTCACTGGGTTACTCCCGAGCCGGAGTTCAGCTTCAACTTGCCGCTGCCTGCGGTGGAGACCGAAGCTCCAGTCGCTTGATCTCGCCGACGATGAAGATATAGCTAAAGATGGCCATCAGAGCTGTTACGCCGACGAAGATCAGTGCGTCGTTGAACGAACCAGTCTTCTTGACCAGGATTCCAATCACCGTCGGCGTGGTGATTGTGGAGATGTTACCGAACAGGTTGAAGAGTCCGCCGTTTACTCCAATCAATTCCTTAGGAGATGTGTCGGCGATGACCGTCCATCCTAGCGCGCCGAAGCCTTTGCCGAAGAACGCCAGGGACATGAAAAACATTACGAGCGCCTGCACGTTGGTGTAGTTGCATGCGATCATCGTGACCGAGAGCAGCATTCCCGCGATGATCGGTGCCTTGCGCGCGAAGGTAAGGGAGCGGCCATGTCGGAGGAGGTAGTCTGAACAGATCCCTCCAAGAATGCCTCCGACAGAACCGCACAGAGCCGGCAAAGCGGCAGCGAAACCAACCTGAAGGATGGTCATATGCCGGGCCTGCACCAGGTACAACGGAAACCATGTCAGGAAAAACGTTGTCAGCGTGTTGATACAGAATTGTCCGATGTAGATTCCAACCAGCATCCGCTGGCTAAGTAATTGCTTGACGCCTGCCCATGTGAGTGGATTGCCGCGTGATTTTGTACCCGCCACGCGGTCGACGTTGACCAGGCCGCCGCCTCGCTCAATGAACTCGACCTCCGACTTGGAGATTAGCGGATGGTCCTTGACGTTGTAGACCGTCTTTGACCAAACGAGCGCGAGTACGAGGCCGAAAA
>Ga0210387_10004964_pt1 | contig 10202 bp, 10 predicted proteins | sample IncBWC7OmetaG_FD_160108 | JGI IMG/M metagenome (GOLD analysis project Ga0210387, IMG submission 160108) | Forest soil microbial communities from Barre Woods Harvard Forest LTER site, Petersham, Massachusetts, United States - Inc-BW-C-7-O ...
CTAGCAAAATTTGAGGAGATACCCCGACGAGCGATATCGGCGCGAGGTCGATGTAGGTGTCGAAACCGAGCTTGCCAAACAGGCTGGGGTTGACGACCAGCGTGCTGCTGATCACCAGGATGGTGTAGCCGTCGCCGGGGGCTTTCGCGACCAATGCGGTCCCGATATTGCCGCTCGCTCCCGGGTGGTTCTCGAGGTAAAACTGCTGACCGAAGATCTCCGACAGCTTGGGCGCAAGCAGGCGGGCAACCACATCGACTGGGCCGCCCGGCGCAAACGGCGCAATCAGCCTGACCGGCCGGTCCGGATAGGTGGCCTGCGCGTTGGCGGCGCCTGCGAGGATGCAGGCCGCCAAGAACGCGGCAATCCGCAGCCTCAAACCTGTCGAAGCAACCTGACCGGCCCGGCTCAATCCGCGCGGATGTTTGCGTCGCGGACGACCTTGCCCCATTTCTCCATCTCGGTTTTCAGACGCTGGTCGAACTCCTGCGGCGTATTCGCCACGGGGACAAAGCCCAGGCTCTCGAGCCGCTCCTTGACATCCGGCGTGGCGACCATCTGCAGGATGTCTCTGTGCCAGCGCTCGACGATCTCATTGGGCGTGCCGGCGGGGGCGACAATGCCCGTGAGCGTATCGCTTTCGAGATCAGGCACGCCAACTTCGACATTGGTGGGAACGTCGGGCAACGACGGAGAGCGGCGGGTACTGAGCACGGCAATCCCGTGCAGTTTGCCTTCTTTTATATTGCTCATCGCCGGGGGCAGCGCCGTAAACGCGATCGGCGTGTGGCCGCCAATGGTGGAGTTGATCGCCAAGCCTGCCCCGTTGAACGGCACAGTGACGAGATCGAGTCCATATTTCTGCTTGAGCAACTCGCCCGCGAGGTGCGGGGTCGAGCCGGTCGCCGGCTGTGCAAAGCTGTAGGTTCCAGGGTGTCCTTTGACCAGGTCAATCAGCTCCTTGAGTGTTTTGGCGGGAAAGCTCGGGTGGGCAGAGATGACGTTGGGAGACGCGGCAACGAGCGTAATGGGGGAAAAGTCCTTGAGCGGATCGTAGGGGACCTTCGCATACATGCTCGGATTGACGATGAAGCCAGTGCTCACGACAAGGATGGTGTAACCGTCGGGCTTCGATTTTGCGGCATTGGCAATTCCTGTATTCCCGCCGGCTCCCGGGAGGTTCTCGATATAAACCTGCTGGCCCCAGGCATCGGAAAGTTTCTGGGCAACGATACGCGCAATCACATCGGTCGGCCCCGCCGCCGCAAACGGCACGATCAGCCGGACCGGATGCGCCGGATAAGTCTCGGCCAGTGACAGCTCGGAGAGACCCAGCAGGAATGCGACCCCTGCTGCGGTCAAACGGAGCATGCGTAAAGCCGCCCTCATGACACCCTCCATTGGTCCAGTCATGCTATCATTGTTTCCGGACAGCAAAAGGGGCGGTTCATGATGGCAAAGAAAATCACGCGCCAGGACCTGCGCGACGCAGCAGAGAAATACAAGAACTGGGGCAAGTGGGGCGCCGATGACGAGGTCGGGACGCTCAACTACACGCGGCCCGAGGACATCGTCGCCGCCGCCAGTCTCGTGCGCAAGGGCAAGGTGATCTCGCTCGCACTCAATTTCGACCATACCGGCCCGCAGGGCGCCAAGAGCAATTATCCCGCCATGGGCCGCACCAATCCCATTCACACCATGATCCGCACCGGTACCGATGCTTATTCCGGGGTGCTCGACAAGCGCGGTATCCGCGCCGCCGACGACATGGTGACCATGCCGCTCCAATGTGGAACGCAGTGGGATGGCCTCGGACATGTATTCTATGAGAATTCCATGTGGAATGGGTTTGACTGCCGCGAAGTCACTTCGGCCGGTGCGCAGAAATGCGGCATCGAAAAGACGAAGAACAAGATGGTGGGGCGCGGAGTGTTCCTCGACGTGGCGCGTATGCTGGGCAAGGAAGCACTGGATGACGGCTACGGCATCACTTGCGCCGACCTCGACCGCACGGCGCAGGCGCAGGGAGTGAAGGTCGAGCGCGGAGACTATGTCATCGTGCGCACGGGTCAGATGGAACGGTGCCTGAAGGCACGAAGCTGGGACGGCTATCCCGGGGGCGATGCGCCGGGTTTTGCCTTCGAGACGCTCGAGTGGATCGCGCGCACGCAGCTTGCCGCACTCGCCAGCGATACCTGGGGGTGCGAGGTGCGGCCAAACAACACCGAGGACGGCATCAACCAACCCTGGCATTGGATCACCATCCCGATCATGGGAATGACCATGGGCGAGATCTTCTATCTCAAGGAGCTCGCCGAGGATTGCGCGGCCGACAAAGTCTACGAATTCATGTTCGTCGCGCCGGCCATACCGATCACCGGTGCGGTGGGGTCTCCCACCAATCCACTCGCTATCAAGTGACTCGCGCGGCCCGATGGCCGCGGGTTATGATCGCCGGAACCGTAATTCATCAAACGACAGAGAAGAGTTGCCATGAACCTCGCCATCAATCCGGCGATCGCGGCAGGCGTGCTCGCCTCCACCGCCGTGACTGACGCAGCCTACGTATTCTTCAACGCTGCAGTGGTGAGCGGGCACCGATTCCGGGCGGCGAACTGGAGCGCGATATGGTATCTCCTCTCCGCATTCGCCGTGATCAGCTATACCGAGAATCCCTTTTACGTTGCCTTTGCAGGGCTCGGCTCGTGGCTCGGCGCGTTCGCATCGGTGACCTTCCTGCGTCGCACCAGCCCGCCCCGTCATGATCCACCCTAACGCATTCTGAGAGAACTTGCATCGCGCGTCTACGAGGGGTCACATGCTCGGCCACAACCGAAGAATGAGCGGGGCGGAATGCCTCGCGGATATGCTCGAGGGTTACGGGGTGACGCACGTGTTTCACGTCCCGGCCGTGCTGCGCAAGACGTTTGCGGTGATGGAAAGCCGCACCGACATCAAGCGCTTGCACGTCCACGGGGAAAAGGCCGCTGCGTACATGGCCGACGGCTATGCGCGTGCGTCCGGCAGGCCCGGCATCTGCATGGCGCAGGTCATTGGTGCGCTCAATCTCGCCGCCGGCCTGCGCGACGCTTGGCTCGCGCATTCGCCCGTGATTGCCATGACCGGCGGGCGCGAGCCGAAGACCAAGTTCCGCAAAGTCTATCAGGAGGTCGATGATGTTCCGGCATTCGAGCCGGTCACCAAATTCAATGCGACCGTGGATGATGTGGCGCGCTTTCCTGACATGGTCCGACAGGCGTTCCGGGTAGCTACATCCGGCACGCCCGGCCCCGTGCATCTCCAGTTTCGCGGAAACGAGGGCCAGATCGATGCCGAGGAAGCAGAGCTCGAGCCTTTATGCGAGCCGCAATTCGCCCATGTTCCTCCGTTTCGTCCGCGTCCCGATGATGCGAGCGTCGCGGCAGCCCTCGACCAGCTGCAAAGGGCGTTGCGACCGGTCATTGTCGCGGGCGGCGGAGTGCGGGCGTCAGGTGCGGCAAGCGAGCTGGTGGCCCTCGCCGAGGCACTGGAAATCCCCGTCGCAACGTCGCTCAATGGGAAGGACGCAATTCCCGGGAATCATCGGCTCTCGGTTGGGGTGGTTGGGACCTACTCGCGTGAGAGCGCGAACCGCGTGGTCAACAGCGCGGACCTCGTCTGCTTTGTGGGCACCGAGGCTGGCGGGATGACCACGCATTTCTGGGCAGTGCCGAAGATCGGCACGCCGGCCATACAGATCGACATCGACCCGCAGGCGCTCGGCCGAAACTATCCGCTGCTCGTTGGAGTGAACGGCGATGCCAAGGTCACGCTCGCACAGATGCTGCACGGCGCTGGGCGCGCCAGCGCGGCCAGGCGCAAACCCTGGGTCGAGCAGGTGCAGCAGATATGCCGGGAGTGGGCGGCGAAATATCACTCTGTGCTCACGTCGGATGCCGTCCCGATCCGACCCGAGCGCATTTGCGCCGAGCTCACCCGGCACGCGCCGGAGGATGCCATTGCGGTCGTGGATACCGGTCACGCCGGGATGTGGATGGGCGGAATGTACGACCTTGCCAGCCCGCGCCAAAGCTACCTGCGCAGCGCCGGCCATCTCGGCTGGGCGTTTCCGGCCGGGCTAGGTGCAAAATGTGCGTGCCCGGATCGACCGGTGATCACGTTCACCGGCGACGCTGGACTGTGGTACCACATTGCCGAGATCGAGACCGCGGCACGCTGGGGTATCAACGCGATCACTCTCGTCAACAACAATGCGAGCGGCAACCAGTCCAAGCGCGGTTTCGATCGGGTCTATGGCGGCACGCAAACCGAGCAGGCGCGCGAGCTGTGGACCTTCAGCAAGGTCAATTTCGCGCGCATCGCCGAGGACATGGGCGCACTCGGGATGCGAGTGGAGAAGCCCGCGGATATCGGCCCGGCCTTGAAGGAGGCGCTCAGCGCAAACCGGCCCGTGATTCTCGACGTGGTCACCGAAATCGATGCGCTCGCGCCGCTCGCGGTGACCTGACGGTCCCAGCGCATGCGTCGCCCTCGACCCACGGGCGCAGGAGGCTGAACCGGACGAAGCAGACCTCGCCCCTACGAACCTACGGCTCGCGAAACGGGGGAACTTAAGCTCCGTCCGGTTGTTATTTTTCATTGCGAATTCAGCCTGAGTCTGGTCGGGAGCGAACCATGGAAGCACACCACGGGCATCTGGATGAGATCAGCGTATGGACATGGGTGGCCACGCTGGCGTTCATCTTGATCGCGCTCACTGCGGTTCTCATAGGCACGCACGATAACTTGAGAGTGGCGAAGGACGTAACCGGCCCCGCGCTGCCACTTGTTCAACCGGCGTTGCAGCCGCCGTCGCCGGTTGATCCGCACGCTTGAGCTAGTCCTGCGGCGTCAGCGGCCTGCGCACGCCCCATTTCCGCAACACGGCGGCGAGCTCGTCGGCGACAAAGAAACGTGCGCTTTCCTGGCCGTAGGCGTCTCGCAGAAGCTCGTCATAGTCCGTAAAGGTGTGACGCGCGTAGGCGACGAGCGCGAGCCAAGCGGCCGTCTCCGCTGCAGCGACCCGTAAGCCGGGACTATCGACGGCATGGTCCAGTACCGCCTCAAATTCGTGGGAAGGCAGCTTTGGCGCGAGGACGCGCAGCGCACGTGCGATCTCGGCGCGCGTGCTCATATCGCGGATTCATTCCGGTTTGACGCCCGCCAGCATGACGACCCGGCCTCATTTTTCGGTTTCGGCCTTCACATACCCGCCAAACTCCGCCGGACTGAAGACCATCGGCGTAGTCGCAACACTAGCGAGCCGCGCTTTTACCGCGGAGTCGGCAAGGCCTGCATTGATCTCACGGTTGAGCCTTTCAATGAGGTCTTCAGGGGTGCCCCTTGGCACACCGACGCCGCACCAGGAACTCGCCTCGTACCCGGTAACCGTCTCCCCGATGGTCGGCACATCCGGCAGCCCGGGAAAGCGATGCTTGCCGGCAACACCCAGCGCCCGCAGTCCGCCGGAGCGGATCTGTGGCAGCGCCGTCGTCATCACGTCGATACCCACCTGCACCTGACCGGCGAGCAGATCGGCGATCATGGGCGCTCCGCCCCGATAAGGCACGTGGATCATATTGACGCCCGCCATCATCTTGAAGAGCTCGCCTGCGACGTGAGATGTGCTCCCGGTGCCGAACGAGGCGAGGCTCACCTTTCCCGGATTGGCTTTGGCATGCGCGATCAGTTCCGGCACCGATGTCGCCGGTATTCCCGGGTTTGCTATCATGACGAGGGGAAAATCGATCAAACCGGAAACCGGTGCGATGTCGCGCAGCAGATTGAATGGAAGCTTGTCGAATAGCGACACATTGACCGCAGCCGAGGCCGCAACGAAAAGAAGGGTGTAGCCATCGGGTGGGGACGCGGCGACCGCTTGAACCGAGATATTGGTGCTCGCGCCGGGTTTATTTTCCACGATAACGGGCTGGCCAAGCCGCTCCGCGAGCCAGGGCGCCATGATGCGCGTGACGATGTCGGCGCCGCCCCCGGGTGGAAAGCCGACAATCCAACGCAATGGCTTTATCGGGTAAGCCTGCGCAACCGCAGAGCAAGGAATGAGCGTGAAAACGCCGGCACCAGCCGCGGTGATCTGCAGAAATTGTCGCCGATGAACGTTCATGATAAGCCCCCTTGAGAGATACCCTCTGGAAGACCCTCTTACTCGGAGCGGATACCAATCTGCGCGACAACGGCGCGCCACTTTTCGGTGTCGGCACGAATGCGTTCCGTCACCGCGCCGGGCTGTCCGGGTTCCGACTGCACGCCCTGGGCGTCAAGCGCTTCCTTTGCGTAGCGCGAGCCCAGAACGCCATTGAGCTCGGAATTGAGGCGCGTAACGATCGCCGGTGTTGTCCCTGCAGGCGCCACCAGCGCTATCCACAGAACTGCCTCGTAGCCCGCGAGGCCGGACTCGGCGATGGTCGGCACTTCCAGCAGCACCGGTACGCGCTCCCTTCCGCTGGTGGCGACCGCGCGCAACTGATGGGCACGAATATTGGGAAGCGAGGGGGCGACGGTGGCGAGCTGCATGTCCAGCCGCCCGGTAATCATATCAGCCATGGATTGCGACGAGCTCTTGTAGGGAACGTGGACGATCTCCACGCCTGCCATCTTCGCAAACAGCGCGGTGGCAAGATGAGCCAAACTCGCTACCCCAGCTGATCCGTAATTCAGTGCCCGGGGCTTCGCCTGGGCGAGACCGATGAGATCGGTCAGGGTGTTCACGGCCAATGCCGGATGAACGACCAACACGTAAGGCTGGCCTCCAATCATCCCTATCGGGGCAAAGTCCTTGACCGGATCATACGGCAGAGCCGCGCTCAGACTCGCTGCAACCGCATGGGTGCTCGCCGTAGCGATGCCGATGGTGTAGCCGTCGGGGGCAGCCTTGGCCACAACCTCCGCGCCGATATTGCCGCTTGCGCCCGGGCGATTCTCGATGACGACTTGCTGGCTCAGCACCAATCCAAGCTTTTGTGCGACAATCCGCGCGACGATGTCGGTACTGCTGCCCGCCGGAAATGGCACGATCAAGCGGATCGTGCGCTGCGGCCAACCGCTGTCGCCGGTTTGCGCGGCAGCGCTCGTTACCAGCATCACCCAGACTGAGATGAACCCGAATAGGCGCGCCATGCGCGTTTAAGCTCCGCTTGCTGAGTGTCCTGCTGGCCAGTCGCGCAACGAAACTACGGGAGCTCCCCAATTTCGCGCAGGATCTCGGCAGTATGCTCCCCAAGTTGCGGGGCTGGACGCTCGGCGGCCATGGGCATCTCGCCCAGCATGATGGGCGTGCGCACGCCGGGAATTTTGCCGGACTTTGCGGCCGAGCAGGGCAGGCTGAGTTGCATGCCGCGCGCAATCACCTGCGGATCGGCAAAGACCTGATCAAGCGCGTTGATCGGACCGGCAGGCACCTGCACTGCCTCGAGTTTTGCGAGCAGGTCGGCTCGCCGCCAGCGCATGGTAAGATTGGAGATATGCATTACCAGCTTTTCGCGATTCCTGAGCCGATCGGAATTGACGAGGTACTCCGGCTGCTCCGCGAGCTTAGACTCACCCAAGACCGTACACAGCTTGCTGAACTGACTGTCATTGCCGGTGGCAATGATGATATGGCCGTCCGCGACCGGGAACACCTGGTACGGCACGATGTTGGGATGGGCATTCCCGATGCGGTTGGGCACTTTGCCCGAGACAAGGTAGTTGAGCGCTTGGTTGGCCAGGACGCCCACCTGACTGTCGAGGAGAGCGGTATCGACCAGGCATCCCTTTCCGGTCCGACCCCGCTCGATGAGCGCGGCGAGAATGCCGATGACCGAATAGACCCCGGTAAAGATGTCGGCCACCGGAACACCCGTACGCTGCGGCTCCCCCTCCGGGATGCCGGTCAGGTCCATGACCCCGCCCATGCCCTGCGCCATGAGATCGTACCCAGCCCGCGCCGCATAGGGACCGCTCTGACCGAAACCGGTGACCGAGCAGTAGATCAGCCGCGGCATGTCTTCGCTCAGACTCGCGTAATCCAACCCGAACTTTGCAAGCCCGCCTACCTTGAAATTCTCGATCATCACATCGGATCGCGCGGCAAGCTTCCTGACGATCCGCCGCCCCTCCTCGTTCTCGAAGTCGAGCTCGATCGAGCGCTTGCCCCGGTTGGTGGCGTGGAAATAGGCAGACCCGAGACGGCCGCCATCGGCTGCCTCCACGAATGGCGGGCCCCAGCCTCGGGTATCGTCACCGGGCCCTTTGCGTTCCACTTTGATGACGTCGGCCCCGAGGTCTGCAAGGATCTGACCCGCCCAAGGCCCGGCCAGGATCCGGGCAAGCTCCAGGACGCGCAATCCGGCCAAAGGCCCCGGCATTCAACTTTCCTTTCTCCGTAAAAAGCCCGGAATGGTTAAGAGCTGAGCCTTGTGTGGCCTTTCGGGGTAACCTTGTCCATATGCCCAACCCCGGCACCGGTAGCCTTGCGCGCGGCGCAGGTCACGCACCTTTGTAGACTCGTCATGGCGCACCTATTTAATGGTGCACGCGAGCACAGACGATTCGGGCGACAGTGACCTCCACCTTCTTTGGCGATATGCTGCAGTCGATCGCGGAGCGCGGGCGATCTCTGCTCGACCGCTCCCACCGTCGCGGTATCTCCGAGCAACATTCGGCTAACCTCATCCAGCTCTGCGAGGAGTTGCTGTCGCGCCGCGGGGAAGCATCCGGAGTAGCACTCGCGCGGGAGATCCTGGCACGCTACAGCGAATTGAAGACCGGCCCTCGCATCGCCTTTTTTGAGGTACTGGCCAATCGATTCGGCCCCGACGCGAAACAGCTCAGTGCTGCCGCCACCGCTTGGTTGAACTCGCCGACGGAAGCCGCGGCGGCCAAGCTCCATTTTGCCTCCGAGCCGCGCCGGCTCGAGCTCATTCGGCGACTTAACCTCGCACCGAACGGGACCGCAGCGCTGGTACGCATGCGCGAGCAGCTCATCGATGCATTGGACCACCGCGACGACCTGGAGCTCATAGATACCGACTTCCTCCACCTTTTCTCGTCCTGGTTCAACCGCGGCTTCCTCGTGCTGCGGAGGATCGATTGGTCGACGCCGGCGCGGATCCTGGAGAAGATCATCCGCTACGAAGCGGTCCACGAGATCCGCGACTGGGACGATCTGCGCACGCGGATCGATTCCCCCGACCGGCGCTGCTACGCCTTCTTTCATCCCGCATTGATCGATGAGCCTCTGATCTTCGTCGAGGTTGCGCTGACCCGCGGCATTCCCGCCGCGATCGAGCCGATCCTGTCCACCAACGGTCGGCCGCTCGATCTCGATCGCGCCAACACGGCCGTCTTTTATTCGATCTCGAACTGTCAACGCGGATTGGCGGGAGTGTCGTTCGGTCACTTCCTGATCAAACAGGTGGTGGAGGAAGTGCAGCGCGAAATGCCGCGCCTTTCGACTTTCGTCACCCTCTCTCCTGCTCCCGACTTTGCCGTATGGCTCAACCGCGAGCGTGCGAGCGAGTCGTCCCCTGCACTGAGTGAGGAGGATCGCGAAGCGCTTGCCGCGCTCGACCGACCGGATTGGTCGCAACATGGCGAAACTGCCGAGGCGATTTCCGAGCCGCTGTTGCGTGCCGCGGCCTGGTATTATCTGCGCGCGCGTAATGCGCGCGGCGTTCCCCGGGATTCGGTTGCGCGCTTTCACCTCGGCAATGGCGCTCGACTTGAGCGGCTCAACTTCCTCGGCGACACCTCGGCGCGCGGGCTGCAGCAATCATACGGCCTGATGGTGAACTACCTTTATGATCTCGACGATATCGAGAAGAACCACGAGGCATACGCGCAACACCAGACCGTCATCGCCTCGAATGCCATATCGCGTCTCGCTCGCGGCCCCGCGCGTGAAGTCGCCCTTGTGCAAGATTGAGCACGCAGGAGGACGCTATCGGGCGACATGAAATTCGCGTGTGACGGCGCCTTTGGATGAATCGAAATGCGGTGCTTACTTACGATAATCCGTAGGCCGGCACGATCGCGCCCCGGGTGACACGGTTTTGGGGGGAGGCAAGAAAGATGATGGTAGCCGCTACGTCCTCGACCTTGGCCCAACCCGCGGGGTCCGCCTGCGGCATGGCCTTGCGATTGGCTGGCGTATCCATCGTGGA
>Ga0210387_10004965_pt1 | contig 10201 bp, 8 predicted proteins | sample IncBWC7OmetaG_FD_160108 | JGI IMG/M metagenome (GOLD analysis project Ga0210387, IMG submission 160108) | Forest soil microbial communities from Barre Woods Harvard Forest LTER site, Petersham, Massachusetts, United States - Inc-BW-C-7-O ...
CCCATGTGCATCACCACGCGGGAACGCACGCAGAGTTCGAACTGTGCCCATTTGGCAGCGTGCCTGGCGCGGGACCGATTTCGCATCACATTGTTTTCGAATCCGCGGGTCCTGCACCCACCCTGCAGGTCCTTGTCTTCGAAGCTCCCCGTTTAAATCAGCGCGCAGAGCGCTCCCACCCGCCTACCGGACCTCCCTCGCTCGCTTGAATTGATATGACCTGCTGCGCGCGTTTCCTCAAAGGGGGAGCGCGCATATCAATTGCGAGAGGGAGAGGTCTATGATTTCCATATTGCCGAAAAGCCTGCGGGCTACGCTGCCGGCGCTGATGTCGCCGGCGATGATGATGATGGTGATGATGATGTTGTTGTTGGGCGCCGCGCCGCTGCGCGCCGCCGATGTGGGCAGCGTTCGGGGTGTCGTGCACGACCAGCAGCACCGGCCGCTATCCGAAGTTCAAGTGAAGCTGAAATCCGCCACATCCGAATGGGTAGCGTCCTCGACGACGGATGCGCACGGTGAATTCTCCTTCATGACGGTGCCGCTCGGCGACTATGTCTTGAACTTCAGCGCGTCAGAGTTCGCCCCGGCGGCGCAGGCGGTGACCGTGACATCGGGCTCCTCGCCCGTCGCCCATGTGCAACTCGTCAAAGGGCCGGCATTGGACACGTTGACCGTGACGGCAGCCGCGGAGACCGTGGTCGTCAATACCGCGACGCCCACCACGGTCGTGAATCGTGAAGACATTGCACGCGCGCCCGGTGCGGATCGCAGCAACAGTCTGGCGATGATCACCGACTTCGTGCCTGGCGCCTATGTCGTGCACGACCAATTGCATGTCCGCGGCGGCCACCAGACCACCTGGGCGGTTGATGGCGTCGAGATTCCGAACACCAATATCGCGAGTAACCTAGGTCCGCAAATCGATCCGAAAGACATCGATTACCTGGAAGTGCAACGCGGCAGCTACGAGGCGGATCAGGGCGATCGCACCTACGGCGTATTCAATGTGGTGCCACGCACCGGATTCGAACGTGACAACGAGGCTGAACTCATTGCCAGCGGCGGATCCTATGGCCAGACCAATGATTATTTGAGTGTCGGGAGCCACACGGAGCGATTCGCTTACTACGCCAGCCTGAATGGAAATCGCAGCGACCTTGGCATTGCCACGCCGGTGGCGCAGATCATTCACGACTCGCAGAACGGCTACGGCGGCTTCAGTACCCTCATATTCAACGCGACCCCGGATGATCAGTTTCGCTTCGTCTTCTCCGCGCGCCATGACAGCTACGATATCCCCAACACGCCGGAGCAGAATACGGCGGGCCAGCTCGCCGATGATGTGCAGCGTGAGACCGACGCGTTCGCCATTCTCTCCTGGGTGAGAAAGCTGGGGACCGACGCATCTTTGACCAGTTCGCTATTTTTTCACCAGAACCAGGCCGACTTGGATGGCGCGCCGAACGACTCTCCCATCAGCACCACCGATCAGCGCTCCTCGACCTATGTCGGCGGCCAGGAAGCGCTGCGCTGGCATGTGGCGCAACACGACCTGAAAGTCGGTGTCACAGGGTTCAGCCAGCACGACAGCGAGAACTTCGATGTGCTTTTCAATGACGGCAGTAATGCGCCGCTCATTACACAGACCCTAAAGCCGTCCGGCTCTTTGGTCGCGGCCTACCTCGAGGACACCTACAAGGCAACCGATTGGCTCAGTTTCGCGGGCGGCGTGCGGCAAACGCATTTTGCAGGTGCGCTGACCGAGAACGCGACCAGCCCGCGCTTGGGCGCCACGCTGCTGCTGCCGAAAATCAACTGGATTTTGCGCGGCTTCTGGGGGAAGTATTACCAGGCGCCGCCGCTGACCACCTTAAGCGGTCCGCTGCTCCAATTCGCGCAAGCCAACAATCTGGGCTTTATCCCGCTGCACGGCGAACGCGATGAGGAATACCAAGTCGGACTGACGATTCCGGTCCAAAGCTGGACGGTCGATGTGGATCATTTTCATACCCTGGCCAAGAATTTCTTCGACCATAACAACATTGGAAATTCCAATGCCTTCCTGCCGCTCACCATCGACGGTGCGCTGATCCAGGGCAACGAGCTGACGATCCGCTCCCCGCGGCTCTGGAATGTCGGGCAGTTTCACCTGTCCTATTCAAATCAGACCGCGGACGGCTCCGGCGCGATTAACGGCGGATTGACCGACTTTACGCCGCCTGCGGGCAACTTCGCGTTGGATCACGATCAACGGAACACCGCCAATGCCGGCATCGATCTGAATCTTCCGCGCGCCGCCTTTGCTTCCATGAGCGTCTACTATGGGTCCGGCTTTGCCAATGGCGATGCGGGGCCGAGCCATTTGCCGGGCCACGCGGAAGTCAGCTTGAGCGGCGGCAAATCCTTCGGTGAGCACTTTTCGGCGTCTTTGACCATCCTGAATCTCACCGATCGGCATTTGCTGGTGGATAATAGCCTCACCTTCGGCGGCGTGCATTGGAATGACCCGCGTCAGATCTACGCGCAGATTCACTACAAGTTTGGTTACTAAGGATTGATGCATGAGCTTCGAGCTTCAACCCCATTTGCAGAACGATTTGATCAGGTTGGAACCGCTGAGGGCGGGCGATTTCGAAGCGCTCTACGCGGTGGCGTCGGATCCTTTGATCTGGGAGCAACACCCCAGCAAGGATCGTTATCAGCGCCCGGTGTTCGAGAATTTCTTCAAAGGCGCGATGGAGTCGGGCGGGGCGTTTCGGGTGATCGATAACACCAATGGCGAGCTGATCGGCAGTTCCCGGTACAGCGGCTATGAGGAAGCCAAGCGCCAAATCGATATCGGCTACACCTTCATCGCGCGCAGCCGCTGGGCGCGGCACTACAACCGCGCGCTCAAGACCCTGATGCTCGATCACGCCTTTAAATACGTCGACCGGGTGATTTTCAAGGTGGGGATCAACAATTGGCGCTCGCGCAAGGCGATGGAAAAGCTCGGCGGCATTTACATCGGCGAGGAATCAGTCAGCTATTCGGGCGAACCCAGCCACCCCAATGTCATCTTCAAGATCGACGCCGCTGATTGGGCCGGCCGGGCGCGCTGATCGGGCCAACCGGGCGCGCCGATCTCAGGCGATGCGCTGCAGGGTGACGTGCAGGCCATCCTTGGGTTTGGCGATCGGCACCAATTGCTGGGGCATCACGTATCCGGGCGCGATGCTCCATCGATACCGCAGCAGCAGTTGATGCATGATGGCTTTTACTTGCAGCGTGGCAAAGTGCTGCCCGATACACATGTGTGCGCCGCCGCCGAACGGCACCCAGGCGAATGCATGGCGTTTGTCTTCCTGGCGTTCAGGACTGAACCGTTCCGGATCGAACTTGAACGGGTCGGTCCAAAGCGATTCCATGTAGTGCACGTGGATCGGGTAAACACCGACCAGCATGCCCGCCGGAATCTCGTATCCTTGAAAGACCGTGTCCCTGATGCACATGCGCGGCATCGAAGTGAGCGGCGGCGTTAGCCGCAGCGCCTCGCGCATGGCCCACGACAGTTCCTCGACCTGCTCGAGGTCATCGAATTCGAGTTGCTTGCGGCCGAGCGCAATCGCGTTGGCGCGCAGACGCTCCTGCCATTCGGGATGACGCGCCAGCAGGTACATCATGGTCGTCAGTGTGCTGGTGGTCGTATCGTGAGCCGCCATCATCAGAAAAATCATGTGATTGATGATTTCATCGTCGGTGAACCGTTCGCCTTGTTCGCTTTGGGCGTGACAGAACTCGCTGAAGAAATCGCTGGTATGGGTGGCCCGCTTTTCCGGCAGCAGTGCGCGGAAACGGCGCACCAGCAGTTCGCGGCCACGAATTCCCCGCCACATCGACAGGCCCGGGATGGGCACGCGCACAATCGCCAGCGAGGCCGCCACGGTCGCCATGAACGCGCGATTCAGCGCCTTCGCGCTCTGGCCAAGCTCCACCCCCATGAAGACAGAGGCCGCCAGATCAAGCGTGAGCTGCTTCAAGAGCGGAAACATCTGCCGCCGCGCCTGACCCTCGTTCGCCGGTAGCCATGCCGTAAGCCCCAAGTCGATGGCGGGGCTCATCTGCTCCAGGTACGTGCGCAAGGCGGATTTGCGAAAGGCGACTTGCATGATGCGCCGCTGGTAGCGGTGTTCATCGCCGTCCATCGCCATGATGGCGCCAGGAAAAACCTTGCCGATGTAAGGCTCCCAACCGCGCGCGCTGGAAAACGCGCCGTCGCGGTTCTTCCAAACGAACTCCAGCGCGTCCGGTCCCAACAGGCTGATCATGCCGCCGCGTCCGATGGCGATCTTCCACGCCGATCCATGGATCTTCTCGAGCGCCATTAGATGGCCGACCAGGTCCTTGCGCATGGCCAGTATCTGGCCCAGCACTGAGGATCGCTGGATGGGGAGGGGCTTACGGGACGCCGCGCTAGGTCCCGCAGCCGGCAGAAGCTCGGTCACTTGTTCATTCATGATTTCACCGCCGGGCATGTCGCCGGGCGATGGTACCAGATGCCTTGCTATGCTGTGGCCAATGGAAAGCCCAGGTGCGCGAAGCCGACAAAACTACGCCAGGCGCGATGCCGGTGTGGTGATCGCTGCGACTTTGCTGGCGGCCATCATCTGCGCCGTGCTGGTGGTCGTCAGCTTATGTTCTGCCGCGAACGCCGGCTCTGATTCCTCGACGATCTACGTGGCCCGCCGCGGCTGGCATATCGACATCGGCATGGCCGCGGCGGATCTGTCGCCGTCGCTCGCGCAGGCCGCCGCGGCTCTTCCCGGCGCACGCTTTGTTTTTTTTGGATTCGCCGACAAACATTATCTGCTGGCAAAAAATCATGGTGGGCCGGTCCTTTTGTCGGCGCTCTTTCCGGGCGCCAGTATTCTGCTAACGACGGGGATCACCAATTCCCCGGCTGAAGGCTTCGGCGCGACGCATGTCATCGCGCTCATTGCGACGCAGGATCAAATGCGCGAGCTGCAAGCATTCATATGGCGATCCTTGCGCACTCAAGACGATGTGCTCGAGGTTTATCGTGACGGACCGTACGAGGGGAGTGTCTACTTCTTAGGCAAGCCGAAATATTCGGCGTTGCATACCTGCAATACCTGGGGAGCGGAGGCGCTGAGCGCCGCCGGCTTTCACGTACATACAGTGGGCGTCATTTTTGCCGGGCAATTGTGGGTCCAGGCGCGGCGCCTAAAACGCCTCGAAGATCGGGCGGCCGGCCCCGGAGCTTCCCTGCTCTCGGGCACATCCGACTAGCGGATACATCCCTCCTTGGCGCAATTGCCTTGACGCAATTGCCTCATTGCCTCAATGCCCTGATTTGCTCAATTGCAGGGCGGCCGGCTGCCGTCTTGGCAGACCACCGTTGTCTGCGAGCCCGGCGGTACGACCACGGTCGTTTTCGCAGGGGGATTCGGGCTGCCGCTGCTGATGCAGCCGCAGAGCATCGCCGAGGCCAACACGAGCGCTGATAGAATTTTCATTGTCCCTCCAGGTGTTCGATTGACACCCGAAGTCTGCGTAACGGAGCGGCGCGCGGGGAGGAGCCGCGGGCGCGTCCAAGCATGGGTCGAACGCCAAGACCGGTGTCCTCTGGGGTCCTACATCCTGGTCAATATCAATTCGGCATCGCCATATATCCGTCGGCGACTATGCTGTTGCGCGGGATGACCGGATAATACCCACCCATGGCCACGATCGGAACAGAACGCGTATTAACGGTACATCACTGGAATGAGACCGTGTTCAGCTTTACCACCACCCGCGACCAGGCGCTGCGATTCGAGAACGGGCATTTCATCATGCTCGGCCTGCGGATCGATGAGAAACCGGTCATGCGCGCGTACAGCATTGCCAGCGCGAACCACGAGGAGCATCTGGAATTTTTGAGCATCAAAGTCCCGGATGGGCCGCTGACCTCGCGCCTGCAGCACGTTAAACCGGGCGATGAAGTCCTGATCAGCCGTAAGCCGACGGGCACCTTGTTGCTCCATGATCTCAAGCCGGGCAAGCGCCTGTACCTGTTGAGTTCCGGCACCGGGCTGGCGCCGTTCATGAGTCTCATCAAAGACCCGGACGTTTACGAACGCTTCGAAAAGGTCATTTTGGTGCATGGCGTGCGCTATCGCAGCGAATTGGCATATCGCGACTACATCGAATGGGAATTGACGCACCACGAATATCTGGGCGAGCAGGTGCGCGAGAAACTGGTGTATTTTCCGACCGTCACGCGCGAGCGCTTTCGCTATCAGGGCCGGGTGACGGAATTGATCGAAACCGGCAAGCTCTTCGAGGACATCGACGTGCCCGCGCTGGATCCCAACGAGGATCGCGTCATGATTTGCGGCAGCCCGGCCATGTTGGCGGATCTCTCAGCCATGTTGGACGCGAGGGGCTTCAAAATATCCCCGCACGTGGGCGAACCCGGCGATTACGTCATCGAGCGGGCGTTCGTCGCCCGATGAGTTCCTGATCGAGGACTTGCGGCGGCCCGCCGCAGTCGCAGCGGATATACAGTAGTCGGCGCGGCCGACTACTGGATTTACGCGCGCCGCCGCCGCGCGTAAAGTTTGCGTCATGCCGCGCAATTTTATCGGTCATCAAACCTTCAAGGGCAGGGGTTCCACGTCCAACGTCGCGGGACGATTCGATTCCTTGACGCTCGAGAAAACCGACGACGGGTGGTACCAAGACGAGATAGTCGAAAACCTGACCGAAACAGTGCTGCCGGATCGGGCGCGCAGCGTGATCACTTCGAACGATTCGCCCGATGTCGGTTTCGAGGTGTCGATCAATCCGTATCGCGGTTGCGCCCATGGTTGCGTCTATTGCTTTGCCCGACCGACTCACTCTTATCTGGGTCTCTCGCCAGGGCTGGACTTTGAAACCAAGCTTTTCTACAAGGCCGACGCCGTCAATATTCTGGAGGCGGAGCTCGCCAAGCCGAAATATGTTTGCAAGACCATCGCGCTGGGAATCAATACCGACGGCTATCAGCCGCTGGAAAAGCGCCTGCAGATAACGCGCGATATCCTCACCGTGCTGACACGCTGCAGACACCCGGTCACCATCGTCACCAAGAGCGCATTGATCATCCGCGATCTGGATTTGCTTACAGATCTCGCCAAGGACAAGCTCGTGTCCGTCATGGTGAGCGTGACGTCGCTGACGAACGACATTAAGCGAACCTTGGAACCGCGCACCGCGTCTCCCCAAGCGCGCTTACGCGTGATCCAGCAGCTGAGCGAGGCCGGCGTTCCCGCGGGCGTGCTGGTGGCGCCGGTGATTCCGGCCATCACCGATCATGAGATGGAAGACATCATGGGCGCAGCGAGAGAGGCGGGCGCGTCCCGAGCCGGATATGTACTGCTGCGCCTGCCGCATGAGCTCAAGATAATTTTTCGCGATTGGCTTGCGCAGCACTATCCGGATCGCGCCAAACATGTCATGTCGCTGATCAATCAGTCGCGCGGCGGGAAGGATTATGACTCGCAGTTCGGCACCCGTATGCGCGGCACCGGTCCCTACGCTGAATTGCTGCGCACCCGATTTGAGCTGGCGAAGCGCAAGCTCGGATTTGCGGGTGCGGACGAGCGCTATGAACTCGACACCAGCTTGTTCCGACCGCCTATTAAGGCCACGCCGCAACTCAGTCTCTTCTAGTGCCTCGGCATAGTGATATTGAGCGGCAGCGTTCGTCGGAGCTATCAGCGATTGTCTGTCACGATCAGTTGAAATTTGCGGGTGCGCTCGTTGAGCGGAATGTCGGCGACGATTTGGACTTCGAATGCGACGTTGCTCAGGCCTTTTTGCGCCAGTATTTCCGCCAGCCGCACTCTAACGCCCGCGGCCGCGGCTGCCCGCTCAGCTGCGTTGAGCCCGGCGTCAACGCAGATCGGAAAGCGAAACGCGCTGGGGCCGGTGATCTGCATTTGAAATCGCGTGACGCCCTTGACGAATATCTCGTTGATGATGTGCGGACTGATGAAGTCCTTCGCGCCTCCGCGATTGACGAATACGGGCATCTGTTCGGTGCGGCCCACCAGATTTTGAATCACGATGCGACGCGTCCCGGACGGACTGACAGGACGCAGGATGTCCGACATGCGATAGCGGATCAGGGGCAGGGTGTAATTGAACAGATTGGTAATGACTGAGTGATCTTCGTGGAACTCGAACATCAAGTTATCGTCCATGAGCGTCATGGTCTCGCCATCGGGATTCGAAATGCCGAGCATCATGTGCTCGGTGCAGGCATACATGGAGAGCGCCCGAGCCCCGCTGAACGCTTGCGACAGAAATTGCAAGTCCGACTGGGTGACCATTTCGCCGGTGGCGATCACGGCCAGGGGCTTGATGGTGAGCCTGCCCGAGCGTTGCTCATCTCCCAGCATTTTTAGCGCCGTCGTGTATCCCCAAAGGGCATCGGGCCGAAATTCATTGAGTTTGGCAACGACATCCGGCAGCGGCGTGTTGACCTCAAAGGCTTGCGCGTCGATGAATAATTTGCGCACGCCCCTCTGCATGGACGCGACGCCAGATACTCCCGCGAAGTGACCGCCGGTCGCACCGTAAAAAGCCACTCGAACCCGCCGGAAATGCCAGCCAAAGGAGGGAAACAAGCCTCGAAACACCCTGCGGTTGCGAAAGGCTGCCGCGCGCAATCGCCCAAAGTCAGCGGGGGCGTACAAAAAGTAGCCGACCTCTCCCGAGGTACCCGAGGTATGCATGACGGTTATTTGGCCGAACAGCTGCTCCTTCGGATCGGTCGAGCGGGTCAAGAAATCCGCAACGACCTCCTTCGTGATACGACGATCCGTGACGATGTCGTTGAAGTTCGCCATGAGAATGGATTTGGTGAGCAGGGGAAAGTCGCCGGCCGTGCAGGTGTTCACATCGAGCCCGCGCTCGCGGATGATATTGGCGTAATAGGGTGCGCGCGCACAGGCATACCGAATCAGCGCTCGGAATTTTTGCGCTTGGGCTGCCTCGAACTCGGCGCGGGTTTCCTCCATCGTCACGTGGCCTCGGTTAGGACAGGCATTTGCGAAATTCATAATAAGTCCGTTGCAGGGCATCCGCATCATCCCGCCTTGGCTATAATCAGCCCCGGTCGTTATAACAATACCGGATGGTCCCCATGACAACCCGCCGTCAGTTGCTGCAATTGGGCGCCTGTCTCGCTGCGAATAGTGTGTTGCCGGAGGCGATTGCCGCCGATTCCCAGCCGAAGACCCTGTTGATTCTGGGCGGAACCGGTTTCATTGGTCCGCATCTGACCCAGGAGGCTCTGCGCCTCGGCTGGCGTGTGACGCATTTCAACCGCGGTAAGCACAATCCCGAGGGGGTGGCGGATGTCGAGACACTCATCGGCGATCGCAACGGCCAAATCGACGCGCTGCGCGGCCGCAAGTGGGATGTCGTCATCGACGACACGGGCCAGATTCCAAAATACGTCAAGATGTCGGCCGAATTGCTGGCGCCGAATGTCAGCTACTGCTTGTACATTTCGAGCATCTCCGCGTATGCCAGTTTTGCCAAACCCAATGACGAGAACTCGCCGACGGGCAAGCTGGCGAATCCGGACACCGATAAGACCACGGACGAAACCTATGGGCCGATGAAGGCGTTGTGCGAGCAGTATTCGGCGCAGGCGTTCAAGGGACGGGCCAGCATCGTTCGGCCCGGCTACATCGTCGGGCCCCTCGATGGCTCCGACCGTTTTACCTATTGGCCGGTGCGCGCTTCCAAGGGCGGCGAAATGCTGGCGCCCGGCACGCCGCACGACCCGATACAGATCATCGACGTGCGGGACTTGGCCGCGTGGATGATGAAGCTTGCCCAGGAACGCACCACGGGATATTTCAATGCGATCTCGCCGCCGCATGCATTCACCATGGGCGATCTCATCAACGCGAGCCAACATGCGACGCCAAAGGCCGGCACTCGAGCGACGTGGGTGCCGGAGGGATTCTTGGCGAAGCGCTGGAAACCGGAGGAACTCGATTTGCCGCCGTGGTCGCCCATGAGCGGCGAAACCGCGGGCGCCTCGCTCACCTCGACGGCACGCGCCCAAAAGGCCGGGCTGAAGACGCGCCCGATGCAAGAAACGGTGCACGACACGCTCGAGTGGTTTCACTCACTGCCAGCCGATCGCCAGGCGAAA
>Ga0210387_10004966_pt1 | contig 10201 bp, 11 predicted proteins | sample IncBWC7OmetaG_FD_160108 | JGI IMG/M metagenome (GOLD analysis project Ga0210387, IMG submission 160108) | Forest soil microbial communities from Barre Woods Harvard Forest LTER site, Petersham, Massachusetts, United States - Inc-BW-C-7-O ...
CATGAAACGCGAATATCCAGATGTGCCACTGGTAGGCGTGGGCGCGATCATAGTCGACCGCGACCGAGTGGTTCTAGTGAAACGCGGACAAGCCCCCCTTCAGGGAGAATGGTCAATTCCGGGCGGGGTGCTCGAAGTGGGCGAAACCCTCCGCCAGGCCGCTGTTCGCGAGGTTCTTGAGGAAACTGGACTCCGCGTGGAAGTCGACGAATTACTGGGTGTGTATGATCGCATCTTGCGCGATTCCGACGAACGCCCCCGCTACCATTATGTGCTGATCGATTTCCTCTGCCGCAGAATCGACGGTGAGCCACTCGGTGCGGGCGACGCCGCCGAGGCCCGCTGGTTCACTCGCGGCGAGGTCGCCGGGCTTTCATTAGCGCCCGACACCGCGGACGTCATCAAGTTAGGCTTCCAGAAGTCTGCCAGTCAACGGGTTCTCTGATTCGAGCAGTCCGACAAAATCCGAAAGCGAGGCGACTATGTTCAAGAAAATAGTAAACACGAGCAACGACTTTGCCCTGACCATCGTTCGTCTGGTGATGGGTTGCGTATTCTTCGCGCACGGCGCGCAAAAGATGCTGGGCTGGTTCGGCGGATACGGCTTCAGCGGCACCATGGGCTTCTTCACCCACCAGATGGGAGTCCCGGCGCCCTTCGCCTTTCTCGCCATTTGCGCCGAGTTCTTCGGCGGACTCGGCCTGATCGTCGGGTTCCTGGGCCGCATCGCTGCCTTCGGAATTATTTGCAACATGCTCGTGGCCGTCGCAATGGTGCATGCGCAAAATGGCCTCTTCATGAACTGGGCGGGCAATCAAAGAGGAGAAGGATTCGAATATCACCTCCTGGCCATCGCGATCGGACTGCTGATTATCGTCAAGGGATCGGGCGCTCTGTCGGTGGATCAGTTGCTGAGCGAAAAGCGCCCGTAGAAAACAGAACGGCCCGCGCTTATAAAAGCACGGGCCGCCGGTGCACTGTTTGGGATTGACCAAGAGGTGGTCACTCTACGTGGCCTCTTACGGCAACTCCGGGTCCTACTCTGGAAGCCCCGGCGCGACCTGACGCCGGGACAAATCCAAACTCACCGGTTAGTGTGTGCGGGCTGTAGCTGCTGGCGCGTGAGCGCCTGGCAGCCCCGCTTAGAGCAACCAGCTCTAAGTCTCAGCCACCTCACCTGGTCTTAGACTCCCACTACAGTTACTACAATCAGAACTTGTCATTCGACCACCTCCTTTCCGGTGTAACCCCACATTAGTACGAAATCCCCAGCGAGGTCAACTGGCAAGAACACAAAAGTAGATGAGTTTGATTCTGTTTTAACTCGCGTCATCCCGAAAGGTCCGCGGCCGAGGGATCTCGCGCGGACTTTCCGTCTGCAAGCCCGTTACTGCGTTACAGTGAAGACCGTCGCGCTCGTCGCTGCCCCTCCTGGAGTCGTAATCACAATCTTTCCTGTCTTCGCGCCGGTCGGCACATTCGCGGTCACTTGCGTGTCTGAATTCACCGCGAAGGTGGTCGCCTTCACGCCTCCGAATGTCACCTTGGTGGTCTGCGTTAGGCTTACCCCAGTGATGGTCACCGGCGTCCCGACCGGCCCGCTCGGCGGAGTGAAACTCTTGATCGTCGGCACCACGCGGAAGTTGATCTTGCTTTTCAGATTGCCACTCGGGATCGCGACCGTCACCACGCCCGTGGTGGCGCCCGCCGGGATCGTAGCGGTGACGAAGGTATCTGACGTGATCGTGAACTTGGCCGCTGTGCCGTTGAAAGATACTCCCGTGGCGCTGTTGAATCCCTGGCCGAGAATTCCAATGGACTTCCCAACCTTGCCGGAGGTTGGCAGCAGCGCTGCGTAGGGTGCCAGGCTGGCTTTCAGGCTGTAGAACACGCCTGAGTTGTGCGTCCCAAAGGTGTTCGTGTCAGCGTACAGGGTGCCAGTTGTATGCTGGAGCAAGGTCACCATCGGCGATCCGCCTTTGGTGCCGTCGAAGCTGTAGCGCGTGGAAAACGTACCCCCGGGCGTGATACGGAAAATCGTTCCGTGGTTGGTTGCCCCACCCAGGTACCCGACACCATAAAAGTTGCCGTCCGTCCCTTGTACCAGCCCGCCGAAGGGACTGCCACCGTCTGTGCCGGGATTAAACGAATGCAGAGACGTCAGCACGCCCGCTGGGGTGATCTTGAATGCGTTCCCGTATCCCACGGTCCCGCCGTTAGAAGTGGTTCCGTAAAAGTTGCCGTCTTTTCCGAGAACCAGCCCCGCGTATGGGTTCCCACCATCCGTCAAGTCGAAGGCATGAAGGATGGTGAAGTTTCCTCCGGCAGTGACTTTGAAGACCATGCCATATCGATTGTTCCCCACGCCGCCGAATGCCGTTCCGTAGAAGTTGCCGTCATTCCCTTGTACGAGCGGACCGTCGGGTTTCGAGCCATTGGTCAAATCGAAGGAATGCAGAACCGTGTAGGCGCCGGCTGCGGTCAGTTTGTATACGGTTCCGTATGCGGACGCACCGCCGAAACCGGTGGTTCCGTAAAAGTTTCCATCCGCAGCTTGGATCGGAGGAGCGTAGGGAGTGTATCCGTCGCTGCTGGCAAAGGTGTGGAGAACCGTGTACGTGCCCGTGGGAGTGATCTTGAATATGACTCCAATATCGGCTGAACCGCCCAACGAAGTCGTGCCATAAAAATTGCCGTCCGTACCCAAGGTCAGCCCGCTGTAGGGCACCTTGCCGTGGGTTCCGTCGAAGCTGTAGAGCACGGACACGGCTCCGCCGGCAGTGATCTTGAATACAGTACCCAAGTTCCCGGTTCCACCAGAGGGAGTCGTGCTGTAAAGGTTGCCGTCGCGGCCTTGCGCCACGATTCCCGAATATTGAGGACTGAGCGGATCGCCTGACGCGCTGCCAAAATTGTAGAGGTCAGTATAGGTTTGAGCATGCGCGGATGTGGCAACCAGGCTCAGCGCGAGAATTGCAACTACAAAAAGCCCTTGGACCTCGATTTTTCTCACAGGGATCTCCTCGGATTATTTGTTAAGTGTTCAGAGACTCGTATCAAGTCGCGATCAGCCCGAGGCTGCAGGCTTCGCACGAAAGGAGCCGTGCGCGACAGTGTGTGTGAAGTTGATTCCGTTGTTCGGAAGAACAACAGAGGGGTGGAATCAACTAAAGCGAGCTAAATCAGATACACACAACCTCTCGCCCCAAGTTGGGGTGAGTATCGTCCTGATTTCCTGCCATTGTCAATAGGCAAAGTGTTGCACAGTGACCACATAAACTTTGCGGCAACGTGTTCGTCTTTGAGTACGGCCCCGGTTTCTGTCACTACTTCCTATCCCGACCCACCCGCAGAAAATCATCCAAAAGGCGCTTCTGCCGAAAAGTTGTCAAGCCCCCTAGAGCACCCAATTCCCGCCAACCCCCTGATTCAGCGGCAGAAATAAACTTCAAAATTTGGCGGGTTTACCCCCTCGGATTTGCTAGTCTAGAAGTAGAGATAAAACAGGGCGCAAGCTTCCCAGCTTGCGCCTTTTCTTTTGCCGGAGACTTCCACCTCAATCCATGAGCAAAGCCAAGGGCGGTTCGCGCGGACGCATTCCAGCGTCCAAGCGGAGCCTTGCCCCGGAAGCAAATGGCGCGCGCAGGCTCGCGTCCATTGAGCAAGGCGACCTCGGCGAAGTAGCGTTTGTGCACAAAGCCATGAGTCTCGGTTTCGTAACCGCGAAGCCCTACGGCCAAAACCATCGCTATGACTTCATCGTGGACGGCGGAAAAAACCTTTGGCGGGTGCAGGTGAAAACGTGTACCTCGGTGCAGGACGACCTGTATAAAGTCGGCATCCATCGTTCCCTGAACGGTGTGCCGGTCCCCTACACCGAGTCCGAGCTTGATTTTGTGGCGGTCTACATTATGCCGAAAAAGACGTGGTATGTGCTGCCGGTGCGTGAGGTCGTAGGGCAGACGTACTTGCGGTTTCGTGGTCCCGGCGCAAACCACATTCGCGACCCCTACGCCTACTACCGCGAAGCCTGGCACCTCCTCCGCGAGCCCGACGGCCTTACCTTCGGATGAAGGTCTACGAACCTACGATTACCTGAAAAATTGCCTCAGGGAAAATTCCCCGGCCTCGTCGGCGGTCTGTTCCCCCCTGAACGAGGTACGTACCTGCAAGCCTCTCGTGGTAGCAAAAAAGCACTGCATCTCGTGATGTGCTCCCGTCGGTCATCGTGCGAAAGTCTAGACACACAGAGAATCTGAGACGCAACACGCAGGCCGGGGAGAAGAAATGAGTCAAATGGCGGTTGCCGGAAGCCTGGTTGTAGCAATCTGGATGTTTACCACCGTTGGGATCACGGTCGTCATGTTCATGGCAGGCCGCAAGGCGGTGCGCAAATGATCAGGCGCATACTATTTCTTAAGTTCGTGTCTTGGGTTGTGCTCGCGCCCGTCTTGGCCCTGGCACCGACCCACCACAAAAGCGTCAGCCATGTTCGCCCCCGCTGCCACGTGGAGAAGTGTTCGCCCCTGATGCCGCTCAGGTCCTGTTGACCGCGCCGGGAAAACCCCGCCCAAGCGCAAGCTTGGACGGGCCACCCTCGAGAGTTAAGTGAGCACGATAGTCCGGGCCACCTGGCCTCACAACCGCGCTCGAGGCGCGCGATCTCCACTTTTCGGCATCAACATCCAGAAACACTCGCGAGGCTAATTCTTCAGATCAATTGATGCCACTTCAGACTGGCTCCATGGACGTTGTTCCCGAATCAAGTGCAAGATGACGGTCATTAAGCGGCACGATATCGGAGAAAAGGAGAGAGATATATGAACATGACAAAGATGTTCCGCTTCAAGACACCCCTATTGTTCCTGCTGCTGGGACTGATCGCCCCCGTCTACAGTTACGCAGCAAACTACTGCGTCGCGGTGAACGGCGGCTTCGGCAATGGCGGCACGAGTTTCATGGGGATAAACTTTGCTCTGCCCGACGCCGGCAAGTGCAAACCGTGGTCGGGCTTCACCAAGACCGCCTCCACCGTCATCTTCACGACGACAGGTACGGGGTGCCTTTCCAGCGATGGCAAAGCGCTGACGGTCAGCGTTTCCAGCGCCGACCCGGCGTTTCTCGGGGCGGGCCAGTTGGGCTCGGATTACATCCAGTTGTGTCCCGGAGGAGGCACCAGTTGCTCGAATGGCGCGGGCACCGACCAGGGTTTCTTCAGCGGAACCGCGGCACCGCAGACCTGCACGGCCAAACTGTTGAACCTCCCGGCGAAGCACGACTAACAACCGCCTCGGCCTCGCGAGTGTTCCTGAGTGCCGATTCTGAAATGTGGGAAATGCGCCATTACCGAGCGGTTGTGAGGTCCGCGGGAAATAGCTTCCCATTTCCCCAGTGCGGAGATGTGGCGGAAATCCGGCGCAAGCAGCGCGGGTTAGTGCATCCAGCGCGCAGTGTCCGAGAAGCAGGGACAGCTGTACACCGCGGGTGGCCGAGCCTTTCGCGCTCTTTGCGAAGGCTGGGGATTCTCAAGCTACTCCAACCGGGCGTTCATGTACGACCGCAAGATGGCGTTGATGCGGGTCTGGTAGCCGCTGCCGGCCTTCTTGAGCCATTCGACAACGTCATGGTCAACCCGGATGGTCAGGCGGTCTTTGGGTTCCGGCATGGTGAGCTTGGCGGTCTTCCAGAATGATTTATCCAGCCTGGGAATATCGGAGTCGTCGATGTCGGCATCGCGCATCCGACGCAAGCGTTTGAAGTCAGTCTTACCCTTGACCTGCGATCTTGAGGTGGTTCGCGTAATCCTGCCTTTCATTGCGATGTGCCCTCCTGGCTGAGATAATCCGCCGCCGTTGGCCGCGGGTCACGTAGACCACTACGATTTCGATGCCTTCGATCGAACCAATCGCGACTACGCGCTCCTCCCCTTGACGGTTATCCACTCTCTCAAACACGGGACCATCAAAAACACGCATGACATCCTGAAAATCGATGCGATGCTTTGCGAGGTTCGCCTGCCGCTTACGTTCGTCCCATTCGAAAAGCATCGCAGCGCCTTAGCGGATGTTTTCGATGTATGCATATATTGTACATACATCGTTGATGATCGTCAAACTTACGGGAGCGGGAGGTACTCTGGCGCAATTCCTCCATTTTCCGCGGTCAATCTCGTCGCCTTTCCGCAGGACATGTCCCGTAGTCATCTCGTCCCCGGCACCTCCGTGCTCCTACACTTGAAGTCTCCCTAATTGCAATCCGATCTTCACTGTAAGCCGAAGATCGTTCAGCCCTTCCAGCGGTAGGCGTTGGACTGGGCCAGGCCGATGTGGACCAGGACGCGGTTGACGAACTCGCGCGCCATGGCATCCAAGCTTGCCGGGCGATTGTAGAAGGTTGGGATTAGGGGAAAGACGGTAGCGCCGGCGTCGGCGGCACGGTACATGTTGCGGATGTGGATTTTGTTGAGCGGAGTTTCGCGCACGCAGAGAATTAACGGCCGCTGCTCCTTGAGGCAGACGTCGGCGGCGCGCTCGATGAGATGCGAGGCGATGCCGTTAGCGATGCGGGCGAGAGTGCCCACGCTGCACGGGATGACGACCATGGCGTCGGCGGGATAGGAACCGCTGGCGATGTTGGCTCCGATGTCGGCGTTCGATTGCTGATGAATTTTGCGGGAAGCTTTGCCGAGAAGTTGGCTGACCAGGTTGCTGCGGCCGCGGAGTCCGAGTTCTTCGGCCATGACGCGCAGGGCGCTGTCGGAGGCGATGAAGTTCACGGTACGGACACGCTTGTCGCGTTCGACTGTGGCTAGCAGGTGTTTAAGAAACAACGACCCGCTGGCCCCGGTGGTGGCGACCGTCAGGTTCTCGGGCGGAAGGTTAGGCAATGGCTCCTCGAGTCTTTTTCGTAGAGACGTAGCCAGCTACGTCTCTACAGGCTGAGCATAGGGAGCGGGCGACGGGCAAGTCAAGCAGTCGTTGGTCATTCGTCGTTGGTCGTTGGGCAGAGCACTTCACGACCGAGTTTGGCGAACGACGAACGACCAAAGACCAACGACGATTCTATGGCGACGCAAACGAATCTGGGATCCCGCCGCAACGCCGCGCAGATGCACGCGCTGGCATCGGTGGAACGCGAGGTGCGCGCCAACGATTCCAGCGGACGCCGCAAATATCTGCGGGACTTCAGCAATGCCTTTCGCTCTTACGAGTCCGTCATCGATAGCCAGCAGCTGACCACGATGGCAGGAGCGGCCGACGTGATTCTCATTGGCGATTATCACGCACTGCCCTCGGCGCAACGTTTTGCCGCGACTCTGCTCGAACAGCGGGCACAACCCGGCGACCGTCCGGTCGTGCTCGGGGTGGAAACGATTTTTTCCCGGCATCAACACATCCTGGAAGAATGGTGGCGGCGGGAGATCGATGAAGATGAGTTCCGCCAGCGTATTCGTTTCGATCTTGACTGGAACTATGAGTGGCCCCCCTTTTACGAATTGTTGGTAACTGCCCGCGAACACGCCGACGCCGTTTATGGTTTAGATTGCATGCCCAGAGAAGACCTCCGCAAGATCCACGCCCGAGACAGACACGCTGCGGAGAAGATCGCGGAGATTCATCAGCGGCATCCCCATGCTGTGGTTCTGGTTTTGTTTGGAGAATCGCATTTGGCGCCTCAACATCTGCCCCGCGTGCTGCGCGGACGATTGCCCGGCCAGCGCGTGCTCACCGTATTGCAGAATGTGGACGCGTTGTATTGGCAGGCGACGGAGGTACAGCAGGAGCGCGTCGAAGCGGTTCGGGTAAGCGATGACGTGGTTTGCGTTTTCAACTCCACGCCTCTGGAAAAGTACGAGAGTTACCGCCTCTGCTTGTCTCGCTGGAACCAGGAAGGCGAGCAGCAGCCGGATCCCGCGCCCACGATCTATAACCTGATTGATAGCCTGCTGCGGTTCCTTGACGTGGACCGCTACTCATGGCACAACGGGACGCAGCCGAAGTTTCTGATCGATCTGCTGCCTGAAGTGCATTGCGGCTCTTCCGACGCGCGCTTGCGGCGACTACTGTCCCGCGTGACGGGCGATGCGGAAAGAATCGAAGCCATGCTGCGAAAGGTCGAAGCGCGGGGCAGCGTTTATTTGCCGGCGATCAATGCTTTCTATATTCGTGAATTCCAAATGACGTGCGCTGCCGAAGAGGCTTCGCGCTTTTTGCATCACGCCTGTCGTGGTTTGCCCTTGCGCCGAAATGGTCACGGGGTTGCAGCCGGTGAGCCTACCGACCGGTTTTATGCGCGGACGCTCGAACATGCGTTAGCTTACTTTGGATCACGAGTGCTGTATCCCGCTCGGCCTGCCATCAGCGATCAAGAAGCCTGCGAATTTTCGCGAGCGGCTTGTGAACGGCTCATGAACGATGCGTTGCACAGCGATCGAGCCAGGTTCGACGTTCTCGCCCAGAAGCTCGGCTACACGCTGGGCAGCCAGCTCTACGATGCATATCTCCGGGGATGCGTAAGTCGCAGCGTGCTGCGGCATCTTTTCCTCACGCGCATCGACGATCCGGGCAGGGCACGCCAGACCTGCTTTGAAGTTGTTCGAAAGGTTCGCGGAAGCCGCAAAAAGCCGTGTGCCTCGAGTCACAGCGGCGAACCCTAGAATTTACCAATGTGCGCGACCACGCGAACTTCGCTCCTCCCGCCACGCAAATCGATAACCCAACCTTCGCCGTCCTTAGCGCCGCAAACCGCAAAGAACGCCGGCAACCGCCCCGGCCAACTTGCCCTACGCGTCGAGTGCTAGTGGGCTGTGACGCGCGCAGTCACGGAGCCACCGGATGGAATGCTAATCTAGATTAACCAAAGCTGGATTTAAAATGCCTTGGCGCCGGAGCCGTTGCCGCGACGGCTGATGCTGATTGCTGAGTGCTTCGTTGAACGCTGAATCCATTCGCAAACTTTTCGAGCAGGTACGTGGGGGGGAACTTTCTCCTGACGAAGCCGTGCAGCGGCTGCGGCATTTGCCGTTTGAAGACTTGGGATTTGCCAAGGTCGATCACGATCGTGCGTTGCGCGCTGGCATGCCCGAAGTTGTATTTGGCGAAGGCAAGACGCCGGTGCAGTTGGCGGCAATCTTCTCGCGGTTGGCCCAGCACGGCGGAAATATTCTGGCGACGCGGGCCAGCAAGGAGCAGTTCTCCGCGGTCACGAAGAAAGTGCGCAAAGCGCAATACCGGGAACCGGCGCGGGCAGTTGTTTTGGAGCGCGATAAGAAAAGGTATGGCAAGGGAGTTATCGCCGTGGTTTCGGCGGGGACCAGCGACATTCCGGTTGCGGAGGAAGCTGTGGTCACGGCCGAAATCATGGGCAATGAGGTTGAGCGTCTGTATGACGTCGGCGTGGCCGGTATTCATCGACTGCTGGCGAATCGCGGAACGCTGACACGGGCGCGGGTAGTGATCGTATGCGCGGGAATGGAGGGTGCGTTGCCCAGCGTGGTCGGTGGACTGGTTGGCGTTCCGGTGATCGCCGTGCCCACCAGCGTTGGCTATGGCGCGTCTTTCAAGGGAGTGGCGGCACTGCTGGGGATGATGAATTCCTGTGCGTCCAATGTCAGCGTGGTGAATATTGACAATGGATTCGGCGCGGGATATGTGGCGGCTTTGATCAACCGGTTGTGAGTGGCTGCCGCGCTTCGCTCGGCTGGACGGGCGGGGACGCCCGTCCCTCCATTTTCATTTTGATGACTACGACTTTCCGGCAACTTCCAGGTTGTTCTTTACGCTGAAGGCGCCGAAGACCTGGCTCGCCCTGATGCCCGCGATCTGTTTGTCCATCGCAGTGCCGACCACGCCGTAGAGGCTGATGTTGCCGCGATCGACGACGATTCGGATCGGCTTCGCGGGATCAATCGCGTACTGGCCCAGTGCAGAATCGTGATAGATGGCACGCATAGTGCGAATCCTGATGTCGTCATCGAAATTCGATATGGGCGCGACTTTCGTATTGTTCACTACGTCCTTTACGCCGGGAGTAATGTTCACCAGCGCGAGGGCGGAGTCGCGATCAACTTCGGTGCGAGTCTCGCCATTGAGTGTGGCCACGCCATTCTCGACCGAGGCAGTGACGAAATTAAACGCGTTGTCGTATCCCTGGCGATCGTAGTACAGCTTACGGTCGAGTTGCGCCGTCAGTTCGGCGTCGG
>Ga0210387_10004968_pt1 | contig 10199 bp, 14 predicted proteins | sample IncBWC7OmetaG_FD_160108 | JGI IMG/M metagenome (GOLD analysis project Ga0210387, IMG submission 160108) | Forest soil microbial communities from Barre Woods Harvard Forest LTER site, Petersham, Massachusetts, United States - Inc-BW-C-7-O ...
GGACAGGCCATCATGCCATGATCGCGTTGACTGGCCATGGCCCATGAGTTCAAAGCGTGTAAACGGTGCACTCGGAAGCCACTGTGACACCGCGACAATATAAGAGTAAAGAAGACTAAAGGGTGCCGTATCGATTCCAATAATTCCAATCACAAGCTCTAGCTCCAAAGACAAAGGGATATCGATGCAGGTCAAAATGCTCAAAGGTCTGGTCAAGAAAGTCAAGCGCCGCTTTCGTAAGGTTACCCACGTGACTCGGAGTAGTGTTTCTCATCCTCCTACTAGTACCACTGGTACTCCTCCTTCTCCCTCTCCCTTTGTCGACATCGTTCGTGACTTCGTGCCTCCCCCCATCACTGTTCCCGCGTCGCCCAGGTCTAGGTGCAGCAGTGACACGTTCGCAAAGTCCGAATTTGCCCATCACGATCAAGACCTTGGCATCATTAGTATCAAGGGACCGAACTCGAGCGTGTCTTCTTCCGAGCAGCATTCCTCGGAGTCGTCTGCAACTGGGAGCGAAGATATGATTGAAGGGCATGTGTCCCCCGAGGACTCAATTGCCAGTCATTCTAGTCTCGGTGGAGTAGAGATAGACGATGGTGCGAAACAAGCAGTCACAATACACAATTTGGACGAGAGTTCTTCTCATTCACCGCACATCACAACATTGCGACAGGGTGAAATTATCGAAGACTCTCGCTCTACATCTCCCACGCAAGAGGTGCCGATGTTCACAAGTCCTCCTACGGTATACGTCGAACCCGAAGTGCCCGACCCTTTCCTTGTGGACGACCCAGAGGACCCAATGTCAGACGATGATAGGGACGAAAGGCCCGATATGCACATTTCCGAGTCTCAGCAAACCATCACACCTGCGGACGAAATCCCTCTTACCCGATCACCCTCCTCCCCAACCACCCCCACCTTACTCTCACCCAACCGCAACAAAGCCGTCCCACCACCACCTCTGTCTGAAAGTGATCAAGAAGACGAACAACCGCCCGAATTATATCTAGCAGGCCTCGTCATCCCTACCATGTTCTTGCCAATCCCGAATGTACGCGGTTCTTTCTCGTTCCAGTTGACATGGTGGCTATCCAGATCTTACATGTATTACTCACGTATTAGACGGATCCGTTGACTACTCTCCTCACCAAATATATAAATCCACCTGAGAAGCGCCCCATGCGGGATGTTACAGGCGATTGGCAGCGTACTGATTTCCATACATTAGTTGTGAGTTTTCCAAGGACGCTTACAATCTGGTAATGACCCCTTTCTCCTTCGTAGATGACCAACAGCTGGAGGTCGTTGGCTAGAATGGCCCGCGATCGGATAGTGACAACGGATCCAGAAGACTTGACCCTCATTCTAAGTGTGGGCATTGTTCAGCCAAGTGGAGCACTCATCCGATTCTCATACAATATCTTTTCATATATCACGCCAGCTCTGGTATCTTCGTCTAGCCTGCCTAGCACGTCTCCGCCTCTTCAACCAAACCGCCGCCGAATGCACAAACTTGTTTTCTGTCCTAAATGCTATTGAGCCCCCCTCATCCCGAACGTGGCTCTTCGACCGTATACTGCCCTTCGAGCTCGAAGTCATGCAGGCTAGGCTGAAGTACTGGGCTGGGGATCACATGGCATACCTCGATGCTTTGAGTGCATTGCTTCGGAAGTGTAGGACAAAGGCCAGGCTGGCCAAGGGGGATACGGCAACGATGGCGATGTGGCAGGAGCGAGGAGCAAGAGTATGTTTGATTATTGCGTCGCAGTTGGTGGAGATGAAGGTCTTTTTGTCTCCCCGTTTTGTCTCATGCTTAATTGACAAATTACATCGTACAAAGGATTTCATAGCAGCAGCAAACCTCCTCGAACCCCTCTGCATTCAGCCCAATAATATTTCTTCCCCAGCCCTCCGTTCTTCCATAGCACGTATCTACCTTCAAGGCGGCAACACCCACTCGGCCTCGAAGCATTTCGCAGCAGTAGCTGCAGACCCAACCACCGAACAGTCCATGAAGGACATGAATGAAGCGCTCTTGGCTTCTGCCAAGGGAGACTGGACCCATGCGAGTGAAAAGCTCCGGCTATTACTGGCTGAAGATGCTGACAATTTTGTTGTGGGTGCTATATAAACGGAGTCAGATCAAATGGTAACCTGACGTATGATACAAGGCCGTGAACAACTTATCAGTAACTCTACTCAGCCAAGGAAAATTAAAAGAGGTATGAGATTTATTCCCCATATTCTTTACCCATCAGCGTTAATGTGAATAAATCCCAGGGCATTGATGTACTAGAAACGGCCCTAAAATCCTCCCCATCAAGCGTAGTCGTTGCAGAACCATTCTTATTTAATCTATGTAAGCCTCACCGCCTCCCGAATTTCGTGCTTTCGTCCTGATAGTGGGCCCCATTTTCAGCAACGCTCTATGAGCTGCGCTCCGCAACCGCCGTGGAGAAAAAGCGGGATTTGCTGATCGAAGTCGCAAAGTGGAGTGGTGATGGGTTGAAGACAACTTGTTTGAAGATGCCTTCGAATTGAAAGCCACTCTTATTCGATTTATTTATAAGAGCACTGAGTCGTTTTATAATTACGATCTCTAGGATTTACCTACCCAAAATACTCCTCACTCGTCTATTGTATGTGGCCAGTTTGGTAGGCAAATTTGTTCTCGTTAGGAGGTTCTGCTGCGTATTTAGGAGAATAATGCGCTTTTCCTTTTCATTGGATTCGCTGACGACTACCAAATCAAGTACCCGTGCGATGTTGTGTAAGTTAGCCACAAATCCGACCGAAATTTTTCATATATCACCATTTCTGGAATGATGTAACGGTTGTCAGAAACGGGATTGAGGACGGCAGAAGGTGAGGAAATACGATTAGAATATGAAGGAAATAAGTATGTTAAAGTGTGTGAATGATGTAGTCGTTATGTGTCCAATGGCCAAATTCTATCGTAGATGTCTGTTCATTCACCTAGTATATGCCAGGAATGAATTTGTACTTGACAATGGAGCAGTAGTGCTCCCAGTCTTTTCCATACTTAATTGAGCATCTGCAGAATGCGTATCAATATCCATAATAATTCAGGAGGGGCGGGGAAGGAGATGGGGGGTGAAGGATGAACGAAAAAGAGACGCACCGCTCAAAGTCACGCCCACAACGGTGGACTAGGACGGTGATGAAAAACACGGAGTAAAAGTATGGGATGGGAGTGGCGGTGCCTGCGATGGCACCCCATGTGAAACTCATGACCCAATCGGCAACGTAGTTCTGAGTACGGAATAAATAAGTTTGGAGTTTCAGGGGAAATGGGATGGGACGAACGGGCTTGCGGGAATAAGCCCACCAGCCGCTGGTGAGCAGACGGTTACTGAATAAATCGGGTGACATCGTCAGATCGAATATGTAAGGAAAGAAATGGAAAGTGCACGCAACCCGTGGGCAGTCTGGATGTATGTAGGATCCTTGATGACGCATCCCGGAAGTTGAGGGAATGTATTCCGGAAAGTGGTGATACCCTGGGTCTGCATCTTGAACCGACTCTTTTGGGACATCGACGTATCCCAACTGTCAGATCAGAATGTAAGTACAAGAACATGCGAAAGGGATATGGGAGGAGAAAGACACCGACATGTAGTAAGCAGTGAGGATGGTAGCGAAGAAGAAGACGTATGTCAGGGTGGAGAATCGGTATTTGGAAGGGTCATGTGAGGCCATGTAGACGACAGAGTAGACATAAGTCTATATGGCATTTAATTGCGGATCAAGGGACTGGGAAAAGACGACACACGAAGGGGACTCCAGCGAAGTTCCAGAAGATGACCATGAAACCCCATCTAGATTAATGATAATTGGTGAAAGGAAAGGTTTGGGACCGGAGATAATGGGCTTACTTCTCGTGGTACATGTCCCATGTCTGTGGAATACATTCTTCGCCTTTGGCGCTAGACATATTATCAGTATGTGAGTGATATCCAAGGAAAATGGTAAATACCATGCATTTAGATAGAGCCATGTCGCAAGGATCATGAAAGCCATGTTCTAGCACTTTATATTGAGGGACATAAAAGTAAACCGTAGAAGATAGGCCTACTGGCGTGACATATCCAAACTGCTCATATTGTTTGCATCCGCCGGATACTGCCAGGAAGAAAACGATCATCCAAGGTACACGGACCTCCGCCCACATCTTCAAATCAATTGGTCCAATACGGGGATTCAAAGAAGCGCCCATGAAAACATCATAAATAAAACTCCCGGACATCCTGATCTGTGTACCCGTGGCAACTGTGACAAAGTACATCCCGAAAGACACTGCGAAGCCGTAGATCATGGCCACGGACATGATGTGCCCGTAGTGGTCAATGATCTCAGTGAGGCGGAAAATACCAGTATAGTGCAGGCCGGCGGCAGTGATCATGGATGCGTAGAGGGAGAATAAGGCGTTACAGTTGTAAGTGAGAGTTTTGTAGCCCAGGGACGGGACAGGTAAGCCTTCTTGTTTATACCCGGGCATAATCCACGCAAGGAACAATTGGAAAACGAAATTCCCGGAGTAGACCTTCCATGCGTACAGATTTGGGTTCGCATCCTGTCGGTCTGGGTTAGATACAAGTCAGTCAGAAACAATGCATTACACTCACCTCACGGATGTGGTTCCACATTCGCAGGAGGAACGGCTCAAAGTCATCCACCGAATTGGGGTGCACCAATTTACCGTCATAAAACCAGAGGCAGATCCAAAAGTAGTACATGAGGATGGGAAAGCCAGTCATAATGGCTGTGACACCCCATGGCCCACCAAACTCATACCTCGAAGATGTAAGCGTTCTGAGGAGATTCGAGCATCCAGAAATTCACTAAAACAGACCTGTCATGTTTGTCCAGAAGTTGATCGACCTTCTTGCCTTCATCTGTGATCACAATTTTGGTTAGGTTCCCATTTCCGTTTACCCTTTGTCGCAGGCCTTCAACACCGTTGTCGTTCATGCCCATGGCTAAATCGAAGGAAAATACTCGGAACTTCGATCATCCGAGTCCGACTCGGAGTCGTACCACTCGCTTATGAATTTTGTAGAATATTCTTTATGTCAGCAAACAAGCCACAACGTCGCGTCTTTGATCCATATGTCACGGGACCGCAGACTCCAATTTCGACTGTTTGCCAAATCCCTGTATGTAACCAAATGGCAAAAGGAAACATTTTGTTAAAAGGAGTAAGAAATTTGTCCTGATTTGGGTAGTCTCGTTGTCATCCGTTATAGGAAAGCATTGACGTCGATTGCTTTCTATAACGTCTGGCTCGTCAAAGAGGGCTTTCAAAACTCCGACCATACCAAATCTGGCAAAGACCAACAATATGCGAACTCCTTTTGAGATGTACTGTACCATTTCGATCAATTCGCCGCGGGTTCGGAAATTTTGAAAATTTATGAACCCCGATCTGGAGTCGGGTGCGAAAAACGAGGTCAAACCTTATTTTTTGACCTCTCTGTGACGCGTGACCGGGGAATCGAATGAAATGGTACAGTAGTCGCGCAGGAAAGTCACAAATATAGGAATTAATTTTTGTTGAGGTCAAAAATCGATGAAGGTGGCATGTGTAAATGAACAGTGTCGGGAAGATAGCCCTTGAGGTGCAACGGTAAGCAGTTTGGGGCTGTATTACATGAAGCTCATATGGTCCAGGGTCGTATCATTCACGTACGTATGCCACAGAGGGCATAGAAAATTAGAGTGTACCAGGGCACCTTCCATAATCGGTATGTTGCAATGTATTCGATCATATTACGAACACACTGCGAGAATATTGAAACTCCTGGTGGGTGCTGCAGAGCTGTCTTAGGTGCTGCAGCTGTTCTAGACTCACATAATTAAGACTCAGCACCGCGGATAGTAGGAGACTGGTCACGAGTGATTTTGCACAAGGACTAACTTGAATCGGCACCGTAAATATTAATGTAATGGCTCGATCAGCCTCGAGGGGGATGGACTTAGGAAACCAGGACGTGACTGCAGATCTTCAAGTTGTCCGGGACGTCGAGCAGGTGGCCCACCTTGTATATACTAATAATATCGACACCGGAAGCAGTTGTTTTTTTTCAGCCGCGACTTGAAAATGCGCGAAATAACCAAGCAAAATCAAACGCCGGTCAACCACATATTCCTTGCTTATTCAAGTATTGACGTCGACATGGGTAAGACCAACATCATTACCTAACTCATTGGCATTGGCAGCGCACCCAATGCCACACTCAGACTCATACCCATATTTAACTAAATACTCCACGATTTCGATAAATACTCAAAGTCCGAGTCCGAGTCCCTAATACGGACGTACAACAATTTTGAACTCCGCTTAAACTCCGCTTGAAATTCTTGCCACAATCTCCGAGTCAGGCTTTTGTACCTCACAACTTGTTCTTCACCGACTATCTAATAACTTGCGCCGACAGCCCTCCTCGTTGTGCTTCAACCTACGCGTTTTGCGTTGCTTTAGTGTTTACTTACTTTAGCATTTGCTCTGTCAATCGATACTTAGCCATATGGCATCTTCTGTTTTTTACAAATTCAAGTCCCGGAAGGACGAGTCTCGGGTGACCTTCGATGGTACAGGGATATCTGTGTTCGACCTCAAAAGAGATATTATCCTAGCGAATAACATGGGTAAGGCAAACGACTTTGATCTGTTCGTCTATGACAGTACTTCCAACCAAGGTGCGTCGCTAACAACCGGGTTTGTCGATGTCTAAGACTTGGCGTCTATGCATAGAGTACAAGGACGATTCCTTGATCATACCACGGTCATCTTCTGTCGTTGTTAAACGCCTTCCTTCTGCGCGACCAGGCAAGGGTAAAGCTGCAATGTACATTGCTGGTGCTGGTGCTGGAAATTCTGGTCCCATCTCAGAGCCTGTGCAAAGACACGGCGGTTCCATTAACACTTCTACTTCTTGGCATAAAGGTGCTATGTCTAAACGTTTCGATGTCAAGGACGAACCCTCGTCTGGTTCCGTTAGACCCTCAACTGTGCGTAGTCATTGTCTTTGACACCGTGTTTCATAGGTACTACTTACGTCCACTTCAGTCGGCTCCAGCCAACATCAAGTCGTCCGTGACGAAGGATGATGAAGCAGCTGCCATGGCTGCCATGTTCCAACGCTCAGCGGCGGACTGGGAAGAAACCCAGGAAAAGATGTCTCAGTTGGTGTTGCCCCAAGCGGTTTTTTGTCCTATGTAGTAGCTTGATGTCTCATGAACGCGATTTGTTTTTCCCCTCTTTCGTCGAACTTGAACAGTGCCACTCGTATCTACAACAATCCTCGTGGAACTGGATTCTCTCGTGGTGGTGGAAAGCCGCATACTCCTCACTCACACCAGCCTCAACCTCAATACCAGCCTGATCGACCTTTACCACAGAGTTATGTTTGTTATCGATGCGGTCAGAAAGGTTCGCCATTGTCAGTAATTCCCCGCTTCCCTCAATTTCTTACAAGGTCTCTCGCAAGGTCACTGGATTAAGGATTGCCCAACAAACAGCGACCGTGAATATGATAACAGGCCTCGAATCAAGCGGACAACCGGTATACCGCGAAGTATGCTCAAAGCCGTTGATAATCCCAACATTGCGCAACTTGGGCAAGGCGTGATGGTCACCCCAGAAGGAGGCTACGTTGTTGCTCAGCCTGATTCGTGGGTTGTCTCTAGATCAATGATAATGCAGTCTTTTAATTCACGCATACGCTCAGAGCGTCCTGGCAAAAACAAGTTACTCGTCCCAAAGGCCTAACAGCCGCTGAAGTCCGTGAGCGCTCCCCGATAGATCCCTCCCTCGTGTGCCCCATAGACAACAAGCTCTTCCGCGATGCCGTGAGGACTCCATGCTGTAGTACCCTGTACTGCGAAGAGTGTATCCAAACTCATCTACTCGAACGAGACTTCATTTGTCCGAACTGCGGGAAAAAAATCCTATCACTTGATAAACTCGTCATGGACAAGCCTATGCGCACAAAGGTCATAGATTACATCGAAAAGGCCATCGAGGAGAGCAAGAAGGACGGCGAAGAAGAAATGAGCTCAACGGGAGCAGCTGATCCTTCGGGAAACACTGCCCAAGTGTGTTCTTGACATCCCAAGTCTCGTCTGATTAACCTGATTTTGTTATTCACTCAGTCCTCGATCACACAAGATGTATCCGGTCAAGAACAGGATTTCTACTCTGATCAACAACCAGGTGCCAATATGGACATGTCTCAAATGTTAGTCGACAGCATCCCTCAACTCCAAGCACAAATTGCCCAAATCTCGGTGATGCTTCAGAACCCCTCACTCCCTAACCAAGTCCGACACACGACGGAGATGCAGCACCAGCAACTACAGATCCAACTGCAGCAGGCGCAGACCATCGCTGCTGCATTAGCGGCTGCCACTAGCTTCCAACAGCAGCAACAGCAGCAGCAGCAGCAGCAGAATCAAAACGGCGGCGGAGGAGGAATGGGATATAATATGCAGGGTTATCAACAGAAGAATGACTATCGAGCCTGGACTAACCCGTTCTCGAACCAGCAACCTGCCGGGCAGGACTCAGCGTATCAGCGGCTGCCGCTCAATAATCGTCGCAGGAATCTCAAACGGGAGCGTCCGTCGGACTTCTTAGAAGTGGCGGGGGAGAACGAGAACAAGGTCCAGAGATATTGGGAGTGATTGTAGGGGGATGAATCGGCAGAAAATGGCATGACACAGTTTTAGACGCTGGGGAAGTCACCATAGAATGCAGCTACTTCCTTACCACGGACCTGTACACACATATTTGCATCCCATACCAGAAATGAAAATCGTTGCATTCCTTGGACATTCATTGATACATATGCATCGTATGAATAGTTAATTAAACTCAAGAAGGCAGAGGAGCAGTAGATATGCTCTGCAAACCCCCACCCCCTCCCACTTTCTTCAGCAAGAGCTGCTGGTAATTTTCCCATGCGCCAATCAACTACAGATGAAAGTGCATAAGAAGCATAAGCAGGTAAGACCACATGGGTAACTGTATGTAGGTACATACCTCCTTCTGTCTTGAAATCATGCCCTCCAAGAACTCGTGCAAAGAGTCTTTGAAATCTTCAATACGCTCCTGCTCAAACCGCGCCACTTCGGACTTGATCAACTTTGATACATGATCGTACTCGTGTTTAGCGTCGAGCGCTCGTCGTTCAGCCTGAGTACATGATATAGACAATCCAGTAGTTGCAGGGACGACAACACTGACCTCGGCAATTTGACTCAGAGAGTAGCCCAGTCGTTCCGTGGGTATTCGGCCTTGTGAACGATTCTTCTCGTGCGTTTGTTTGACGCGGAGCAAATCGCTGTCTGCTGCCTTCCACGCATGATAAGTGCGGATCCGGGAGTTGAAGGCGAGCTACAATCGCAGTGCCTTCAGCATTACATATGTCGGAGAAAATATTACTCACGCGGACAGAGTTGATGAGTCTTGCATATTCATCGACTGCCAAAGGGGATTCATCAGAGGCATGGACCAAAGAAGTAATAGCGCAAAGATATACCTGTGCCCATCAGCGTTATCATATCCTGTTCTGACTGTGTGCTCTGCAGATCCTGCGCTTTCCGCTCCACATCTGCCAATCCAGCTAACGATTGCGACAGTTGCTTGCCGACATCCGATGATGACAGGTCGCCAACGGTCTGCGCAAACTCACCAGTTGCACACGCGAGTTCTATAGCATCAAATAAAAGGTGAATCAAATATTCCACGGTGCTGTCATAAAAGGACGTACCCGAACGTTGTTTTGCAACTAAGTCAATGGCTTTCACTAGACCACGGAGTTGGGATTCTAGACTGTCAAGATATGCCTTTTGTCTGTCAAACCACTGAATGCCAGAGTTAAGTTAGATGTGATAGAAAATCAAAATCCAATCCCTCACCTCATCCGTCTCATAAAAACGAGGTCCGGCGATAGTTTGACCAATAGAAGCCATAAGACCACCCCGTTCGTGAGCAATTTCCGCTTTCCTGTGCTTGATCTATAGACGATTTAATTACAGCACCGAAGTCGAAAAGGGAGAAAATGCACAAACATCAAGTGCAAAACTGTCACTCTCCAAAAACATCTTGAGATCTGTGTCCTTACCCAGCACGGGATGGTTGGCGATCTTCTGGATGCATTTTTCGAGCG
>Ga0210387_10004970_pt1 | contig 10199 bp, 6 predicted proteins | sample IncBWC7OmetaG_FD_160108 | JGI IMG/M metagenome (GOLD analysis project Ga0210387, IMG submission 160108) | Forest soil microbial communities from Barre Woods Harvard Forest LTER site, Petersham, Massachusetts, United States - Inc-BW-C-7-O ...
CGTAAGCTATCACCTGGTGCAGCCGGTTCGGGATTCGATCAAGCAATCTCATTGCTTTTACAAAGACGACTCATGGTTGACCAACTCGGGGAGAGAGTTGGAGGACCTACGCGATTTTTGTGACGCGGTCAGAAGTCTTGCTTCCTTGCAGTCGTCCGGCAACCCTAAATGAAGTCGAGTTTCTGAAGTATCGCCGCGAGTAGTGCCTGATTCTTCCGATGAGGCCTAACGTGGCCCATGCGAGCTTTGATGAGCATCCTTCGGCATAGCCCACTCTCTTTCTCAAGGACGGACAGTGCCACTTCCCTCAAGGCGGGCACTATCTTCCTCCGCCATTCATCACGCCGGGGGTCTGAATATTCCGTGTAGACGTTTTGCGAGGAGTGAATCAGGAGGTGGCCGCCACGCCCGAACCGACGCCCAGAGCTGATAACATTCCCTCATGCCCAAAACACTGATGCAGTCTGTAGTCGGTCAACTCCAGAAGGAACGCTCGCGGCTGGCGGATGAACTGCGCCGCGTAACGGCGGCGCTGACGGCCTTTGGGAAGGTCTACGTTAGCGGACCTCCAGCAACCCGTAAGAAGCGGACTATTTCGGCTGCCGGACGGAAGCGAATCGCAGCAGCGCAGAGGGCCCGATGGGCAAAGGTTAGAGCGGGCAAGAAGCATTAGGAAGGCAGCTTGACCTCAGCCACGCCGCGGACGATAATCCTTCACTGCTCGGCGTTTCCGCAGTGTTCTCCCCCTTGCGGTCGTCAGCCGGGCACGTTTCTCTCGCGTGCGTTGGGCCGCGAATCATTGAGGTGTTCAATGTCAGAGCAGCGCATGAAATCGTTACGCTTACCCCTTTTAATCGTGGTTGTAGTTCTTTTACAAACTGTACTGATGATGGGACTGGCATCAGCCCAGACATTCACTACACTTTACGCATTCACAGGCATGGACGACGGTGAACACCCCGTGGACTACGGACATATGGTCATGGATGCAAAGGGCAATGTGTACGGCACGACCACCTCGACATTTGGGCAACAACAAGGAGACGGCACTGTGTTCCGCGTGACACCGACCGGACAGGAGAAGGTCATCCACCGGTTTACTGGAAAAGATGGTAAAGACCCCGTCCCCGCGTTGATCCATGACAACGCTGGTAATCTGTACGGCACAACCTGGGCCGGAGGTGCGTACGGGTGGGGCGCGGTGTTCAAGCTGACAATGGGTACGACGGGATGGACGGAAACCATCATGTACAGTTTCCAAAATGCGGGTGACGGATTCTCCCCTCAAGGGCTGGCCGTAGATTCCCACGGAAATATTTATGGGGTCGCCCAGGGAGGGCGTTATGGCAAGTATCACACGGGTCATGGAACCGTATTCAGGATTGATACGAGCGGCAATTTTACTGTTCTTTATAGCTTCAAGGGTGGTGCGGACGGGATCGCGCCACTGGGTGTGGTGGTCGATCCGGCAGGCAACGTTTACGGCACTACAATGGAGGGCGGCGATTTAAACTGTAACGTGCCAATTGGCTTCACAGGCTGCGGGTTGGTATTCAGAATCTCGCCTACGGGCCAGGAGACGGTGCTTCACAGCTTTACTGGAAACGGTGACGGCGACTACCTCGTAGGTAGTTCCGGACTGATTTTGGACGTAAAAGGTCGGGCGCTCTACGGTGCCACTTACTTCGGAGGTGAATCGTGCGCCCTCGATACCTATGGATGCGGCGTTATATTTAAACTCGATGCAACCGGGGAAACGGTGGTTTACAGTTTCACGGGCGAGATAGACGGTGGCGCAGCTAACGCCATCGTTAGGGATGCGGCTGGCAATTTCTTTGGTTCCACAGGGAGCGGCGGCGATCTGGCATGTAACCCGCCGTATGGTTGCGGAGAATTGTTCAAGCTCGACACCAGCGGCAACTTCACCCTGCTGTATGCCTTCGAGGAGCCCGACTTGCAACCAAACGGACTGGTTCTAGACCCAGCGGATAACCTCTACGGCATATCGCAGATCGGTGGAAACAACTACGGAACGGTATTCGAGCTTACTAACGCGAAGAATGCGGAGTAGGCGGACATTCAAGAACATGTAGGAAAAAACCACCGGCTACGTCACCGTGACCACGCCCAGCGGCGTCGCTGACCAGCAACGTGCCGTTCCACGTAATCCCATGATTCTGCGACCGCCACGGAGGTTGCCCAATGACAAAACATAGCGCGTGGAAAATGGCCGGTGCAATCTTCGTGCTCTGTGCCGCGACGGCGATTGCCGCGTCTGCGCAGACCTTCAACACGCTGGTTGAGTTCGATGGAGCCGACGGTCAGGAGCCCGATATGATGTCCTTGATTCAAGGCCGCGACGGCAATTTCTACGGCACGACCTTGGAGGGTGGTCTGCAAAACGCGGGGACGATCTTCAAAGTCACATCCGACGGCACACTGAACACACTTTACAGCTTTTGTGCTCAGAACGGGTGCCCCGGCGGCGCGAATGGCTTAATTATGGGAGCCGACGGTAGCTTGTATGGAGTAACAGCCAGTGGCGGACTTCCCGGTAACTGTGGTACAGCTTTCAAGCTCGCCAGTGACGGGACATTCACGGTGCTGCTCACGTTTCTCAAATCGAACGGCTGCACACCTGTTGCGCCACCGATCCAAGGGGTTGACGGGAATCTATATGGGACGACCACTGGAGGAGGGGCTTATTTTGATGGTACGGTCTACAAAATTACGTCAAAAGGGATTTTGACGACTCTGCACAGTTTCAGCGGATCAGACGGTGCTCTGCCATTCGGAAAACTGGTTGAAGGGACGGACGGGAATTTTTACGGCACGACCCTTGGAGGCGGCAGCGGTTGTCCCCTGAGTGAAACCTGCGGAACCGTTTTCAGAATTACCCCGTCCGGTACTTTCGCGAGTCTCTACGTTTTTTGTTTAGCAGAGTGTCAAGACGGAGAGGAACCATATGCTGGATTAGCTCTCGGGTTGGATGGGGCGTTCTACGGGACAACATCTTCTGGAGGTGGCAGCAGCCGGGCAGGGACCATCTTCAGAATTGATAGAAATGGGACGCTAACGACTCTGTACCGCTTCTCCGGACATGCGGACGGCGGCAACCCCATAGCTGGGCTGGCGCAGGCCACCGACGGTAGCTTCTATGGTTCAACTACCTCGGGTGGCAGCAATGTGGGCAACGGCTTTGGCACCCTCTTTAGGATCACGCCATCCGGTGGACTCACTACGCTATATTCCTTCAATTTGACGGATGGGTCGTACCCGTACGGCGGCTTGCTTCAATCTACAAGCGGTCTACTCTTTGGTACGACGCAGCAGGGAGGAAACCTTGAGTGCAGCGACAATGGGTGCGGCACGATCTTCAGCCTCGACATGGGCCTCGGCCCGTTCGTCTCCTTCGTCCGCGCCGCAGGCAAAGTAGGGCAGACTGGCCCCATTCTGGGCCAAGGATTCACCGGAACCACCAGCGTATCGCTGAACGGAATCCCCGCGAGCTTCACGGTTGTTTCCGACACGTACATTCGCGCTACGGTTCCCGCAGGAGCAACCACCGGCTACGTCACCGTAACGACTCCGACTGGAGTTCTGACCAGCAACGTGCCGTTTCACGTGATCCGATGAGTCAGCGACACGATTTTCGCGCATTTTGGGAGGACTGTTTCTCGCCCGGTTCTATGGGGAGAAGTGAAACAGGCCATCACCCATCGTGATGGCCGTCTCTCGTTCGATTCGTGCCCGTCCTGCGACGAACCGGCGTGCGCTTACATCTCCGCGCTGGCGTACGAATTGATTTCGCAGTTCAGGCTGATTTCTTCAAATTGTGGTGTGGTCCATGTTCTAACAGCCCCCGCTTGCGCCGGGAAAGCTGAACGTCGAACTGGCGAGTCTGGCTAACGCCATCCTCGCCTACCAGAAAAAACCGCTCACTCAGGTCGAACTTTACGCCGCGCTCAAAGCAGCCAGAGCGGAACTTCCCCGCGACCCCGAAGCATTTCGGCATGGCTGCACCGCGCCAGAAAACAGGGCTTGGTCACACGCTCCCGTGGCAGTCGGAGCAAGGCTTAGAGCGCACAACCAGGCTGATTCTTCCGACCTCTCGTGGGAAAAAAGCTGAACAGTTTAGGTGCTGTTCTTAACATTGTCACCGATTCGACGAAGCTGTTTGCAGCCCTGCGCGGTTCGATCTCAAGCCGACGCAGGCACCAAGGGAATATGCTATCGAGGTCAACATCGGAGTTGTCCCCAATAACTCTCCCCGACAATCCTGCATACACGAATTGTAGCCAACTGTAAAAAGGTTTCGCCACACGTTCTGCAGAACCGTACACCCTTGACACCAGCGGGGGTCATAGGTGTGAACGGCGTCCCAAATCCACAGGCTGAACCAGCACATTCCGGCAATCCACACCCATTGGGCTGAAGTGTTTCGCATTCTGCGATTCACAAAGAACCCAAAGAGAAACCCTAGTCCCCACAGAAGTGGACTGTAAGGGGCTCCGGTCGCTAAGTTATAAAGCACCCAGTTCCGTGGCCCTACCGGGCTCAGCAGAAGGCCAGGGACTGCGGCGAGCACACCCCCGAGCATAACGCTGATAACCATGGCGATCAGTGTGTGCAGCACAAAGGTCATGATGCTTTTCATAAGAAACTCCGGAGATGATGAACAAAAGTCTTGCCACTCTAATGCCCAGCGCACCGCCCTCGCGGTTTCGGGACTTGTGGACTGTTAAACTCGCACGCAAAGCTATGACCGCAAGGCAAGAGCGTGGAAGGAGCACTCATACTGCTGCCATTCAACATCCATACCAGATTGTCTTGTATCCCTTGGTTGCCCCAGAAGGTTTGGACGGCAGAGTCGGGAAGACCCATTGTGGTCGGAGCGACATCACCAGTACCGGGTGAGAGGAAAAAAATTTGCTGGATTGCGTCGACTGCAGTGGGGCTTATCATCCCGTTTTCCACTGCCGTGGTAAACGCTTGCGCGGATCCGCTGTATAGATACAGAGTGAGTGAGTCATTTGATGCCGCCGCAGAATTAATCGCGTTTGCGAGCACCGCCGTGCTTGAGTTTGCGAACCCGGCGCTTTGAAACGCGACACTCGCAAAGCCTGCTGGCCCGCTCTCCCCACCGTACGGGAACGCCGTAATTGCCCCATATTGATTCGCGGCTTGCGCAAAATCAGGATTGCCGGGGTTGTCGTTCACGCCTGCGCCGATAACGGCGCACGATGAGTTGCCGCTGCCTCCGCTGCCGTACCAGTTCCAGATATTAAACAGGTACCCACCACCGCCGGGAAGGAACCAACTGAAACAACTCTCCCTGCATTCGGACGTAAGCCAGATATTGAATGGATTCCAACCAAGACCAAACCACGGCCCGTACGGTTGGCTTGGGTCGCCGCTAGCGCATTGACGATTTTCTGGGCTGCCACACAGACCCTTCTGCAAACCCGAGGGATCGTTGTAAGTAACCGGATTGTTCCCCACATAGGCATATCTGTTCCAGGTCTGCGGGTCCCAGGGGTTCACCGCCGCCAGCCCTGCCGGGTCGGGAGAGAGCCAGCTACCATGTGTTTTCTGATACTCTCTCGCCCCGAAGTGGTCACCATTGTTTTCAGAGTCCCAGAATCCACCGGCGTATCCCGTAAAGTCCAGGGTACTGAGACTCTCCGTGAAGTCGTCGCCAAATGGCCCCATGAGTACGCCTTCCGTGCGTTGAACCGCTCCAGTATAGTCCGTGCTCAAGCGTGGAGTCCCCAGATTGTCCGTGCGGTTGAAATACGTGGTGCCGTTAGCGTAAGTAAAGAACCCGCCTGTGGCCCGTGTAAAACCGGGAGAGTACTCGGTGAAAGGGCTGTTCCCATCGAACACAAAACTGCGAACCGTTCCTCCTGCGTCTGTTTTTTGCTGCCTGCGGCCAAGGGCATCGTACAAATAGGATGCTCCGTTGCCCGCCGTCAACTGTCCCGCGTCGTCAAACGACCAGCAGGGAGTCGGAGAGCACAACCCATCGGCAGTGACATTCCCCGCAGAGTCGTAGGTAAAGTTGCTGTTGTGATTGTGCGAAGCCGTTGTATATGGGGCCGTAGTGTCGTAGGTGTAGTCTACTTCGCTGCCCGTGCCGGAAACTAGATGCTGCTGCCAACGGTTGCCGAACTGGTCGTAGCTGTACGAATAGTGCGGAGGGCTGTTGTTGCCGGTCTGCGTCAGGTTAGCGGTCGCAAGACGGTTGAAAGCATCGTAGGTGTAGTCCCACCTGCCGGTAACATCGTCTTGATATTCACTGATTGTACTGTTCGGGTTGTAGGTCAAATACAAATGAAACTTGCCGGGATAGGTGCCATCTTCAGACTGGGTTAAACGACCGTTCGTGTCATACCAATTCTGTTTAACCAGGCCATCGCCATAGGTCGCACCGACAACCTCCCCCAAAGCGTTGTATGTAACTCCGCTCAATAGGGTGCCGGGGTGGGTGGTGTCGCTCCAGGCGCTTGTGATCGCTGTGACCTGACCAGCGGTGTTGCGAGTTTTGGTGATTTGTCCTGTATACGAATCGGTTACTGCAATCACATTCCCTGTGTAGTCGTATGCGTGAAGGAAGCCTCTCACCGTGGAATAACAATTGGCTCCCGCGCAAGACCCCTCCCAAACCGGTCTGCCCATAGCGTCATAACTGTGGGCTGAGGCGGCACCGTTAGAGTGAGACTCGGAAGTGAGCCTGCCTTTTCCATTGTTCAAATTCCACGTCAGCCATGTGGATGCGTCATAGGTATATCCGTATCCATTCGAGCCGTCACTGTAGTGCAGTGTATTCAGGCGATGCAGGGAGTCCCATGCGTACTGCGCATTCACTGACGTACCAGCCGGGTTGAGGAACGTCATGGTGTACAAATCGCCCCCCGATCCGGTGTCGTACGCATAGCACTTGGAGAAACCACTGCAAGTGCCGCTGCCGACAGTAGGAATCTCAGGAACGGTTTCCGTCAACATCCGTGAGAGACCATCGTAGGTGTAGGAGCGAACTTCCCCGGAAAAGCTCATCGAGGTGATGTTGCCCAATGGATCATACGCGATGGTGGCCGGAAAACCGTTGCTTTCCGATACATCTAGCCCACAAGCGGAGGGCGCACCGTATCCATATTGGTTATTGGCCTGGTTTCCGGCACCGACACCAGTACAAGTGAGCACGGTGCGCCCAAGGCCGTCTATTTGAGCAGACCGTTGAATCCCAGACGGATCTGTGAATCTTGCGGCTCGGCTGGTATAGAGAACAGAACCGTAATTGCCGTCGGGGTTCGTGATCTTCGTCGGTCGGTTGAGGGCGTCATAGGTGTATTGCGTGATTCCGTAGGTTGGGTCGCTCGTGGTGCGGTAAGGATTCGAGACCGAAGCCATGCGGCCTAGCGCGTCATAGGTGGTATCCACGTAGTCGGTTCCGCTGGGATCAGAGGTCAACTGCGTCTGGGACGTGCGACCCAAGCCATCCAACACCGTGTTCGTTGTGATGTTTGCGGTGCTGGTCTGCTTGAAGGTAGTGGCAGTGCTCCAGGGTGGTGACGAGGTGGTGTACGCGTATTTCGTGCTGCCACCGTCTGGGTAGTCCGCCTCGGCCAAGCGCCAGTAGTACGGATCGGTGAATTTGTAGGTGGTAGTGTTCCCATTCACGTCCTTGGCTGAGGTCATCGCTGCACCGATGCAGCTATTGCTATTGTCCCACCCGAAATATTCGGTAAGACTAAGCGGGAGGTCAATCTCGGTGACCATCGAACTGCCACAGGCTCCGTAGTGGTAAGTCGTGACCGCCGAGTTCACACCCGTCGCGGTGTACACGTTGCCGGTGTCGAAGTAGCTGAAGTTCTTGCTAAGAGTGGAGGTTCCCGAGGTCCAACTGCTCACTGTCGTCGCATTGCCGCGAGACCCGGTCGGGGCCACATGCTGAGGCGCCGAGGTCGTCGTAACTCCGCCCACGTCGTAGGTAAACGTCGTCTGTGCCAGAACGGTACCCGAGCCATCTTTCACTGTCACCTGGTAGGGATGGTCGAGAATCCCCGTCAGTCCCACATAGGTGATGGTAGTGTCTTTAAGCACCGTACTCGCGGGCGCACTGCCAGTGGTGACCCCGAAATCGTAGTTTTTTACCTCGGTGACCCGTCCGCCATACCCGGTGTCAAACTTGGTTTCCGTAGCCGAGGTTTGAGCGCCGAGTGTTACGTACTGGTCGATCTGGGAGATTGGGAGAGTCAGTGCAGCCGTCGTGCAGCCCGAATAGACAGCGTTGTAACAGGTGAGAATCGTTTCAAGTGACCCCACGGTTCGATTCTGCTCGTAGTAGGTATAGGTGGACTGTGAAGTTGAGCCGAGCGTGGTGGTCGAAACCACTTCATACATTGTGTAGGTCGTAACATTACCCAGGGGATCGGTGACCGTAGTTGTCCAATTCGGGCTGGTTCCCGAGCGACTGTATTGCCAATATCCGCTGCCGGAATCCGGTGTGTAGCGCTTGAAACCCATCGTGGTGCCGTCCGCGCAATTGATTCCGCCGTTGCTTCCGGTGTACGTGTAGGAAATCGTGCCTCCGGTAGGAAATGTGACGGAAGCGATTCTCCCGGTAACATTGGCGCTGTGTCCGGGAGTCAGTTCATAGGTAAACTTGTAAAACGAGCCATCGGGGTAGGTGATTTTGTCTACCAAGTTATTGTTGATCGGCGATGATACGCCGTAGTCTGTGACTCCGCTGCACGAGAAATTCGTCTCAACAGGGTACGGCTTGTATGACACCACCACGCTGACCGACGTTCCCGTTCCCCCAGAACCCGGCGCTGTGTATTGGTAGTTGACTGGGGATGGAACGATGCCGGTCACGGTCAGAACCGGTGTTGAGGAACTCAGAGTATCGTAGAACTGCCCGGTCGAGGAGTTAACTGTAATCTTATTGCCATTGGAATCTTGTGCCACGCTTGCGATTCCCGCACCGATTGGTGCAGTGAAAGTCGCGCCTTTCTTTGTGGTAATCGTTGCCGTATTAACAGTTGTTCCATAGGAAATCGCAATCTTGTAACCCGAACCGTCATCGGTTGTCGCCGAACCGTTGGTGCCGCCAGTACCCGTACAGTAAGAATCACCAGTGAGCGTGACCGTCGAAAGACCCGGCGCATGGTGCAGTGTGCCATGAAGATCGGCATACCCCGAATAAATCCTGTTGGTGGTGGTTAGGTACGTCGTGGTCGGAACCGTTCTGCAAACAGTCGTGATCTGGTAAACCGTCGGCGAAGGAACGTAACCCACGGCACTCGTCGAAGCAGGCCAGCCCCAACCCGACTGAGGAGTCCAAGTGGTCGTACCTCCACTGGTCATCGGTAACCATACCAAAGAACTGTCATAGGTCAAGTCGAAGACGAACGGAATCCCACGGCCTTGCCTTTGCAAGATGGGAATCACCAGATTGACATCGAGGTTCCCCAGATTGATGGTATCGGGGCCGCCGCTGAAACTGCCGAACGATTGAGTTCCGGTCGCATTCTGTTGGGCTTGAGAACACAGTCCGTTCAGAATCATCAATCCAACGACCCACAGCCATTTCAATCTTACGGCCATAGCTTGAGCTCCTTCGGCAGTTATTGGGGAATCGTAAACGTCGAAAGTGGGATATTTGTATTCACCCCAACCGACGTGATGGTCGCGTCGAGTTGAAGTGTTCCATTGATGTACTGCTGAATATGTTGTGGACTCACAACCCCATTTGTGAACTGGTAGCTCAAGAACATCACTTGCACTGGGATGGCCGTGCCACTGCCTGAAAAAGTGCTGAAATGTTCCGCCACCGGAAGGAACGTCGTTGCGTCGAGGTAGTAATCAATCGTGCTGTTCGTCTGGAGTTGAGCTTCGGAATTTTGGTCGAGGCCGGATTGGTAGTAATAACTCTGGAGGTGTTGGACCGACTCACCTCCGAGGGTTTCGAGTCCCACGTAGTTCAGCACGATGCCCTGGTTGGGAGCTACGGCCATCGCCGAATCGAGCGCATAGAACCAAGCCGCATCCGTGACGCAATTCTGGTAAGTGTACTGAGTGCCGGTTCCGTTCGTGATCGACTCACCTTGCGCGACACCCGTCGAGGCATCTCGAATCTGGGAAATCGCGCCACTCGCTGCAAGCTGCATATCAACGCGACTCTCGCCGTAACCCTT
>Ga0210387_10004971_pt1 | contig 10199 bp, 8 predicted proteins | sample IncBWC7OmetaG_FD_160108 | JGI IMG/M metagenome (GOLD analysis project Ga0210387, IMG submission 160108) | Forest soil microbial communities from Barre Woods Harvard Forest LTER site, Petersham, Massachusetts, United States - Inc-BW-C-7-O ...
TTCCGACGGCATTATCGCGTTGCGCCCTGGACCGACTTTATGGAACTGCACTGGGGGCGCGACTGCCAAATTTATGTGACCCCGGTGGGCAGCGACGAGGTCTGCCTGGCGCTGGTTTCGTCGAACCAGGAGGTACGCCTGGATGGCGCGCTGGTGGAATTTTCTGAACTCGGCGCGCGCGTCAGGGGCGCCGACCACTCTTCGGGCGAGCGCGGAGCACTCACCGTCACCCGAAAACTTCGACGCGTCTCCAGAGACCGCACGGTGCTGGTTGGCGACGCTTCCGGCGGAGTCGATGCCATCACTGGAGAAGGCCTGTGCCTGGCCGTTCGCCAAGCCGGATTGCTGGCCGATTGCCTCGTCAACAACGATCTAGCGCGCTACCAGTCGGAGCATGAACGCTTGATTCGGCGCCCGGCACTGATGGCTCGGCTGATGCTGATGATGGGTAATCACGTGCGTCTGCGCGAGCGCGCCATGCAGGTCTTCGCGTCGAGCCCGCAGTCGTTTGCGGGAATGCTCGCGATGCACGTGGGCGACGGCTCCACTCGCGACCACATCGCGAATGGGTTTTCCATGGGATGGCGGCTTCTCAGGGCTTAGTGCGGGAGGCTCAAGGCGCGGAGTAGTCGCGCGCTTCACTGAACATTTATCTTCAACGAACATTCATGAAGAAGAAGCTCCATTGCACTGTGCTCGGCGCGATCGCGCTCTTGCTGACACAGGTACTCGCGGCGCAGACGTCGTCGCCTGGGTCGCCCGCGGCACCCCCGTCACCTGCGGCGCCCGCATCCGCGCAGGCTGCTCATGAATTCGAGCTGCAACTTGACCCTGCGCGCAGCGGAGCGGCGATTACACTGACTGGCAACTTTCACAGTGTGGAAGGCACGTTTGTGCTCAAACACGGTGCCATCCGCTACGACCCAGCCACCGGCAAGAGCAGCGGAGAAATCGTGGTTGATGCGACCAGCGGCAAAACCGGGAACGACGGGCGTGATAACAAAATGCACAAGTCAGTGATTGAGAGCGTGACGTTTCCCGAGATTACATTCCGGCCCGATCATGCGGAGGGGACGTTTGCAGCGGCGGGCGATTGCACGCTCCAGGTCCACGGGATGTTTTCGATCCACGGCCTTGAGCATGAAGTCACGGTTCCGGTCGCGTTGCACATTGAAGGCAACAACTGGACCGCCAAAACGTCGTTCGAAATTCCCTATGCGAAATGGGGAATGAAAAATCCCAGCGTGCTTCTGCTCAGGGTTTCGGGCGTGGTGAGTGTCACATTCCAGGCGGCGGGGAACGTCGCCGCGCGGTGAGGACGGCTTAGCACCAAGCTGCCCGGCCTCTGGCTACTCCTGGTACTCGGGCTCGCGTTTCCATCCGGAAAGCATCGAGAAGAAATTCGACCAGCCGTGCAGAGCGACCATGATCAAGTGGCCGGGAATAAACGCCAGGAATCCGCACATGGCGGCGAAATGCCAAATGCGCGTCAGATGAAATCCGCCGAAAAGAAACGCCAGCCAAGAAAATTGCACCGGCTTGTACATGACGACTCCGGTCAGCAACGATAGCGCACCAAATCCAACGGTCGACGTATATGCGAGTTTTTGCAGCGGATTATATTGCGCGGTCCCCGTGGGCTTGACGCCAAACAAAAAGTAATGCCGCATCATTGGCCACACTCCGGGAATATCTTTCGGGGTGAACAAGACTGTTCGGTAATGGCCGCTCAGAAGTTGATACGAGATATAGAGAATTCCGCTCGCGCCAAATAACCACATGAACGTGAAATGCCATTGCAGCGCGCCTCCCAGCCATCCACCGAGGGTGAGGCTCTTTGGAATGTCGATGAGATCCTGTTGCGGAATTTTCGGCCCAAAACTTGGGAAGGCGCGGAAAATCCGCAGCCCGCTGGTCACCATTACAAACAGGACAATGGCGTTTAGCCAATGGGTGACGCGGATGACGAGCGGATGCTCGTAAGCGGCGCGCACGAGTTCGGGCTGTTTCTCTTCGTTGTCTTTCTTGTTCCCTCTCTTGTTTTCTTTCTTGTCCTCATCCGGTGACGTCTTTTCTTGGGCTGGGATCGGAGCGGGAACTTGTGCAGGAGCAACGCCGACAGCGGCCACTTCGGCGGAATGGACTTCAACGATATCGACTTTTTTTGTCAGTGCTGGTTTTGACAGTGCTGATTCTGACGGTACTGGTGGGGCCTCAGCCTGCGTCATGGGTTGGGTATCCAGGTCGGGCGTGGCGGGCTGTGGTAGCGTGGTTTTCTGGTCTTCGTTTGCCATCACACTCCCCCGAACCAACTGTACCCCTGATCTTCCCAGTAGCCGGTCTTGCCCGGCTTAAGGACGTTAGAGACGCGAAACGTATCAATATATTTTGCCTGTTTGTAGCCGAGTTTCGTTGGCATCTGCAAGCGCAGCGGAGCACCATGCTTGCGATCGAGCGGCTGCCCATACATTTCGTAACAGAGCAGCGACTGGGGATGCAGAACCGACTCCATATCAAGCGATTCGTAGTAATCGTCAGCACACTCGACTTCCAAAAACCGCGCGCTCTTGTTGGCACCGACCAAGGTCAGGAAATCTGAAATTCGAGTTCCGCCGAAGGCCCCGACCACATCCCAGCCTTCGACGCATATATGCAACGTATTCTGGTTGATTTTCGGGAGGGCCTGTACCTGAGCCAAGGTGTATTCACCGGGATGCTGGACATCCCCCTCGACGGTCAGCGTCCACTTTTCAAGATCAACCTCGGGATCGAGTTCGTCATAGCCGTTGTAGGGAAATTTCTCGAAGGGTGCGACTTCTGAGTTCGAGAATGTCCGCGCAAGATGCTGGCGCCGAAACAGTGCGCCCGCCACCCAGTCACTGAAGGCAACGCCTTCGGTCACCAGTCGATCGCTCAACTTAGGAAAAGCAAATAGGCCGAGGGCCGCAAGCGGCGCCAGCTTCAACAACTGCCGACGACTCTGGCGCCGCAGATCCTTGTCATCGAGTCGTTTGATCATTCGACGTTTCCCAAAAACAGTTCCTAAGCATCAGTTCCCAATGAATTAGTTCTCAATGACTCAGTCCTCAAAAGCCGTGGGCCTTCATCCTATGAGATTCGAACCAAGACCCAAGGTTACATAGAAAAGGGTTAAGGCGAAAAAAGTTAAGCGAAGATCAGAAAGCTATCTGAAGAACATTCAGACAAAGTACGTGGATGCATGAGCTTTGGATCTTGATGGTGCGTGTCTCACCCGACACGCTTTGCCCGCTCTGAGACACGCGGTGATCCCGCCTGGCCGCGTTAACTTCTTTGTTTTCAGATTGCTACTGGTGGCCGCACGCTTGCAGTTCTTATCGAACGTAAGCAGGGCGTCACTGGGGCAAGCGTCGATCGCAATGTGAATTGTGAATCGACGGGAGCCAGTCGACAACCGTCAGGAGGCAATCATGGAAACAATGTTACAGGGCCTAGTCATCATAGGCGGCCTCACTTTTTCTATCGCCGCTTCACTTCTCATTGAGGAACTCATTTTCGGACGTATCGTGCGGCTGGCGTTTACGCGCCATCCAGCGAAACAACAGCCACAACTGAACATTCGCGCTTCAACATCACGATTGGCCTTTCAAAAACTGAAGACTGTGTAGGAGGAGTGCCACCATGCTGCTTGTGAAATATCTGCTGCTTTCGGCCGGTATCGCAATGTTCGTGGTTGCGGCTGCAATCATCGGCTACGACGTGTATCTGCTCATCTCTTATCGGCGGCGCGCGCTGCGCCCAGTCGAGGGCGGGGCACCCATTCCGGAACCCCGCCTCGAACCAGGCGTTCGGTGGCGCACGTCGGCAGCATTCGTCATGCTTGCCTGGGCGCCGCTGCTGGTCTCAGCGGCGATCGTGATTGTTCCGGCTGGAATGGCCGGCGTCCGAGTGAGCCAAACTCGCGGCACGCTAGCCGGAACTCTTTATCCTGGTGTCCATATGGTTATGCCGATGGTGGAGCACATCGAGCTTTTCAACACTCGCGACCAGTTGTTCACCACCGGAATCACCGAGGACTTGCTCGCGAAAGGAACGGCGAAAGGGGAAGCGCTGCGCGTACAGGCGAAAGAAGGACTCGCGCTAGGGCTCGCGATTACGGTGCGCTACCAGATTGACCCCAAGCGCCTTGACTACGTCGAAGCCAACCTGCCGCAGCCGCTCGAAAAAGAAATTGTGCCTCCGGTGGTGGCCACATCGTGGCGCGAGCTGGTGCCGAGTTATACCGTTCGTGAAGTTTTTTCTTCGAAGCGCGAGGAGGTTCGGCAACGCGCCAGCGAGTTAATCCGTAAACGGCTGGCCAGTGACGGCATCGTGGTGAAAGAAGTGATGCTCCGCGATATCGACCTGCCGGAGGAATATGCCAAGGGCCTCGAGTCACTGCTCTTGAAGGAACAGGAAAACGACCGCATGGGAGTGGAAACGGAAATCCACGTAAAACAGGTCAAGGTGGCCGAAGCCGACGCCGAAGCACAGAAGGTGCAAGAGGTGAAACAAGCGGAAGGACAGGCGGCGGTGAAAGTGCTGCAGGCCAAAGGCGAAGCAGATGCGATGCAATACCTGCTCCCCCTGAAAGAAAAACAGATTCAACAATCGAAGCTCGAAGCTGAGGCGCGCAAAGAAGCTACGGTGAAAAATGCCGAAGCCGCCGGCGAAGCCAAACTGATCGACAGCAAGGCTGAGATGGAGCGGCGCAAGCTGTTGGCGCAAGCCGAAGCTGAACGCATTCGCCTGACGGCAGCCGCCGATGCAGAGCGCATGACCAGCGAAAGCGCGATTCTGAAGCAGAATCCGCTCCTCATTAACAAAATCGTCGCGGAGCGCCTCTCCGACAAATTGCAGATCATGATGGTGCCGGCGGACGGCAAATTCTTCTTCACCAATGACGTGCTGCGCGGCATGAACGCGCCGAATCACATCAGCCAGGCCGAAGACGCGGGTGAAAAGCAATAATAAGGTGACGACAGGCTGGCGAGACCCGAGATGAAAAACGATGCCCACGTCCCGCGTTATAATCGCGTCATCCGAAAAATGCGAGCGCGCATGCCAGGCGGTTTGCGGCTGGGGTTGCCAGTCTCGTTTCGCGTTTCGCTGCTGGCCTCACTCCTGCTCGCTACTGTTTTCCTTCCGACTTTTCTATGTGCTTCTAACGCAGGCGACGCCGCGCGGCTGCTTGCCGATCGCATCTCTGCTGCCTCGGGGCCGGGGTCGGTGCAACTCGAAGTGACGAACCGTTCGTCGCTCGACGACAAATTGGTGCGTGAAGTGCGCAGCGCGCTTGAGGCCGAACTGCGCGTGCGGGGAGTGAGCACCGCCGCTGCTGACCGGTCTGTCGGGAAGGTTGAAGTCATTCTCTCTGAAAGCCTGCGGGAATATGTCTGGATCGCGACGATCACGACCGGCTTGGACGCTCCGCGCGTCGCCTTGATCTCTTTGCCGCGCGCGCCTTCAACGACGCCCCCCAGGTCAGCGCTCCCGGTCACGCTAAAGAAGACATTACTGTTCGCGCAGGAACGGCCCATTCTCGACGCCGTACTGATCGACGCGGCGGGTGGAGGAACCTTTGGCGGAAGTACTTCGGGAAGCACCATGCCGACAGCTCCAATTCCGGCAGGGGCGCGTCTGTTCATCCTCGACCCGACCCGCGTCGCGACCTACCGCATGCAAGCAGGACGATGGGAGATCGAAGCGTCGCTCCCGATCCAGCGCGGCCGGGGCCTTCCTCGCGATGTGCGTGGACGCCTGCTCTTGCGGCGAGATCATCTTTTCGATGTCTACCTGCCAGGAACATTCTGCCGATCAAGCGCGGCCGCGCCGCTCACTCTGAGTTGCTCGGCTAACGACGACCCCTGGCCGCTGGCATCCGATGAAAACGCGGCCAATGGCGGCGCTCAGGTGCGTGCCTTTTACGCGCCCGCGCGGAACTTTTTCACCGGAATCATTTCCCCCAGCATCGGAAAAATTCCTAACGTGCCTTCGTTCTACTCGGCGGCGCCGCTTCCGCGTTCGAACTACACGCTCTGGGTATTGGCCGGCATCGATGGAACCATCCATCTGGTCGATGGCATCACCGATCAAACCGTCCACGCCGGGCGCGCCGGAACGGACCTGGCGGCGATCCACTCAAGTTGCGGAATAGGCACACAGCTTCTGGCCTCGGACGCGGGGGACACGGACCGCGACACTTTGCGCGCTTTCGAGATTCCCGACCGCGAACCGGTCGCGGTAAGTTCTCCATTGGAGTTTGACGGAGCTATCACCGCGCTTTGGACTGAACCCGTCGGGAGCGGAGGCGACGCCAGCACGAGCGCCGTGGCGATTGTGAAACGTGAAGACAGTGACTGGTATGAAGCGAATCGCATTACCGTTACTTGCGCTAATTAGCCTGGCGTGTGCCGCGATGGCCGCAACCCGCCCGCACTACGGCGGAACCTTGCGCGTCGCGATGCAATCGGCGCCGAACACGCTTGAACTGCCTGCCTATTCCAGTCCGGCGGGCTATTGGGACATGGCGCGAGTGCTCTCGCTGATTGGTGACACGCTCGTGAAAACGGACGCCCAAGGTCGGCCCCAGCCGGCACTCGCTGCAGCGTGGCAATGTGACTCGACTGCGCACCGCTGCCAGTTCACACTGCAACGCGGAGTCAAATTCCATGATGGCACTCCTGCTTCGGCGGCAGCCGTGGCGCAGATTCTCGGCGTCCTCCATCCTGAGTGGATAGTTCGAGCCGCCGGCGGGACCGCGGGCGCTGACTCGCTGACCATCGATTCACTTACCGCCGGTGCCCTGAACATCAGTGCTCTTAATGTCAGTGCTTTAACTGGTGCCGAGTCATCCGCGCCGTCGCTGCTCGCAGAACTCGCACTGCCCCGCAATCTGATCCTTACGCACAATGCGACTGGCCTGCCGATCGGCACCGGACCGTTCTACATTGCTGACTTTCAGCCGGCAAAATCTCTCAAGCTGACGGCCAGTGAAGACTGCTGGTCTGGGCGTCCGTTCGTCGACCAGGTGGGAATTGAATTTGGAAAATCACTGCGCGATCAGGCACTGGCGCTCGATCTCGGCCGGGCCGATATCGTCGAAGCCGCTCCCCAAGCGGCAAACACATCGCCGCGCATTCAGACGACGCTGCCGATCGAACTGATGGCTCTCGTTTTCCCAGCCAACTCCAAAGCACAAGACATTCATCTGCGGCAGGCGCTCGCGCTTTCGATCGATCGCAAGCCCATCCAGACCGTTCTTCTCAAAGGTGCAGCCGAAGCGGCAGGGAGCATCCTGCCCAACTGGATGACCGGCTACAGCGCGGCGTTCTCGACGCAGCCCGACTTGCAACGGGCCAAGGCCCTGCTTGCTGAGTCGCGCCAACCTGCTCTCACCCTCAGCTATGACGCTCGGGATCCGCAGGCCCAACTCATCGCCGAACGCATCGCTCTCAACGCTCGCGAGGCCGGCATCACCCTGCTCGTGTCGCTTTCGGGAACTGAGGATCTCCAGCTGGTGCGCATCGCTCTGCCGAGCGCCGATGCGGCGCTCACGCTTCGTGAAACGGGCCGCCAATTGGGGCTTTCGCAACCGATTCTGCACAGCAACACGGTCGAGGATCTTTACCAGGCCGAACAGACTCTGCTCGACGGGAGCAAGGTAATTCCTCTTTTCCATCTGCCCGTGGCCAGCGCCAGCGGGGCACGCGTGCGCCGCCACTTTTCTGATCCATTGGGAGCCTGGAACCTGCAAGAGATTTGGCTGGAGAATTCACGATGAGCTTTCGTAAGAAACTCCTCGTGCTATTCGCGGCCACGATTCTGCTGTCGGTAGCGGTGATGTCGGTATCGGTCTACGGCACCATGCGGCAATTGTTCGAGCAGGCCAATCAAGACCGTGCCAATGCAGTGGCTGCGCAATTCCGCTCCGAATTTCAGCGGCGGGGTCAGGATGTGGCCCGCAAGATCGAGTCGGTCGCCGCCAGCGACGAAGTGCAACGCATCGCGCTCGAAGTCAATCGCGGAGCCGCAAGCCCGGGGGCAGCAACGGACACCGGCAGCTACCTGACCGAAGCCCGAAGTCTCGCTGCCCAACAACAACTCGACTTTCTAGAGCTGGTCGACTATCAAGGAAATATTCTCTCTTCGGCGCAGTGGCAGGCCAAATTCGGATACCCCGAGCCGGCCATTTCGGTCACGCCTGGTGCACCGGGCGCGGGTGTCTTTTTAAAGCGCGAAGAACTATCAAACGGCTCGACGCTCGGCTTGTTTGCCATCCGCGCGGTGCGGGAAGGCCAGCAACCGTTGTTTGTGATTGGAGGAGAGCGGCTCGATCAGAACTTTCTTTCGACCCTCGACATGCCAGCCGGCACGCGCGTGCTGCTCTATCAGAACCTCGACGCAAAATGGAATCCGCATTCACTGCTCGACCTCAACGGGCCAGCGGCGGGCGCCGACCGTCTCTCGAACCTAGTGGAGCAAGTCCGTGCCACCGGTCAGGAATCTCATTCTGTCATTCATTGGACCGCGGATTCCGCCGACGCCGAAGCTTTCCACGCCATTCCGCTCACTGGGCCCAACCAACAACTTATGGGTGTTCTGCTGGTCGCGAGTTCGCGACGTCCGCTGATCGATTTGCAACGGCGCGTCATCTCGACCGCCATGCTCGTCGGAGGACTGGGAATTTTCGTTGCCGTTCTGGCCAGCCTCTGGTTTACAGCCCGGGTTACGCATCCCGTCGTCTCGCTAGCGCAAGCCGCACGGCGCGTGGCTGCGGGAGACCTGGCTGCGAAGGTGGAAGTGGAATCAGGCGATGAACTGGGCGAGCTTGCGGCCTCGTTCAATCGCATGACGGAAGATCTGGTGCAGCAAAAAGACCGCACACTTCAAGCGGAGCGAGTGGCCGCGTGGCGCGAGCTCGCCCGACGACTCGCTCATGAGCTGAAGAATCCTCTTTTTCCGTTGCAAGTAACGGTGGAGAACTTAATGCGTGCGAAAGAGAAGTCTCCGGCAATGTTCGAAGAAGTGTTTCACGAGAGCACTGCGACATTACTCGCCGAAATCAACAACCTGAAAACCATCATCGGGCGCTTCAGCGAATTTTCGCGCATGCCGCAGCCGCAGCGCCGTCCGACGCAGGTCAACGACGTTCTCGGTTCGGTGCTGCGCGTGTTTCAGGCGCAGTTGCAGCAAAATGATCGGATCAGGGTACACACCGATTTCGCAGCCAATCTGCGCGAAATTCAAGTCGACCCCGATCTACTCCACCGCGCGCTGCAGAACCTGGTGCTCAACGCGATCGACGCGATGCCGCAGGGCGGAGATCTGACGCTTCGGACGAACGAGCTGGCGACCGACGGGTCTGGCGACGGCGTCAGTATTTCGGTCTCCGACACCGGCTCGGGACTGACGCCGGAAGAGTGTGATCGCCTCTTCACCCCTTACTACACGACTAAGACGCATGGCACGGGCCTCGGCCTAGCCATCGTTCAGTCGGTGGTGAGCGACCATGGCGGAAAAATCTCGGTCGAGAGCACGAAAGAAAAAGGAACCACGTTTCGGATTGAACTACCTTGCGACAACGCGGGCATGGCCCACTAACGCGGGTGGCAAGGGTTTTCAGCATTATGCGTTCACGCGAAAGGGAGTTCGCGCGGGAAGAGCTGCAAGGTCGGTCCAAAGAGGAAATAACAGGAGAATCCGTGCCGCAAAAAGCGCACCTGCTCATCGTTGACGACGAGACCAACACACTGGCCTCGCTTTCTCGTGCCTTCCGTCTGGAGGGCCACGAGGCGACGGTCTGCGACAACGCCACCAAGGCCCTGGAACTTGCTTCATCGCAGCCCTTCGACCTGATTCTGTCGGACGTGGTGATGCCGGGCAAAGACGGCCTCACGCTGCTGACAGAACTCAAAGCACAAGGCGTGGCGACCCCCGTCGTGATGATGTCGGGGCAGGCTCACATCGAAATGGCTGTCCGCGCCACACGGCTGGGCGCGCTGGACTTCCTGGAGAAACCGATCTCGACCGACAAGCTATTGCTGACGGTCGAGAATGCTCTGAAGCTGGGGCGACTCGAACGCCAGAACCTTGACCTGGAGCGCCGTCTCGGTAAGCACGAACTGGTGTGGTCGGGAGATACCATGCGCCGCGTCATGGCGCAGGTGGAGCGTGTGGCT
>Ga0210387_10004974_pt1 | contig 10197 bp, 6 predicted proteins | sample IncBWC7OmetaG_FD_160108 | JGI IMG/M metagenome (GOLD analysis project Ga0210387, IMG submission 160108) | Forest soil microbial communities from Barre Woods Harvard Forest LTER site, Petersham, Massachusetts, United States - Inc-BW-C-7-O ...
TTTTACCTCCTTCACGAAGGCGGGGATGTTCGAGACCGAGCCGATCTCGCGCAGCATGCGCAGCACGGCTTCGTTGGCGCCACCGTGAAGCGGGCCGTACAAAGCGGCCGCGGCGCCAGCTACTGCGACGTACGGATCGGCGCGCGAGCTACCGATGCTGCGCATCACGTTCGTGGAACAGTTCTGTTCGTGATCGGCGTGCAAGATGAACAGCACGTCGAGCGCCTTGACGATCTCGGGGTGAACCTCGAACTTGGGTTCCGCGATGCGCTTCATCATCTGCAGGAAGTTCTCGGTGTAGCTCACTTCGTTGCTCGGGTAGACGAAGGGCATCCCCATGCTGTGACGGAAGCTCCACGCCGCGAGCGTCGGCATCTTGGCGATCAGCCGCACCATCTGCTGACGCCGAATGTCGTGGTCCAGCACGTGCTTGGCTTCGGGGTAAAACGTGCTGAGCGCGCTCACCGTCGCGACCAGCATGCCCATCGGGTGCGCGTCGTAGCGGAAGCCATCGATGAACGTGCGCACGTTTTCATGAACGAACGTGTGGTGCGTGACGTTCTGCGTGAATTGGTCGAGCTCCGGCTGCGTCGGCAGCTCGCCGTTGATGAGCAGGTAAGCGACCTCGAGGTAAGTCGCTTTCTCGGCGAGTTGATCGACGGGGTAGCCTCGGTAGCGCAAGATCCCCTTGTCGCCATCGATGTACGTGATCGAGGAGCGGCACGACGCCGTGTTCATGAACGCGGGGTCGTAGGTCATGAGCCCGAAGTCGCCGTCCTGGACGTGAATGTTTTTCAGATCCAGCGCGCGGATCGTGTCTTCGGTAACCGGCACCTCGTAGCTTTTGCCGGTGCGGTTGTCGGTAATCGTCAGAGTTTCCTTGGCCATGGTCGCTTCGCTTCTCGCTTAGGAATGTGGGGGCCGGAGGGTCCCGCGTCCGTCCGGCGGGTTCAAGGTCCGCGCAGACTACGCCGATTTTTAGGCCCATTCGTCAGGTTTTGGCATGTGAGAGGGTATGGTTTCGAGGAGTCGACCGAGTTTCCGCCACGCGGTCCTGGCAATGGGGCTATTGGCTGCTGCCGTCGGTTGCACGGGCAAGAGCCCGTTCGATTCGAGGGACCCGGCGGCGTCGCGTTTGAAGCCAGAAAACGGCGGTATTGTCGCCGATCCGAACGATTTTTCGCATCTACCCGTGCCTCCGGCGGACGGGCCGCAGCTGGCACCGATCGCGATGACCGTCGCCATCATGCAGAAGCCCGACCCGAAGGCCGAGACTGTGGGTTACCTGCGCGTGGGTGCCCGAGTGGCGCGCTCCGAAAAGCCTGTCGGAAATGTTGGCTGCCCCGACGGCTGGTACGCGATCCGCCCCGCCGGGTTCGTGTGCGTCGGGCTGAACGCCACGCTCAAGCTGGATCACCCCCTGGCCCGTGCGATCCAGGTCGAACCTGATCGCACCAAGCCCATGCCGTATAAGTACGCGTTTCTGCGCTCGATCGCGCCGAACTACATGCGTGTGCCTAGCAAGGCCGAGCAATTCCAGTACGAGATGCGACTCGATCGGCACCTCCGGAGCTGGAAGAAGCTGCACGACAAGTGGGACGCGCTCGACGTGGGCGCCAACGACGTGCCACTCGATGAGAACGGGCTCGCCATCGGTCCGATTCCAGAGCACGCGACGCCGATGAGCGAGAGCGTACGTTTCGGCGGAAACGGCGATGACCGAGTGCCGTGGTGGTTGCAGGGTGATCGCCGCATTCCGAATATCTCTTCCTTCAAGACGCCGAGCTTTGCGGTGATCGCAGATCGCTTGAAGCGGCATGCTGGGGTGTCTCTCATCGGCACGTTCATCGCGGGCCCCGAGGCGCAAGATCGGCGTTTTGCGATCGCGGCCGACGCCCGCCTGATTCCTGCTGACAAACTCAAGGCGGAGTCGGGCTCGCCGTTTCATGGCGTGGATATCAAGCAGGTCGGTTTGCCTGTCGCCTTCGCGCACAAGGACGGCACCACGTTCTTCGACTTTGGCAGCGGAGCGCCGACGCGTGCTGCGGCGCTCGCCGGGCGCGAGTTCGTCGCGCTCAGCGGCAACATCAAGGAATACGGCGGTGAGCGCTACGTGCAAGCGAGGAGCGGACAGTGGCTGAAGAGCGCTGAGCTCAGCACGGCTGCCAAAGCGAGCAAACTGCCGGCGTGGGCGAGTCGCAAGGCAAAATGGATCGACATTTCGATCGTCAACCAGACGCTCGTGCTCTGGGAGGGTGACGTCCCCGTGTTTGCGACGCTCGTTTCAACCGGGCGCGACGGCATGGGTGACCCGCAAAAAACACTCAGTACACCGATGGGCACCTTCCGCGTCTACCAAAAGCACGTCACGACTACGATGGACTCGAGCGTCGCGGACCACGAATTCGAGCTACGTGACGTGCCGTGGGTGATGTACTTCAAGGGCGGCTACGCGTTGCACGCAGCGTATTGGCACGACGATTTTGGTCACGTCCGCTCGCACGGTTGCGTGAACATGTCACCGATCGACGCGCGCCGCGCTTTCATGTGGTCCGCGCCAGACGTGCCGGAACATTGGCACGCGGCGTACACGACGGACGCGCTCGAACAGGGCACGATCGTCTACATTCATCCATAGCGGGAGTGCGCGCCGCGCGCGTTACTCGATCGAGAAGCTCTTCGAAACGGTGACGGGGTCACCGGCGAAGGGCGGCACTTTTGCCGAGCGGAAGATGCGCGCCACGCAGCCGCCGACGTCGGTGCCGGCGAAGGCGCCCGTGACGGTGGAGTTCGTGGCTCGGCCGCTAGGTGCAAACGTGACCGAGGCTTTGCCTCCGCCTGTCGGCCCGTCTGGCTTCTTGCAACTCGCCGCGTTGGCAGCCGCTGCACCGAGCGCGGCGATGGCTGCGCTCTTGTCGAAGTCCGCGCCGGCCGCGGGTGCCGGTGCGCTGTCGGGCTTCTTCGCTTCAGCGGGTTTGTCGGCGGGTTTGTTGGTGGTTCCGGGTGCGCCAGGTGTTGCCGGCGCAGCGGTTGCCGGCGCAGTCGTGGACGTCGCAGGCTTTGCCGTCGTCGCGGCCGCGGCGCTCCCCGCACCGGGAGCGGCGGCGCTCGTTGCTGGCGCAGCACTCGCCGTTTCCGGAGCGGCGGCTGCTGTTTCCGGAGCCGCTGCCGGCGTTGCGGCTGCGGCGGCGGTCGCCTTCGTGTCCGCCGTCGCGCCATCGGCAGGCTTCTCGGGTGCAGGCTTCTTCGAGATGAACATGAACGCCAGCCCGGCTGCCGCCGCGATGCCAACGACGCTTGCGATCACCAGCGCGCTGCCCTTCTTCTTTCCGGGCGCAGCGTTGGGTACTTCAACGGGGTCACTCGGGCGCACCGGTGCCGGTTCTGGCGCTGCCGGTTTGGTGAAGTCCGGAGCAGCCAGGGCAGCGAGGCCGCCCCCGCCGACATTCATCAACGAATCTGGCGCGGCGTCACCGAACAGAGCTGCCGTCGCTTGTTTTTCCTTTTCCTTGTCCTGCGCCTTCTTCTGACCAGCCTTGGCGTCTGGCTTGGTCAGAGCGTCCAAGGAGAACAGCACGGAGCTCTCGTTGCGCGCGCCGGTCATCTTGTGCGCGGGCTCCTCCGCCGCGCCGAAATCCAAGGAGACATCTGCTTCACTGCCGGCGTTCGCGACGCTGCCGAACAGATCCACTTCGGGGCGTTTTTCGGCGCGGCGAGCCGCGCTCGGTTTGGGCGCCGCAGCGGGTTTGATTTCGGCGCTCGACTGACGCGCCGCTGCTGCGGGCTTAATTTCAGCTGACGATTGACGGATGGCTGCCGGCGCGGGCTTGATTTCAGGCGTCGATTGACGTGCTGCCGAGACGGCTGGGGCTGCGGGCGACTTTGCGGGCGCGCGCTGTTCGGTTTCGGCTGGAGCGACGCTCGACACCACTGTCTTGTCGTCGAACGGCGAGCGTCCGACGACGGTCGGCTCGTCATCGCTCGAGCTTGAAAGGGCGAAGCTCGGCGCGCGGCGCGCGACGCCGCGCTGCTTCAGCACTGCTGCGATCTCGGGCACGTCGAAGGGCGAAAGCCAATCGGCCATGCCGTCTTTCCAGACCAGCGTCTCGTCGTCGATCTTTCGGTTCGCGTACAGATCCGCGACTCCAGAAGTGCTGTGCTGCTCCTGACGTTCATCGATGAATCCGACGAGCCAGGTGCTTTCAGTGCTTGCTGCCTGAGTCGGTGCTGAAGCCGTTGCCGACACCGCAAGCGCAACGGCTGCTGTCGCAGGCGCACCTGGTGCGGTAGCGGCAGGTGAGCGCGTGACGGCCGGGCTTGGCGCGGGCGCTTCGACTGCGGGCTCGGCTTGCGGCAGTACGCTTTGGCTAGCGCCCAGCGCACTGCCGTCGACCACGATGTTGGTCCCGCAGTGCTTGCAAGTGATGCGGACTTTTTTGCCGCGAACCTTCTCGTCCGGAACCGAATATTTCGCCGGACACCCAGTGCACGTCACATTCATCGATCAAGTCCAACGCCCGCGCATGCGGAAGCTCAGAAAACCCAAATTGCAGAGGTACCATGGCTTTTTCAGCTTGCCTACGGGGTTTTTCGGGTCCCCGCCCGCGGCTCGGGCGTCATTGACCCGCGGCTCGCGCTCGTTTTTTGCGCGCTCGCCCGTTCGCCGGGTTCACGCTGCCCGATCGGCCTTCCAAGAGCGCAAAACTCGAGACTACAGTCCGCGCGGCGATGACTCAGCACGGACCGGCGAGCGGGCAAGGGGGGCAGGGGGGAGCCGCCCGACCGGATGCGTCGAAATGGTTCAGCGATACCTACCTCAGCGTGGATGTGCGCTGGCTGGGGGTCTTTCGCATCCTCTACGGCGTGCTGCTGATCGTCGACCTGCTGCGCCGCTGGGTCGGAGCGCGCTTCTACTACACGAACGACGGCGTCCTACCGAACCACTTCGTTCTTTTTAGGCCAGGTTGGCGCAATCTATTTTCGGTCTTCTTCGCGTTCTCCACTCCAAGTGAGGTGAACGTCGCGTTCACGCTCTCCTTGGTTGCGTTCGTCGTCTTCACGTTGGGCTACAGGACCAAGCTGTTTCACGCGCTGTCGCTCTTGGCGATCACGAGCCTGAACGCGCGCAACTTGTTCGTCGAAAACGGCGGGACGATCGTCGTCAACATCCTGGGTATGTGGACATTGTTCCTGCCCTTGGGTCGGCGCTTCTCGATCGACGCGCTACTCGAGTCTCTACGTAGACGGCGCGAGGAAACGGCCGTCGAGCTCAATGATCGCACGCGGCCGGCGATTCCGCGTACGCCCTACGCATCGCTCGCGGTGCTCGCCCTGCTGCTGCAGTGGAGCGTCATCTACTTCTTCAACTTCGTGCACAAGAGCGGCGTGGGTTGGCGCAACGGCACGGCCATCTATTGGTTCTTGGAGCAGAACCGGATCGTGACGTGGTTTGGCGTTTGGGCGCGCAATCACCTGCCGATCGCCGTGTTCCGAGTCATGACCCGCGGCGCCGTGGCCACCGAAGCCACGCTGTCGCTCGTGATGTTGGTCCCGTTCGCGCGCGAAAACATGCGGCGACTGGGCCTCGTGTTGGCCTTGGGGTTACACGGAGCCATCGCGGCGATGTCGCGGCTCGGTCCGTTCTCGTACGTGATGGTGATTCAGTTCGTGATTCACCTGAGCGCGACGGACTTCGAGATCGTGTCACGATGGTTTGCTCGACCCAGCCGGGCACGCACCGTCATCTACGATACCGATTGCGGAATTTGTCTGTTTCTGTGTCGGCTTCTCAAGCGGTTGGATCCGTTCGAGCGGCTGACCTTCGTCGGTAACGACGAGCGTGACAGAATTCCCGAGCAGGTCGACGCGGAGCTACTCGAACGCACGTTACTCGTGCTCATGCCAGATGGTCGGATCGAGCGCGAGGGCCGCGCCGTGTTCGAGCTTGCGCGCGCGTTGCCCTTTGGTGTCGTTGGGACGTTCTGGCTCGTGCTGCCTGGGCTCTCGAGCTTGGGCAATGCGCTGTATCGGAAGGTTGCTCGGAACCGCACCCGGATCTCCGCCTGGTTCGGCCTGGCGCAATGCGGCGTCCCGCGCGGCGAAACTTCAGCGGACGACGGCGATCCGCGAGTGCTCTCGGACAAGACGTTCCGCAGTGACTGGGCGTCTGCCCTCAGCATTCCTCGCGAAGGCTTCGTGGCGTTGCTCGTGATCGTGCTCGGTACGGAGGCGTGCGTAGACAACCCTTGGGCGAACAAGCGAGTGCACGTGAAGCGCCCGGAATGGATGCAAACGATTGTCGAGGTCCCCCGCATTTTTCAGGGCTGGGGCATGTTCGCGCCCGAGCCCCCCTACGACGACGGTCACTTGGTCGTGGACGGTCGCACGGAGGACGGCCGCAAGCTCGATCCGTTTACGGGGCACGAGCCCGTGCTCGATCCGTACTCCGCGACCGGTTGGGGTGACGATCAGCTCTGGTGCGACTACACGAATCACCTTCGTTGGCCGAACAACGCGCCGAGCCGTGTCTTTCTGCGAGATTACCTGACGCACTGGCATGAGTACGTCGACCGACCTCGAGACAAGCTGGCAAGCTTTGACGTTTGGTGGGTACAGAACAAGTCGCCGCAGCCAGGGCAGACCCGTGGCGAGCCCTTACCGCCCGAGAAGCTGACCAGCTTTGGCACGGTGCGCGACTCACTCGCTAAGCCGTGGTTGGCGCCGGCCGGCTTCGTCCCCGCACCGACTGAGCATCACGGACCCGCGGTCGGGAGACCGCACGGATGAGTGAGCGACCCGACTCGAAAGCCGCCGGGAAGCATGCCGGTTTGCGTTGGCTGAGCACGCGGTACGCGAGCGCAGACCCGCGCTCACTCGGTCTGTTTCGCATCGCGCTTGGCGCGCTTTTGTTCGTCGACGCGGCGCGCCGCTATCCGGATATCGATGCGCATTACGCGAATACGGGCTGGCTCCCCAATCACTTCATGCTTTTTCGCCCCATGAGCGAGCATCTGTTCTCGCTCTACCTCACGTGTAGCAGTCCGGGGCAGGTGAAGGTTTTGCTGGCGTTGCAACTGTTGGTCGACGCGCTGCTGATTCTTGGCTTTCGCACCCGCATCATGCAGGTGCTTGCTGCCGTAATGCTCGCTAGTCTGAATAGCCGCAACGTCATGATCGAGAACGGGGGCTGGGTGGTCCTCACGCTGCTCGCGGTTTGGTCGATGTTCCTGCCTCTAGGGCGGCGCTTCAGCATTGACGCCGTAGCGCGGTCGCTGCGCGAAAAAAGACAGACGACGCTCGAAGATTTGAACCGACCCCTAACGCGCGTAGCAGAGCCCATTGTGTCATTTGCCGTATTGGCGCTCGTGCTGCAATGGTTCGTGATCTACGCGTTCAACGCGCTTCAGAAAAATGGTGCGCCGTGGCGTGATGGCACAGCCGTGTACTACGCCCTGCATCAACATGGCATGCTCACCACGTTGGGAGCTTGGCTCGGTGGCTCGCTTTCTCTCTCGGCGATTCGCTTGCTCAGCTTTGGCGCGCTCGTCATCGAGACTTGTGTCGCAATCCTGCTCGTCGTGCCGATAAGGCCGCCGCTTGCACGCATGCTGGCCTGGGGTTTGGTGTGCGTTCTGCATCTTTCTATCGCCGCCGTCTTGCACTTGGGCACGTTCTCTTGGGCGATGGTCGTGATGTTTTTTGCGCTCATCCCGCGCGAAGCCTGGCAGGCACTGCGGGAGAGGCTACGCGCGCGGCGTCCCGAGCGCGAGCTGCGGGTCGACGAAACGAGCCCGCTTGCGCTCGCCGCTTGCCGCGTGATCAAGCAGTTCGACGTGCTCGACAGAATTCACTTCGACGCGGCTGCCGGAGAGGACATCGGTCGCTTCGTGGCGGTCGAGCCCATGACCCAACGCCGCGCTCGCGGTCTGAAGGGGCTATTTTCATTGGCGGAGGCGCTGCCGTTCGGTCGCGCTAGTGTCGCGTGGCTACATCTGCCGGGCCTCTCGAAGCTAGTCAAAAGGGCGATTCGTCGCGCTGAACGCAGCCCGGAGTACTATGCCGCGTACTTCGAACTGACAGCGCCGCCTGTATCGGAGGACTCGGCGCCAAGCCCGGCTCGCGAGTTCTTGCGTCGCGGCTGGTCGCGGCTCGGTGAAGGTGCCGTGGTCCTGCTGTTGGTTTGCTGCGGCAGCCAAGTGTTGATTGAGAATCAAGCGGTCCCGCTCTGGCTGAAGCCGAATCACCGCCCAGCTTGGATGTCAGCGGTCGTCGTGTATCCGCGCTTGTTTCAGGGATGGAGCATGTTTGCTCCGAGTCCTCCCTTGGACGACGTAGCCGTCGTGGTCGATGGCCGCACCAAGGACGGCCGGCACTTCGATCCGCTGACGGGGAGCGCGCCTTCCTTCGACGTCGCTGTGCGCCCGCAGTTCAGGAACTGCGAGTGGTACTACTTCGAGCGCCGTTTGAGTGAGGACCGCTTCAAGCCTTACCTAGGCGGCGTGCGTGATTTCTTGAAGAATCACCACGAGATCACCGGGCGGCCGCAAGATGCCCTGGTCGCATTCGACGTCTGGTCCGTGTCTGAGGCCATCACGCTGCCCGGCGCGCCCAGAGCTCTGCCCGTAAAGAGCAAGATCCTGTCCTTCGGAGTCGTGCGAGACTGACGCATGTCCGTCGGTCACCTCCTGCATGCAGCGAGCGTCACGCTGCGCATCAGTGTGCCGACGATCATCCAGGCATTGCGGGGTACGCTGACTCCGGAGCTATGCGACGCGCGACTCGATTGGTGGTCGAAACAGCTCCTGACCAAGGCCGCGATCTCACTGCAGATCACGGGTGCCGAGCGAGCTCGGACCGGCGCGGCGTTCGTGGTGATGTCCAATCATCAGTCGCACTACGACATTCCAGTGCTCTACCAGAGTCTGCCGCTGCGCTTGCGCATGGTGGCGAAGTCGGAGCTATTTCGCATCCCGATCTGGGCTCAAGCCATGCGCGCCGCGGGCTTCGTCGAGCTGGATCGCGGCGCGCGTGAGCGCGCGATCCAAAGCCTGGAGCGAGCGAAGCAGGCTCTCGCCCAGCATACGAGTATCTGGATCGCACCTGAAGGGACGCGCAGTCGCGACGGAGCGCTCGGTCCTTTCAAGCTGGGCGGTTTTCATTTGGCCGCTGGCGCTGGCGCGCGCATTTTGCCCGTGACCATCTCGGGCACGCGTCGTGTATTGCCTGCCAAGGGTTCTCACGTGACGCCAGGCGCTGCGGTGCGCGTCACTGTGCACGCGCCGATCGATCCGGCGGACTTCGGCGCCGAGGTGGGGGAGCCCTTGGTGCAGGCAGTGCGGCGCGCGATCGAGAGTGGGCTCTAGCTCGTCAGCGTTGGGTGAGTGCTCAAACCTTGCACCAAACGCGCACCACGACGGTGCCGCGCACTGTCCAAGGTGTCACGTCGACGCGATCGACTTGGCTCATATTTTTGGCGGGCAAGCGCTGCAACAGGTGCTCTTCGACGAAGCGACGGCGCAGGGCCTCCGACGATAGGCTCGCGGTTTCTGGGCCCTGCACCACGAAGGTGAGCATCTCGAAGATGGCGAAAGGAGCTTCGGTCGCCGACTCGTCGATGGTCAGGGCTTCGGCGCGCGCGCTCGAGCTAGCCGGAGCTGCCTCGGGGCCCGACGGGGCTCCGGGCGTGGGCGCCTGCCGCGTGCTCGGCACGAGCTCTGAAGTGATGACAGCCAGCGTTTCACGGCCGACGGCGCTCTCGCCGATGCTGATCTCTGGCGTAGAGCTCTGCGTCGCCGCACGCGTCGGGCTATGCAGGGGTCCCGGCGCGCGGCTGGGCGTCTTTGCGCCTGGCGCGTTCGAGATGCGATCGCCATAGCTGAGCGTACTCTGGACGCCGCGTGCAGGCTGCACGGCATCGGCGATCAGCGCCAACGTCTCGCGGCCAGCGGGACCCTCCGCGATCGACACCTCGGGAGCGTCGTCTCCGTCGGAGGGGCTCGCCGGCAAGGCGCCCAGTAGCTCCTCGGCGATCGCGGCCATCGTCTCGTGGCCCGCCGCAGTGTAGGAGATTTGGACGTCAGGCTGCGAGCCGTCTTGAGCTCGTGCCGGCTCTACACGAGCAGCTTTGTTCTTGGAGCGAGAAGTGCGTGAGCTCAAACCGGCACAGTATCGCACAGAGTCCTCTGCTCATGCCACGGC
>Ga0210387_10004976_pt1 | contig 10196 bp, 12 predicted proteins | sample IncBWC7OmetaG_FD_160108 | JGI IMG/M metagenome (GOLD analysis project Ga0210387, IMG submission 160108) | Forest soil microbial communities from Barre Woods Harvard Forest LTER site, Petersham, Massachusetts, United States - Inc-BW-C-7-O ...
CTGCCGGTGCGGCGCGCCCGGCTGTCGCGGCAGCATGCTCGAGCCGAAGAAGCCGCGCAAGAAGCCGAAGCCGCGCAAGCGGGCGCGACCTCGGGAGGCGACGCGGAAGACGCGGGTGACGCGAAAGACGGGGACGAACCGCCGCCCGAGAGGGGGTGCCGGGCGCGCGCGCAAGGGTCGGCCAGTGCGACGTGCGCGACGTTGACCGCCGGCTGTTCGAGCGCATCCTCGAGCAATTGCGCGCCGACGGGATCGCGGTCAGCGACGGTTTCTTGTCGCCGTTCGATGTCGGTGTCCTCGCCGAGTGCGCCGCCTTGCGCCGCGCCCGCGGCGAGTTCCTCGAGGCGCGCATCGGTGCGGACAGTAGCCTGCAGCGCCGTGAGGACGTTCGCGGCGATCTCATTTGCTGGCTGGCCGGGGCGCTGCTTCCCGCCGAGACCCGGGTACTGGGTGCGCTCGAGCAGTTGCGGGTGTGCCTGAACGAGGGCGCGTATCTAGGCTTGCTCGATCTGGAGATCCACTACGCGTGGTACGCGCCGGGCGCGGCCTATGCGCGCCATGTCGATCAGCCGCGGGGGCGTTCGGCGCGTCGCGTCTCGCTGGCGCTTTACCTCAACGAGGGCCGCGCGCCCACCGACGGCGGTGCCTTGAGGATCCAGGGCGACGACGGTCGATTGCACGACATCGAGCCCGTGGGCGGTCGGCTGGTGCTGTTCTTGTCGGCATTGCGCGAGCACGAGGTGCTGCTTACGCAAGTCCCGCGGCTCAGCCTGACGGGATGGTTCCGGGGCCGCGAGTAGCGCCGCTCGGGCGGACGGTCGGGTCTGCTGCGCCGGGTTTGTGCAGGGAAGTTCGGCGGCGCCCCTTGAGGCGGCACGGGCGGGCTCGCCGGGCGCTCCGCACCGCCGCCTGCTGCGCTTCGTTGGCATGAATATTGCTGTCATCAGATATTGCTAAGATGTCGAGACATGCGCTTACCGTCCCTCAAATTTCTCAAGACCTTTCAAGTAGCCGCCCGGCTGAAGAGTTTCAAGGCGGCTGCGGAGGAGCTGCATTTGACGCCTTCCGCGGTCAGCCATCAGATCAAGGCTCTCGAGGAGCAGCTCGGCGTCGCGCTGTTCGATCGCGGCATGCGCACGCTTGCGCTGACCGACGCGGGCGCGCACTACCTCGAGCACATCAGCGACATTTTCGCGCGCCTCGAGTCGGTGACGGAGCAGCTGAAGATGCGCTACGGACGCAGCATCCTGCGCCTCAACGTGCCGCCGTTCTTCGCGCGCGCGCTGCTCTTGCCGCGGCTCGCGTCTTTCACGCAGGCGCGCGAAGACACCGACATCCGCATCGAGACGTCCTCATCGGCGCCCAAGAGTCACCCGCCTGAGGCGGACCTGTCGATCGTGGTGGGCATCGGGCCGTGGGAAGGCCTCACCGTGCACGAGCTGTTCGCGCAGAGCTTCATCGCGGCGTGCTCGCCGGGATTCTTGCTCGAGAACCCGATCGAGACTTACGCGGACTTGAACGGCAAGAACTTGCTGCTGCACGAGGATCGCCGTGACGCCTGGGAGCGCTGGGCACTGGGGCTCAAGATCCCGCCCATCAAGCCCAATCGCCTGGTGCGCCTCAACACGATGTCCGCCGTCGTGCTCGCCGCCGAGCAGGGCGTGGGTGTGGCGCTCGTGCCCGCGCGTCTCAGCGCCGATCGATTCGTGGCCGGGGGCCTCGTCAAGCTGTTCACGGATGAGCTCACGACCAACGAGAGCTACGTGCTCCTGCATCGTCCGGAGGACGGCGAGCGCGAGGACCTGCAGGAGCTCACGCGCTGGATCCTGAGCGAGTGCCGCGTCGCATGAGCCGAATCGCACTCACCTGAAAGATTTCTCGTTTGCGGGAGCCCGAGCGGTGAGCCTATGGTGATGGCTGGGGCGTTGGTATTTCGACTCGCAAGGAGTACCAGCATGACAATTCGCCATCTCGGACTTTCAATGGCCGCTCTGGCCGTCGTTTCCCCGGCCGTGTGCAACGCGTCGCCCGCCAAAGCCTCGCTCGATGCCTGCGTGGCGGCGTTCGAGAAGACGCTCGCGCCCACGGATGCGGTGAGCCATCGTTTCAAAGTGCTGTATCAGAGCGAGCAGTTCGCGAGCTCGATCGCAGACTACTATCCGACTATCCACACGTTCGATTTGCAGGCGGACAATCCGAAGACCGGCGAAATCGTGGCACGGGTCCGTTGCACGGCCGACCGTCGCGGCAGCATCGCGCTCACAACCCTGCCCGATTCAACGCAATCAGCGGCGCGCGTAGCGCAGCGCTAGGCGACGCGATTAACATGTGCGCATGAGCCTCATGCGCATGCAATTCGTGGTTGCGGTGTCCGAGAACGACGTCATCGGACGCCGCAACCAGTTGCCCTGGCGGCTCTCGGGCGACCTGCGCCGTTTCAAGGCGCTCACGCTCGGCAAGCCCATTCTCATGGGTCGCAAGACCTACGAATCCATCGGCCACGCGTTGCCGGGCCGCTTGAACTTGGTGCTGAGCCGCTCGAGCGGATTCGCGCCCGGGGACTGCAGCGTCGTGCCGACGCTGGAGGCCGCCTGGGCGGCGGCGGGCGCTGCCGCGGGCGGGCCCGCGGGCGATGAGCCTTTGATGGTCATCGGCGGTGGCGAGGTCTTCCGCCAATGCGCGCCCGCGGCCGAATGCATCCACCTGACGCTGGTGCATGCGTACATCGAGGACGGTGATGCCTTCTTCGACGGCTGGCGCAGTCCCGAATGGCGCGAGACCGCACGCGAGCGGCACGCGGCCGACGAGAAGAACTCCGCGGCCTACAGCTTCATCACGCTGGAAAGATCGGAAAACTCCGGGAGCTCCGCTTCGACCAGGCGTGCCGCGCGCGCATAGTCGACGTCCGCAAGGCTTGCTGCCTCGCGGGTGAGCTCTGCGAGAATCTGTGCCTGGACACGGCCGCGCTCCTGCGCCGTTCGGTAGGAAATCTCGTGATGGAACATCACCATCGAGTAGCGTGGAATGAAGCGCCGCGGGTAGCGCCGCTCGAGCTCGAGCGCGAGCGACTGCTGCAACAGAAAGTGCGGATTCGCGACGAGCTCGCGCATTTCCAGATAGTTCTCGAGCGCCATCTCCGCGATGGCGTCGGCGTTCGGTTTGCGCCGCGCGTAAACTTCCGCGAACACGCGTTCCCAGGATGAGGCGCCCTCAAGACAGGCGTCGAACTCCAGGCAATCCTCGAAGCAGCAATTCATGCCCTGGCCGTGAAACGGCACGATGGCGTGCGCGGCGTCGCCGATCAGCGCCGCGGCGCCTGCCGCAGACCAAGTGCGGGCGTGCACCGTGCCCAGGAATCCCGTGGGATGGCGCTGAAATTCCGCCACGCAATCCGGCATGAGTGCGCGCGCGTCCGGAAAATTCGCCGACAGGAACTCATCGATCGCCTGCGGCGAGCGCAGCGCCGCGAAGCTCGAGATCCCCTGCAGCGGCAGGAACAGGGTCGCCGTGAAGCTGCCGTCCTGATTGGGCAGTGCGATCAGCATGTACCCGCCGCGCGGCCAGATGTGCAGCGCCTCTCGCTCGAGCAGAGCGCTGCGGCCGGGACCTGCGGCAATCGAGAGCTCTTTGTAAGCATGCTCGAGCGGGATATCCTCGGATTCGATCAGGTCCTGCGCGGCGAGCCGGCGGCGCAGGAGCGAACCCGCACCATCCGCGCCGAGCAGGGGCTTCATGGGAATCTCGAGGGAGACACCGCGGCCCAGATCGCGCACGCGAGCCGTTCCGGTCGCGAGGTCGGCACTCTCCAGACGATGTTGGAAGCGCACATCGACCCCTGCGTCGATCGCGGCATCGAGCAGCACGTTGTTGAGCTCGCGCCGCGAGATCGAATAGATGACCTCGTTCGGCAGCCGGCCGTAGGGCTGTAGGCCGGTGGAGCCGTCGGCTTGATGCACCAACCGCCCGCGCATGGGCACCACGAGGCGCCTGACAGCATCGAGCAGCCCCGCCCGCGCGAGCGCATGCGTGCCGCGGTCGGCGAGCGCCAGGTTGATGGAGCGGCCGGCCTCGGCGCCGTCGCCGCGCGGATCGGCGCGGCTCTCGTAGAGCGTGACGGCCATGCCCCGCCGCTTGAGCAGCACGGCGAGCAGGGCGCCGGTCGGTCCCGCACCGACGATGCTGACGGCCTCGCCCGATAGGCTCACGCCTCGACCGCCGCCGCGAGCGCATCGACCGCCGCGGCGACGTCGCGGAACGAGTTATAAAGCGCAATGGGGGCAAAGCGCAGCGTGTCCGGCTCGCGCCAATCCCCGATCACGCCCGCCGCCGTGAGGCGCTCGTGGCAGCGCCGCGCGGCCTGCGAGGAGAGGGTGAGCCGCACGCTCAGCTGGCTGCCGCGCTGCGCCGCGTCGAGCGGCGTGATGATCTCGACCGCAGCTCCCAGACGACTCTGGATCGAGCGCTGCATGAAGGCCGTGAGCTGCACGGATTTCTCGCGCAGCCGCGCAAGGCCCGCGCGCCCGAACAGCTCGAGCGATGCGAGGAGCGGTGCGGCGGACAGCACCGGCGGATTGCTCACCTGCCAGCCCTCGGCCCCCGAGATGGGATGAAAGTCCGGGCCCATCTCGAAGCGGCGCGCCTTGTCGTGCCCCCACCACCCCGCGAAGCGCGGCAAGTCGGGCCGCTGCGCGTGGCGCTCGTGCACGAAACATCCGCCGATGGCACCCGGCCCCGCGTTCAGATACTTGTAGCTGCACCAGACGGCGAAGTCCGCATTCCAGTCGTGGAGCTGCAGCGGCACGTTGCCGATCGCGTGCGCGAGGTCGAGACCGACCGCGGCGCCGGCAGCTCGCGCCGCGGCCGTGATGGCGCCCATATCGAACAGCTGGCCGCTCAAGTACTGCACCCCCGGCCAAAGCACGAGCGCGAGCCGCGGTCCGTCGCGTTCCAGAATTTCGATGATGTCTTCGGTGCGCAGCGCGTGCTCGCCCGGCCGCGGCGCCACCTCGATGAGATGCCGGGCATCGAGCCCGTGAAAGCCAAGCTGCGACAGCACGGCATAGCGATCGGAGGGGAACGCCGATTTCTCGATGAGTATGCAGTTGCGGGGGCCTTTAGGCCTGAAAAAACTCACCATCATCAGGTGCAGGTTGATGGTGAGCGAATTCATCGCCACCACCTCGATCTCGGAGGCGCCCGCGAGCGCCGCGAGTCCTCGCGCGGCGTGCTCGTGATAGCCGATCCAGGGACGCGTACCCTGGTGGTGTCCGAGGACGCCGAGGCGCTGCCATTCGGCGAGATCTTCGCTCACGTAAGACGCTGCCGATTTCGGCTGCAAGCCGAGCGAGTGACCGCACAGATACACCGCTTTGCGGCCGCCGGCATCGACCGGATGATGAAACTCCGCGGCAAAGTGCGCGAGCGGATCGCGGGTATCGAGCTCGAAGGCGCTCGCGGCCTCGGGTTGCGGCAACGCGGTCAGCCTGCACCCGATCGGTCCGGGCTCGCGTCCGGGGCCGCCATCACGGCGCCGCACACCGCGCAGGTGCGGTGCTCGATGCTCGAGAAGAATCGCCGGAAGACGGGCGGCAGCTGTGTCTCGATATCATGGATGTGCAGCCGCTCGAGATACAGACGATGGCCGCAGCGCTCGCAGTACCAGGAGAATCCGTCGAGCTCCGCGGCGGTGCGACGCCGCTCCACCACGATGCCGACCGTGCCCGCCCCGCGCTGCGGCGAGTGCGGGATCTCGGCGGGCAGAAGGAATACCTCGCCCTCGCGGATGGGCACGTCGACCCTGCGTTCCCCCTGGATGGTTTGCAGCACGATGTCGCCCTCGAGCTGATAAAAGAGCTCCGGACCCGGGTCGTGGTGGAAATCCTTGCGCGCGTTGGGACCGCCCACGGCCATCACGATGAACTCGGCGTCCTCGAACAGCAGTTTGTTGCCCACGGGCGGCTTGAGGAGTGCGCGGTTCTGGTCGACCCAGGCACGCAGATTGAGCGGCGAGGAAACGTGCATCGCTGCGATTATAGCGCCCGGCCCAGGCGCCCCCGCTAATCGCCCGCGCCCGAGCCCCGGCATCCGACCTGCATCGGCACGGCGCTCGGGACATCGAGGCGCAGCGCGGTGAGGCTTCCGCCCCAGACGCAGCCCGTGTCGAGCCCGATCACGTCGGCGTTGCGAAAGAATCCCAGCGTCGACCAGTGGCCGAAGACGATGCGCGTACCGCGCCAGCGCGCGCCGGGCGCCTCGAACCACGGAATGAGCGTGGCGCGCTCGGCCTTGCGGGGGGAGCCCTTCGCGTGCAGCTCCAGCCGGCCGTGCTCGTCCACATAACGCAGTCGGGTGAAGCAATTGACGATGTAACGCAGCCGTTCCGACCCCTCGAGAGCCTCATCCCAGCGGTCGGGCTTGTCGCCATACATGTGCTTGAACAGCTTCTCGGGCTGGCTGCGCAGCGCCTGCTCGAGCTCGCGCGCACAGGCCCGCGCGACCGGCAGATCCCACTGGGGGGAAAATCCGCCGTGCACCAGACACAGATTCAAGGCGGGATCCTCGGCGAGCAGCGGGCGCTCCAGGAGCCACTGGAGCAGCGCATCGCGGTCCGGGGCCTGCAAGATCGGCGTCAGGGTGTCGTCGGATTTTAGACGCGAACAGCCGAACGCGACGGCCAGCAAATGCAGGTCATGATTGCCGAGCGTCACCGTTGCCGCGTCGCCGAGAGCACGCACGCGGCGCAACACCTCGAGCGAGGCCGGCCCGCGATTGACCAGATCGCCGACAAACCACAACCGGTCGCGAGGCGGAGAAAAATTCAGGGTTGCGAGCAGCGCTCCGAGCTCCGCGTCGCAGCCCTGAATATCGCCGATGGCGTAGAGCGCCACCGGCTTAGTGCAAGACTCCCGGAATGGCCAAGCGGAAGGGCGCGATCGGGGCGTCGAACTTGAGCCCGTCGTCGGCCATCATTTGGTAGCTTCCCTGCATGGTGCCAACCGGAGTCTCGATGACGGCGCCGCTCGAGTAGCGGAATCCCTGGCCCGGCTTGAGATAGGGCTGTTCGCCCACGACCCCGTCGCCGCGGGTCTCCTTCACGTTGCCGTTTGCGTCCGTGATGATCCAGTGACGCGTGAGCAATCGAGCGGGGACCTGGCCTTCGTTGCGGATGGTGATGGTGTAAGAGAACACGAAGCGCTTGTCGCGGGGATCGGATTGCTCTTCGATATAGGCCGTCTCCACGTCGACGCGGATTCTCGGCCGTTGCGCATCGGTCGTCATGGCCGTCTCAGCTCAGCCGCACTGCGAGCATGTCGCAATGAGCGGCATGCAGCACGGTATCTTCGGTGAAGTTGACCAGGACTGCGAGGCCGTGGCGCTCGCGGCTGCCGAGCACGATCAGGTCAGGCCGCTCTTCGTCGGCGACCATCAGGATCTGCGCCTTGGTGTTGCCTACCTCCACGCGCACGCGGGCGTTTACCGTACCGTTGCGCTTCACCATGTCCTCGAGAAGCGGGCGCGCGCGCTTGGCCAGGTCAGTCTCGAGGTCGAGCTGCGTCGGCATGAGCGACTCGCCCATGGGCTCGGCGGGCACGTATTCGACGACGTGCAGCGCAACGATGCCGGCATTCGAATGCGCCGCGATGTCTCGCGCTGCGGCGAATACCCGCTCGCTCCCTTCCGCGAGGTCCAACAACACCAGCACTTTTCGATATCCGGGCATCTGGACTCCAGTATAGCGGAGTGCGGGGGCGTTCAACCCTCCCGCGCGCCGCGCTTCATCAAGGCGTCTCGTGGCGGCGCGTCCGCAGCGCGTTTATGCTCGTAGGTGACGGCGAGGCGGCCGAATTGCTCCGGTGTGAGCGTTTCCGGGCGAAGTTGCGGATCGATCCCGCAGGCCTCGACGTCCGCGCCGCTCAACAGGCCCTTGAGGCCGTTGCGCAGGGTTTTGCGGCGGTGGGAGAACGCGGCCTGAGCGAGCGTGCGCAGTGCGACGTCGCTGCCGATCGCGAATCGCGGCGCGCTGCTCGGACGCAAACGCACGATCGCGGAGCGAACTTTCGGCGGCGGCCGGAAAGCGCCGGGCCCGACCTCGAACAGCGCCTCGACCTCGGCGTAGGCGGCGAGCATGACGGTGAGCCGCCCGTACTCCTTGCCTCCGGGCGCGGCCGCCATGCGGTCGACGACCTCTTTCTGCAGCATGAAATGCATGTCCTCGATCGCGCCGCGCTGGCTCAGAAGATGAAACATCACGGGCGTCGACACGTTGTAAGGCAGGTTGCCGACGATCCGCAGCTTCGGTCCCTGTCCGCGCAGCAGCGTGAAGTCGGTATCGAGCATGTTCTCGACGTGCACGTGCAGGCGGTCTTGCGCGCGCGGATCCGCCTCGAGCAGCCGCGCGAGATCGCGGTCGATCTCGATGGCGTCCAGGCGATGCGCACGCTCGAGCAGGCCGAAGGTGAGCGCACCGCGGCCCGGACCAAGTTCCACCACGCGCTCGCCGCGCGTCGGCGCCACGGCATCGATGATGCGGCGGATGACCGCGGGATCGTGCAGGAAATGCTGTCCGAAGCGCTTACGGATCACCATGGCTCGCAAGCTCGATTGCGAGCCGCACCGCAGCCTCCAGGCTCCCCGTATCCGCGCGTCCGCTGCGCGCCAACGACAGCGCGGTGCCGTGGTCCACGCTGGTGCGAATGATCGGCAGCCCCAAGGTGACGTTCACCGTGTGCCCGAACCCCTCGTGCTTGATGACCGGGAGACCCTGATCGTGATACATGGCGACGACGACATCGACGCCGCCCGCGAGAAACTGCGGCGTGAATGCCGTATCCGCGGGAACGGGTCCGCGCACATCGAGTCCCTGCGCACGCAACTGCCGGATCACCGGCTCGATCACATCGATCTCTTCGCGACCCAGATGACCGGACTCGCCCGCGTGTGGATTGAGGCCGAGCACCGCGATGCGCGGCGTGGCGACCTTGAAGCGGCGGCGCAGGTCCTCGTGCACGATCTCGAGAGTCGCCCGCAGACGCTCTGCGGTGATTGCGTGCGCTACCGCGGCGAGCGGCAGGTGCGTCGTGACGAGCGCGACCCGCAGGGCCGCGTTCTGCAGCATCATGACCGGCAGGGCGGCGCCGGTGCGCGCGGCAAGATATTCAGTGTGTCCCATGAAATCGAAGCCCGCCTCCATGAGCGTGCTCTTTTGCACCGGCGCGGTCACCATGGCGGCGAATTCGCCGCTCAAGGCGCCGTCGCAGGCCCGATCGAGCATGGCGATGACCGAAGCGGCGTTGCGCACATCCAGCCGGCCGGGCACCACCGCATGCGGCACCGGCACATCGAGGAGCGTGAGCGCCCCGGCTCGCGACATCACGGGAGGAGCCGAACGATCGTAGAGGCGGACGCCTGGCGCTTCACCGAGCGCCGCCGCAGTATCCTTAAGGAGCTTCGCGTCACCGGCGATCACCAGATCGGCCGGCCAGTCCCTCTGGCTGAGCGCAACGCAGGCATCGGGTCCGATGCCCGCCGGCTCGCCCGAGGTGACGACGATGCGCGGAACGCGCACTACATCTTGATCTCGACGAACGCGTCGTCGCGCAGCCGCCGCAGCCAAAGCTCGGTCTCTTCGTCGGTCTTGCTCTCGCGGATCGCGGCAAAGGCCTTCTGACGGCGGACGTCGTCGGTGCTGTCGTAGGTGCGCGTGCCGAGCATCTGCACGATGTGCCAGCCGTAGCGGGTCTTGAAGGGCTCGCTGATTTCGTTCGTTTTCAAATCCGCGACCGCCTTGTCGAATTCCGGCACGAACGTTCCCGGACCCGCCCAGCCGAGATCGCCCCCATCCGGCGCGGAGCCGGGATCCTGGGACGTCGCCGAGGCGATGCCCGCGAAGTCCTCGCCGTTCAGGATGCGCAGACGCAGCTTCGCCAGCTTCTCGTGCACCGTCGCATCGTCGTCGAGCTCGCTGGTCTTCAGCAGAATGTGCCGAACGTGAACCTGGTTGATGATCACCGCCGCCTCGCCGCCGCGGCGCTCATTGAGCTTCACGATGTGAAAGCCGCTCGGGGTGCGCACCGGTGTGCTCACCTCGCCGGGCTTCATCTTGACGACGAGATCGAGAACGAACTGCGGCAGCTGCGATCCCTTGCGCCAGCCGAGCTGGCCGCCGTCGAGTGCGGTCTGGCTGTTCGAATTGGCGA
>Ga0210387_10004977_pt1 | contig 10195 bp, 8 predicted proteins | sample IncBWC7OmetaG_FD_160108 | JGI IMG/M metagenome (GOLD analysis project Ga0210387, IMG submission 160108) | Forest soil microbial communities from Barre Woods Harvard Forest LTER site, Petersham, Massachusetts, United States - Inc-BW-C-7-O ...
GCGGTGGTAGGGAGGGGAAGAAGATTCAGACCAAAGAGGCTGAGGAGGACGAAGAGCGTGCCGAGGGAGCCGGGGACGACGGTGCCGGGGACGTTGAACTCCAGATAGATGAGGAGGCCGCCGAGAACCAGCAGAAGAACCGCGATGTCAGGATTCGTCAGTTTGCTGAGCAGGCGCTCGCGCAGGGAGGGGGCGATGGTGACTATTTCCGCTCCTTGCAGATGCAGGGTTTGGGTAGTGCCATCGAAGCGATGGATCTCCCGGCCGTCGAGTGCGATGAGCAGGGAGGCATCATCGGCTGAGTCAAGGTCGATCAGCTTCAGCTTGAGGGCCTCTGCGTCGCTGTAAGACTTGGAGTTGCGGACGGCGTCCTCGGCGGCTTCGACGTTGCGGCCACGGCGGGCGGCGTAGGAGCGAAGGAAGGCCGCGGCGTCATTCTCGATCTTCTCTTTGAGGACGGGATCCATCTGGCCGCCCTCGACGATGGGATGGGCGGCGCCGGCGTTGGTTCCGGGAGCCATGGCGGCTATGTCGGCGGCTTCAAGGAGGAAGAAGCCAGCGGAGCCCGCGCGGCTACCAGTCGGCGAGATGAAGATGACAACTGGAACGCGCGAATTTTCGATTGCCTGGACCATGACCCGGGTCGATTCGAGCAGGCCGCCCGGTGTGCCCAGAGAGACGATGACCAGCTGGGCTTGCTGGCGGGCCGCCTGGTCAAGGCCGCGCTGGAGGTAGTCCGCGGTGATGGGCTGGATAGTGTCGTGGATTGTGAGTTTGACGACGATTCCCGGGGTGGCAGGCCGGGCGGTTGCGGGCTGGAGACAGAAGAGCGTTATCAGCAGCGTCAGGACGGATTTGAGGACGTTCCTCATGGGGGACTCTGTCCACGAGCCTGCAGTGCCTGCCGCATGCCCAGCGCGGCGGAGTCTTTCGGCTCGAGTTGGAGGGCTTTGCTGACATTGGAGGCGGATGACGTCATCTCATTCGCTTGCAGGTCGAGACGGGCGAGCACCAGATAGGCGGGAACGTTGGGATGGAGTTTGAGCGAAGTTTGGGCCTCGGCGCGGGCGTCGGCTGGGTTGCCACTGCGTTCGCGCACCTGGGCAAGGCCTGCGTGGGCAGCGGCACTGGAGGAGTCGGCGGCGATGGCGGCCTGGAACTCCTGTTCGGCCTCGGGAACCAGGCCCTCGGCGAGATAGTCGCGGCCCAGCTGTGTGTACTGCACGGCCTGCTCGGCGGGTGGGAGCGCCGCCATGCGAATAGCTCGCATCTGGTCCATCTGGAAGGCCGCCTGGCGGAAGGAAGCTTCGGAGTAAGTCCGGCGTATGCGTTCGAGAGGGGCGAAGTCCGTGGAGGCGGCGGCCGTAGTGCCTGCCTTTGTGGCGGGTGCGATGTGCTTGCCCGCGCTAATACTGGCCTTCAGTTCTACTGCTTCGGTGTCTTTGGGGCGTAGTTTCAATGCCTCGTCGACCTCGCGCTGGGCCCCGGCGAAATCACCCCGGCGAAGCAGAGCAACGGCGAGGTTGTAGTGATAGTCCGCGTCGCTGGGGTCAGCGATGGAGGCGCGTTGGAACAGAGGAACAGCGTCGTGCCCCTGACGGCTGGCGGCGACGGCCTGATTGTTGACGACCTCGGGAAGGGGAAGCCTGCTGGCGACGAAGGTAAAGGCAGATTCGGCTTCAGCGTATTTGGCAGAGTTGAATCTGGCCAAACCGATGTAAAAATTGGCTTCGAGCGCGCGACGGTCGGTCGGTTGGATCCTGGCCAGGGTCGCTGCGGCCTGGTCGTAGTCGCGCTGTGCGAATTGGGCTTTACCAAGGGCGAGGAGTGCGGCGGGGTAGTCGGGCGTGTCCTGTATGGCCATCTGCAGCCGCTTGATCCGCTCCTGCGATGTTGTCGCATCGGTGCCGCGAATGTAGTTTTCGAAGGCGCTGAGCCGGACTCCGCCTGAAGCGGCGAGAAAGGTCTGCTGGGCGATGTTGAAGTGAGGGTCGATCTTGCGGGCGATCTTCCAGGCGAGGGCGTTCTCAACGTCGAAGAGGCGAGTGAGCTCGCTGGAGTCGTCGAGTGGCTGCGAGAGCCGAAGTTTATTGACCTCAAGGACCTGCGCCTGTGCGGCGATGCGGCCGTTATTGAGGGTATAGCTACCTACGATCACAAAGTCGGCGTCAAGGGTCTGCGCGATGCGGATCGTGGTTGCGCGCGAGGGCCTGAAGTCGACGGGGAGGCCGAGATGGTCGAGAGCGTACTGGCGATCGTCGCGGGTGATGGTTAGAAACCCTGCGGAGGTCAGGCGCTGGTTGAGGGTGTCGGGAAAGGAGTCGCCGATCCAGGCGAGATTGGCCTGGCCCGTGCGGTTGTCAAAAGGGAGGACAAGCACTACGCGGCCGCCGGCATCCGGCATTTCAGAAGATGGGGTGGATTGTGAGAGTCCTGGATGAGTGCATAGGAGCAATAAAAGAGCGAACCATTGCTGTTGGAGTAGGCGGCGAACTTGGGAGGGCCTTGTCACAGATATGAGTATAGACTTCAGTGCTTGTTCGGCTGTGCCAGCGCTGCTTCGACGATGCGGGGGAAATGGACCACGGCGGCCCACTCGCCTTTGCGACGCGCTTGCCAAACTATATCTCCATGCAAAAGGGCCGCGACCTCGGCTGGGGAAAGATCGCGGTGGAAGTCGAAGTACTTTTTGTCGGCCGATTCGTTTTGACGGCCCAGGTTGATGCGATTCGCCGGCGGTTCCCACTTGGTTGAGAAGACGAGGGCCACGTCGTAGCTTCCGGGATCGGCTGCGGCCTTCTGGATTTCTTCCATGGAGAAGTTCTGGATGGCAGTGGTCTTAACCGGGTGGTTGGTGTAGCCGAGTTCAGGACGGTTGAGTTCGGAGGTCGCGGGCCATGCTGTGAGGACCGTGGCCTGGGGATAGGTCCGGTCGATGTAGCGGACCGCGTGCTGGTGGAGGACGACCATGTCGCGGTATGTGAGGTTGTCCTCGGGCGCGAAGGCGTAGGGTGGGTTGATCCAGATACCAGCAAGGAAAGCGGCGGCGCTAAGGGCGGCGATGAGAGGCCAGCGCGCGGGGATACGGCGACGCCAGGTGTTGACACAGATGACCAGAATGAGGGGGTACATCGGGAGAAGATAACGAGTCAGCAGAGCGCCGCCGAGGACGGAGAAGGCGATCCAATTGGCGAGGAGTATGACACCGAGTGCTTCCAGGGCGGGGCGGGCGATTGGTTTGCGGGTGTTGGTGACGGCCACGGGGATGAACATCGCAGCGATGGTGCAGACGACTGGGACATACATGTTCATGTGGGTCGTCAGATGGAGCAGGCGGTGCCAGAGACAAAGGGCGATGCGATAGGCATTGAGGTTCGCGGTTGCATTGTAGCGGAGGAACTCGGGGTTACCGAAGACGAAGCCTGTCTTGTGATAGTGATATGCGTACCAGGCGGCCAAGGGGACGATCGGTGCGAGTAGAGCGAACAGCCATTTCAGGTGAGATGAGTGCGGGACGTTGCTGCGATCGCGTACGAGGAGCATCGCTTCCCAGAGCGCCAGAGCTGCGGGCGTTACGATGGCCGTCTCTTTTGAGAGAGCGGCAAGGGAGAACATGACTGCGGCCAGGAACGTGTTTCTGTTGCGTGTCGGCCCACTGGAGTCGAGGTAGAAGGCGAGGCCCCAGAGGGTGAAGGCGGCGGCAAAGATGTCGGCGTGGGCTAGCGTGCTTTGTGCGAACCAGACTGGATAAATCGCGGTGAGAATGACGGTAACAGCGGCGACGGAGGTGACGGTGAGACTTTTTGCGAGTTTGAAGACTCCGAGCAGCGCGGCTGCGGAGACCATGCAGACCAGGGTGCGCGTGCCGCTAACGACGTATCCGGAGAGGTGCCACCAGGCTGCGAGGAGGATGGAGGGCAGAGGCGGGTGGGCGTTGGTGACGGTGGTTTGCGGGATTAAGGTGCCGAGACGGAAGAAGTCCCACGCGGCGGGGATGTAGTACCCGGCTTCGTCCCAGAAGTATGGGAGGCGGAGGAGGCGATAGTGCGTGAGGTAGACGGCGACGAAGAAGAGCGGGTAGAGCATCCAGAGAGGGATGTCGCTGGTCGACTGTGGGTCGTCTTTTCCTGCTCTGCTAAGGAGGGGCACGCTTTTAGTTGACAGGGCCGCCGGCGTGGGGGAGCTGCTCTAGGGTGATGGAGCCAAAGGTCTGTTCGTACTGGGCCAGATTGTGGCCGAGCACGTTCCAAAGGGCCTTGGCCTGCTGGGGGCTGAGGTAGATACCTTGGAAGTTCTTGACGGTGAGCTCCTCTGGATTTTGCTGGACCATCGTGCCGAAGACGAGGAAGAAGTCCCAGACGCTCATGCGGACCTGAACGCTGTTGGCGTAGCCGTCGCGGTAGTCGGGGGTGTTGGTGAGCTTGACTGTGGGCTGGTCGTTCCCCTGGTTGGGGGGCTGGTTCTGCTGGCTCATTGCATCTCTTTCAGGATTAGATAGATGTTTTGGTGCGGGAGAAGGGACTCGAACCCCCACGGATTTCTCCGCTTGGACCTAAACCAAGTGCGTCTGCCATTTCGCCACTCCCGCGATTTCAATTCAACAGGGCGATGTTGTTGAGAAGAGCTACCTGCCACGATTAGCGTATGGCAAAGGGGTGTCGATTGCAATGCCACGGCTCGGTATGGCTGGGCGAGGCCTTCTAGTGCTTGATGAGCCACATGACCCAGCTTGCCGCGATGGTGCCGCCGACGAAGAGGGCGAAGCAGAAGGCGCCAAAGCGAACCATCATGCGGGGTTCGGTGCGCTGGGTGATCCCGAAGACGATCGAGGTGAAGAGAGAGAAGAGAAGGACGGCCCCGAAGTGAGAGATGGTCACGAGCGCTTCCTCCCGGTGGCCAGCGAGTGGGCGTCGACGGCGGAGATAATGTTCAACAGGCCGGCCACGACCATGAATTTGGTGCCGTAGTCTGCTGTCGCCACCTGTACGGTAACCTGGCCGAGGTCGAAGAGCTTTGCCAGAATGTACAGCAGACCGTTGCCGAGGTCGCCTGCGAAGTTGAGGATGTCGAGCAGGTCGCCGGTGTTGGGGGAGTAGAGCTTGCCCTTTAAGGCAAGGCCGATGGCGAACATGGTCACGATCGAGAACATGAGCAGGCCGCCGCGGGCCCATTTGCGCAGCATCAGGTGGCCTGCGCCGGGGACAAGCCAACCGGCGATCAGAACCATCGTCGGGAATGAAGAGGATTGCGCGGTGCGCGTTTGTGCTGAGACGTCGGTCGCCATTGCTGGTTTGATGATAACAGGATGGATGCCAGGTAGGACCCCGATGCTTGTAGACAAGGTCGATAGGATAAGGCACCTTTTCCGCGCCCTAACCTTCGACCGCGGTTTGTCTGTTTGAATCAAGCTTAGTGGTGATTGCAATTAGACCTATAACCACAAGCACGCCGACAAGGGCCCCTATGGCCTCTTTTGCGGCCTTAGGCAAACCTGCTTTATCGATTCTTGCGACTTGCGCGTCTGAGATGTAAGTGGGGTGCACGGCGCCCTTCGGAACCACCTCAAATGAGTCGACTTCAAGTTCGACCAAGGTGCCTTTAATCACAGTTCCGTCAGCTTTCGTGACTTTGACATCGCTGCCCAGGCCGCGCGACTGAAGCTCCTCGTACAGGTTCGTTGCTTCCATCGAAACAGGCGTCGACGGCAAGGCGTGACTCGACGCCGAGATGGCTACGGTTAGAACCAAGGCCTGGAATATCAGTCGAAGTGCGCTTGTGACGGTATTCAATCCGATTGACATACGGGGCCACCTTTCGACTCGCAGCTCTCCTTCAGTAGGACAGGGCTTTTAAACTGCCTTCATCCGTTAAAGCGGAAAGCGCGGGTAATTCGTGACATGATTTTTTGTCTCCCGACCCGCGACTTGGGTTCGATCAGGATCTGGCTTAGATAGTTAAGGTTGGAGAATTTAGAAGGGAATGGGGCGCCGAGCGCGCCCACTGGGCCGTTGGTGGCGAAGACATTCGGTCTCGAGGTTTCCGAAGGCACGAGTTTTCGGGAACCAAGGGAGACTGCTTATTGAGAGACCAATTGCCGGTGCTAAAGTGAAGATGCTATGGGGATCTATGCTCTTTCGCGATTAAGGTTTAGCGGAGGGAGGCGTCATCCTCAGCATCACCGGTTGGTGTGGCGGCAGCCGCCGGGGTCGAGTCAGTTCGAACGGTCGGATATTTAATGCCCAACTGCTCAAGATAGCTTGAGTACTTGGTGGAGTCGTAGTAGTACTTCTTCATCTCTGGGCGATACTTGTCCATCGTGGCCTTGTTCAACCAGATCGACGGTTTGTCCGTCGGTCGGAGGAAGGGCTGATACTTTACGTCCTTGGTCTGAACATCGTTGAAGTAGGCCTTGGCGCTGGTCAACAACTCAGGCTTCACCATTAGATCAAAGAGAGTAAGGGCCTGGACCTTCGCGCCTACAACTGCCCCTTTGTGGGCGATGGGAGTGGCCATGGCGATGCCATTTGCCCAGTTGTGTCCTGGCAGATTGGGAATGTTCGAGGGATAGCGGAGAACGATCGTCGGCGCGACCCACGAAACGTCGCCGATATCATCCGACCCGCCGCCGTAAAACTTCTCTGGATCGTTCGGTGTCTTCAATTCGTCCAACTTTGTGGCCAATCCCTTTTCTGGGACCTTCAGTTCATGCTGCAATGCTTTGGCCAGCGTCTGATCGGCGTCTGACCAGGTCGGAAGGCCTACGAGCTTCGCGTTCTCTGTGGTCTCCTCCGCGATAGGCTTGTTGAAGTATCCCGGCCACGCCGTCCCAATCAGCGTGGAGTCCCACTTCGTGTTCGTCATAAGGGCCGCGCCATTGGCCATATTGTCGCCGATTTCCCAGAGATCTTTGATGTGCTGATAGTCGGCTTCACGAAAGTAATACCAGACCGACGCGTTCTGCGGCACTACGTTCGGCTGGTCGCCGCCGTTTGGAATGACGTAATGGGAGCGTTGCTGGAGACGAAGATGTTCGCGGCGGAAGTTCCAGCCTACGTCCATCAGCTCGACTGCGTCGAGGGCGCTGCGTCCACGCCACGGAGCGGCCGCGGAGTGTGCGCTCTCTCCATGGAAGTTGTACTGGACGGAGACAAGGCCGTTGGTGGAGTATCCGCCATAGGAAGCTCCGAGGTTGTCACCTACATGCGAGAACAGGACGGCATCGATGCCCTTGAAGTAGCCGTCGCGAACGTAGTAGGCCTTGCTTCCAAGCAGCTCTTCCGCTACTCCTGGCCAGATCTTGATGGTGCCGGAGAGGTGGTTCTTCGTCATCACGTCCTTCACGGCCAAGGCAGCGACGATATTCACTGCCTGGCCGGAGTTGTGCCCTTCGCCATGACCGGGGGCGCCGGGAATAATCGGATCGTGATATGCAACGCCGGGCTTCTGCGATGCCTGGGGAATGCAGTCGAGGTCCGAGCCAAGAGCGATGACTGGTTCACCGCTTCCCCACGTCGCCATCCATGCAGTGGGGATTCCAGCTATCCCATGCTCTACCTTGAAGCCATTGCTCTCGAGCAGCGTCGTGAGGTACTTCGAGGTCTCGAACTCCTGGAAACCAAGCTCGCCGAAGCTGTACAGGGTGTCGATCATGACCTGCACCAGCTTTGCGTTGCCGTCGACTTCCTTCAGGATCTGCTGCTTCAGTGCAGCAGTTTGTTCCGTGGTAAGCGACGGGGCCTGGCCTGAAGCCGGCGCGACAAGTGCTGCCAACAGTCCGAAGACGAGACAAAGCTTTCCAATACGCATGCGGATCTCCTTGGTGTTCTTGTGTTTCGTTCGCAAGAAAGCAGGGGAACGGCGTGAAGCTGAACAGGATGAGGCTTTTTTGTGGATGTGAGTCGCAGTTTACATTAATCCGCTGCGAAGCCAGACCTTTTTTCTGGCGACAGGCATCGGGCGCGCGAAAAGTCTCGTATCAGCCGGATGCACGGCTACTAGGGCGTCAGGTGATCGGGATGCAGATACTTCGCGAGGAAGGTATAGACCTCTTGACGTGACTGAATCGCCAGCGGTGTGTCCATACGGTTGAAGTAATGGCCGCCGGGAGCGTTGTCGTAGACCTTGTATTCGAACTGCTTGCCTTCGAACTTGAGGGCCTGGATGAGATGTTCGACCTCGAGGTAGTTGACGTCCTCATCGTTGGTGTTCGTATGAATGAGAAGCGGCGTGTCGAGCTCTTTCGCGTGGTTCACCGGGGAACGTTTGCGGTATTCGGCAATGTCGTCGTGAACGGATTCACCGAGATGATATGGGGCGGAGTATAGCTGACGGTAGCCCTCACTCTCATAACCCATGCGCGCGACCAGATCGCTTACAGGAACGCCTGCGTAGGCGGCAGCATAGTCGTGGGGGTGGGCAAAGATGTTCATCAAGGTTATGAGACCACCATGACTCCAACCCACGATGCCGACCCGCTTTGGATCGAGGAAGCTGTAGCGCTCCAGCATCCACTTCATACCCAGAAAGACGTCGTCGATCTCATGTCCGCCATAGTCGATGTCTTCGTAAAAGCCTCGGCCATAGCCGGTGCTGCCGCGATAGTCGGTAGCGACGATGGGATAGCCTTGCTCGAGCAGCTCGCGAATGAGATGAGCATCGATGGTGGTGTCGAGCGATGCGTGAACGCCTTGATGAACGAAGACGATGAGGGGCTGCTTGTGGCTGCGATCCAGTTTTTTCGGAATGAATGTGTAGGCGTGGAGCAGGATAGGATTGGTCGCGCCTGGCGCCTTTTTATTCTTGATGTGGTCATTCGGCGGGCCGGTGTACTCAGACTTGTCGATGTCGGCGATATCGCCCACCTTTTGGTACCAGAGCAGATCGTCCATGCGTTTCAGGACGACATCGGAGTTGTCGTTTGGTGGCGAGGGGGCGGTTGCCGCAGGGGCCGCAGCGGCAGGGGTCGCGGGCCTGGGAGCGGGCTCCTGCGCGAGAGCAGAGCAGCTGAACAGAAGCAAGGGTGCGAGAACCAGGACCGTCGACAGAGGGGTACGCCCAGAGGCTAAGCTCAAGATGAGGCTCCTTTTTTATGGATGTGAGTCGCAGTGTACCGTAATCTCGGCGCGAAGCAAGGTGGGGCGTGACGCTGGGCTAGGCGCGAACGAGTTCGGTCTGGATGCGGCCTGTGACCTCGGCGTTGCCTTTGCGGGCAATCATGTCGATCTCGCTGCGGACGCCAAATTCGCCTGGGAAGTAGAGGCCTGGTTCAACGGAGAAGCAGGTGTTGGGGAGGATGAGGCGCTCATCGTGGGTTTCGAGGTTGTCGAGATGGGCCCCGTTGCCGTGGAGCTCGGGGCCGATGTTGTGGCCGGTGCGGTGGGTGAACCAGTCGCCGAAGCCTGCTTTGCGGATGACGTTGCGGGAGGCGTCGTCAGCCTGCCAGCCGGCGATGGGCTGGTTGGCGGCGAAGGCGTCCTGCACGGCCTTGATGGAGGCGTTGCGGGCGTCGCGGACGGTGGTGAAGATGAGCTGCTCGCGCTCGGTGGGTTCGCGGCCTACGACGCCGGTCCAGGTGATGTCATACCAGACGGCGGTGGGGTCGTTGGCGAGCCTTCCCCAGATGTCGATGAGGACGAAGTCGCCGGAGCGGATAGAGCGGGAGTTGGCGGCGGTGGGCTCGTAGTGGGAGTCGGCGGAGTTGGGGCTGGCGGAGACGTTGGGGCCGTGCTCCCAGACTAGATTGGCGCGGCGCAAGCCTTCCTGAAGGTACTGCACCATTGCGTGCTCATCGGTGCCACCGTTACGGGCGCGGGTGCCGATCTCCTTCCAGGCGGCGTCGAGGATGGCGTCGATATGTTTTTGCGCGGCGTAGTGGGTGGCGAACTGCTCGTCGGTGAGGACGGCTTCGAAGTGGCTGACGAGGTCGGCTGAGCTGACGATCTGTTTGCCGAGGTCGCGAAGTAGTTCGATGGTGCCGGCGTCGACCATGGAGACGTACATGATGGCGTTGCGCGGGGAGTACTGCATGGCGATTTTGCTTGCGCCGGAGAGGAGGGTCTGGAGCTGGGACTCGAGCTCCTGCCAGGAGGAGTAGACGGATTTTGCGCCGGGCAGCGTGTCGAGCTTGAAGGATTCGATGCGATGGACGAGCTTCTTCGGCTCGCCTTGGGCGGGGATGAAGTAGTACCAGCGGCGC
>Ga0210387_10004978_pt1 | contig 10192 bp, 9 predicted proteins | sample IncBWC7OmetaG_FD_160108 | JGI IMG/M metagenome (GOLD analysis project Ga0210387, IMG submission 160108) | Forest soil microbial communities from Barre Woods Harvard Forest LTER site, Petersham, Massachusetts, United States - Inc-BW-C-7-O ...
TGCGATGCGCGGGTGGCTAACTCCCTACATACGATCGCGTGTGTTGCCCGGAGACTTCCACCCCATCACGTCGTACCTCTTTGTCGAGTACAAGTGCAATCTGGATTGCTGGTACTGCTGGTCCTTCGATAATCGTGTGAAAGGTATGACCGAGGACGTCGCCCGACGGTCCATCGACTGGCTCCATGATCATGGGTGCCGCGTTCTCGCCTGCATGGGTGGCGAGCCTCTGCTGCGCCCCGAATTCATCCACAAGGTTGTTTATTACGCCGCGAAGAAAGGGTTCTGGGTTTATATCGCGACCAATGGCAGGCTGCTTCGGCCGGAATTGGCCGACCGTCTCGGCGACGCCGGAGTTTCGATATTCAACTTCGCCCTGGACTCCTGGGAACTGCAGCCCAGCCTGCCAAAGGCGTTCATTCCGGCGCAGGCCAATCTGGAGCACATTCTGCGCAAACAATACGTTTACGACTACCTTGTCTTTTTCAATATCAACATCTGCCGAAACAACCTCGAAGACGTGAAGCTGCTGACTGAATACGCGCACGATCATCGCATCGCTACTGACTATCACATTAACGAAACACCGATGCTCGAACAGGATGAACATTTCAAACACCTGAGCGAGAACCCGACCTACTTCCGGCCGCAAGACTGGCGCGATCTTGACCACCTCATCGATTGGATCATTGAGAAAAACCAGGCCGGATATCAGATGGTGAATTCCGTGCAGCGGCTCCAAGAGATGAAGACATTTGTGCGCATGTCATCCGGCCTCAACATCCGTGAGGTCGGCTGGTACGGGGACGGCAATGGATCAGAGAAAGAAACCTCCGAGATGCTGAAGAACGCCGCGGGAATCGTGCAAGATGCGGATGGAGAGCTCGGCTTTGGCGAATGGAATTGCCGTGCCGGACAAAATAACGTGATCGTTCGCACGGACGGAACTGTGGCGCCATGCTTCCCCATGTATTCCGCCTCGTTCGATTGGGGCAACATCGACCAGTTCAATTTCAGTCGCGATCAGCTGGACGGCATGAAGAAGACCTGCCAAAAGCACTGCTTCTCCACGCTGAATCACAATCTTGCCTACTGTTACAACGACGAGCGCGTAATCAAGTGGATGTGGGAGAACCTGAAGCGCGGGTTCCAGGGCGGTGTTCGCAGTTTTGAAGACTGAAATCAGCACGCCGGTTAGCGAGGATCTCTGCGCGGTCAATGAGATCCTCGCCGATCTCCCATCAGCTTTCGAGAATCACGCCTGATTGCAATCTTGTGCTTGCCGTACCGAATGTCCCTTTCCCGGTGTCAGTTCGCTGTCATTTGCGTTCGACACTGTCAACTCTCGACACGGCTGCTCGCATTCACAGCATCAAATTCAATCACTTAGCCCGAATTGCGATTGGCATATTCCTTGCCTACACAGAAGAGAAGGACAATCGCATGTCAATTTTCTCTCCCATACGTTATGCGATCCTGCTAGCCATCGCCTCAGTGCTTTCCCTGACCGTGCATGGACAGAGCCTAGAAGGCAAGCAATCTAAGCCAGGAAAGCTAATCGGAACCGTTACCGATGTGAACGGTGATCCGGTCCCCAATGCGACGGTTGTTCTGGAGACTCCGGAAAGCAACGATCGCCGTACCCTCGTCACCCCCGAAAGCGGTTTTTTCGAATTTACTGACGTAAAGCCGTCCACTCCGCACGAAATCAAGGTCCGTGCAAAGGATTTCGCGGACTGGACCTCTCCCACCGTCACCGTAGATCCAGGACAATTCAAAATTGTTACTGGCATCCAACTCCGGATTGAGACGGAGCGAACAACGGTTGACGTTCATTACGATCCTGTAGAAGTTGCCACCGAGCAGTTCAAGTCCGAGGAGCGGCAGCGCGTTTTCGGAATCATTCCGAACTTCTACGTTTCTTATGAGAGTGATCCGGCGCCACTCACCGCGAAGATGAAATTCAAGCTCGCCCTCAAGGTTTCCACTGATCCGGTCACCGCCGCCGGCGTCGCCTTGATATCTGCCTCCAGGCAAGCCGCGAATACTCCGAAATACGGCCAAGGCTGGGGGGCTTATGGAGAACGATTTGGCTCTACTGCCGCCGATGGTTTCTCTGACATCATGATCGGCGGCGCCATACTGCCTTCACTGCTGCACCAGGACCCACGCTACTTCTACCAGGGAACTGGCACCACCGGTTCGCGAGTCCGCCATGCGATGTTTAGTCCGTTCGTCGCAAAGGGGGATAACGGAAAGTGGCAGCCGAATTACTCGAGTTTAGGCGGAGATTTGGCGTCATCGGCCCTCTCAAACCTTTATTATCCCCAGGCCAATCGTGGTGCCGGGCTGGTGTTCGGAAACTTTGCGATTGGTACTGCTGAACGGATTGGCGCAAGCCTGGCCCAGGAGTTCGTTTTCGGAAAGTTCACCCGAAGGGGTGGTCACATGAAGTAAGCGCACGATTACGAGACTCTCCACCCGGGCGCGAGTGCCAGGAACCTGCTGGCGACTTGCGACTCTTTCTTTACCCCCGCCCATGACTCCTGCCATTCCGGCCCGGGCTTCATTGCCCGGGCCCCCGCCTTTTGTATGGACCCAATCCCGAGGGAGGCGCAGAGTCAGAGACACTTTCGACAATTTCAACTCTCGACAACAAGCCTGAAAACCGGCATTGCAATCCTTGCACTTAGAGTGCGGGAAGTTTGGCAAGCTCCTTGCCTACGTCCTTACGTTACGGAAAGGACCCATGCTGAAGATCTCGATCATTGAGGGCAGCACCGAGCGGCGGTTAATTGTGGAGGGCAAGCTAGTTGGGCCCTGGGCGGCAGAGCTAAGGGGTGCGTGCGAAAACGCGAATGCGGAGCTTTTGGGCCGCAAGCTCCTTATCGAGATGAAGCACGTAACGGCAATTAGTCAGGAAGGCGAGAACGTGTTGTTTGAATTGATTCAGAAGGGCGTCAAATTTCGCTGCCGCGGTGTATTCACGAAGCACGTTTTGAAGCAGGTCGCCCGTCGCGCAAACGGCAACCCTGGGAAGGCGGAGAAATGAGGGAGCAGGCCCGCAATCAAGATCGCAGAAACGAGCCGAATCCATACGCGACTCGCGAGGACTTTATCAAGGTTTTTCACGAGGATATGAAGGGACTTTATCAGCTTTCCTTTCTGCTTACCGGAGATCACGAAAGGGCAGAAAAGTGCTTCGTGGCCGGTATCGAGGATTGTGTTGGAGAGAACCGGGTGTTCCGGGAGTGGGCACGTTCCTGGGCGAAGCGCATCATCATCGAAAAAGCAATTCGTGAGCTGAAGCCGCGCCCGAGCCACCCTAGCTCTCCTCCGTCTGCGACAGTTTTCTCGCACCGCCAGCAGTCAACCGGTTCAGGTGGGGAGTTCGAGCTGGAAACAGTATTAAAGCTTGGAGATTTCGAGCGGTTTGTTTTCGTGATGTCGGTTCTGGAGAACTATTCGCACCACGATTGCGCCCTCCTCCTCGGTTGCTCGGACTTGGAGATCCGGCTAGCTCGCTTCCATACCCTGGAAGAGCTGGCCAACTCGGGCCAAGTGGTTTCTTTCGCACCGTAGCTTTTTGACCTAATCCAATCAACGCTGTCTCGGTTTGGACAGCAAGCCCATCGCTCCTGGGACCGCGGCGGAGCTAAAGGAAGGACAACCGGATGCCAAACACCAATGCATACGTCGGGGCGGACGGACCTCTCGAAATTCCCGGCAGAGAAGAAATAACTCAGGCGTTTGGGAATGTTTTATCAAGGCGCCTCGCATCCTTTTACAGGAAGGCCTATCGGATGCTGGGGAACCGAGCGGACGCCGAGGATGCCGTACAGGACGCTCTTCTCGCTGCCTATGCGCACCTGGATCAGTTCAAGGGGCAATCAGAGATGTCTACATGGTTGACCGCCATTGTGCATAATTGCGCCCTGCTACAACTGCGGAAGCGGCAACGTTACGTCTACGTGTCTCTCGACGAACCAACGGGAGAACCTGATGCGGCTTCGGGAAGGGAGCAACTAGCAGATCACAGGCCTAGTCCCGAAGATGAGTGTCAACATTCTGAGCTAAGTACCCGCTTGACCCACTTTTATGCTCAGCTTTCACCAACGCTGAGCAGAACATTTCGGCTGCGCGATATTGAAGGTTTATCGATCCGTGAAACTGCGCAGGTTTTGCGAATACCTCGGGGTACTGTGAAAGCTCAGTCAGTGCGTGCGCGACAAAAACTCAAGGAATTGATGCAGCACGCGCTCAGGCCACGATCTCCTCGTCTGTCCAAGAACCAACCGGTAGCAAATGCAAAGCCCCAATGCACTAACCAGAACGTCTTATGCTGACAAATCCCGAGCCAAATCGGAACATCGAAGAACTGAATGATGACGAAATCTACGCTGCCATTTGCTATCTTGAACCGGCGCCAACAAGCCCAGGTGAGCAGAGGGATGATACCGCCCCAACCGATGAGTATGACGATAACGGTTTGGTGATCTGCGTCTGCTTATATATCGCGCTGTTGGGTTGCGTGGCGATCTTGTGGCTGTCCTTGAGATGATGCGGGTTTCTGGCAAGGTTTGAAAATGAGATTGCTGGGTGGATCTTGGCACCCAGCCAGCATTTCGGCGTGGTGGTTCCTAAGAAACGTTCTCGCGAGCGCTGAACAGGTTGTTCAGCACATTATTAGAGCGTATTCAGAGCCCAAACTAGCGGCAGAGGAGATTCCATCCACGGCGAAAGTGCCAGGATCCCTTGTGCGAGTGCAGCTACATCCGCCGCGCTGAACTTGAAGCTATGCAACACCAACTTCGATAGAGTTCCCAGCGCGGAATCGCGGGTCCACTTTAATTTTCCCTGTTCATCGTCATGCCCCGAAGCAGATATCTGTCGGCGTGTCTGAACAAGTTCGACAGTCATTCAACACTCGCGGGGCTGTTCTCAATCCCCTCCTTGAATTTCAATCACTTACTCCCACACGAACTTTGGCACGCGCCGTGCCTGGTCTGGCAGTGACTGGAACGCAAATTCCAATCGGAGTTCGGGGACATGGCATACGCACAAGCTCTTTCGCCTGGGGCATCAGCTTTTCGTTCTGTTCGCTTCGTTGAGCTGAGACAGTCTCTCCCGAGCCGGATCGCGGTCATCTCGCCATGCGTCGATCAACTCATGCGCTTCATCGCGAGGTTCCGAAACAGTGACGGGAGCGAACTGGACGTTGAAATGGCGCTGCGTGAAGCGCTCGCAAATGCCATCGTCCACGGCAACCAGCAGGATCCTCGCAAGTCCGTCTACGTCGCGTGCCGCTGCACTGCGGACGGAGAGGTCACCGTTACCGTCGAGGACGAAGGACAAGGGTTCGATGCGGACTCACTGCTGGACCCGACTGCTCAAGAGAACCGGCTGCTCACGCATGGCCGCGGGATCTACCTGATGAAAACGTTAATGGATGAGGTTTGTTTCGAGCAGGCCGGCGTAGTGGTGCATATGCACAAGGCGTCCAACGCGAGTCCAGGGGCAAGAAAGAAAACGGCATGATCCGAAGACTTGCGACCATCGGTTTCGCCTGGGTTCTGCTCCCTACTTTTGTCCTTGGTCAGAGTCCCGGACCAGCCACTGGCACGGTTCAGGGCGTGGTGTTCACCGCCGATGCAGATGGTGGGCGCTCGGTCGTGGCCGCCGCGAAGATTTCGCTGGACGGCTCGAGTCATATCGAAGCGCAGAGCACCTCCGAGGGTAAGTTCGTCCTCCGCGCAATTCCTGCCGGTGCCTACACGATCACCGCGCAAGCATCGGGAATGGCTGCAACTTTGCGCATTGAGGTTACAGCCGAGACGGTCTCGGAAGTCGAGCTCCAGATGAAGCTTCAAGCCGTTGCCGAATCGACCACCGTGAGCGCCAGCGCAGAACCGGCGGACACCAAAGAGCCTTCGGGAATAAACACCGTGCAAGACTCCGCTATCCGGAACATGCCAAACATTGACGACCAGTTCCAAAGCCTGCTGCCTCTGATTCCTGGCGTCGTTCGTGGCCCAAATGGATTGATCAACATGAAAGGCGCTCGAACCTCGCAGAACGGGTCCCTCGTCAACAGCGCCGATGTGACCGATCCAGCGACGGGGGCAACCGCGATCAATATTCCGATTGACGTCGTTTCCTCGGTAAAGGTTCTGTCGACCCCGTACGACCCCGAATACGGCAAATTCACGGGCGCGGTTTCGAATGTCGAGACACGGGCGGGAGACTTCAACAAGTTCCGCGTGTCCGCCCAGAACTTGCTTCCGCGTTTTCGCAGGATCGACGGTTCGATTATGGGGGTTGCGGCGTTCTCGCCGCGGATCACATTCTCCGGTCCGATCGCAAAGGACCGTGTTGCCTTTACCCAATCGTTTGAGTACCGCTACGAGCGAGATCCGGTGGATAGCTTGCCAATACTTCAGAGCTGGACCCGGTCCGAAAACGTTAACTCTTACACGCAGATCGATTTCAACATCAGCCCGAAACAGACCGCGACCGCATCGTTTGCCATTTTTCCCCAACGGCTGGATTACTACGGCCTGAACACTTTCACACCACAAGCCAGCACCCCCGATTTGAATGAGCGCGGGTATCAGGCCTATCTGCAGCACCGATACGTCACCGACTCCGGCGATCTGATCACTTCACAGGTCAGCTTCAGACGATTTGATGCCGACCTGGTGGCAAACAGCGACGCTCCCTTCGAACTTCTGGTCGAAACGACCGAGGGTGGTTTTTTCAATCACCAAAACCGTGATACGACACGCACAGAATGGCAGGAGATTTTTCGTTCCCGTCCGCATCATTTCTTTGGAGCGCATGAACTTGACGCGGGCGTGGATTTCGCGCACAGCTCCTACGACGGCCGGCAGGAATTTCTGCCGGTAGAGATTGTTGGAGTTGCCGGCGATCCCTTGGAGCAAATCCAGTTCGGATCCGCCTCGACTTTTTCAGTCGATCAAAGCGAAATCGCCTGGTTCGTGGGCGATAAGTGGACGGTTTCAAATCGCCTGACGTTCGATCTGGGACTGCGCTTTGATCGCGATTCAGTCACAGACTCGGTCAACCCAGCGCCTCGTGCCGGATTCATTCTCGCACTGACGAAAGACGGCAAAACCATTCTGAAGGGTGGGGCCGGATTCTTTTATGACCGCGTTCCTCTCGACGTTCCGGCATTTCCCGATCTGCCGTCACGTACCGCGAGTACGCTCAACCCGCTGGGTGAAGTCCTCAGTTCGACCGAGTACTCGAATGTCATTTCGAGTGGCTTGCGCAATCCGCGCAGCGAAGTCTGGAACCTCGAAGTCGATCGTCGGGTCACCAGCGACTTCCTCGTCCGGGTCGCGTACCAGCAGCGCAATACCGTGCACGAGTTCTTTCTGGATCCCATTGCATATGGACCAACCGGAAATCTCTCGCTCTCCGACCGCGGCAGCGACTTCTATAAAGAGTTTCAAATCACTGGTCGTTATCGCGTCCATCACAGCACCCTGAACGCCTCCTATGTGCGTTCGCGAGCCTATGGTGATCTGAACGACTTCAACCAGTTTTTCGGCAATGATCCTCAGGCGGTAATCGAACCCAATCAGCGAGGCCCCCTCAACTTCGACGCGCCGAATCGAATCTTGGCTTGGGGCGAGATTGCTGCACCTTGGAAATTGACCTTCGCTCCCGTAATCGATACCCACACTGGTTTCCCGTACTCAACCATCAATCAGTACCGCGATTTTGTTGGCCCGAGAAATGAAGTGCAATTACCGCGCTTCGTTTCGACCGATTTGCAGATCTGGCGCGAAATCCGCCTGCCTAAAGAGAAGCATGCACGCCTGGGGTTTGGGGTTTTCAACGTATTCAATCACCCGAATTACCGCGACGTGCAGAACGATGTCGACAGCTATCGATTTGGCGAATTCTTCAACGGCATAAGCCGCGAGTTCCACGGCAAATTCGTATTGGAGTTTTGATGATGAGACTGACATTCGAGCGCTCCTTTTTCATCCTGGCAATCGTACTTTCCGCAGCGACGATTGCTTCCGCACAAACCGGCGATCCACTTCCCACGGCAGAAGATGTTGTCGCGAAGATGATGCAGTTCGACGCTCAGCGGCAATCTCAATTGACCGGATACACAGCGATTCGCCACTATGTCGCCGTCAACAAGAGCCGCCGGGCTGAGATGCTGGTGCACGTCGATTGTGCCGGTGATGGCGCGAAGCAGTTCACGCTTCTCTCCGAAGAAGGATCCGGCTCGATTCGCAAGCACGTGTTTCATAGGCTGCTGAGCGAAGAGACCGAGGCGTCTCGCCATGGAACACGCAACAGCACTCGACTGATACCGGCGAACTACGATTTCCGGTTTGTGGGGCAAGAAAAACTTGAGACCGGGCCCGCGTATGTGTTGCAAGTATCGCCGAAGACAGCGAATAAATATCTCATCGACGGCAAGATCTGGATTGACGCCAACGATTATTCCATTGTTCGCATCGAAGGTCAGCCTGCGCGAAATCCTTCCTTCTGGGTCCACAGCGTTCATTTCGTGCACACCTACGAGAAAGTGGGGCCGTTCTGGTTCGCCTCGGCAACCCGCACAAAAAGCGAGATCCGGATCTTCGGAAGCTCGGAATTGACCATCGAGAATTCTGATTACACCCTGAATCCCCCAATCGACCACACAACTGAGGCGGATCGCCAAGCGAGGTTAATTCCGTGAGGAAGACTCATCTCATTGCACCAGCTGTTGCCGTAATCGCGTTCGCCTGGGTGATCGCTCACGTTGGCCTTCCAACAATGATGGAACAGGTGAAGGCAATGCGAGTCGCTTTGCCGGTCGTCCTGGTTCTCAGCTTGCTCCGCCTTTTTCTGCAGACCACTACCTGGTCGGCATCTCTGAAGGGCGAGGATGTTTCGGTTGGAATAGCGAAACTGATGGGAGTTCGCTTGGCTTCGCAGTCGATGGGCTATCTCACCGTTCTCGGCCCGCTTATCTCGGAACCCATGAAGGTCAAGCTTCTTGGGACATCCAGTGAGCCGACGATTACGGCCACCTTTCTCGATGATGGAGTGTACTGGTTCACTTCAGCACTGCTTGCGATCGCAGGTATCGTCAGCCTGCCTCTGGTCGCGGTCCATGGCAAGGCCTACCATTCGATTCCGGCCGTCCTGGTGCTTGGATTCGCGGCCGTCATCATCCGACGGCACACTCCCATCCTGTCTGGCGTGGTGCGCGCTTTGGGCACCCGGCGCCCGACTTGGCTGGCTCGTGCCGAGCACATTGAAGCCTCCATCCGAGCGTATCGCCTCAATCAGCCCACATTGGTTCGTCGCATGTTTTGGATCGACGCTGCTTGTCAGGTACTGATCGCTTCCGAAGTGGTCGTGATTTTGCGATCGCTCCACCTGCCGATCCATTTCGTTGTGGTTCTTGCCATCGAGGGGATGACCCGCGCATTGAAGATGATCAGTGGCTGGATCCCAGCTCGTCTCGGTTCGGACGAAGGCGGAGCAATCTCGGCCTTTGCGCTGACCGGGCTTTCTCCGTTGCTCGGTCTCTCGCTTGCATTGACGCGTCGCTTCCGTGATCTGCTCTGGGCGCTGATCGGCATCGTCTGGCTCGCCTGGAACTCCCGCAGGGTGAGCGAGCGGGCGGACACCGGAGCTTGCGACCAAGCAGCCGTCCTGAAGGAGGTCTACGAATGCAAGCAGTCGTAGCCATTCCAGAAATCACCTCCCTCGTGTGCCACAAGAAGGCGTCAGAGCTAATCCTGCGGCAAGTTGCCGGCGTTCCTCTGCTGATGAGGACTCTGATCACTGCAGCACGCGCCGGAGCAGACGACATTCTGCTGATTTGCCCCGCGGCCTTGGGCAACGGACTGGTAGGGCAGTTCCTCGAAACCGCGCTGCAGTATGGCGTTCGCGTATGGGTGATTCAGCTCGACGCGTTTGATCCAGGTGCCGAATCCAGCTGGGCGAAGCTCGCGCCTCACGTAAACCATGATTTCCTCTGGCTACCCTGGAACTGGGTCACGACCAAGCAGTTCCTGACGCACCTGCCCCTTGCGCAGATCCATTCCATCAACTGGGCCGAACCGGCTCATGCCACCGCCTATGAGGTGACCCGCGACACTGCCTCATCTGCCCTCCTCCACCCTGAGGGCGTCGCGGTCACCTCGCCAGA
>Ga0210387_10004980_pt1 | contig 10189 bp, 7 predicted proteins | sample IncBWC7OmetaG_FD_160108 | JGI IMG/M metagenome (GOLD analysis project Ga0210387, IMG submission 160108) | Forest soil microbial communities from Barre Woods Harvard Forest LTER site, Petersham, Massachusetts, United States - Inc-BW-C-7-O ...
GGCGCCCATCTGGTCCGCGCCAACCATCGACGCCGGGCGCGGCTTGATCTACGTGGGCACGGGAAATTCTTACGCGGGGGCTGCCGCACCCACCAGCGACGCGGTCATTGCGTTGAATCTTGCGGGCAAGATCGAGTGGGTGAAGCAGCTGTTTCCGGACGACGTTTTCGTCAGCGGCTGCCGCGCGAAAAACGACAATCCCAACTGCGCGGACCAGCGCGGTCCCGACTACGACCTCGGCAACTCGCCGATTCTTGCGAGGCTGCCGCATGGCAGGCGTGTGATCGTGATTGGGCAGAAGTCGGGCATCGGATGGGCGCTCGATCCGGAAAAGCGCGGCGACGTGATTTGGCAGTACCGCGCCGGCGCCGGCGGCGCACTCGGCGGCATCGAGTGGGGTTCGGCCGTGGACGCCGAACACGCGTACTTCGCCGTCTCGGATATTCTGAGTGCGACACCCGGCGGATTACATGCGGTGAGTCTGCAAAGCGGCGAGCGCGTCTGGTATGCACCGCCGCAGCCGCCCCAATGTACTTCCGGTCCCCGCTGCAACGCCGCGCAGGCCGCGGCGATCAGCGTGATTCCGGGCGTCATATTTTCAGGATCCAATGACGGCACATTGCGTGCCTACTCGACTCTCAACGGGGCGATTCTATGGGAGGTCGATACCAACCGTGAGTTTGACACCGTCAACGGAGTCGCGGCGAAAGGGGCATCGATGCTCGGCCCAGGTCCGGTCATCGTGAATGGCATGCTGTTCGTCAGTTCCGGCTACGGTGCGTTCGGCGGTCGAGCAGGAAATGTGCTGCTCGCCTACGGTGTCGAGTAGCGCGGCGCATCGCCTAGACTTGCGACCGGCTCCAGGTTAGCCGCTTGGTCACGGCATAGTTCCACACCGCACCGACCGCGATGCCTCCTAAAGCGGCGACGTACCAAATGCCGGTGACATCATTGAGATAGGTCGCAAGTCCTACGTTCATGCAGGCGCCCAAACTGCAGGCAATGTTGAAGGACAGCCAGCCGCGCAGCCAGCGCAAGCCGCGCAGGCGCTTGTCCCGGTAAGTCAGCACATTGTTGACGGCAAAATTAAATGTCATGGTGCAGACCGTTGCAATGGTCTGGTCCGTCAAAAAGCTGCCGTTCGCAAAAGCCCGCAATAAACTCAAGATGGTGAGATGAACGGCGACACCGAGCGCGCCCACAATGCAAAAGGCGACGAAACGCACCGGCAGGATATGCCCGAACATTTTGTCGAGCAGCAGCATGACGTATTCCCACGCGGTCAGCGAATCGAGCTTGCTGGTGCCGGCGTGGCGCAGTCGAAAACTATAGGGAAGTTCCTTGAAGCGCAGCGGTTCCGGAGCGGACGCGAACAGATCCATGAGTATTTTCGTGCCGATGTTCGACAATTTGCGGACCGCACGTTCAAACACAGGGCGGCGCAGCATGAAAAAACCGCTCAGCGGGTCAGTCAACGTCGCAGGCACCAGCACGCGGCTTAAGCGACTGCCAAATTTGCTCAACCGCACGCGCGCCGCGCCCCAATCGCCCGTGCCGCCACCGGCCGTGTAGCGGCTGCCGACCACCATGTCGGTCTCGCCCTGTTTGAGTTCCGCCAGCATGAGCGGCAGAAGGCGCTCATCGTGCTGCAGGTCGCCGTCAATGACCGCAAGATAAGGCGCTGAGGTTGCCAGCATGCCCTCGACACAGGCTGACGATAGGCCACGGCGCCCCAATCTCTGCACGCACCGAATTCGCGAATCCTTATCGGCGAGTTGACGCACCAAGTCCGCGGTTCCATCGGGCGAGTCGTCGTCCACGTAAACCAGCTCCCACGCGCAATCAGGCAGGCAGGCGCCAATTCGTTCCGCCAATTCAACGACGTTTTCGCGCTCATTGAAGGTGGGAACGATGATGGAAAGTTCAGGGCCTCTAAGCGGTTGGTCCAACTCAATGACTCATGCGGGGGTGCGGGAGTATAGTATAAAGCCAGCCCCTGACCTGATACGATTGCCGCCCCGCTGAGTAGTCGAAGGTCTCTCGGGGTGTAGCTCAGACTGGTAGAGCGCTACGTTTGGGACGTAGATGTCGCAGGTTCGAATCCTGTCACCCCGATCACTAATTTTAATGGAGTTTTTTTGGGGTCACCCGCTTACGGTTCCAGGTCCAAAAGGCTCGCGGTTCCAGAAACGGTTCCAGTTTCAAGGCAGTAAAATCGGGCGAAGTTTCGGCTGTCCTTGGATGCCGACGGACGACATGATTCGTTGGCCAGCGCTACTTCGAGCTAGACTGTAATTCGAACTCATCCGCGGGGATCGAGTTGGGTCAAAGTACCGGTCCGCCGATCTCTTCTACTATTTCACGAAGTCTCAAGCGGGCATGAAACATGCGCGATTTGACAGTGCCGGTCGGAGTTTTGGTAATTTGTGATACCTCTTCAATGGAAAATCCCATCTGATAGGCAAGTGTCACCGTAATTCGCAGCTTGACCGGTAACCTTCCCAGAGCACACTCCAACCAATTCGCCATCTCAGTATCGGGTGCGGGATCAGCACATTGCTCTGCCAGAATGTCGGCGGACCATCCTGGCAATTGCATTTTCTGTCGTCTAAGGGAGCGCATCGTCAATCGGTAAGCTATCCCAAATATCCAGGTGGAGACGAGAGACTCGGATCGAAAAGCCGTCGCGTGCATCCACACGACCATTAAAGTGTCATTGATTATTTCCTCGATATCTTCGCTACGCGTGATCATTCGGGTCAAAAAACGGGCCAGACGAGGGTGATAGGCTAGGTAAAGCCGTTCCAATGCAGCTCGATCGCGAGATTGAATGGCGAAGATCAGAAGAGCGTCATCATCCGCATACTGGCCGCTATCGAGTACCGGATGCGCTCGGCCGCTCATGCATTGACTCCGCGGCAAGGTCGGCAGAGGTATACCAAATCGATATTCCTTACCGGCGCAACAATTGCCGGCAACGCGGTAGGGAAGGGGAAGACGCCCGCCGCTGAGGCGAGTAGACAGTGTCTAAGACACATCAAGATTTCTCAATCATGCGAGACCGCGATGCCATTCGTGACCTGAGTCACGCCGGTGAATTGCTTCGCGATCGACTCGGCCATCTTTTTCTCTACGCCCGTATCGACGACACCATTCAGATAAACAACATGATTGCGCGTCTGCACGACGACGGAATGCGGAGGCCCCAAGGCGGCGATCTTGTCCAACCGGGATGGTAGTTCCGCCGTGATCTCTTCATCCGCCATCCTCTCGCCGCTAGACTCGGTCGCGCATCCGGAGACGGCGCCAGCCAGGGCAAGGACGCAAGTCAGTAAGTGAGCTGGAACTAGGTCAACAAAGAGACGTAGAAACAATCTGTGCATAGGTTTGTTACTCTCGGTCTAGGAATAGCAAGCTACATTGGGCGTCCAGTCTATTTAATGAGCGCTGAATGCGAATAGAACGATGCTGATCGGGATTGTTTGGAGCTGCAATAAATCTAGGGTGTTGATTAATTCCATTCCTACGACCAACCGTCGGTTTCGAGCGCGCCTCTTACCGGGGCCTCAGCGTTTCTCGCGCCAACCTCCGCCGAGTGCCTTGAATAGCGCGATCTGATCCTGAATCAGCGCTGCGTCGGAGGCTGCGACCAACGCGTCAACGGGGATGAGCGACTCCTCGGTAGTGAGCAACTCAAGTTGGGTCAAGGCGCCGGCGACACTGATCGTGGGCGAGATTGAATGCCTTTTGCGCCCGATCCGCCTTCCCAACGATTCCAACGGGTGGCGATGCCGACCAACACGGCTACCGCGATCAAAAAAAGTCACGGTGCGCCAGATCATTTCGTACTGAAAGGCCGCTTTAAATTTATTCCAAAATAACTCCACGGCGAATTCACCATCACCTTTTGCGGACCATGCTAGTGCGGGCCGCATTCTTGCCGCTTGTTCCTTCCGACCTGGAATTGTCTCGACGAGACGGACTTTTATTGATCAGACTTCTCGAAAGTCAGCTATCTGTGTTGATGGCGAAAGTTCCTCGGAGGCATTGCAAGTGCATGATTACCGTTCGAGATTGGCTCAGGGCAGAGGACAGCGCGCTCCGGTAGATCGGTGGCCCTGGACTGCCAAAAAAGCCGCGACGGGCCCACGCAAGTCCATCCGGTTCCCTGCTTCACGACCCGAGTTGAGCAGCGTCTATCGGCAGGCTGCGGATGCGCTTGCCGGTCGCAGCGAAAATCGCATTGGTGACTGCAGGGGCGACAATTGCGCACGCGGCTTCGCCGAAGCCGCCGGGCGCTTCACTGCTTTTCACGATGTGCGTCTCGATCACCGGCGTTTCATTGATGCGTATAGGTCGGTAGTTGTGGAAATTGCTCTGTTGGACGCGTCCGGCTTTCAACGTGATCGAGCCGTAAAGAGCCGCCGTCAGACCGAAAAGGGAGCCGCCATCCACTTGGGCGGCGATCGTGTCTGGATTCACAACGAGTCCACAATCGACTGCGCAGACGAGACGACGGACGCGGACTAAGCCATCCGCCGTAACTTCGACCTCCGCGACCTGTGCCAAGAACCCGCCAAACGAGGACTGAAGCGAGACACCACGGCCGTGCCGCGGCGGCAACGGTTGTCCCCAGCCGGCCTTTTCTGTTGCCAGGGTGAGCACGCCGAGCGCGCGCGGATTGTGACTCAGGAGCGACTTTCGGTACTCCACTGGATCTTGGCGCGCAGCGGCTGCGAGCTCGTCAATGAAACTCTCCACGATGAAGACGTTCTTGACCGGACCAACGCCACGCCAGAAGGCCGTTGGAATGCCCGGGGGCTCGACCCGCACGTAGTCGACGTGGATGTTCGGGATGGCATAGGGTGGCTCCGCTGCGCCCTCCACCGCATCAAAGTCCAGACCATTGTGAAACAGCGGCGGAACGTAGCGTGCAACCACCGAGGAGCCTGCCACGCGGTGCGTCCACGCCACCGGCTTTCCGGAAGCGTCGATGCCGGCCGAAATCCGGTCGTAATAGCAAGGCCGATACATATCGTGTTGAATGTCTTCTTCCCGGCTCCAAATGACTTTCACTGGGCCGTCAACATGCTGCGCTACGCGAACGGCAAGAATACTGCCATCGGCTTCGAGGCGGCGCCCGAAGCCTCCACCCAGTAGAAAATTGTGGATCCTGACCGCATCCTTGGGGAGACCGGTGAGCTGCGCGATCAGTGCCTGCGTCAGAGTGGGCGCCTGTGTCCCTACCCATAGATCGCAGCCATCCTTGCGCACATGGGCGGTGCAGTTCATCGGCTCCATCGTGGCGTGGGCGAGGAACGGCAGCCGAAACGTCGCATCAAACCGCCGTTTCGCACTTGCAAGCACTCGCTCGGCGTCGCCTTCATGGCGCGCCACCGCACCAGATTGTTTCGATGCCTCTTGAAGCCGGCGATTGATTTCGGCGCTATCGATCGCCGCATTCGGGCCGTCGTCCCATTGGACTGCAGCAGCCTGCAATCCCTTCTTCGACGCCCACAGGTGTTCGCCAACTACCGCCACGGCGTTGTCGAGCCGGACGACTTGGTGCGCGCCATTGATCGCGAGGGCTGCAGTTTCGTTGACTGATTTCACCCTGCCGCCGAAAACTGGCGAGATCGCTATCGCCGCCACTCGCATCCCCGGCAACCTCACGTCGATGCCAAATTCTGCGCGGCCATTGACCTTATCTTGGGAGTCCAGGCGCCTGACTTGAGTGCCAATTAGCTTGAAAGACTCCGGCGCTTTCAGCGCGACCTTGTCTGGCGCAGGCACGGGCATTGTGGCCGCGACGTCAACCAGTTCGCCGTAGCCGAAGTGCCGTGCACCGGTGAAGTCGGACACGATCCCGTGTTGCGCTCGGCAGGTTGCGGGATCGACCGCCCATTTATGGGCTGCCGCGGAAATCAATAATGCGCGCGCTACAGCGCCGGCCTGGCGCAACGGCGTCCAGAACGCGCGGATCGATGTCGACAGTCCGGTCGTCTGAATGTGCAGAATCGAGTTCCCGTATAACGCGTCGTTCGGAGGCGCGTGCTCTAGTCGGACCCGATCTAGGTCGACCTCTAGCTCCTCCGCCAGGAGCATCGCCATCGAGGTATAAATCCCCTGACCCATCTCGACCATCGGCATCACCATCGTCACGACGCCGTCGCGACTGATCCGGATAAATGCATTGGGGGAAAAGTCGGATGCGCTGAAGTTCGCTGCCGACCCTGGGCGAAGCGCGGAAGGAAGAACCAGAGTGAGAGCAAGGCCGCCGCCGACGGCTGCCCCAACTTTGAGAAAGCTTCGGCGATCCATTGAGGTCATGCACGGTCGGTTGGGCATGGCTACAGTTCAATCACGAACTTGCGGCTTTATGGATGGCAGCGCGAATGCGCTGGTACGTGCCGCAGCGACACACGTTGCCTGACATGGCAGCGTCAATGTCGGCGTCGGACGGGTTCGGCGTCGCGGTAAGCAACGCTGCCGCCGACATAATTTGGCCCGACTGGCAGTAGCCGCACTGCACGACATCGAGATCCATCCACGCTTGTTGCAGCGATTTGCCTTCTCGCGTGCGGTCGATGGCCTCGATGGTGGTTACGGCGCTAGTACTGATGCTGTCGATCCTCGTGATGCAGGATCGCTGCGACCTCCCGTCAATGTGTACCGTACATGCGCCACACAAGCCCAGGCCGCAGCCGAATTTGGTCCCTGTCATACCGAGCACGTCGCGCAACACCCACAGCAAGGGTGTGTCGCCGTCAACATCGACGCTGCGTAGGGTGCCATTAACGTTGATGCTCCAGGTCATCGGCACTCCGGCGATAAGATGCGTCTTCCAGAACAGCGCGAAATAAAACTCAGTCAAGCGATAAAAGACAGATAACAACCACGCCGCTATGCGCTACGCGACGCGAAGTGTAGTCCTCGGTTCACCGCACGCCGTGTATCAATGCTCCCTCATTTGTCTAAGACTGCTCTCGCAACGTCTCGCGCCCAGTCGCGATGCCACGACAAGGTTTAGAATAGGCACGCGATGCCGCTAATCTGACGACACAAAAGGAGCGCCATCAATGACCATTCCAAAGATAGCCAATCCGACGGTGAAGGCCGCAGTCGATGCGCTACAAAGCGGGAACCGCCAGGAGTGGGCCGCGCTGTTCGAACCGGATGCGAAACTATTCGACGACGGCCGCCCACGCAGCCTCGAATCGTTCACTCGTGACGCGCTAGGCCACGAGCGCTTTGTGTCGATCGACCGCGTGGAAAATCACAGCCTCGAGCTGATCGGCCACTTTCACTCGGATACGTGGGGAGAATTTAGGACGTACTTCAAGTTTCAGCTATCGCCCGGCGGGCGAATCAGACGATTGGACATTGGCCTAGCTGACTAGCGAGGAACAATGGGCGGGTGGTGACAACTAGCCGAAATAAATGTCCAACGACGTCCACCTGACAGCCAACACGTTGAGGGGACATCTGCAGCAGCTGGACAATCGAATTCCAGGGAAACAGGGCACTAAGACTGAGCCGCCGACCTCGCCCGGACGATTAGGGAATCCGGCCAATTGGACAGCGACGCCGGCATCAAGCGGGTCGCCGGTTCACCCTCTATTGCTTCGTAGCATAGAAACCAGGGCGCTGCACCTGACAGAGTATGCGAATTCTAGATGTTACCTCTTACCAGTGTAGTGGTCTGGCCTACCGGTAATTTGGTGACGAAGGTAAGCTCTCAAGACTCGTCGCCTAGTAGTGGGAAGTCGCCGATGACAGATCTTGCAGGGTACGTGCTTGAAACGCGGCGGCTTGGCAGCGAGTACATCCTGTACCGCGGCCGGCATGTCGCTGGTAATGCTGCACCAATCCTGGTTTTGGCGCCCGCCGCTGCACAACAATCACCCGCGAATCTCAAGCGGCTTGAGCACGAATACGCCCTCGCAAGTGAGCTTGACCCTGAGTGGGCGGTGCACCCTAGTGTGCTCGCACGTCGCGATGGACGCAGGGTGCTTGTGTTTGAGGATCCCGGCGGCGAACCGCTCGATCGGCTGCTCGGCGAACCATTGGAGATATCGGAGTTTCTGCGCATTGCGATCGCGCTCGCCGGGGCGCTGCGGCGTGTGCATGAGCGAGGACTTATTCATAAGGACATCAAACCGGCGAATGTCGTGGTGGACATCGCGAAGGGCGGTGTCTGGCTGACCGGGTTCGGCATCGCCTCCCGTCTGCCCCGCGAGCGGCAATACCCAGGACCGCCCGAGGAAATCGCCGGCACGCTGGCCTACATGGCACCCGAACAGACGGGCCGGATGAACAGGTCGATCGATTCCCGAAGCGATCTGTACGCCTTGGGAATAACATTTTACGAAATGCTCACCGGCACGCTGCCCTTCAGGGCGACCGATCCGATGGAATGGATCCACTGCCACATCGCCCGACAGCCGGTCCCGCCCAGCGAACGGGTGATCACGGTGCCCGCCCAGCTATCGGCAATCGTGTTGAAGCTGCTCGCAAAGACGGCCGAGGAGCGCTATCAGACGGCCGCCGGAGTTGAGACCGATCTTAGGCGCAGCCTCGTAGAGTGGGAGTCGCATGGCTCCATCGACCTGTTCACGCTGAGTACTCAGGATGCGCCGGATCGGCTGGCAATCCCCGAGAAGCTATACGGCCGGGAGCGCGAGATCGGCGCGCTGCTAGGCGCCTTCAACCGCGTCGTAATTGACGGCACGGCGAAGCTCGTGCTCGTATCCGGCTATTCCGGCATCGGCAAATCCTCGGTGGTGAACGAGCTGCACAAAGCGCTCGTTCCGTCGCGCGGCCTCTTCGCGTCCGGCAAGTTCGACCAGTACAAGCGCGACATTCCATACGCGACGCTCGGCCAAGCCTTCCGGAGTCTGGTGCGCTCGCTTCTGGCTCAGAGCGAGGCGCAGCTCGGCCGATGGCGCGACGCCCTTCGCGAGGCCCTGGGTCCGAATGGCCAGATCGTCGTGAATCTGGTTCCCGAGCTTCAGCTCATCATAGGAGCGCAGGAGCCGATCGCGGATCTTCCGCCGCCGGAATCGAAGCTTCGCTTCCATCTGGTCTTCCGGCGCTTCCTTGGGGTATTCGCGCGGGCGGAGCACCCGCTCGCGCTGTTTCTCGACGATCTGCAGTGGCTCGACGTGGCAGTGCTCGAAGTGCTCGAGGATCTCTTGACGCAGTCGGATCTGCGCCATTTGATGCTGATCGGCGCCTACCGCGACAACGAAGTAGATTCCACCCACCCCTTGAGGCACACGCTCGAGGTCGTCCGTCGATCCGGCACGAGCGTGCGGGAGATCAAGCTGACGCCCTTGCCCATGGAGGAGCTTCGCCGGATGCTGGTGGACTGTCTTTACTGTGAAGCGGAGCACGTCGATGCCCTGGCGCGACTCATCCACCGGAAGACCGCGGGCAATCCATTTTTTGCCGTGCAGTTCATCTCCTCGCTGGCGGAGGAGGGCCTACTGACCTTCGATCATGACGCCGGGCGATGGTCCTGGAAGATGAATCGCATTGGCGACAAGGGCTACAGCGATAACGTCGTGGACCTCATGGTGGGGAAGTTGGGCCGCCTCCCTCCCGAGGCGCAGAAGGCGTTGCAGCAGCTTGCCTGCCTGGGCAACCGCGCCGAGTTCGACCAACTGAGGCGGGTGTACCAGAACTCGGGGGAAATGCACGAAGACCTGCGTGAAGCGGTGCGGTCCGGACTCGTCCTGCCTTCGTCGCGCGCCTATCAGTTCGTACATGATCGAATTCAGGAAGCCGCGTACTCATCGATCCCTGAGGCGGTACGTGGTGAGGAGCATCTGCGCATTGGCCGTCTCCTCGCCGCGGGGACTCCGCCCCAGGAGATCGGCGACAACGTCTTCGAGATCGTGAGCCAGCTCAATCGCGGCTGCCACTTAATCACGTCGATGGAGGAACGAGAGCGCGTTGCGGAGTTGAATTTGATTGCCGGCAGGCGCGCAAAAGCCGCGATCGCGTATGCGTCTGCGCTGAGCTACTTCGCCGTTGGCCTCAATGTACTCTCCGAGGAGAGATGGGAGCAGCAATACCGGCTCATATTTGATCTTGAGCTGAATCGAGCCGAGTGCGAGTTTATGACAGGCGAAATGAGTATGGCGGAGCAACGTCTCGCAATGCTGTCCCCGCGCGCTACAAATTT
>Ga0210387_10004982_pt1 | contig 10188 bp, 8 predicted proteins | sample IncBWC7OmetaG_FD_160108 | JGI IMG/M metagenome (GOLD analysis project Ga0210387, IMG submission 160108) | Forest soil microbial communities from Barre Woods Harvard Forest LTER site, Petersham, Massachusetts, United States - Inc-BW-C-7-O ...
GGGCGAGGGCGTGCAGCAGGCGCTGCTCAAGATCCTCGAGGGGAAGCAGGCCTCGATCACCCCCGACGGCGCGCGCAATCGGCCGCAGCAGGAGCTGATCCAGGTCGACACCACCGACATCCTCTTCGTCTGCACCGGCGCCTTCAACGGCGTCGAGGAGATCGTCCGCCGCCGCGTCGGTGAGCGCGGCCTGGGCTTCGGCGCGCACATCGGCAAGGGGGAAGAGTCGAAGAACAACCTCCGGGCCCTCACCCGCACCGAGGACCTCATCAAGTTCGGGATGATCCCGGAGTTCATGGGGCGGCTGCCGATCATCGTGGCGGCCGACGACCTCGACGTCGACATGCTGGTCGAGATCCTCTGGAAGCCGAAGAATGCGCTGGCCAAGCAGTACGAGCGGCTGTTCGACATGGAGGGGGTCAAGCTGCGCTTCACCGAGGACGCTCTCCAGGGCGTGGCCGAAGAGGCGACGCGGCGGAAGTCGGGAGCGCGCGGGCTCCGCGCGATCCTCGAAGAGGTGATGCTGGAGGTGATGTATGAGATCCCCTCCTTGACGGGGGTCAGCGAGTGCGTCGTCAACCGCGACGTGGTCGTGTCGCGGAGCCGGCCGCAGCTGGTGCGCGAGAAGAAAGCCTCATGAGCGGAAAGCCTGAGCCAAGCTGCAAGCAAGCTGCAAATACGACCTCAAGTACACGCTGGCGAACGGTCGTCGGTTCAGTCGGTCGGTCCAATATTGGACCGATGCCTTTACCGCCGGCCATCCGGCATTAAGATTGCCCAAACCGAGGGTGGAGTCATGTTGAGCCCCAAAGAAAAAGCGCAAATCCGAACCGTGCTCGAGGACGAGCAGCGGCGACTGGCCAAGAAGAGCGAGAACGCGCTGGCGTACTCGATGAACCACGAGCGGAACATCGGCCGCGATTCGATCGACGAGTCGATGGAAGAGGAGATCTTCTCGACCGAGATGCGCCTGCACGATCGGGAGAAGTTCCTGCTCGGCAAGATCAACAAGCAGCTGGCGCGGCTCGACGGCGACGAGATAGATGTCTGCGAGGACTGCGGCGAGAAGATCTCCTTCCGCCGCCTGCTCGCCCGCCCGGTCACCACGCTCTGCATCGACTGCAAGGAGCAGAGCGAGCGCGAAGAGGCGGCCAGCGAACAGCCGGGCCGCGCGGGGAGCGGCTTCGGCGAGCTGGACGGCGGGGGCGACGGCGAGACCAAGCTGCCCGCCGAGGATTGAGACAGGGGTTGACGAAGACCGCAGCGGCCACCCTTAATTGCCGCTGCGCTGCTTTCGTTATAGCGTCATCGTCCGGGCCTTCTTGGCCTTCTGGACTTTGGACGACGATGGCGGATAACCGATATCGCATCACCGAGCGGGTGGCCGCCGGCGGCATGGCGGAGGTGTTCCGTGGCGTCGCCGAGTCGATGCGCGGGTTCAAGAAGAACGTCGCCATCAAGCGCATCCTCCCAGCGCTGACCAAGAACAAGAAGTTCGTGGCCATGTTCCTGGACGAGGCGCGCCTGTCGCTCTCGCTTCAGCACGCCAACATCGTGCAGGTGTTCGACATCGGCCACACCGAGGACACGTACTTCATCGTCATGGAGTACGTCGACGGCGTCGACCTCAAGGCGCTCCTCGACTGGCGGCGGCGGATCGGCAAGCGGGTCCCGGTCGCGCACTCGCTCTACGTCATCATGGAGATCTGCAAGGGGATCTCCTACGCGCACGAGCTCACCAACCAGGAGAACGACGCGCCGCTGGGGATCGTCCACCGCGACATCTCCCCCCCCAACGTGCTGATGTCCAAGCAGGTGGAGATCAAGGTCGTCGACTTCGGGCTCGCCAAGGCGACCAGTCAGGTCGAGGTCACCGACCCTGGAGTCGTCAAAGGGAAGATGAGCTACCTCTCCCCGGAGGCGGCGCGCGGCGAGGAGGTCGATTCGCGCGCCGACATCTTCGCCGTCGGGATCCTGCTCTACGAGATGCTGACCGGGAAGCGCCTGTTCTACGGCGAGACCGACTACCAGACCGTCGAGCTGGTGCGCAACGCCAAGATCCCGCCGCTGCGCCCGCAGAACCCGCAGGTCGAGCCCGAGCTGGAGGACATCGTCAGGAAGGCGCTGTCCAAGCGGAAGGAAGATCGCTTCCAGAGCGCCACCGACCTGCAGGACGCGCTGGCCCAGTACAGCTACTCGCGCGGGCTGAAGGTCATCTCGCGCGACATCGCGGAGCTGGTGCGGCAGTGCCTGGACGACAAGCGGATGCAGTCGGGCGAAGGAAAGCGCCCCAGCATCGCCGAGCACATCCTGCAGGGGGAGCTGGTCAAGTTCACCTCGGTCGACTTCGAAGATCAGGGGGCGCAGCCGCTCACCGCCGACGAGCTGGCGCCGCGCTCAGAACCGCCCCCGCCGCACGACGGCGACTTCGTCGATCCGCGCGGCTGGGCCGACGAGCGGCAGTCCGGGGGGATTGACGCCACCGAGCTGCGCGCGCTCGAGGCCCGGCGAACCTCGCGCGACGCGCCGGTCACGGCGCCTGCTGTCGGCCAGCCGCGCGCCGCCGAACGGATGCGGATCCCCACCGGGGAGAACCGCCCGCCCAGAAATTCGCCGCCGGTCGCCTCGCCGGCCGAGTCGACGCCGGGCCCCGAAGCGCTGGCCAATGTCCTCGAGCCGATGCCCGGGCCGCAAGCGCCTGTCGGGGTACGCCCCGGCGCCGCCGCGCAGGGGCGGTCGATCCAGCCTGGTGCCCGCCCGGGGCGCAGCTTTCTCATCGGCGCGCTCATCGGCACCGTGCTCCTGGGCGCCGCCGTGGCGGTGTTCGTCTCCAAGCGCGGCGGCGCGACCTCCCACCCGACCCAGCCGACGACGCCCTAGCCGCCTAACGACGAAGCATGCGCCCGAGCTTGGCGCGATCAGAGGGGCCGAGCTCGCCGGTGGCGACCAGAACGGCGACGTAGACCAGGGCCGAGATCGCCGTCGCGGCGAGACCGATGATCTTGCCGTGGCCGGGGACGAAGCGGCCCACCACCATCCCGGCGACCACGCCGAGCGCGACCCGCGCGACGGTGGCGAAGGGCGGCGTCCCGCCCAGCCGCGACCGCACGTAGATCACCGCCGTCACGAAGCCGGCCATCATCCCGAGCGCGGTGGCCAACGCGGCCGCCTCCAGCATCGGCGTCCCCACGTCCGCGCGCGGGACCAGCAACGCCGCGGCGGCCGCGCCGACCGCCACCGTCAGCGCGACGAACGAGAGCGTCGCGTTGGTCCGCCCCGCGGCGTTCAGAATGGCGCAGACGACCGCCAACAGGGCCAGGCAGCACTCGCCGGCGACCAGGATCGGCATCGCCGCCGCCCCTTCGCCGTACTCGGGCTTGTAAAGGACGCCCAGGAGCGCGGCCGGGCGCGCGGCGAGGACGATCCCCATGAGCGCCACCAAGATGAGCGCGTAGCGGAGCGTCTGCGTGACGTAGAGGCGCGTTGCTTCGCGGTCCTCGGCGAAGGTGGCGCGCGAGATGAGCGGGAAGATCACGAACGTCACCACCACCAGCGCCTGATAAGGGAGCAGCGCCAGCGTCCGCAGCGCCTGGTAGTGCCCGGCCACCACCGCCGCGGCCGCCCCGCCCGCGCTCTTGCCGGCGAAGTGGTGGAGGAGCGGCAGGTCGTAGTTGAGCGCCACGTTCAGGAGCAGACCGTAGGCGACGACGGCGCTCATGAAGCCGGCCAGGCGCTTCATGGGGAAGCGCTCGGCCGGCGACGGCAGCCGCATCACCCGCGAGGCGACGACCAGGATGAAGGCGGCCGCCGCGGCGAACCCCACGAAGGCACCGGTCACCTTCCACAACGCCGCCAGCCCGAGGAGGAGAATCGTCTTCGCCGTCGAGAAGCCGACGTCGAAGCTGGCCTGGGTCCGAAAGCGGCGGAGGCCATTGGCCGAGCCGACGAACACGGCGTAGAGCGCGTAGAGAAAGGGGATGATGGCGGCGATGCGGAAGTAGGTGGTGTAGCGCGGCGCCTCTTCGAAGGCGGCGATGAGCGGCGCACCGAGGAAAATGGCCAACGCCAGCACGGCGCCCAGCGCCGCCTGCATCTTCACGCCGGCCCGCTGGACGGCCCCGGCGCGCGCGTCGTCCTCGGCGGTGAACTTGGAGACCGACTGGATGGTCGCCTGCACGACCGTGTTGTTCACGATCGAGATGACGTTGTTGACGACGGCGAAGGCGCCGAACTCGGCCAGCCCCACCAGCCGGGTGAGCAGGACCTGCTGCAGGAACCCACTCAGCATGAAGTAGATCTTGGCGCCGCCGATGAAGACGGCCCCCTTGGCGGCGGTGGAGCCGTCGGAGGGCTGGGCGCCCGCAGGGGAGGCGGGCGTGACGACCGCGGCCCCGTTGGCGCTCACGCCTTCACCCCCGAGACGACGCGCTCGACGCCGCCCAGATCGCGCCGCGTCTGCAGGTCGGAAAACCCGGCCGCGCGCAGGAGCTCGGCCGTCGCGGGCGCCTGCCCGGCGCCGATCTCCAGCGCCAGCACCCCGCCGGGGCCGAGCAGCGCGGGCGCCTCGGCGACCAGGCGCCGCACGAGCGCGAGCCCGTCGGGGCCGCCGTCGAGCGCCAGCGTCGGCTCGACCCGCACCTCCGCCGGCAGCGCCGCCAGCTCGCCCGAGGGGATATAGGGCAGGTTGGCCACCAGCAGCGAGAACGGCCCGTGCTCGGCCAGCGGCGCGCCGAGATCCCCCTCGAAGAACGTCACCGCCAAGCCGAGCCGCTCGGCGTTGCCGCGCGCCACCTCCAGCGCCCCGGGCGAAATATCGACCGCGAAGAGAGCCGCCGCCGGAAACAGCTTGGCGAGCGTCAGCGCGAGGGCACCCGAGCCGGTGCCGATGTCGGCGACCCGGGGAACCTCCACCCCGGCCAGCCGCTCGCGCGCCACCTCGATCAGAGTCTCGGTGTCGGGGCGCGGGACCAGCACGCGGGCGTCGACGGCGAGCTCGATCCCCCAGAACTCTTTCTTGCCGACGAGGTAGGCGACCGACTCTCCAGCCTGGCGCCGTTTGATGAGCGCGCGGATGGCGGCGAGCTCGTCGGGAAGAAGCGGCCGATCGAACTGCACGTAGAGCTGCAGGCGCGGCAGACTGAGCGCGTGCGCCACCAGCAGCTCGGCGTCGAGCCGCGGCGTCGCCAGGTCCCGCTCGGTGAACCGGGCGACCGTCCAGCGGATGACCTCGAGAACGGTCCAGCGCGCTGGCGGCGCCGACGCTTCGGTCGCGGAATCAGCCAAGCCGGTCACTTCATCCGCAGGCGTTCGACCGGCACGCCGCCGAGGAGGTGATGCTCGATGATCTCGCTGACATCGCCGACGGCCACGCCCCCGTACCAGATCTGCTCGGGATAGACGACCACCGTCACGCCGCGCGCGCACTGATCGAGGCACCCGGCGGCGTTGGCGCGGATGCGCCCCTTGAGGCCGCGGTCGTGCAAGAGGCGCTTGAACTCGTCGCGCACGGCGTCACCCCCTTTATCGGCGCAGGAGCCTTTGGGGTTCCCCGGATCGCGCCGGTTGGTGCAGACGAAGACATGCTTGTCGAAGTGCGGCTCGGCCATGGTGCAGACCGCGGAGTATAGCGTTCCTCGGCTACAGCGTCCCTATTTGGGAGGCGTGCACCCAGCCTTCGAGGCCGTTGCCGAGGCGGACGCGCAGCCAGTCCTGGTCGCGCTCGATCATCCGCACGCGCAGGCCGGCGTGCACCTCGAAGGCGGTGCGGTAATTGTCGTCGGCGCCGTCCTTGACCGCCAGGGCGTCGGGGAGCACCACCCCGAAGGGCAACCTCTCCAGCCGCGTCCGTCCAAACAGCAGCGCCCCGCTCAGCAGCGCCGCCGCGCCCAGCACGGCCACCCCGGCACCGAGCGCCGGCCGCAGATCGTCGCGCGCGCGAAGGCGCCAGAGGATCAGCGCGAAGAACGACAGATAGACCGTCACGAACAGCCAGGTCTGGGTGGAGGGTCCCAGCGCGGTGACGGCCCGGATCCAGAGCGGATCGCGATCCTCCCCCTCGATCCGGTCGTGCGCCGCCCGCGCGGCCACCTTGCGCGCTTCGCCGAGGTTGTAGCGCGCGTCTTCGTCGCCAGGATCGAGCGCGGCGGCCTTTTCAAACGCCCAGATCGCCGGTCCCACCGCCCCCTTGCGGAAATAGGCGTCGCCCAGATTGAAAAAGAGATCCGCCGAGACGACCCCCTGGTGCTCCAGCTCCTCGTAAGCCGCCGCCGCCGCCGCATAGTCGCCGTGCAGGTAGGCTTCGTTGCCGCGCCGCCAGGCCTCGTCGCGCCGGTCGGCGTGCGCCACCCCCGCCGTCACCAGCACCAGCGGCACCAGCGCCGCCAGGACCAGCATCGAGGCCCGGCCCCGGCGGCTCACGCGCGCGCCTCCTCGCCGAGCGCCGCCCGCTCGATGCCGTCGATCAGCGACTCGGCACGCGCCAGCATCGCGGCCAGCGCCGCCGGATCGGCCGCCGCGGCGGCGGGGGCGAACCGGGCCTCGTCACAAGCTTCGATGGCACCGACCACGCTCACGGTCTGTTCGTCCGGCAGCCCGCGGGCGCGCAGCAGAGCCCCCAGCTCGTCGAACCGCAGTCCGCCGAGCTCGGTCCCCAGGCGCTCCGACAGCGCCTCGCGCAGCACGCGATCGATCTCGCCGTAGAAGTCGCCTGCGCGCCCCGCCGCCCGATGCGCCTCGGCCGCCCGCAGCCGCCGGCGGGCCATCGTCCGCACGCGCCGCCGCCGCGTCCGATGCGAATCGCGCCCGAGGCGCTCGCGCGCCCGGCCGAACAGCACCAGCACCGCCAGCGCCAGCGGCGGCGTGACGACGGTGACTTTGAAACCGGCGCTGCGCAGGAAGGCCACGCCGGCCTCGCCGCCCAGGCTGCCGCGCGCATGGATGGGCCGGATCGATCCCCCCACGACGTTCTCGACACCCGCGCCGCCCGCTGGCAGCGCGGCGCCCCCGGCCACCAGGGTCGCTCCCGCCTCGCCGCTGACGACGATCTCGATCGGCTGGCTGCGGGCCGTCTGATACCGCTTGGCGGCCGGGTCGAAGCTCTCCAGCACCAGGGCGGGGATGGTGGTCTTGCCGCCGCGCTCGGGGCGCAGCAGCCACTCGACCGTCTTGGTGCCGGTGATCGTCTCGGCGCCGTCCAGAGCGACGTCGGTCTTCGGCTCATAGCTCTTCCAGCCGACGAGCAGCGGGAGTGCCGGAGGCTGCACGTTGCGCACGTTCCCCGTCCCCTTCACGGCGACCTTCAAGGTGACCGCGTCCCCGACCGAGACCGCTGCGCGATCGACCGAGGCGGAGATCTGGTAGCGCCCGACATTGGCCGGATCGAAGTGCGGCGGCTGGCCTTGCGACGGGAGCGCCTGGGCCTCGATGGCCAGCGGCTCGGTCTTGAGCCGGTGGACCTGCATCGGCCCGAAGAAGTCGCCCTGGGCGATCTCCGCCTCCATCGGGGTGATGCTCAGCTTGCCGGGCGCCAGCGGGAAGAGCGCCTTTTTGAAGAGCAGCGCGACGTTGTACGAGCGCCCCGCCACGCTCTGCGGCTCGCCGAACGCCAGCCGCCCCTGCGGATTGGTGGAGGGAATCTCCTCGGACCAGAAGCCATCGGTGTGCGGCTCGGAGGTCTGCCCGAACCGGTTCGGCACCTCGGCCACGTAGAGGTACCAGGCGACGGTCACCTGCTCGCCGACGAAGGCGCGCGTCTTGTCGGGGATGACGCGGATGAATGCCGGCGCCGGCGACGACGCGACCTCGCTGGGCGCCTCCCGATCACGGCCGGGCCCGAGGCCCTGGGCCCCCGGGAAGAGGCGCTGAAACAGGCGGTTGGGATCGATCGCGGGTGAGCCGCCCGCTTGCGGCTGGCCGCTCGGGGCGCCCACGCGCACCCTCACGCTGTTCGTCACCAGATCGCGTCCGCCGACACGCACGTGCGCCGCGCCGATGGTGAGCGGCCCCTTGGTGCCGGCCGGCAACACCAGCTGGTAGGTCCAGGCGTAGCTCGACTGAACGGACTGCTGGTTGCTGCCGAACACGAACTGCACGCTGGTCGACTTGCTGGGGCCTTGCGCCTGCTCGACCTGAAACCCGTGAAAGTCCGGCGGCCGGAAGTTCTCGGCGTCACCGTCGCCCATGTTCAGCGTGATCCGGTAGATGAACGGCTCGCCGGACGCAACGGCGTCGCGGTCGATCTCGGCGGTGAAGGACGCAGCCCGAGCGGCGCGCGGCGCGACCGCAGCCGCCAGCACCAAAGCGAAGAGACCGAGACGCCAGAGACGCCGACCCACGGGCCTCACCAGTCACGCTCCGGCGGCGCGCGGCGCACGGCCCGGGCCTTGGCCCGTTCTTTCTCCAGGTCCTTGGAGCTGCGTTCGAGGTTGTCGAGCACCGACTGGATCTGCTCTTGCTCCTTGGGCGAGCTCGGCTTTTCCTGCGGCTGCTTCTGCTGGTCTTGCTTGTCCTTCTGGTCTTGCTTGTCCTTCTGGTCCTGATCCTTCTTCTGATCGTCCTTCTTGTCGTCTTTCTTCTGGTCCTTCTTGTCTTGGTCCTTCTTGTCCTTGTCGTCCTTCTTGTCCTTGTTGTCCTTGTTTTTCTGGTCCTGGTCCTTCTTGTCTTTCTCGTCCTTGTCCTTCTGCTTGCGCAGCGCGATCTCCAGGTTCCACTTGGCCTGCTTGTCGTCCGGCCGCAGGCCGAGCGATCGGGTGTAGGCCGACACCGCTTCCTTGAACTTCTCCTTCTTGAAGAAGGCGTTTCCCAGGTTGTAGAAGGCCGAGGCCTTGAGCGCCGGGTCCTTGGCCTCCGTCGCGCGCAGGAATTCCTCGCCCGCCTCGTCGAAGCGTGACAGGGCGTAGAGCGCGGCGCCGCGATCGAAGTGCGTCCCCGCTTCGGCCGGCAGCTTCTTCACCGCCTTGTCATAGTGCAAGAGCGCGTCGTCGGCCTTCCCCGCCTGCAGCGCGCTGTTCCCGGCCTCGATCTCCGCATCGCGCTTCTCGAACAGGCCGAACCCCGTGAGCAGCGGGCCGAAGGCCAGAATCGCGGCGATGCGCGCGGCGGTGGTCGCGGCGATGGGCGCGCGCGCCGCCGCAATGGTCGCCCCGCGCCTCACGCGGCGACCTCCGGTCGCGCGGCCTTTCGCCGCCGGCGCTCGCTCATGCAGGCCTCGCCGACCAGCAACAGGAACGCCGGCAGCAGCAAGAGCTCGAAGATCTCGTCGTACTCGCGGACCACGCGGGCCTCGTTCTCCGTGCGCTTGAGGCCGCTGAGGGCGCGCTCGACGTCTTCCACGCCGAACCGCTTGGCGTCGGCGTGAAAGTACTCACCGCCGGTCTTGCGGGCGATCTCGGCCAGCGCATCCTCCGCCAGGCGCGACGTCACGTAGTGGCCGTCGGCATCCTTCACGTAGCCGGTCACCTTGCCTTGCTCGTCGTACTCGGGGATGAGCTCGCCTGAGCGCGACCCGATGCCGACGGTGAAGATCTTCACCCCCAGCTTGGACGCCTCCTCGGCCGCATCCAGTGGCTCGCTGTCGTTGTCCTCGCCGTCGGTGAGCAGCAGGATCGCCTGCCCGCGGGTGGCGCCCCCCTTCACCCGCAGCGCGGTCAGCTGTTCGAGCGCGCTCTTGATCGCCCGCCCGATCGCCGTCCCGCCCACTGGCATGTCCCAGGGGCCGAGGTCGCGCCAGAACAGCTTCACCGCCGCGTAGTCGGTGGTCGGCGGATAGGTGAGGCTCTCCCCGGCGAAGGCGACCACGCCGACCCGATCGCCCGCCAGCCCGTCGAGCAGCTGCTCGAGCTCGCGCTTGGCGCGCTCGAGCCGCGAGGGGTAGACGTCCTTGGCCAGCATCGAGCGCGAAAAATCGAGCGCCACCACCAGATCGAGGCCGCGCTGCTGGGCGACCCGCGCGCGCCCCCCGGCCTGCGGCCGCGCCAGCGCCAGCGCCATCAGCGCCAGCGCCGTCACCACCAGCGCCGCGCGCAGCACCTTGCGGGGAACCGAGACCGTGGCCGACATCAGCGCGATGAGCTGGGGGTCGCCGAGGCGCCCGAGCCGCCGCCGCCGCGAGGCGAACCCCAGCCCGTAGGCGATCACCGCCGCCGGAACGGCCAGCAGCAGCCAAAGCGCGTGGGGGTTGGCGAAGCGCAT
>Ga0210387_10004983_pt1 | contig 10188 bp, 9 predicted proteins | sample IncBWC7OmetaG_FD_160108 | JGI IMG/M metagenome (GOLD analysis project Ga0210387, IMG submission 160108) | Forest soil microbial communities from Barre Woods Harvard Forest LTER site, Petersham, Massachusetts, United States - Inc-BW-C-7-O ...
GTCAGGATTGGACACCGTCACGTCGTAAGTACCGACAGTGGCGGCTCCGCTGGTCTTGGTGTTGGTCGGAGTAACGCTCGCGACGATTGTCGATCCGTCGGCGCTGACCGAGGTCACCGAAGAGGTGATCGTGGTGCCGTCGACATCGCTCGTAAAGGCAATCGTTGCGCCGGTCTCAAAGTTCGAGCCCGAAATGGTTATCGTGTTCGCTCCGGTGTTTTCGTAGATGGGCGAGGGAGCCGCCGATGTAACGGTCACCGCCGATGAAACGGTCACCGCGTCCGCCAACGAAGCAGTCGTTGCACCCGCGTCAAAAGAGATGATGGCCGTGTACGGTCCCGCTACCGCTGCCCCAGTCACCGAGTAATCCGCGGTAGCAGAGGTCGAGGACGTCACCGCGACGCTCGTAAAGGTCACGCCACTGCCCGTAGCAGTCAGCGCGTCGGTTCCTCCATCGTTGATGAAGTTGGTTCCAGTGATTGCCACCGTTCCCGACGCACCAGGTGCCACAGTGCTTGCCGTAGCACCGTGAGGCGTGAACGCCAACGCGGTGAGGGCTGGGGCCGTTACTGCACCCGCCGAGGTAGCAATCGCCAATGGCAGCGCCGCAGCCGCGAGCAAGGCACCCGCAGCGGCCGCCCTTACCAAGTGGCGTTGTATCCGTCTTGGATTGTTCATTTCCTAATTACTCCATTCATAAGGGCCAGCCGCGCCAGCCTTTAGCTTTAGATCATGCGGCACTGCGTAAAATCACAAGGTCGCGCCTCGTGACAAAACACGGCCGTTTCCTCACGAGCAAGTATAGGTAACGCGCACCAGTCGGGCGAAGAGCGACGATCGTTTCTTTGGCGATTCACAATCCACGTGACATTCTCTCTGAAGGCTGTAAATCTCCTCGTCAAGCGTTAGAAATGTTACTCAATCCACAGCACTCACCGTGAGCTGTTTCACTCATTGGAAATCGTAACCATATTGTAAGCCGGTGTTTCTATGAAAAAACGGTGCGATTCGTCCCGCATTGCGTTTCGAATTTGTTAGCAATTTCGCAGGTGAACAAGCCCCAGATAGACGTCATATTGAACTGGACGGTTCTCGGCATTGATAGCGCGCGTCGTCGCAACGCCGAGCGACGAGCGACGAGCGTCGTTTGGCAGTTGTGCGACCTTCCAAGGTGTTAGGCAACAGCGCAACGGTTCGGTCCAAGCTCGAGATCTGCGGCGTTTGCATCCAACTCTGATTGACCCGCGTTGATACCTACGATCTGGCGATAGTTGCCCGGACGGTCCTTGACGTTCGCAATAGCCCAGGTCACAAACTCGTCCTCGTTGAACGTCAGGGGAGCAAGCGTGTGGCGAAGTTCTCCCAGGTGACGGGCCACAAATTGACCCGTGTGGACCTCGACTCCCGATCCGAAGTGGGCGGGGAAGACCATGATTTCGTCATTCAGCGGCAAAACCCGGTCATGCAGACTGTGAAACAGGTGGTGCGCATAACCCTCGGCTTCGTCAGCGAGATCGGGACGACCAACACTCTCTAGGAACAAGGTGTCGCCGGTGAAGATCGCTCGATCACCCAGTTGATACATGGTGGAGCCCTCCGTGTGGCCGGGGACGCTCACCGACGAGACAACCAGGTCAACGCCCGGCGCTAGTTCGATCGACTTGCCGTCACTGAGCGGCTCGTACGCGAAGGTGAAGGGGTCAGCGGGGTTCAACCACAGTGATGCGCCTGCCGCGGCAGAAAGTTCCCGGGCGCCACTGAGGTGATCCGCATGAAGGTGAGTGTCAAGGACATGGGTGATCGTCCAGCCATGCTCACTGGCGATGTCGCGGTACTGGTCAAGATCACGGGAGGGGTCGATCACCACGGCACGTTCTCCCGCGCCAATGACGTAAGACAAGCATCCCTTGCCTCGCCGGCGGATCTGGATCAACGTCGCGCCCGCGAACTCACCCGCCACGTGGTCGTAGGTGGAGCCCCACGAACCCATGCCGCCGTCCAAGACGCGACTAGAAATCCCGGCTTCGGCTAGGAACTCCGCACCCTGCCGGGCGCGAAGTCCCTTGGCACAGATCACGACAATGTCCTGGTCCCGAGGTAGCTCATCTAGTCGGGCCTCGAGTAGACCCAGGGGAATATTGTGCACGCCCGGTATCTGCCATTCGGCGACTTCGTCAGGTTCTCGCACATCTAGGAGGAACAGATCTGGTTCGTCTAGGCGGCTTACGAGCTCCCCGCCGGTCACGCTCGCGATCATTCCTGAGGCCACGAGACCAGCATATGACCGCGCCTCTCGCGATTTCTCGCTGGCGTTGCCGGTGGCGAGGGATCGTAAGTAGATTCGCACTGGGCGAACCCGAGCGGGTGAGTCGAGAGGCGAGTTTCATGACGGTACGCGAGGTAAGTCCCAATGAAGCGACCGATCTCCTTGATGGCGAGGCGATCATGCTCGACGTGCGACAGGAGTCCGAGTGGGACGCCGGCCATGCGCCGATGGCGACATTGATAGCGCTTCCCGATCTCCCCGACCACCTAGATGAACTCCCCCGAGATCGTCTGATCATCTGCGCGTGTCGCTCAGGCGCTCGTTCTCATCGCGCGGCGACATTCCTCATTGAAGAGGGTTTCGATGCCGTCAACCTCACCGGCGGCATGATCGCCTGGTACGGCGAGGATCTCCCCTTCGAAAGCGACAGCGGGGACCCGAGCATCGACTAGTCCCGATTCCGTCCATTTGGAATCCTTGTCTCGACAGGACTCTCTCGACAGAGTACTCTCGACACATGACCACCGATAAGACGCATGGCGAGTTGCCCGCGATGAGAGAACTCACCGATCCCTCGACGATCCGAGCGCTCACTCACCCCGTACGCCTCGCGCTCTTGGAAGTTTTGGCAACCGAGGGCGCGCTGACTGCGACCGAGGCCGGAGAACTCATCGGTGAATCACCGACCACCTGCTCATTTCACTTCCGCCAGCTCGAGAAGTACGGCTTCACCGAGGTCGCGGCCACCGGTCCCGGACGTCAGCGCCGATGGAAGATCGCCCAGCTGGGGATGAACTTCAGTGACACCACGGACGACGCCGAACTCAACATCGCCGCCACCGGCCTGTCGCGGCTCGTGACCGACCGGGCAATCGCACGCATGCAGCAGTTTCAGGACACGAAATCGAATTTCCCCAAAGAGTGGCAGGAAGTCAGCGAGAGCACCGAAGCGGTGCTCTTTGTGACCCCCAGTGAACTGGCGGAACTCAACGAGCAGGTACTTGCCGTGCTGATGCGATACCACTCGCGCCTGACGGAGATCGATCAACGGCCGGAAGGGTCACTCCCAGTCGAGGTTCTCGTTTTCCGCTACCCCGTGCGATTCTCCGGAGCGGCGCAATGAGCATGCGCGAGCTCTTCCGATCGCGCGACGCGCGGGTGTACCTAATCGGCCAGAGCTTCTCGTTGCTCGGCGACACATCGATGTTCCTTGCCCTCGGCATCTGGACCAAGGAACTCACCCACTCCAACGCCGACGCTGGACTCACCTTCTTCTTTGGCGCGGCCGCCCAACTGCTCGCACCGTTCGCGGGAATGCTCGTGGATCGCGTACGCCGACGCCCCGTCCTGATCGTGACCAACTTCCTCTGTGCCGTGGGAATTCTCATCCTGCTCTTCGTTCACTCGGCCTCCGATCTGTGGATCATCTATCTCACGATGTTCCTCTACGGATTCGCGGGCAACTTCATTGGCAGTGCGCAATCGGCGTTCCTCACGGTCCTTCTTCCTGCGGAGCAGTTGGGCGACGCCAACGGTCTCCTGCGCACGGTTCGAGAGGGCTTGCGGTTAGTGGCGCCCCTCGTCGGCGCGGGTCTCTTTGTGGTGATCGGCGGGCACTGGATTGCCGTCGTGGACTCCGCGACGTTCGTGATAGCGGGCGCATCAGTTCTCGCCTTGCACGTGCGCGAGGAGAAGCCCGTTCGAGTGCCGACACACTTTCTTCACGAGATCTCGGCGGGATTTCACCACGTCTACGTGACGCCAGTGCTCCGGAGGATGGTCAACTCGATCGCACTCGCCCTGTGCGTGATTGGCTTCGCGGAGACTGCCATCTTCGCGGTCACCAGCAACGAACTACACCGCTCCGCCAGTTTCATCGGCGTCCTGATGGCGCTCCAAGGAGTGGGCGCGATCGTCGGGGGTCCGCTCTCCGCTCCCGCCATTCGGCGTATCGGTGAACGATGGACCGCCGGGTTGGGACTCGCCATCATTGCCGTGGGTTCGCTCTTCTTTGAGGGCGGCTCGCTCGCCATGGTCCTCATTGGCGCGGCACTGTTCGGTTTCGCCCTGCCCCCCATCATCGTGGGCGCCTACACGCTCCTCCAACTTCGTACACCCGCCGATTTGCAGGGTCGCGCCTACTCCGCCTTCGACTTGGTGGGATCACTCCCCCAGACGATCTCCATCGCGCTGGGCGCATCGCTCATCACCGTTCTGGGGTATCACGGCGAGTTGACGATCATCGCCATCGTCGTTGCCATCTCTGCGATCTACCTGTTGCTGCCGGTGCGCGGTGAGCCCAACTTCGGTCCACTAAAGCCTGAAGAGGACGTCAGCGTGGAACTCCCCGAAGGCAGCCTCGGATCGCTGTACGAGAGGATCGAATTGCCTGGCGTTGCAGCGCGTGACGACACTCACGACGAGTAGAGGACTTGACGCGTCACAACAGCTGCTTGAGGCCTTGTGATTCGCCTGAGAATCCAATCGAAACACGGCGATTCAAGCTGCGCGCCACGTGCCCCAACAACCGTCTCTCCTATCGTTGACGTGCGGCGTCTCGCGTCTTCGCGGGATTGGCCCACGCATGCCTAACCCTTGTACTACCTGACTCGAGGGCCACGAAAGTAGGAGTGATCGTGCGAACGCTGAAGTACTCGCTGACCGCACTCCTCATCGTCGCCCTCGTCACCGTCGCGCTCATCGTGGGCCGGTTGAGCGCTCCGGCGCCCGCTGGTGGCGCGTCCACTCCGGTCAGGTTCACGTCCTACTACCTGGTGGTCGGGGCCTCCGAGTCCCTCGGGTTCCAGCCCACTGGCATACCTGGGCACAACGGCGAGCGGACCAACCAGGGGTACGCGAATGATCTCTTGTTTCGCGAGTCGCTTCAGGGAGTGACTCTCACTATCGAACAGGTTGGCTGCGGCGCCGACACCGTCCAGTCGCTACTCGACACCACAACGAGGGCAGACGTCTGCAACCAGCCGCCGACAACGCAGCTCACCCGTGCGACGGCCTACCTCGCCGCTCACAAGACCGATCCGGTCCTCGTCACGGTGGATCTGGGCTTCAACGACGTTCGTCCCTGCATGCAAGATGATCCCGTGAATGACACCTGCATCGATGAGGGAATTACCGCAGTGCAGCGCGATTTGCCGGTCATCATGAAGGATCTGAAGGCGGCGTCAGGTCCTCAGACGCGCTTTGTCGGCCTTGAGTACGGCGATCCGTTCCTCGGCTACTACCTCGACGGCGCGAGCGGTCCAGCCCGGGCAACCGCCACGCTGCAGGGCATGGATGCGTTGGACACTGTTCTGGGGCATATCTATGCGAACGCGGGCGTCGCCGTCGCCAAGGTGCCGACCTTGTTTGAGATGAATGACAACGCGCTCGTCACACTGGACAACGTCGGGACAATCCCCGTCAACGTGCAAGAGGCGTGCGCACTCACGTGGTTTTGTGACGCCGCGCCCTTTGGTCCAGATGACCACCCCAACAATGCCGGCTACTCGCTGATCGCCCAGGCCATCGAAGACGTGTTGCCCAAGTCATGGTGAGTGGGCCGACGAAAACCCCGCTGACCTCAAAATTCACTTCGCAGTCCCAACGGGATTTGAACCCGTGCCTCCACCTTGAGAGGGTGATGTCCTAGGCCACTAGACGATGGGACCTTGAAAAAACCAGTGCTGGCACTGACTCATTCGCTCGGGGGCAAGGACTCGAACCCTGAATAACTGGACCAGAACCAGTTGTGTTGCCAATTACACCACCCCCGAAGGGCTCGGCAATCTTATCGGACCGTACTTCTCAACCGCCAGAAGTGTGATGAGTGGCGACTGGTGTCGTGGTCCATTCACTGAGCAAGTGGTACCCGATGATGCGCCCGACGCCAACCTCAAGGGTCTCTTTGAGATAGAACCGCCAGAGTTCGTACTTGATGGTCGGCGAGTTGCGAACCGGCGAGGGATACGGAACGAGTCCCTGGGCCGACGCAATCGCCATCGCGCGATACTCGTGAAAGGGATCGGTCACCGTGATCACGGTGGTGATGTGGTGGCGCTTCAACGCGCCCAGCACGGTCGCGACGTTCTGCCAGGTGTCCGAACCCGCGCCCTGCAAGATGTGCGAGGTCGACACGCCGTGGTTCTCTAAGTAGGTGGCCGACACCCCCGCTTCGGTGTAGACGTCGCCCGGGCGCCGCCCTCCCGTCACCACCACCCAGGGCGCACGACCCAGCTTGTAGAGATGAAGGGCCTGATCGAGCCGGGCCGTGAGTTCCGGTGAGGGAACCCCATTGTCCTCGGTGGTGCCGAACACCAGAATCGCCTGGGCCGATCGGGAGGTGTGCTCATGACCGCGCATCCAGATCTGCACGAAGGTCACGCCAAAGTAGACGACCAGAACGAAAACGACGAGACCAATAGTTTTCGCGACGACCTTGATGACGCGACGGATCAAGCGGACCTCGCGAGCGCGAGGCGCAGGCGCGCCAGTGTCGTCGCTCGTCCGAGATAGTGGAGTGACTCGAAGAGTGGTGGTCCGATGAGGCTGCCCGTGATGGCACAGCGAATCGGCGCCTGCGCCTTGCGCAGCGCGATGCCGTGTTCGTCGCCGAGTTGCTGGACCACGTCGTGCAGGACGGGCGCGTGCCAATCGTCGAGGACCTCGTAGCGCGCGATGGCGCCACTGAGCATGGCTTGTCCCACCGGATCGTTCGTGATCACCTTGGCGAAGGCCGCCTCGTCATAGCGCGGTTCATCCAGGAAGAAGAACTCCACCATGGCGGGGACTTCACCGAGCACCGCCACGCGCTCTTGGACGAGCGGGGCCACCTCGGCGAAGAGTTCGGGGGAAAATTGATGCTTCTGCCAGGACGGTTCACGATCGCTGGGTTGCCAGTTCGTGTGCCAGGGATCGACCCACGGCGCGCTCGCGGCCAGAAACTCCCCGGGACTGAGCGCGCGCAGGTACTCACCATTCGTATGGCGCAGTTTCTTTACGTCGAAGAACGCCGGCGAGTGCGAGACGTCCTCGAGGCGAAACTGCGCAATCAACGTCGAGAGAGGCACAATCTCCTCGTCACCGCGCGGACTCCAGCCGAGCAGGGCGAGGTAGTTGACGAACGCGCTCGACAGGTACCCCTCGTTGCGGTACAACTCAGTCGAGACAGGGTCGCGCCGTTTGGAGAGCTTCTTTCGCTGTTCGTTCACGAGCAACGGCAGATGGGCGAATAACGGAATCGGCACCTCGTCATCGCTCGACGCGTTCATCGCCTCCCAGAGCATGATCTGCTTGGGCGCGTTGGCGAGGTGCTCCTCGCCGCGAACGACGTGGGTGACGCGGTCGTTGCGGTCGTCGGCTGAGTTGGCGAGCGCGTAAAGGACCCCGCCCGAGGACCGCACGACCACGAAGTCGTCGATCAGGTTGTTCGCGAACTCAACGTCGCCGCGGATGAGGTCGTGGACGACCGTGACTCCCTCACGGGGCGTGCGAAAGCGCAGCGCGGTCGTCGCCGAGCGAGACAGTCCCCGATCGCGACAGAATCCGTCGTATCCGGGAGGAGCCCCGGGCGCTTTGCGCGCCTCAATCTCGGCCGGCGTGCAGTCGCAGTAGTAGAGGAAACCGTGTTCGAGCAGGGCGTTAGCCGCCACTTGGTGGGCCGCGAAGTTGTCGCTCTGTCGCGTCGGGCCCTCGTCGGGCGACAGACCGAGCCAGGCCATCGCCTCGTAGATCACTTCGACGTACTCTTCGCGGTCGCGCGTCTCGTCGGTGTCTTCGATGCGAAGGATGAACACGCCGTCTTGTTGGCGCGCGAAGAGCCAGTTGAACAGCGCGGTGCGTGCAGAGCCCACGTGGAAAAACCCCGTGGGCGAAGGACAGAACCGGACGCGAGGTCCGCTCACGGCTTACTCCTCAAGTGAAATAGCGCCGTTGGGACAGCCGTCCACGCAGTGCTGCAAGCGCTCGTCGAACTCCGGGCCGGGGTTCTCGTTGAGCACGTACATGAAGCCATCGTCGCGGACCTCGAAGATCTCCGGCGCAATCCCCATGCAGACGGCGTTCGACGTGCACAGGTCGTAGTCAACGTGTACTCGCAACGTGGCCTCCTTTTCGCGACCATCGTAGTGGAGCACCTCTCGGGTTTCGAAGGTGAAGTGGCGTGCCTAATCTTCTAAAGGGCAAAGGAGGACTATGAACACTCGGACGATTGGATCTCTGCGGGTATCCGAAGTAGGTGTGGGTTGCAACAACTTTGGTTCGCGCCTCTCCCAGGAGCAAGCCACTGCGGTGGTCGACGCCGCCATCGAGTCAGGCGTGAACTTCTTTGACACGGCTGACACCTACGGCGCGACCAAGTCCGAGGTCTTCTTGGGCCAGGCGCTCCAGGGTCGACGCGAGCAGGTCGTGGTCGCCACCAAGTTCGGCATGCCCTTAGACGACACGCACTTTGGGGCCAAGCCCGACTACGTGCGTTCGGCGTGTGAGGACTCGCTGCGCCGCCTCGGGACTGACTACATCGACCTCTACCAACTGCACTACCCCGATGAGGCCACGCCCATCGCCGACACGCTGGGCGCACTCGGCGAGCTCGTGGCTGCGGGCAAGGTGCGCGAGATCGGCTGCTCGAACTTCAGTGCCGAGCAACTTCGCCTGGCCAAAGTGGCCGCGGGCGCGGGACCCGCCTTCGCCTCGGTGCAGAACCAGTACTCGCTACTTGAGCGCAAGCCCGAGTTCGATGGGGTACTCGGCGCCTGCGACGAACTCGGCGTCGGCTTTCTCCCCTTCTATCCCCTGGCGAACGGTCTGCTCACGGGCAAAGTGCGCCCGGGAGAACCGATCCCCGAAGGAACGCGGCTGGCCAACATGCCCCCCGAACGCAGCGCGCACTGGCTGAGTGAGCCACTACGCCTGCGGGTGAACTCGTTGCTGGAGTACGCCGAGGCCACCAACACCACGATCTTGTCCTTCGCCTTTTCGTGGTTGCTGCGTCACCCCGAGGTCTCCTCGGTGATCGCCGGAGCGAGCTCGCCCGATCAGGTACGCGCGAACGCTCTCGCCTCCTCGGGCGTCAGTGACAACCAGTTCGACGAACTCAATCGACTGAGCGACCCGAAGGACTAAGAGGCCTTCACCACAGCGACGATCTTGGTGAGCGTGTCCTTCGCGTCACCAAAGACCAGCAACGTCTTGGGGTTATAGAGCAGCGCGTTGTCGATGCCGGCAAATCCCGGTCGCATGGAACGCTTGAGGAACACCACGTTTTCGGCCAGGTCCGCGTGGATGATCGGCATGCCGTAGATCGGAGAACCTGGATCGTCGGTGGCGGCGGGGTTGACGGTGTCGTTCGCACCCACCACGATCGCGACGTCGGCTGTGGCGAGCTCGGAGTTCGCTTCGTCCATCTCCAGGAGGTCCTCGTAGGGCACGTTCGCCTCGGCGAGCAGCACGTTCATGTGCCCAGGCATGCGACCGGCCACCGGGTGGATCGCGTACTTCACGTCGACGCCCTTGGCCTCGAGCTGTTCGGCGAGTTCGCGCAGGACGTGTTGGCCCTGGGCGACTGCGAGTCCGTAGCCCGGGATGATGATGACCTTGCTCGCAAAACTGAGCAAGACCCCGACGTCCTCGGGGCTACCGGAGCGCACGCTGCGGTCCTCGGTGCTCGAGGTACCCGCCGTCACGACCGAACCGAAGGCCGAAAACAGAATGTTCGAGAGACTGCGGCCCATCGCCTTACTCATGAGGCGCGTGAGCAAGATGCCCGAGGCACCCACCAAGGTCCCGGCCACGATCAAGAGGTTCGACCCGAGCGTGAAGCCCGAGGCCGCCACCGCGAGACCGGTAAAGGAGTTGAGCAAGGAGATGAGCACCGGCACGTCCGCTCCCCCGATGGGCAGCACGAAGGCGAGGCCGAGCACGAAGGC
>Ga0210387_10004984_pt1 | contig 10188 bp, 9 predicted proteins | sample IncBWC7OmetaG_FD_160108 | JGI IMG/M metagenome (GOLD analysis project Ga0210387, IMG submission 160108) | Forest soil microbial communities from Barre Woods Harvard Forest LTER site, Petersham, Massachusetts, United States - Inc-BW-C-7-O ...
CGCCAGAAGCAGGCAGTTGAGCACACCGTCGCGCTCGGGCAGGTATCGCGAATAGCCAATGCCGCCGGACTCCTCGCCGCCGATCAGGATTTCCCGCTCCATCATAAGGTCGGCAATGTACTTGAAGCCGATCTTGGTTTCGTAAATCTTGCGTCCGTGCTTGGCGGCGATGCGGTCAAGCATGCGCGTAGTGTTGAATCCGCGCACCACATCGCCCGGCCACTTCTTGCGTTCCAGCAACCAGCGCAGCAGCACACAAAAAATCTTGTGTGAGTCGACGAAGCTGCCGTCCTCGGCAGCCGCGCCGATGCGGTCCGCGTCGCCGTCGGTGGCCAGACCGGCATCGCACTTTTCGCGCACCACGGTTTGTTGCAGCAGGGCCACGTGTGGCTCGATCGGTTCGGGATTGATCCCGGGGAACAGGGGATTCAGTTCTTCGCGGATGGCCACGTGCCGGATGCCGCGCTCACGGAATATTCCCGACAGAACACCTCTACCGGAACCGTACATCGCATCCACGGCAAACTTGAAGTTGGTCTTCGCGACCCGATCGACTTCGGCAAAGCTGCAAACCGCCGCAATGTAGGGCCGCTTCAGATCGACTTCTTCGATGGCGGCGTTGTTTCCTCTGGGCAGGGCGCCTGCGGCCATCTCTTCTTCGATCCGCTTCATGATGGCGGGTGTGGCCGAGCCGCCGAATTTGCCTTTGAACTTTACTCCGTTCCAATTCCACGGATTGTGGCTGGAAGTGATCATGACTCCGCCCGCCGCGCTGTGGTGTTTCACCGCGTAGGAAACAGCGGGCGTAGGCGTGTAATCGTTGGCAAGTTTGACGGGAACTCCAGCCGCGGCGATGACTTCCGCAGTCGCCTGGGCCGCTTGCTGCGAGAGAAAGCGCGTGTCGTAGCCGATGAAGACTCCGTGCTTAGGTTCTTCGTACTTCAGCACATAAGAGGCAATCGCTCCCGCGACCCGGCGCACGTTAGCGAAAGTAAAGTCGTCGGCGATGAGGCCGCGCCAGCCGTCGGTGCCGAATTTTATTTCTTGGGGCATGTTTAGCAGTTCTAGTATCTAGTTTCCACTTTCCAGATTGGGCCCATCGTCAACTTCTGCACCCCGCAATTAAAAATCAGAAATCAGGAACAGCAACTATGTAAGCCGGTGCAGTTTTTTCTCGTCCAGATATTTCACGACCTTGCCGACATCCTGCGCATGCCGCCGAGTCGTGATCAGCAAAGCATCGTCTGTTTCCACAACAATGAGATCGCTCACGCCAACGACAGCCACGAACTTTCCCGGCGCTTGGATGTAGTTTCCCGCAGCGTTCACCACGCATGCGCCCGCACTCGAGATCAGATTGCCGTTAGGGGGCTTGCTCTTCGCGCCGTGGTGCTCGTGTAGCGCAGTCCAGGAGCCGAGGTCGTTCCAGCCAAAATCCACGGGCAGGCAGAAGATATTTCCGGCCTGTTCACCTTTCGCCGACCGGGGCTCAAGAATCGCATAGTCGACGCTGATGTTTTCGGATTTTGGATAGAGCTTGCGGAATGTCGCCGCAAACCTTCGCGTGCCAAACGCATCGGCGATCTCTTCGAGCAGACGGGCGGTCTTGGGGAGATGCTCACGCAGCGCGTTGACCAGGGTGCGCGCCTTCCACAGAAATATGCCGCTATTCCAAAAATAATTTCCCGCCGTGACGAACTCGCCCGCCCTGGCCGCGTCCGGCTTTTCCGTAAACCGACGAACACGCAAAGCTCCGTCGTCGGGCGCGCCCGCCTCGATGTAACCGTAGCCAGTCTCGGCCCGAGTCGGCCGAATGCCGATCGCTACAATGTTCTCGCCGGCGGCCGCGATCTGCATGCCGCGCTCCAAAGTTTCACGAAAGCGCTTTTCATCGGCGATCACGTGGTCGGAGGGAAACATCCCGATGACGGCATCCGGATTCTCCCGCAGCAACAGAAAAGCTGCCAGGCCGATTGCCGGGGCGGTATTTCGTCCTGCCGGCTCAGCCAGCACCTGAGTCTTCGGCAATTTCGGCAGTTGTTTCAGAATCGCCGGCCGCAGATCTTCGTTGGTGATCACCCAGAACTGTTTCACGGGAGCGAGGGGCAGAAGTCGCGCCACCGTTTGCTGGATCATCGTCTGCTTGCCGTCGAGTGCGAGCAGTTGCTTGGCGCGCTTTTTCCGGCTCAACGGCCAGAAGCGTGTGCCCCGTCCGCCGGCGAGAATTACGGGATAGAAGTTTGAATTCTTGGCCACAGTGTCGCGCAGACTAACCAGATTGAAAACAAATTAGAAACGAAAAACTAAACCTAAATTCTTGTCTCAGGCTCGGGCAGCTTTTTCCCGGGCACGTATGCTCTCAAGAATTCGAGCGTCCATTGCGGCCGAACGCCGAAGTTTTCAAGGCAGGCCGGGACTACAACCGCGTCGCCCTTGGCGAGAGTAACAGGTTCCGCACCAGCGGCCTCCAGCACGCCGCATCCTTCGGTCGCCACCAGGATTTGCGCCGAACTCCGGCCCGAATCGTCACGGGTTGAAAGCTCGAACGCTTCTTTCGCCTCGAACCTGTCCACCACAAAGTATGGCGCAGCCACCAGCAATTCGTGCCGGTTCTTACTGCCCTGAACCTGCACCGGACCTGGCCGGATCACCTTTCCTGACGCCGTTTGTTCTTTCACCGCAGCCATGCCGTTCTTCAAGTGAAGCTCCCGGCCGCGTCCGTAATCATACAGGCGGTAGGTAGTGTCGGACTGCTGTTGGATCTCGACGATCACCGAGCCGGGGCCCAAAGTATGCACGGTGCCGCCGGCAACATAGATCATGTCGCCCGCATGAACGTCGAGCCAGTTGAGGAGTTCCTCCGCGCGGTTTTCCCGAATCGCCACTTCGAATTGCGCTGCACTTGCCCCCGGCATAAGGCCCAGCGCAATCTGCGAACCGGGTTTAGCGTGTGCCACATACCAGCACTCCGTCTTGCCCCAGGGCTGGCCCACGCGGAGCGCCTGCTCGTCGTCGGGATGAACCTGAACCGAAAGTTTCTCATGCGGGAAAAGAAACTTCGCCAGCAGAGGGAATCGCTTCGCATCTCGCGCCGCATCACCAACCAGATTGCGCTGGTGTTGCTCACTCAATTGCGACAGCGTTTTTCCGGCAAACGGCGCGTTGGCTACTTTGCAGTCGTCGCCGGTTAACCAGGCTTCGCCGATTTTTTCCGCAAACTGATGATTGGGATAAATCGGAGAAAGATCGCGCGTGCCCCAAGGCCGCGGGTCGAATCCCGGGAGCATCAGCAATGGATAGAGAGTTCCCATAGAGACTACGATCAAAAAAAAGGCCGCCCGCAAACGGAACGGCCTTGCCGAACCCTGCACAGTAACCTGTTAACTGCCGGCCAGTTGCCAGAGCCGCCGGGCTTTGCCGATTACAGTGCGGCGAAAAATTTCCGCATGCGCTCGAGGCCGCGATCTAACTCGGCCTTCGAAGTCGCATAAGAGACGCGAATGTGATCGCCGGTGCCGAAGCCTTCACCGGGAACCGTGGCTACGTGCGCCTCCCGTAGGAGTCGCCCCGCCACGTCGGACGCGGACTTCACGCCGCCGGAGCCGAAAAACGACGACACGTTGGGATAGGCATAAAACGCGCCTTCCGGCAAGGTGCACGTGATGCCGGGGATCGCCCGCAGGCCTTTTACCACATAGTCGCGCAGTTCGACGTATTCGCGGCGCATTTCCCCGACGCACTCCTGCGGCCCCTTCAACGCCGCGACCGCGGCTTTTTGCACAATGGAAGTTGGATTCGAAGTCGACTGGCTCTGCAGCTTCGCCATCGCGCTGACCACGGCCGCAGGCGCCAGGGCATATCCCAGCCGCCATCCGGTCATGGCATAAGTCTTCGAGAGCGATCCCAGCACTACCATCCGCTCTTTGTATGCGCGCAGCGATCCTACCGAAAAATTCTTGCCCGTGTAATTGAGATACACATAGCACTCGTCAGAAAGCGCCCAGATGCCGCGCTGATGAGCCAGTCGCACCACTTCGGTCATGTCGGCCGCACTCATCACGGCGCCGGAAGGGTTCGAGGGCGAGTTGAGAATGATCACCTTGGTGCGCGGCGTGATCAGGCGGGCCACCATTTCCGCAGTGACGCGAAAACCCTGCGACTCGTCGGATTCCAGCAGAACGCAATTTCCTCCCGCGTAGCGCACGATGTCCTTGAACGAAACCCAGTAAGGGACGGGCAGAATCACTTCGTCGCCGTGATCCACCAACACCTGGACGGCGTTGAACAGCGCGTGCTTGCCACCGGTCGACGCGATCACTTCTTCGCGGCGATAGTCGGAATCAAAATCCACGTTGTGCCGGTGCACGATCGCATCGCGCAATTCGGCCGTACCGGCAACGGCGGTGTACTTTGTGAAATTGCCTTGGATGGCAGCAATGCCCGCGTCTTTGATGTGCTGCGGTGTGGCAAAGTGCGGCTCGCCCGCGCCGAAATCGACCACATCGATTCCCTGAGAGCGCAGTTTTTCCGCTTCGGCCACCACCGCCATGGTGGCGGAGGGTTCAATACGGTTGATGCGGTCAGTAAGTCGCAGCGCTTCGGTGGTCGCGGTGGTCATGCTTTTTTCTTCCTCTTCTTGTCGCTGGTTTTCCTATCGGACTTTCTCTCGTCAGCGGGAGCTGCGACGATGTTCTCGTCGTGAAACCTGTAAGCCGGATCCAGCTTCTCCCGAAGCTTCTGTTCAACCACTTCCGGCACCAGTCCTTTCACCGGGCCGCCCGCCTGCGCCACTTCCCGCACCAGCCGCGAGCTCACGTAAGAATACTTGTCGGCCGGCATCATGAAGACGGTCTCGAGCGTGGGCTCGAGCTTGCGGTTCATGAGCGCCATCTGCAATTCGTATTCGTAGTCGCTGATGGCCCGGATACCGCGCAGGATGCAGACGGCATCGATCGACTTGGCATACTCCACCATCAGCCCGTTGAAAGTGTCGATGCGCACGTTCTTCAAGTCCGCAGTGAGCGCCCGCAACATCTCCAGCCGCTCGGCCACGCTGAACATCGGACTCTTCTCCGAGTTGCGCAGGATGGCGACCACCAGCTCTTCAAAGATCTTGCTGCCCCGTTGAATCAAGTCGAGGTGCCCATTCGTGGGCGGGTCAAACGAACCGGGATAGATAGCAATGCCCTCGTTCAATGGTCCTCACAGGAACAGGCTCTCAGCGGCTGCAACTTAAGATTTTATGCGGGCGGGAGCAAGGATGGCAATTGGGGAGTAAGAAATGTAAGAAAGCCAAGAAAGCGGGCGCAGCGCTTTGAAACGCCGCGCCCGTTGGCAACGAATTCAGCGCCGCGCCGCCACGATTGGCGCCTTCACCGGGTCCGCCGCCGTCGGCATGGTCGTGACCCGGGCGCCCTGCGGGGATGGAGCTTGAGCAGCCACCGCTGCTGGCTGCGGATGGGCCACAGTCAGCCCTAGCGCCTTGCGCACTTCCGCGTCCAGCTTGGCCATGGTGTCTTTGTTGTCTTTCAGAAACTGGCGGGCATTTTCGCGGCCTTGGCCGATGCGTTCGCCCTTGTAGCTGTACCATGAGCCGGATTTCTCGACGATGTTGTTGTTCGAGGCCAAATCGAGCAGATCGCCTTCTCGTGAAATCCCTTCCCCGTAAAGAATGTCGAACTCGGCCTCGCGGAACGGCGCTGCAACCTTGTTTTTCACGACTTTTACGCGAGTACGCGAACCGGTTACCACGTCGCCATCTTTAATGGCGGCGATGCGCCGGATATCGATTCGTACCGAGGAATAAAATTTCAGTGCCTTTCCCCCGGTGGTGGTCTCCGGATTGCCGAACATCACGCCAATTTTTTCGCGGATCTGATTGATGAAGATCAGGCAGGTGCGCGATTTGGAAACCGTTCCCGTCAGTTTGCGCAGCGCCTGCGACATCAGCCGCGCCTGCAGACCCATGTGACTGTCCCCCATTTCGCCGTCGAGTTCGGCCTTGGGTACCAGCGCCGCCACCGAATCCACCACCAGCACGTCGATGGCATTGGACCGCACCAGCGTTTCGGTAATCTCCAGTGCCTGCTCGCCATAGTCCGGCTGCGAAACCAGCAGGTTATCCACGTCCACGCCCAGCTTCTTGGCGTAGCCGGGATCGAGCGCATGCTCCGCATCGACGAATGCCGCCATGCCGCCGGTCTTCTGCGCCTCGGCAATCACCTGCAGCGTGATGGTGGTCTTGCCGGACGATTCCGGCCCAAACACTTCAATCACGCGGCCCCGCGGAAAGCCCCCCACGCCCAACGCCGCGTCAAACGAGATCGAGCCGGTCGGAATCACCGCGATCGGAACGATCGCTTCCTTCGACCCCAGTCGCATGATCGAGCCTTTGCCGAACTGTTTCTCAATCTGTGCAAACGCCATTTCAATCGCTTTGCCGCGTTCATCCGCCATGGGAGTGGCTCCTTTGAAAGTCCAGAACTGAGTGCAGAACTAAATGGGAAACTGATCTGGCCGGATTATACATACAGATTGAAGCGAAGAAAAGGCGAATCTTAATAATAAACAGTGGAAATCATCCCGAAATTGGCGCCGCGTCTCGAACGGAGTGGTCTTCGGAATTAGGCCAGCACGCAGCTGAGGGCTTACTTCCCCGTACTCGAGGCCATTTTCTTGACCATGGCCAAAACCAGCTTGCGATCACTGTCGTTTAGGCTGGTGGCGTAGCGGCGGATCTGGCTGAGGAAGCGGACTTCGTCGTCGGAGAGCTGAGGCAGTCCCTTCGAACCATTGCTGTGGCTGGACTCGGAAAAGAACTGTGATAGCGCGATTTCCATGGCGCCGGCGATCTTCGACAAGGTATCGAGCGAGGGGATGGTGTGGCCGTTTTCCACGCGCGAGAGGTAGCAGCGCAACAGGCCGGTGCGCTTTTCGATATCGCCCTGCGACATGCCCTTCTGGAGCCGGTAGTTTCGGATGGTCTCGCCGATGTTTATCGTGGGGAGCATTTTAGGATGCGTGCATAGTAATCATGTCGGCACTTTCTGGCAAGTGGAAATTCGTGCCATATGAGTATGGCCCGAATTGGGGGGAGAACCTTACTTCCTGGACATGTTGCTTATACGGTGTAAAAGAAACCGAGCCGGCGGAACGGGGCGCTGGTTACCGCTTTGCGAGGCGAGTGGAGATTCTTTCTGGTTTCTCGTTTCGAGTGTCTGACTTCGGGCGGACACGCTCGAACAACGAACAGAAACCACGCGGCGAAGCAAATCCCAGGTCTCACAAAGGCGGCGAGACATGGGGCACCCCGTGGTGGCGCTCGTACAGTGCGGCCTATTTTTTCAAATTGTCGGCGAGAAAGGCTACGGTGCGATTCCATGCGTCGGCGGCGTCGGTGGCGCGGTATCCGTCCTTGTTGTTGGGATTTTCGAAGGCATGGCCGGCGTCGTCGTAAATCTTGACGTCGATCTTTTTGCCCAGCTGATCCATCGTCGCACCGAACTTTTTCACGTCGTCGGGGGTGATGCCGCGATCCTGACCGCCGAACAAGCCGAGGATGGGCGCGTTGATTTTCTTCAGAGAATCGGTATCGGTGGCAAGATGGCCGTAGTTGATCACATCGGCGGCGAGCGTTGGTTCCTGGAGCGCCACGTCGAGCGAATAGCCTCCGCCCATGCACCAACCGATGGAGCCGATGCGGTTCTTCTTCACGTCGGGCTGCGTGGTGAGAAATTCAAAAGCTGCGTGCAGGTCCCGTTTGGCGCGGTCTTCGGGGACGCCGCGCATAAGTTCGTGGGCCATGTCCGGAGTGCTGGCGACCCTGCCGCGATAGAGGTCGACCGCCAGGGTCACGTAGCCTTTGTCGGCCAGTCTCGAGGCTTGATCCTTCACCCAGTCGTTGAGGCCCCAGTATTCGTGGATCACAATCAGCGCCGGGAACGGTGCCTTGCCGGCAGGCGTGTAGAGCATGCCCTGCACGGTTTCGTCTCCGCTTTTGTAGGAAACGGTCTTGCTGTCGGCGGCAAAAGCCGAAACAGCAACCAGGATCGCAAATATCAACAGGCTGATTTTTTTCATGGCCGTTCCTTCCGCGCTGATCACAGTTGCAATTCCATGTACAACACTCCAGCATTCGGATTTGGACGATAGGGCGCGATGTCTTTGAATCCGAATCTGCGATACATAGCGACCGCATCTTTCATCACCGGCCCGACGGTATCGAGCCGCATGTGTTCATAGCCGATCAGGCGGGCCTCTGCGATGATTTTTTCTGCCAGGAGGCGGCCGAGGCCCTTGCCGCGAAACTGCGGGCGCAGGTAGAGCCGCTTCATTTCACAAATCGCCGAGTCGAGTTTATGCAGGGCGACACAGCCCGCGAGTTGGCCTGCATATTCGGCAAGGAGCAACCGGCCTTCGGGCGGAGCGTAGTCTCCGGGAAGATCGGCGAGCTCCTGGTCGAAGTTCTGGAAGCAGAGGCTGAATCCGAGGGATTGCGCGTATTCGAGAAACAATTCGCGCGCTTGCGCGATCTGCGGCGCGGAGTTGGCTTCAACAAAAGTCAAAGGCTTTACCATAGGGGGCACAGAGGTCACGGAGGAATTCGGAGGAGTCGAGTGCTCGATTTTCATTTCCTGTCTGTGACCTTCGCGTACTCTGCGTTCAAAAATCTCCTACCCCATCAGCAGGCCGCCGTTTACATTCAGTACGTGGCCGGTGATGTAGGACGCCCCTTCGGAGCTTAGAAACCCTACCGCTGCGGCCACGTCGTCCACCGAACCCACGCGGCCCAGCGGGATCTGTTTGACGGCAGTCTGCTTGAAGTCTTCGCTCAGCGCCGCCGTCATGGCAGTTTCGATGAAGCCGGGCGCGACCGCGTTGCACGTAATGTTGCGCGAGCCCACTTCGCGCGCGATCGCCATGGTGAGCCCGATTAGTCCGGCCTTCGACGCGGCGTAGTTGGCTTGTCCCGCCTGGCCCATCTGGCCGAAGACGCTGGTGATGTTGATGATCCGTCCCCAGCGCTGTTTAAGCATGGAGCCGATCACCTGCTGCGTCGCGAGATAGGCGGAGGTGAGGTTGGTCTGCAACACGGAGTCCCAATCGGCGCGCTTCATGCGCATGACCAGTTGGTCACGGGTAATTCCGGCATTGTTGACCAGGATGTCGATCTTGCCGAACTGCGCGATCGCAGCCTTGACCGTCGACTTGATCTGTTCCTCGTCGCCCACGTCGAGCGGAAAGGCTGCCGCCTTGCCCCCCGCGGCAGTGATTTCACTCACCAGTTGGTTCAGCTTTTCCTGATTGCGCGCCGCCGCGGCCACCGCGGCACCGGCAGAGGCAAGCTTTAACGCGCATGCCCGTCCAATGCCCTGCGATGCTCCCGTAACCAGCGCCACGTGCCCTGCAAGGGACATGAATTTCTCCCGATTGAGTGATTGGTCTCTTATTCGTTGCCTAGCAGTTAGAACGCAGAATTATACGCGCCGGTGGTTTCTAGTGGGCGGGACGCAGGGGCCAGATGAAAACTTCCAGCCTGCGGGCAAACAGCAGAGAGGGTGGGCTCGCGGGGAGTTCGATGCCGGCAGCTGCGGCGACGGTGCTGGTCTCGAACTCCGCTGCAGCGTCCTGCAACGGCCATTGCTGGTGATGGATCTCGCCGCGCAGGAGCTGGCCGCGGTGCGTGGTGTAGAGACAGTAGCGCTCGGTGAGCCAGTGCTCCAGCGATCCTTTTTCGCGAAGGCTGGCTTCTCCAGTTGGACGGTATTGCCCGCGAAACTCCGCAGGGCCGCGTCGACGACGCGATGCATATTGAATGCTGCCGCCGATCTCCCTGGAACTCATTTCTGCGTGGAAATAGGGCAGGTGGTAAACCGCACGAGCGGCCCAGACCGCGGGTAGATTGGCGGCGTCGAGACTGAAAAAATATACGCCGGGCTTGCTGCCTTGGGTCACATAAGTGCGGACGTTGAGCTCGGGAAAGCGCGAAAGGCCCGGCAACGGCGGGAGTCCGCGGGCGCGAATTCCGCTCATGTGAAAGGGAACGACCCCCACCCAGCATTGGCCATCGAAAGTGTCGAGCGTCAGCTGTGATGGAACCAGGGGACGCATGACTGCAGTGGACAGCGGCCAGTGGGCGAACAGCAGATCGTGCCAGGTCTGCTTCATTACCCACGGGCCGGAAGGTAA
>Ga0210387_10004986_pt1 | contig 10185 bp, 4 predicted proteins | sample IncBWC7OmetaG_FD_160108 | JGI IMG/M metagenome (GOLD analysis project Ga0210387, IMG submission 160108) | Forest soil microbial communities from Barre Woods Harvard Forest LTER site, Petersham, Massachusetts, United States - Inc-BW-C-7-O ...
GCATCTTGTGGGCGACAAGCTGCTTCAATCGATTGCTAAACGCCTTACTGCGCTGATACGGACACCCGACACAGTCAGCCGGCAGGGCGGGGATGAGTTTGTGGTGCTACTTCAGGATATTGGAACATCTGAAGACGTCTCAATTGTCGCGAAGAGAATCATCCAAGCCGTTTCACAAGTTCACTCCATTGGCGAACATGAGCTGTACGTCCCCGCGAGCATTGGAGTGAGTCTTTATCCCCAGGATGGCCTGGACGCGGAGGCGCTCATGAAGAATGCGGACACCGCTATGTACCGGGCAAAGGACCCTGGGCGATAATGCTTCAAGTTTTTCAAGCCCGCGATGAATATTCGAGCGGTGGAGCGGCAAAAGATGGAGGAGTAACTACGGCAAGCGTTAGTTAAGAAGCAGTTCGAGCTATATTACCAGCCAAGAGTTGATGTTTTGACGGGAGCGGTAGTTGGCGCGGAAGCCCTCCTGCGCTGGACGCATTCTGAGCGCGGGCCAGTTGCGGCGATCAAGTTCATCCCGGTCGCGGAGGATTCGGGGCTGATTCTGCCTATCAGCTCGTGGGTTCTGCGGGAGGCATGCCGGCGGGCGAAGGCGTGGCTGGACCAAGGGCTTGCCGCAATTCCAATGTCTATCAACGTCTCCGGGATTCAACTTCAGGATGCGACCTTTCTTTATGAGGTACTGGCGATGTTGGAAGAGACCAAGCTGGCGCCCGGACTGCTGGAGTTGGAGCTGACGGAGAGTGTGCTAATGCATCTACCGGAGTATGCTCAGTCGGCACTGCGGTATTTCCGTGACTTGGGAGTGACGGTGTCTATCGACGACTTCGGTACGGGTTACTCCAGCTTGATCTGTTTGAAGAGGCTTCCCATTGAACTTGGTCCGGCCAGGCAGCCGGCAATCCGTCCGAGAAGAACTGATAGCACCGCTATGAAGACTTACCGTCGCCTATGTGGGGTTGCTTGGGATGTGGGTTTGCTATCAGCAGGGCTCAGCTTGGCACCGTGTTTCAGGCATTTTTCCCTAGAGCCTCGCCATACGCCGCTAAGACCTCTGCAATAGTGTCGAAGAGCAGCTCCGGTCCTCCGACTTTGCTGATGAATCGATCGGCATACTTCGCATCGGGTGGGATCTCATTCACTCCAGAGATGAGAATCACCGGCATGGAGGGACGGCCAGCCTTGACCGACTTGGTCAATTCGGTGCCGGTCATGCCCGGCATCATCTGATCGGAGAGCACAAGACTGATTCCGCCTGCCTCGAGGAGCGCCAATGCTTCCTTTCCTGACGATGCGGTCACCACCACATAGCCCTGCTTTTGCAGAACCAGTTTCCGAACCGTCCTGGGGATGTCCTCATCGTCGACGCAGAGAATGGTGACGCATTCATCGGCCATGCGCGGCTCCCGCAATTATGGGCGAACCCACCTCATCGGGGGGAAGGAAATCCGAAACCTCAGAGTTTCGAAAGTCTGCTTCGGGCAGATAAATTTGGAAGCAAGTGATGTTCCGGCCGGACAAGGCGACGCTTCGGAAGTGAATCGAGCCTCCATACTTCTGGATGATGCCTTTACTGATCCACAGGCCAAGGCCCGTCCCCTTGGTGGATTTCGTTGTGAAGAAGGGTTCGAACAGATGCTTCGCATGCTCAGGATCAATTCCCGTGCCGGTATCACAGATAGAGATGCACACCCCGCGAAGCTGATTGGTTCGATGCGGCGATCCGAAGACATGGAGCCGCAACCGGCCGCCCTCTGGCATGGCCTGGACTGCGTTCCCAATCAGATTCAGAAACACCTGCTTGAGTTCGACCGGGAAGCCCTGAATCGTCCCCCTGCTGCGGTATCGTTTGTCCAACACGATATTGTCGAAGTCCATACGGCGAGTCTGCAGCTCAAGAATCTCATCAAGGAGAGCGGAAATAGAAACTTCTACGGGATGCTTTGATTCCCGGTAGAAACCGAGTGTTTGTCGCGTGATGTGAGATACACGACGCAATTCCTCTTCACCGAGCCGCGCGTAATAACGGGCCTCTTCATCAAGCGAGGGATGATCGCGCAGCAGATAAAACGTGTTGGTGATCGCTTCGAGCGGGTTATTAATCTCGTGCGCGATGATTCCAGCCACTCTTCCCATAGCCGCCAATCGCTCCGTCTTACGCAGCGCATCTTCGGCTTTCAGTTGAGCAGTGATATCGCGACTGATCTCAAGGATCGCATTGCCACCAGCCTTCAGTGCCTTTCGACAAGCCACAATGACTTCGGCACCATCACGCGTATATTGTGTTAGGTCTCCATTCCATTTGCCCGTCTCCGCGAGGACAAGCTGCACGCTTTGCTGGCCACCTGGAAATTTCGTTTGCAAAATCTCATGGATCGGCTTTCCGAGCACCTCCTCGCGCTGCCAGCCATAGAGTACTTCGGCTCCCGAATTCCAATACTTGAGAATCCCATTCAAATCGCGAATAAAGATCGCTTCCGTCGCGAGTTCGAGTAAATCAGCACGTTCGCGAAGTAGATCTTCGAGCTTTCTTCTGCCGCTCACATCGATGAATGCGCCGACCGCTCCGCGCGCATTCCCCTCCTGATCGAATAGTGGACTCGCACTGGCAAGGAGATGTACGGGATCTTTGTCGGGCTGCCGAATCTCAAGCTCCAGACTTCCCAACTGCTGTCCCGTTCTCGCGGACCGAAGCAGAGGATGATCCTGCCTCGCAAGCAGCGCACCATCTTTATAGACTTCGAACGGAACCTCCTCAGGCGCGGTGGGGTCTGCCGACAGCGTGGCGCCAGGCTTCGCACCCAGCAGATTCGAAAGCGCTAGGTTGGCGGTGATCACGTGACCATCCAGATCCTGTGAAACCGCGACCCCCACAGGCAGCACCTGCATGATCGCTTCCAGCTCCGCCACGCGCTCCTGGAGTTGACCATTGAGATTGCGAATCTCATCTTTCGCGGCAATCTGGACACTGATATCTGTGCTGGTACCGAACCACCGCGCGACATTCCCTTGAGAGTCTCGAATCGGAACCGCGCGAGAAAGAAACCAGCAGTACCGGCCCTCCTCGCTCAGCAATGGAAAGGTATCTTCCCACAGATTGCCCTCTTTCCGTGAGTCCTGAATGTGTTGTATGACTCGCTCCACGTGATCAGGATGTTGGGCGCTTCGCCAACCCCAAACGGGCATATCTTCTGACAAGCTCCCGATGAAGTCATACCATCGCTGGTTGTACCAAAAGATTGCGCCATCCGCATCGGCCATCCACGCTAATTGTGGAATAGAGTTTGCCAGCGTGCGAAATTGTTCTTCACTTTCGCGCAGCTGATCTGTGCGTTCTTCTACGCGCTTTTCCAATTCAAGATTGAGACGCTCCAATTGGTGAGATTTGCGATGCAACTCTGCGAAGACGCCGACCTTGGCGCGGAGCAGTTCTGGCACAACAGGAACGGAAATGTAATCGACAGCGCCACTCTTATAGCCCTTAATGCGATCAAGATCCGTCAAGTGAACCGCAGAGATAAAGATGATCGCTGTTTTCTGAAACCGTGGATGCTGGCGCATCATATCCGCAAGTTCAAAGCCGTCGATCTCGGGCATACTTACATCCATCAGCACGACTGCGATGTCGTGATGCAGAAGCTGATCGAGTGCTTCTCTGGCCGACCGCGCTTTGATCAGGTTCTCGCCGAGTGGGCCTAGTATTGCCTCGTAACTGAGCAACTTTCCTGGCTGGTCGTCCACCATCAGAATGTTTGCCTGGTCTTGATCGATCATCACTTCCCTCTTCTACTCGGAGGTAATACGTCCACCGAGTCCATCTTCTGAATAACGAATGCACAATTCTAACGGTGTAGCCACATGCGAAGAGCTGACAGGAGCTGTTCCGTATTGACGGGCTTTGCCAGGTACTCTGAAGCACCCGCTTCAAGGCACTTTTCGCGGTCTCCCTTCATCGCTTTTGCAGTCAGCGCGATGATGGGTAGTCGGTGGAACTGCGGATTCTGCCGGATGACCTGCATGGTTTCGTATCCATCCATCTCCGGCATCATGATATCCATCAGCACAATCGCGAGGTCACTCGTCGATTCCACCATTGCGATCGCCTCACGGCCGGTCCCTGCCGTCAGGACGCTCATCCCGCGTCGCTCCAGGACGCTGCTCAGCGCGAAAATATTCCGCACATCGTCATCAACGATCAACACCTTTCTTCCAACCAGTGCCTCATCGGACCGATGCAGACGGTCCAGCATCTTCTGCTTCTCCTCCGGAAGATCGGAGACAACCCGATGAAGGAAGAGCGCCGTCTCGTCGAGCAAACGCTCCGGCGATTCCACGTCTTTGACGATCACGCTGCGCGCCAGCATATGCAGCCGCGCATCTTCCTCAGGCGATAGATCCTTGCCCGTAAAAACGACCACTGGCAATTCATTTCCGAGTTTGGTCTGACCCAATCGCTCCAGCAAGTCAAAGCCCGTCATATCCGGAAGACGCAGGTCGAGAACGACACAATCAAACTGCTTTTCCTCAACCGCAGCGAGCGCGCCTGCACCCGTCGATACAACCGTGACATCGATATCGTCGTGACCCAACAGAGCTCGGATGCTAACCTGCTGGGCGGGCTCATCCTCAATGACGAGGAGCCGTTTGCGGCGCGGCTTTGAATACTCCCGGATGCGCCCCACCGCAGCGACGAGACCTTCGTTCGTCGTTGGCTTGGTCACAAACGCGAACGCTCCATGCGATAAACCGTGATGCCAATCCTCGTCCATCGTCAGCATCTGCACCGGAATATGACGCGTCGAAGTATCCTGCTTCAGATGGTTTAATACGGTCCACCCAAGCATGTCGGGGAGGGAGACGTCGAGAGAGATCGCCGTGGGATGGAACTCTCTCGCCAACGCAAGCGCCTCCGCGCCACGGAGTGCAACCAGAACCTTGAAACCCTCCGCTCGCGACAAGTCGCAAAGAATGCTCGCATAGTGAATGTCGTCTTCAACAATCAGCAGCACCGCATCTCCTGACTGAATGTCATTGCGGTCATCCAGAAGCAGTTCGTCCGGCTCCTCTATCGCGCTGCCAACGGAGGTTGCGAGTTCAAGCCGCGGGCCGTGGTGTGGAAGGCTAGCCACGTTCACGATCTGCGTGGACGGGCCGACGTACGTTTGCGGCAGGAAGAGCGTAAACGTGCTGCCTTTGCCGGGTGTACTCTTCAGCTGAATCTCTCCACCAAGCAGGCTGGCGAGTTCGCGGCTGATTGCCAGTCCAAGGCCAGTGCCGCCATACTTGCGACTGGTGCCGGCGTCTGCCTGCTGGAAAGCCTCGAAGATGATTCTTTGCTTCTCGGCAGGAATGCCGATGCCGCTATCCGACACCTCGAATGCCACAACGGAGGCCGCGCTATTGAGGATTTGATGACGTCCTGTCCAACCACTCGTAACCGTCGAAACTGAAAGTCGCACACCACCATGTTCTGTAAATTTGAAAGCGTTCGACAAGAGATTCTTCAGCACCTGCTGCAGGCGTTTGGAATCCGTCACCAAGCTGCGCGCAAGCCTAACATCAGCATCAATCTCAAACGCAAGCTTCCGATTTTCTGCCTCATGACGGAATGGGCGTGCCACCATCTCGATCAGGCTGCCAAAGAAGACCTCTTCCGCCTCGACCGACACGGTGCCCGATTCAATCTTGGAAAGATCCAGAATATCGCTGATGAGAGTAAGAAGATCGGTTCCGGCACCATGAATCGTACGGGCGAACTCGACCTGCTTCGGGGTGAGATTCGTATCCGGGTTATCGGCAAGCTGCTGGCCAAGAACGAGAATGCTATTGAGAGGAGTCCGCAACTCATGCGACATATTGGCCAGGAATTCGGACTTGTACTTCGAAGTGAGGGCCAGCTCCTTCGCCTTCTCTTCAAGTGCGCCGCGCGCCTGCTCGATCTCCTGGTTCTTGCGTTCCACTTCCGCATTTTGTTCTGCAAGTTGTTTGGCTTTTTGTGCAAGTTGCTCGTTGGTTTGCTGCAACTCCTTTTGTTGCGTTTGCAACTCGATGGCTAACTGCTGAGACTGTTTTAGCAACCCTTCCGTCTGCATCGTCGCTTCGATACTATTCAGAACGATGCCGATACTCGACGTCAATTGCTCGAGAAAGGCGAGATGCGACGTGGTGAAGGTATTGAGGCTGGCAAGCTCAATGACTGCCTTGACGCGGTCCTCAAACAATACCGGGAGGACGATGACATTTCGCGGCACAGCTTCGAACAATCCGGAACGAATCAAAACCGTGTTGCTCGGAAGATCGGAGACCAACATGCGGCGTTTTTCCAGTGCACATTGTCCAACCAGACCTTCACCCACCTTCACCGTCTCCTGGTGTCCTTCGGCGGAATCCGCAAAGGAAGAGAGCAACATCATGCTGCCGGGTAATTCCGCTTCCATCTGATAGAGCACACCCTGTTGCGCATTTACCAACGGAACAAGTTCGGAAAGCAACATCCGTCCCACCGTCGTCAATTCACGTTGTCCCTGCAACATGCCCGTGAACCGCGCAAGATTCGTCTTCAACCAATCCTGTTCCGTGTTGCGGTCCGTGGTCAGACGCAAATTGTCGATCATCGTGTTGATGTTGTCTTTGAGTTCTGCCACTTCACCGCTGGCGTCCACCTGGATCGAGCGAGTCAAATCGCCCTTGGTCACCGCAGTCGCTACTTCAGCAATCGCGCGCACCTGATTAGTCAGGTTGTCGGCAAGAAGATTCACATTGCCCGTGAGATCCTTCCATGTACCGGCAGCGCCCGGCACATTCGCCTGTCCACCGAGTCTGCCTTCGACACCAACTTCGCGCGCCACGGTTGTTACCTGGTCGGCGAACGTTGCGAGCGTATTCGTCATGTTGTTGATCGTTTCCGCGAGCGCCGCAACCTCTCCTTTCGCGTTCACCGTCAGCTTCTGAGTGAGCTCGCCGTTGGCGACAGCCGTAACTACTTTGACGATGCCTCGCACCTGCTCGGTCAGGTTCACGGCCATCACATTCACATTGTCCGTAAGATCTTTCCACGTGCCGGCGACGTCCGGGACCTGCGCCTGCCCGCCCAGCTTTCCTTCCGTTCCTACCTCGCGCGCGACCCGCGTCACCTCGGCAGCGAACGCATTCAACTGGTCAACCATCGTATTGATGGTGTTTTTCAACTCCAGAATCTCGCCCTTCACATCCACCGTGATTTTGCGAGACAAGTCTCCGCGCGCCACGGCCGTTGTCACTTCGGCGATATTGCGGACCTGTCCCGTAAGATTTCCGGCCATCGAATTGACGGAATCCGTAAGGTCCTTCCATGTTCCTGCCACGCCCGGTACATTTGCCTGGCCGCCTAGCCGTCCCTCCGTACCGACTTCACGAGCTACGCGCGTTACTTCACCGGCGAACGCATTGAGCTGGTCAACCATCGTGTTGATCGTGTCTTTCAGCAGCAGAATTTCACCGCTCACATTCACCGTAATCTTCTTGGAGAGATCGCCGTTGGCAATCGCGGTTGCCACCTCAGCAATGTTGCGAACCTGCGCGGTAAGATTGCCCGCCATGAAGTTGACGTTGTCCGTCAGATCTTTCCAAGTTCCGGCAACGCCCGGTACCTGTGCCTGGCCGCCCAGCTTTCCATCCGTACCCACTTCGCGAGCTACACGTGTCACTTCACCAGCGAATGACCGGAGCTGGTCGACCATCGTATTGAGCGTATCTTTAAGTTCGAGAATTTCCCCACGCACGTCGACGGTAATCTTGCGCGACAAATCGCCACGTGCAACCGCCGTCGCAACCTCCGCAATATTACGGACCTGCGCCGTGAGGTTGCCGGCCATGAAGTTCACCGAGTCCGTCAGATCCTTCCATGTGCCCGCAACGCCCGACACTTGCGCCTGCCCACCCAGCTTGCCTTCCGTTCCTACCTCGCGTGCGACGCGCGTCACCTCGCCGGCGAACGCATTGAGTTGATCGACCATCGTGTTGATGGTGTTCTTCAACTCTAAAATTTCGCCCTTCACGTCGACCGTAATCTTGCGCGACAAATCGCCGCGGGCGACAGCTGTAGTCACCTCGGCAATATTTCTCACCTGCCCAGTAAGGTTGCCAGCCATCGAGTTAACTGAATCCGTCAAATCCTTCCATGTTCCCGCAACGCCCGGCACATTCGCCTGTCCACCAAGCCTGCCTTCTGTGCCCACCTCGCGCGCGACGCGCGTCACCTCACCAGCAAACCGATTAAGCTGGTCGACCATTGTATTTAGCGTCTCTTTGAGCTGTAGAATCTCTCCGCGCACGTCCACGGTGATCTTGCGCGAAAGATCGCCATTCGCGATCGCCGTCGCCACCTCAGCGATATTACGCACCTGGCCAGTCAAGTTGCTGGCCATGAAATTCACGTTCTCGGTAAGATCCTTCCATGTTCCACCGACGCCCAGCACCTGCGCCTGGCCGCCTAGTTTCCCTTCCGTACCCACCTCGCGTGCGACGCGCGTCACCTCTCCGGCGAACGCGTTCAATTGATCCACCATCGTATTAATGGTGTCCTTCAACTCCAGAATTTCGCCCTTCACATCCACCGTGATCTTGCGTGAAAGATCGCCGCGCGCAACTGCCGTTGTTACTTCGGCGATATTTCTTACCTGGGCCGTCAGGTTGCCGGCCATCGCGTTCACCGAGTCCGTCAGATCCTTCCACGTTCCCGCAACCCCTGGAACGACAGCCTGTCCGCCCAACTTGCCATCCGTGCCCACCTCGCGAGCTACGCGCGTCACTTCGGAAGCGAACGATCGAAGCTGGTCGACCATCGTATTGATGGCCTCTTTCAGCTGAAGAATTTCACCGCGAACATCAACGGTGATCTTGCGGGAGAGATCGCCGCTGGCCACGGCCGTTGCTACCTCGGCAATATTTCGCACCTGCCCTGTCAGGTTGCTGGCCATGGAATTGACCGAGTCCGTTAGATCTTTCCACGTTCCTGCGACACCCGGGACCTGCGCCTGGCCGCCGAGTTTGCCATCGGTTCCCACTTCGCGGGCCACGCGCGTTACTTCGGCGGTGAATACACCTAACTGCTGAATCATCGTGTTGACGATCGTGGCGGAGCGCAGGAACTCCCCTTCTAGGGGCCGCCCGCCGACATCCAGCCGCACGATCTGTGCCAGATTTCCCTGCGCCACGGCGGCGATCGCACGCGTCATCTCGGTGGTCGGCCGCAGCAGGTCCTCCACCAGGGTATTGACCGACACCTCCATCTCGCCCCAGGACCCCCGCGAGTGCTGAAAGCGTGTTCGCTCCCTGGTGCGCCCCTCTTTTCCCACCGCCTGGCCAACGCGCTTCAACTCTCCGGCAATGCGCTCGTTCGCAGAAATGATGTCGTTGAACGTATCGGCGATCTTGCCCTTCAGCCCAGTCCACTCCACCGGCAGCCGCGCCGAAAAATCACCATCCCGCATGGTCTGCAGGCTGGACAGAATTAACGCCAGATCAACTGCTACGGGTGTCGCTGGCTCTTCGGGGAGATTTCCATTGCTCTTGATCTTGGGGATTTTGTTCTTTTGCTTTCCGTTTGCCATCGCGTCGGCGGTGAATTCCATACGAGCTCCTACCCAATAAAAAGGACTGGTAAGCGAACCTTCTGGCCCGAAATACCCTTTTCAACGACCACTCGAGCCCTGTAGGGGGAGAGCGGCTTTCGCCTACAAAGGTGAGCGCCTAAGATTACCCAAGGGAGTAGTCCGTCCATCACAGTGAGTCGCCGCGCTACAATAATTTGGGTGTTCGACCGAATTGTGACGCTCGGATGGCTGGAAAAGGTTGCCTGCCTCCAGGTCGTTGGCGTCAGCACCGAAGATGCCACCGCCGTCATGATCTCCGCTAAGCCTTCCGCGACTGCCATCCTCCTGAGTACCGTAAGGCCTCGGCTTGCGAGCTGTCGAGAAACAGTAAACTCCCAACGGCCAAGATCCGACAGACGGTTTTGCCTACGCCAACCTCACGAGTGGGCGTCGATGGAGGCGACTACCTCCCCCGATCTACGCGAAACGCTCAACTCGTTCCAGAAAAACGGGGTTTTCGGAACCAACCGACGCGAACTTGCCGAAAACCCGACTTTCGGGGAGCTAGACTTCTGCGAAGAGGATACTGGTTCCAAAGCTC
>Ga0210387_10004988_pt1 | contig 10182 bp, 5 predicted proteins | sample IncBWC7OmetaG_FD_160108 | JGI IMG/M metagenome (GOLD analysis project Ga0210387, IMG submission 160108) | Forest soil microbial communities from Barre Woods Harvard Forest LTER site, Petersham, Massachusetts, United States - Inc-BW-C-7-O ...
GAGACGCAGAAAGACTTTATGCCGACCCTTACGCTCAGCAGTCGTAGGTGCGCCTGAGGGCCTTGTTGCCATGCACTCACTTTTCGCATTTTCTGCCTGACTCGCACTTCGGAATCGTTTTTGATAGCTGAAAAGGATTAATGCTTGGCGAAAGACCCCCCGAGCAGTCCGACGACATTCGATTGAGCAGCGCAGGCGCAGGGCGAAGACAACGGATCGGGCACGAAATGAGCCCGGCTGGACGATCACCACAAAAACCACAAGCAAGTTATGAACTTAAAGACCCCAACGGATAAAACACTCGCCGTCATCATGGGCGGCGGTGCCGGCACTCGGCTGTTTCCCTTAACCAAGGAACGTTCCAAACCCGCAGTGCCGCTGGGCGGCAAATACCGTCTCGTGGACATCCCGATCAGCAACTGTCTCAATAGCGGTTTTCGTCAAGTTTACGTGCTGACCCAATTCAACAGCGAGTCGCTCCACCGTCACATCACGGCCAGCTACAAGTTCGACAACTTTACCAAGAGTTTCGTGGAAATACTGGCCGCCCAGCAAACTCCTGAAGGTGCCCGCTGGTACCAAGGGACGGCGGAGGCGGTGCGTCATAATCTTCGTTACTTTCTCGAGCGACCCTACGAGTACTACCTCATCCTGAGCGGCGATCAACTCTACCGCATGGACTACGGCGACCTGCTCCAAGCGCATCTGAAAACGGGCGCCGATGTGACGCTGGGCACGACGCCGGTCGACCGCGCGGGAGCTTCCGGGTTTGGTATCATGCACAGCGATGCGAACCGACGAATATACCGATTCGAGGAAAAACCTAAGGAACCCAAGCTCCTCGAGGAACTGCGTATTCCGCCAGATCTGCTGACGGATCTCGGCCGACCGACCGACTCAGAACTTTACCAGGGATCGATGGGTATCTATGTATTCAATCGCAAGACCCTGATCGACTCGCTCGACAACAGTTACGACGATTTCGGCAAGCACATCATTCCGGCCTCCCTCAATAAATACAAAGTTTTCGCCTATATTTTCCAGGGATACTGGGAAGATATCGGAACCGTCCGGGCCTTCTTTGAAGCGAACCTAGCCCTGACTGAGACGGTGCCGCCGTACAATTTTTTTGACCATCTCAACCCCATTTACACGCATGCACGATTTCTGCCCGCCAGCAAGATTAATGGCGCACAGATCAATAAGGCGATTATCGGTGACGGCTGCATCATCACCCATGCGAATATTGACCGGGCGGTTATTGGCATTCGCAGCGTGATCGAAACGGGCACCACGATCCGTAATTCGTTCCTGATGGGCGCGGATTATTACCACGATGAAGATCCTCAACCCGTCCAGAACCGGCCTCGGCTGGGAATCGGAGCTCGTTGCTTCATTGAGGGCGCTATTATCGATAAAAACGCCCACATCGGTGACGACGTGACGATTTCGCCGGCAGGTAAACCTGAACATGCAGATGGCGACAATTATTTTATTCGCGACGGAGTGGTGGTGGTTCCGAAAGGTGCCGTCATTCCTTCGGGAACTAAGATTTGAAATGATTCTCGTTTCGAACCCTTTTTTGGATTTCAGGCTTAGTCGATGGTTCCCGGCCTATTGACCCGCACTTCAATGATTTTTACCCTTCCTCCCGATGAGCACACACCCCAATGCAGGCAAACTCGCCCCGAAAGATCTTCTGATCGACGTGAGTCGGCTCGAAGCTGCGTTTTACGAAAGTAAACCCGATCCCTCGGATCCGAATCAGCTCGTCAGCTTCGGCACCAGCGGACATCGCGGCACCAGCTCGAACGCCACGTTTACCGAAGCGCATATCCTTGCCATTACTCAGGCCATCTGCGAATACCGGCGCGACCAGGGTATCACTGGCCCGCTGTTTATGGGCAAAGACACTCACGCACTTTCCCGGCCCGCGGAGCGAGTCGCGCTAGAGGTTCTGGCCGGCAACGGAATCGAAACATTTATCCAACGCGATGACGGCTTCACACCGACACCGGTCATTTCGCATGCCATCCTTGGATACAACAAGGGACGTTCGGAAGGTCTTGGAGACGGCATCGTTGTCACCCCTTCACACAACCCGCCAACCGACGGCGGATTCAAATACAATCCGCCGAATGGGGGACCGGCCGACACCGACGTTACCGACCGGATCCAAAACCGCGCGAACGAGCTGCTGCGCGGCGGGAACAAAGGCGTTCGACGCGTTGGTTACGATGCAGCCCTCAAGGCCTCGACGACGCACTCGGAGGACTTTGTCACTGCCTACGTCGAGGATCTGGCAAATGTGATCGACCTGGAAGCCATCCGCTCGGCGGGTGTGAAGATCGGTGTCGATCCGCTTGGAGGCGCAGCCGTGGCGTATTGGCAGCCGGTGGCAGAACGTTACGGCATCGATCTGACCGTGGTGAACCCGAACGTCGATCCGACTTTTTCGTTCATGACGGTCGATCACGATGGAAAAATCCGGATGGATTGCTCGAGCCCATGGGCGATGACAGGGCTGGTGAAGCTCAAGGACCGTTTCGACATCGCATTCGGCAACGATCCGGATGCGGACCGGCACGGTATTGTCACACCCTCTTCGGGTCTTTTGAATCCGAACCACTATCTGGCCGTCGCGATTCGCTATCTCCTCACGAACCGTCCGCAATGGCCACTTACGGCGGTGGTGGGCAAAACGCTCGTCAGCAGCTGCCTGATTGATCGCGTCGTTGCCAGCCTCGAGCGCATCCTGTGGGAGGTGCCGGTAGGCTTCAAATGGTTTACGCCTGGCCTGTTCGATGGGTCCTGCTGTTTCGGCGGTGAGGAAAGCGCCGGGGCAAGTTTTCTGAAACGTGACGGCTCGGTTTGGAGCACAGACAAAGACGGCCTTATCCTTGGGCTGCTGGCCGCGGAAATTACCGCGCGCACCGGGAAGGATCCAGGTGAGCATTACAAAGAGCTAACAGCCAAGTTTGGGACGCCCTACTACACCCGCATCGACGCTCCAGCCACGCCCGAACAAAAGAATTCGCTCAAGAAACTCTCACCGGAGGCCGTCACTGACACCGAACTCGCCGGAGAAGCGATCACGGCGAAGCTAACCCGTGCGCCAGGCAACAATGCATCGATCGGCGGCTTGAAGGTCGTCTCGGTGAGCGGTTGGTTTGCCGCTCGCCCGTCCGGGACAGAGAATATCTATAAACTTTACGCGGAAAGCCTCCAAAGCGCTGAACACCTCACCGCCATTGTCGGTCAGGCTCAAGAAATCGTTCTTCGTTCTCTCGGCGGGAAATAATTTGGCAGGAGACAGGAGTCAGGAGTCGGGCGTTTCGATCGATGCGCGCATCGGGGAGCTTGATGTCGGACCGACGCGGGCTGGAAGATTCTACTATTGGAAAACTAGCCCTCGCCAATTAGCTGAAGAGGGCAAGGTGGGACGCCTTACTTACCCGTCACACTTTACTGAAGTTCTGCCAGCAGCTGTTGTCCTTGACGCTTGGTCTCGGGATCGTCTTTTTCGGTTTCCCGCATCGCCAACCCCTTGGTAATGAAACGACGGGCGGCGTCGGTTCGTCCCATGCGCGCGTAGACTCGTCCCAGCTCGACGTAGTGCATGAGTCGATTGGGATTGAGTTCGATCGCTTTCTCGAAGCACTGAGCGGCATCTTCGTACGTACATTCCGGAAGCTTGCCGTAAGCAAATTGTGCCATCGCTCGCTCGAAGGCGTTCACCTGAGCAATCGCCAGGTACCAGCGGCCTAACACGTGCCAGCCTAAATCGCTGCTCGGATCGAGTTTGATCACCTTATCGGCAGCGCCCTTAATGATCCGTGAGGCCTCGAACCTATCCTTGCTGCTTTCAAGAGGCGCAAGTTTTCCATAGCTGATCGCTACGGCGAGCTGGGCCTCTGGGTCATTCGGGTCCAGAGTCACGGCACGGTTCGCGTAATCCACCGCGGTGCTACCGAGGCTAAGCTTCTGCTCCGGCTTCGCGGCGTCGCTCATCAGATGGCGGTATTCGCGCGAGATTCGCACCAGAAGACGCACGTTATTCGGCTCGAGCTTTTCCGCGGGAATGTAAAATTTGAGAGACTCGGCCGCTTGCAATTTTGCATAAGAGACGTCGCCCTTGGCGATGAGTTCGTCCGCGGGACCGGCGTGGAGCACCGCAGGCGCCAAGATCAACGCCACGATTCCTGGAAACACTTTGGAGAAAGGAGGATTCATGACATAACGAAACGCTCGGGGAAACTCGCCGACCGCACCTCCACTCTAGCGCCGCATTTTCGCATCGCAACTCGAAACCGGTCCGGCACGGGTACCCAGGCTTATTGCGTGAGCGCGGATTTCGGTGCATTGACCTCTCGATCAAGTCGTGGACGTTCGGCCTCGATCAAGCGTCCCACATTGAGCAGCGCCGCTTCGCTCATCCGGGGTCCGACAAGCTGCAGGCTGGTGACCGGGATGTGCTTATCGTGTAGGGGAATCGGGATCGCCAAGGCAGGATTTCCAGCCAAATTCACTGCTGCGGTGTTCTGCATGATCAACACTCGCGCTTCCAAAAGGGCCATTTGCCCGATCAATGGAATCGTTGGGGGCAACCCTTGAAGTGTTGGCAGAGCAATGAAGTCAACTTTTTTGAATACCTTGGCGAGAGCGTGTTGCCATGGCACTCGCCTGTGGAGGGCGTCGCGGTACTTGGTCGGATATAAAACTCTTCCTAAGACAATCGCTGCCGTCGTCCTGAACCGCACTCCCACCTTGTTGAGGTATTTTCGATCACTGAGCCAGGCACCAGCCGCCGCCACCGTATTTCCGTCCGTCTTGGCTTGATCCCACTTCTTCTTGAAACCCTGGTCGAGGGTGACGACTTGAAATTGCCCTTGGGCAAGGGCGTCATCGACCGCTTTGTCGATCCTGGAATCCGTACCACTCAGATAAAGTCGTCCGATCCTGATTTTTCTGGCCGGCGGTTGAGCGGCAACCGTTCTTTGGTAACGTGCCGCGAACCCGTTCTGCAAAAGATCCATTCCTTGCACCACGTGAGCCACGTCTTTCCCCATCGGCCCGACGGTATCCAGATGCTTTGGCTCAACCGGGAAGAGACCTTTGGTGGAAATGAGGCCAAAAGTCGTCTTCAAACCAACCACGCCGCAGCAAGCCGCGGGGACGCGGATCGAACCCGCGGTATCCGTTCCGAAGGCGACGTCGGCGCTACCATCCGCGACCGCCACCGCTGAACCGCTGGAAGAACCTCCCGGGATGAACTTGCGCCGGTAGCTGAATGGGTTTTTCGGAGTTCCGTAGTATTCGTTCAGGCCGGAGGGCGCTACCGCAAATTCACTGAGGTTTGTCTTTCCCACGATCCTCACATTTCGCTGGCGTGCGATAGCGAGGCACTCGGCATCGGTTGAAGCCGCCGGGCTGGTCTTGGCAACATATTCGGAACCGGCGGAGGTAACGACACCTTTCATATCGATGTTATCTTTTAGAGCAAGTCTTAACCGATTGCCGGTGCCAGGGGCGCGCCAGTAATGAATGTACGCGTGGTCGCGCGAGCTACCCGGCGGACGTTTGGGCAGATTGGAGCAGCCGTCGAAACAACTTGTCAATAAAAGCCCTGTCAGCATCCATTGTACGATGGCGTAGCAGTGTTTTTTCATTTGTTGATTCTCTTTTCGCCGGGCGGCACGAACCCTTGAGATGTCGGTAATTCTGCCAAATTGCCGCTGATAAACAGGTGATGCCAGAGCTGAGTCGCCATCACCGCCGTCAAACCCAGCTCAATAGAAAGGCGCGGCAGGGATCCGGCCCGCATCCGGCGAAAAGCCTGGCGCCAGTGATGCACCGCCGCAACGTCGAAATAACCGCTGCGCCGCAGCGATTCTTCGCTCAAGAGCTGAGCGACGAATGGCGGTTCCGGTTCAATATGGAAAGTGTCCAGAGGAGCGCGGAAGATCACCTTGCGGCGCCGGTAGACGGACGGAGGGAGCCAGCGTTCGGCCAAGAGGCGCAACAGGTGCTTGTCCCGAAATCCATGGAGCTTCCAGCTTGGGTGCAGATCCGCCAAAAAATCGAAGACGTCTTCATCGAGAAAGGGATAACGCACCTCTACAGAAGAGTGCATCGAGACACGATCGCCTTTGGCCTGCAGCAGGTGTCCAGCCAGAGTGACGCGTGCCGCGACCCAGACACCTCGATTCAGCGGATGCCAGCGTTTGGCCCGCTCAAGAGGAATTTGCAAATCATTCCAAGAATTGAATTTCTCCAGCACTTCACGCATCGGCGCGGCATAGAACCGAAGCTTGGAGATTCCAAGTAGCCCGTAAGCGTCAATCCAGGCGTTGGGACCACCGATGGATTCCTCGACGCCGCGGCGAAACTCGCGAGGATATTGTGGCACACGGCTCAGCCGAAGATAGGCACGGCGTCCGATATCACTGAGAGGCAGTCCAGGCACCAGATCCAGGAAGCTGATCACTTTAGCCCCTTTGTACCAAGGATAACCGACCAGCCACTCGTCCGCCCCTTCCCCAGTGAGGACCACTTTCTGACCACAAGCATGAACGCGTTGCGCGAGCTGCATCAAAGCCGCACAGGATGTATCGATCACCGGCGCCTCTGCGACCTGGATGAGAGCGGGAAATTTGGTAAGTGCGTCCTCTGCGCCGAACTCCTGGACGATGGGCGGCTTTGTTCCGATGTGCCGCGCCACGAAATTGGCCGCACTGAGTTCGTCGAGTTCCGGAGCGTTAACACGGATGGTGTAGGTGTTTATCGCGGGACCTTTCAGATGACAAGCCAGAGCCGCGATCATGCTCGAATCTACGCCACCGGACAAATAGGCGCCCACCGGCACATCAGCTCGCAGTCGCTCTTCCACAGCTTGCAGCATGATCTTCTCGAAGCGATCCACCAGGGCGCGCGGGTCTCCTCCGCGGTTCTCGTCACCGCGATCCGGGAAATCCATCTCCCAATACGCACGTTCGTTGATGGCAGACGCTTCGCCGTGATCGCTCTCCGGAATGACTTGCAAATAGCGCCCGGGTCGCAGGAGCTGGATGCCTTCGAAGCAGGTTATCGGTCCCGGCAGGGCGGCAAACGTAAATATATGGTCAATACCGCGAAGATCGGGTCGGGCCGACACCATGCCGGAAGCCAGCAGCGCTTTGATTTCCGACGCGAAGAGGAGCCAGTCGCCTTGACGCGTCCAGTAAAGCGGGCAGATGCCAAAACGGTCGCGTCCAAGCACCAAACGATGCCGACGTTCGTCCCACAACGCCAAGGCGAACTGACCGCGCAGGCGCTCGAACATGCCTTCCTGATTCTCTTCCCAGAGATGCGGGATAATTTCGGTGTCGCAGTGCGTGACAAACCGGTGCCCGCGCCCTTCCAGCTCTGCGCGTTTCTCCAGAAAATCGAAGAACTCTCCGTTGAAGACCACAGACACGCTCCGGTCTTCGTTCGCGACCGGCTGCTGGCCGTCGGCTAAACCGACAATACTGAGTCGACGCGAACCCAACACCAGGCCAGGGCGTTGAAAGTACCCCTCCTCGTCAGGACCGCGGTGAAATATCGCCTGCGTCATCCTTTGGATGATTCCGTCCTCGATCGATCGGTTTCCGACTAGATCCACGATTCCCGCGATACCGCACATAGGTGTCAGCCTTTATTCCAGAGCGTGCCCACTAAACAACTGTTATTTCGACCAGTTTCGCTTTCTCAGAAAAGAGGTCGCAAACAAAGAAAGGAGACCGAGCGCCCAGGGTCGGATCATTTTTTCCTGCTTCATAATGCTACGGTTTTCTGCTCTCCTGCGTTGCCGAGTGTTCAACACGATTTGCAAAATGCAGCCCAAAAAATGGCTTAAACCAGCACAAAATTGACTTGTCACGATCGGAATTTACCCTTATGAGCCTCCGCCGACCTATGGCGTCTACCACTTCTGTGCTTAAGGATCGTATCGCAATCATTGGAATCGGCTGCCGCTTCCCCGGCGGCGTGAATGACACGGAGTCATTTTGGAAATTGCTCGTGGAGGGCCGCGAGGCGGTGAGCGAGGTGCCGCCAGACCGCTGGAATATCGAGCGATTTTTCGATGCCGAGCCGAGTCTGCCAGGCAAGTCGATCGCTCGGCGCGGTGGTTTTTTGGAGGGAATCGATCAGTTCGACCCGCAGTTTTTCGGCATCTCGCCACGAGAAGCGCCCTACGTGGACCCCCAGCACCGATTAATTCTGGAGACCGCTTGGGAAGCGATGGAGGACGCGGGCCTGGTGCTCGATCTTGAGCGAGGGACCGATATCGGCGTGTTCGTCGGAATATCTCACAATGAATACCAAGGGATTCAGGGCACCCCGTGGGAACATTCCGGCATTGGACCGCACTCGCCTACCGGCTGCGCACACAGCATTGCCGCCAACCGCATCTCCTATTGCTTCAACCTGCGTGGACCAAGCGTCGCGATGGATACTGCGTGTTCCTCGGCGCTGACGGCGGTGCACGCGGCTTGCGAACATATTCGGGCCGGGCGCGGTGACACGGCGCTGGCGGGCGGTGTCACAGTGATTATTACGCCCGGCGGATTTATCGGCTTTTCGCAGGCTTCCATGCTGTCTCCAGAAGGTCGATGCAAGGCATTCGATGCGTCCGCCAATGGCTTCGTCCGTGGCGAAGGGGCGGGCATGGTGCTCCTGAAGCGACTCTCTTTGGCGCTCGCAGATGGCGACGCGATCCACGGGGTGATTATCGGCACAGCTCTGAACCAAGACGGCCACACCAACGGGATTTCTCTACCCAGCACAGAGGCGCAGGCTCGACTCGTGCGCGACGCATGTGCGGACGCCGGCGTTGATCCGTCCCAGATCGGATTTGTGGAGGCCCACGGGACCGGAACCGCCGTGGGCGACCCGATCGAGGCCCATGCGCTCGCACAGGCCCTTTGCGAAGACCGCTCGGCGGATGCCCCGCTGCTGATCGGGTCCGTGAAGACGAACCTCGGCCATCTGGAAACCGCGGCGGGCGTCGCCGGTCTGGTTAAGGCGCTGCTGGTGCTAAAGCACGGGCGCATACCGGCCAGCTTACACTTCGAAACGCCCAATCCAAATATCGATTTCGCTGCGTTGAAACTCCGGGTGCCTACCATGCTGGAGCCCTTTCCAGCGACCGGCGGTGCGCGCATCGTGGGCGTTAATTCGTTTGGTTTTGGTGGCGCCAACGCGCATGTCCTTCTCACGGAGGCGCCATCGCACCCCCATCCAGAACATTTATGCATCCATCCCGATCGCGCATGGCCATTGGTGCTCTCGGCACGATCCGAGGAAGCTCTGCGCGCTTCGGCACTGCGCTTGAGTGCCTGGTTGGATGAGCGGTCAAATGCGAATGGCAGTTCGCCAATCCTGCCGGATCTGACTTATACCCTGGGCGCCAGGCGCAATCACCATCCGTATCGGCTCACACTCGTAGCGCGGTCGATCGGAGAAATGATCCGGGAGTTCAATGACTACGCGGCAGACCGACAGGACTCTAAGGTCCGCATGTCCTTCGCGCCACGCCGATCGCACCCGACACGCGTCGCTTTCGTCATGAGCGGGCAGGGTCCGCAGTGGTGGGGAATGGGCCGCGAACTTCTTCAGCACGAGCCCGTTTTCCGGCAAGCCATCGAGCGTTGCGATGCCATGATGCGTCCCTGGGCACAGTTTTCACTGATCGAAGAGCTTGGCCGCTCAGAAGAAGGCACCCGAATGCATCGGACAGAAATTGCCCAGCCGGCCATTTTTGCCATGCAGGTGGCGCTGACGGAACTCTGGAACAGCTGGGGCGTCCAACCGTCCGCACTCGTTGGACATAGCGTCGGCGAAGTGGCGGCGGCGTGCGTCGCGGGAGTCTTAAGTCTGGAGGAAGCAGCCCGGGTGATCGTGCTTCGCGCTCGTTTCATGGATGGTTGCGCGAGAGGTGAAGGAACGATGCTGGCGATTGGCTTGGAGGAGGACGCAGCGCGAGCGTTGATTGCCCGGCACGACCGTACGGTGACGATCGCTGCGTTCAACGGACCTCGCTCACTCACTATCGCGGGTTCCCGGCTAGCGCTCGAGGCGATCGCCGCCGAACTGGACTTTGATGGAGTTTTCGCCCGGTTCGTGCAGGTCGACCACCCATTCCATCATCCCTTGATGCGG
>Ga0210387_10004989_pt1 | contig 10182 bp, 9 predicted proteins | sample IncBWC7OmetaG_FD_160108 | JGI IMG/M metagenome (GOLD analysis project Ga0210387, IMG submission 160108) | Forest soil microbial communities from Barre Woods Harvard Forest LTER site, Petersham, Massachusetts, United States - Inc-BW-C-7-O ...
ACAAGGCGCTCGGCTACGGCGACAACCTCACCTACTATTCGGACATCCCGACGACCGAGGGTGGTCACTGCTCCGCGCGGCCCGAGTGGGTCACGCCGTTGAAGAACAACATCGAGAGGTTCTTGAAGAAGACCGGAACGGCGCCCGGCGTGATCAAGGCGTCGTCCATGCAGACCGGTGACCTGTCGACCTGGAGAAGCTGGACGACACCGACGCTGAACTAAGATGACTGGATGAACCCAGTCGAGCAACTGACCGCGCTGGCCCGCATTCACGAGCTGCTGGAGCGACGGGGGATTGCCTACTGGGTGTTCGGCGGGTGGGCCGTCGATTTCCATCTCCGCGCGGTCACCCGAGCCCATGACGACATCGACATCGCCGTCTGGCGACGAGACCTGGCGGCCGTCGCCGCTCTTCTGGAGAAGGACGGCTGGATGAACACTGCCAGCGGCGCCGAGGACGGCTACACGACCTACCGACGCCAGGGCGTTCAATTGGACCTCGCGTTTCTCGAACGTGGCGACGATGGGATCGTCTATACGCCCCTGCGGCAGGGGCGTGCGTCGTGGCCGCCGGGGGCCTTCGGAGACGATGTTGCGGAGCTGCTCGGCACGCGGGCGAGGCTCGTGTCCCTCGGCGCGCTGAAAGCCGACAAATCGGAGCCCCGCGAGGGCGGTGTGGTGAGCGGCAAGGACTTGGCCGACGGCGCCGCGCTCAGTCGACGGACCTGAGTCGCCGAAAACCGGAGACCAATCTCCGGAAATCGGAAGACCCGAAGGCCGACACCCCAATATCTCCGGGGATTTTTAGGGGTGGCCGTGTACGTGCGGTGGCGCACTCATTGCTTCGGGCCCGTGCCATGCGTAACAAGTTTTTCCGAAGCGCAACCCTCGCCTTCTTCATCGCCTCGGCCCCCTTGGTTCTCGCCCTCGGAACGGTCGGGTGCACGTCGCACCAGAGCGACACCGAAGGGAGCGTGGGCATCGCGCTGCAGCTCGCGCCCGGCATCTCGCTCAACAGCGTCTCCTACGCCATCAGCGGGCCGGCGGGGTTCGCGCGCTCCGGATCGATCGACGTCAGCCACAGCGGCACGGTCTCGGCCACGCTCGGCGGTCTCCCCGCGGGGACGGGGTTCACCATCGCGCTGACCTCGACGGACGCCACGGGGAGCACCGCGTGCGTGGGATCCGCGCCGTTCTCGGTCACAGCGGGCGCGACGACGAGCGTCACCGTCCATCTTCTCTGTCACCAGGCGCCGACGACGGGGAGCGTCCTCGTGAACGGCGTGATCAACCAGTGTGCCGTGGTCGACGGTCTGTCCGCCAATCCCGCCGAGGTTCTGGTGGGCGGCACCATCGCGCTGGCCGGCGCCGGGCACGACAGCGACGGCGGACCCGCGGCGCTGACGTACCACTGGACCGCGACGGCGGGCACGCTCAGCGACGCGAACGCCGAGAACCCGACCCTCACCTGCACGGCGGCGGGCTCTGTCACCCTCACGCTGGCCGTCAGTGACGGAGACTGCGGCGGAAGCGCGTCGACCACCGTGACCTGCACCGGCGCCGCGCACATCGTCATCAACGAGGTCGAGTCGAACGGCGACCCGGTCGGCGACTGGGTGGAGCTGACCAACGCAGGCCCGACGACGGCCGACATCTCGGGTTGGAAGCTCTTGGACAACGACGACACTCATCCCTTCGTCGTCGTCCCGAGCGGAACGTTGCTGACGCCGGGCGGCTTCTACCGGATCTACGTGTTCCAGACCTTCGGCCTGGGCGCGCCCGACAGCGCGCGCCTGTACGACCCGGCCGGCAACCTGGTCGACTCCTACAGCTGGACGACGCACGCGGTGGGCACCTACGGACGCTGCCCCGACGGCACCGGCCCCTTCGTCGACTCGACGCCCACGCCGGGCGCTCCCAACGCCTGCGGCAGCGGAGCCGGCGGGGCGAGCGGTCTGGCTGGAGCGAGCGGAGTGGCTGGCGCCAGTGGTCTGGCCGGTGCGGGCGGCACGGCCGGCGCCAGCGGTCTGGCCGGGGCGGGCGGGTTGGCCGGCGCGGGGGGCACGGCCGGCGCGACGGCTTCGATCGTCATCAACGAGGTCGAGTCCAACGGCGATCCGGTCGGCGACTGGGTGGAGCTGACCAACATCAGCGCGGCGACGGTCGACATCTCGGGCTGGAAGCTCTTGGACAACGACGACACCCATCCCTTCGTCGTCGTCCCGAGCGGAACGTCGCTGGTGGCGGGCGGCTTCTACCGCATCTACGTGTTTCAGACGTTCGGCCTGGGCGCGCCCGACAGCGCGCGCCTGTACAATCCGGCCGGCAGCCTGGTCGACTCCTACAGCTGGACGACGCACGCGGTGGGTACCTACGGGCGTTGCCCCGACGGCACCGGCCCCTTCGTCGACTCGACGCCCACGCCGGGCGCTCCCAACGCCTGCGGCAGCGGAGCTGGCGGCGCCAGCGGTGCGGCCGGTACGAGCGGTGCGGCCGGCACGAGCGGCGCAGCCGGCACGAGCGGCGCAGCCGGCACGAGCGCTGGGGGCGCGGCCGGCGCGAGCTCGGCGATCGTGATCAACGAGGTCGAGTCCAACGGGGATCCGGTGGGCGACTGGGTCGAGCTGACCAACATCAGCGCGACGACGGTCGACATCTCGGGCTGGAAGCTCTTGGACAATGACAACACCCACGCCTTCGTCGTGGTTCCGACCGGGACGTCGCTGGCGCCCGGCGGCTTCTTCCGCATCTACGTGTTCCAGACGTTCGGCCTCGGGGCGCCCGACATGGCGCGCCTCTTCGATCCGGCGGGCAATCTCGTCGACTCCTATAGCTGGACGACGCACGCCACCGGCACCTACGGCCGTTGCCCGGACGGCACGGGTCCCTTCGTCGATTCGACACCCACGCCGGGGGCGCCCAACGCCTGCGGCGGAGGCGGCGCGGCGGGCGCCGGCGGAGCGGCCGGCGTGGGCGGCGCCGGCGGGATGGGGGGCCTGGCGGCCAACGAGTTTCCCTGGCCGGGCACCGACACGGTCATCACCGTCGACGACGTGGGCGAGTGGGCCTCGAACCTCTCGGGCCTCAGCTACCAGCCGGCGACGGCCACCGACCCCGCGGTCCTGTGGGGCATCGACAACGGGCCATCGAAGCTCTATCGCCTGCTCTGGAACGGGACGACCTGGGAGTCCGATCCCGCGAACAGCTGGGGCGCCGGCAAGACGATCCACTACCTGGACGGCACCGGCGATCCTGACTCCGAGGGTGTCAGCAAGGCCGAGTTCGCCGACACGTCGATCTACGTCTCGACGGAGCGCGACAACGACAACAACCAGGTCAACCGCTTCAGCGTCCTGCGCTACGACACGACTGCTGCGGGCACCGATCTGACGGCCCAAAACGACTGGGAACTGACCCCGGACCTCCCGGCGATGGGCATCAACCTCGGGCTCGAGGCCATCACCTACGTTCCGGATACCGCGCTCGTCGCCGGTGGTTTCTTCGACGAGGCGGCCAACGCCACCTACAACCCGGCCAGCTATCCCAACCACGGCCCGGGTCTGTTCTTCGTGGGCCTCGAATCGAACGGCGTGATCTACGGCTACGCCCTCAACCAGGCCGACAACACGTTCACGCGCGTGGCCACCTTCGCCAGCGGCCAGGTCTCGATCATGGACCTCTCCTACGACCGCGAGGTCGGCTACCTCTGGGCCCAGTGCGACAACACCTGCGGCGTCAAGGCGACGGTCTTCCGGCTGGACACCACGCCGACGTCGCCCACCGCGGGCCGCTTCCAGATCGGCCGCGTCTTCGATCGCCCCGACTCGCTGCCCGACTCGAACTTCGAGGGCATCGGCATCGCCCCGGAGGGCGAATGCGCCGGCGGCCAGAAGCACTTCTTCTGGTCCGACGACAGCGCTCTCGACGGCCATTCGCTTCGCCGGGGCTCCATCCCCTGCGGAGCGTTCTTCTAGCTCTCGACGTCGAGTCACTCTCAACGTCGGCGAGAGACGACCCGCGGGTCGCAGGACCCACCGTTCGGCCCGGAAGCGCGCGCAGTGGCCGCACTTCCGCGGCTGAGGTGGATTGCCCCAAGCTCGACCGCTGTCAGTGCGGCCGCCATCCGATTGTTAATCGTTTCTCGACGATCCGGAAACACACGGGAAATAGGCGTCGGGGTAGGGTGAAGTGTGAGAAGGAGCTGGGGGTCGACTTAGTCGACCACTGATCTGCGGATGGACTACGGGGTGGCTTGCTTTCAGACCGGCGCCATCGTTTGGGCGTCGAAGCGTGACCTCGTCGTTCAGAAGGTCGACGAGCTGGCGAAGTTCGGATTCGAGCCGCACCAGCCTATCTTCCAGACTGGAATGTACTGGTACGCGCGACTGGCCGCCCCCCGGGGCAAGGATGCGCGAGCGATGCGCGTCGCCTCGCTCTGACGTGGCGCGGGCGCCCGGCGCCGGGTACCGTGGGGCGTGACACCGGCGTTGGTGCTCTTCGATCTCGACGGGACCTTGGTCGATACGGCCCCGGACATCGCGCGCGCGCTGGGAGTCGCGCTGGCGGGGACTGGTCTGCCGCCGCTCTCGCTCGACACCGTCAAACGGATGGTCGGTGACGGCGCGCGCGAGCTGATCCGCCGCGCGCTCGCCGCCGCTGCTGCTGACGGCGCGCGCGAGGAGGCAGCGTTCCTCCGATTCTTGGCGAGCTACCGCGAGAACGTCTGCGTCGCCTCGCAGCTCTATCCGGGCGTGATCGAAGGGCTGGCGGCGCTGCGCGGCGACGGCGCGCGGCTGGCGGTGGTGACCAACAAGCCCGGCGATCTCTCGCGCACGCTGCTCGGGGTCCTGGGGATCGCTGCTTCTTTCGAGGCGATCCTCGGCGATGGCGACGGCTTTCCGCGCAAGCCAGATCCGACCGCGGCGCTGTCGATCCTGGCCAAGGTGGGCGCCCCGCCTGATCGCGCGGTCGTGGTCGGAGACGGCCTCCCCCACATGCGTCTGGCACGCGCGCTCGGTGTCACCGCCGTCGCTGCGACCTGGGGCTATGTGCCGGCGGCCGCGCTGGCCCGCGAAACGCCGACATTTCTCGCCGGCTCGTTTCAGGAGGCGATTTCGATCATCCGCGGCGCGCCGCTCGGTTGAACGTCTTGTCTCCGGCCGGGGGGCCTTCCTGAGGTAAGGTCCCCCGACCATGACCTCGATGCGAAGCGACCTGCAGCGTATCGCCCACCGCGCGATGCTCGACCGGGGCCTGGTCCCCGACTTTTCAGCCGCCGAGATGGCGGAGGCGCGGGGGCTCGATCCCGGGATTGGACCCCTCGACCCCAAGACCCGCGACCTGCGTGGGCTCTTGTGGGCGTCGATCGACAACGACGACTCGCGGGATCTCGACCAGCTCACCGTCGCGGAGGCGATCTCCCCGGCGGCGACCCGGATCCTGATCGCCATCGCGGACGTCGACGCCAAGGTGAAGCAGGGCTCCGCGCTCGATCACCACGCCCGGACCAACACGACGTCGGTCTACACCGACGCCCGGATCTTCCCCATGTTGCCCGAGCTGCTCTCCACCGATCTCACTTCTCTCAATGAGGGGCAGGAGCGTCTGGCGCTGGTGATCGACATGATCGTCGACGGCGATGGGCAGGTCACGCAGGGGGAGCTCACCCGGGCCGTGGTCGTCAACCGGGCCAAGCTGGCCTACAACGCGGTGGCCGCCTGGTTGGAGGGGAGGTCGGCGCCGCCCGCCAAGGTCTCCGCGGTGGCGGGGCTGGCCGAGAACCTGCGGCTGCAGGATCGCGTCGCTCAGGCGCTCCGGCAGCGGCGCCACCAGAACGGTGCGCTGGAGCTGGAGACGCTCGAGCCGCGCGCCGTGTTCCAGGGAGACGCCGTCTCGGATCTCCGGCTGGAACAGCAGAACCGCGCCAAGCAATTGATCGAGGACTTCATGGTGGCCGCGAACGTCACGACCGCGCGCTTCCTGGAGAAGAAGGGGTTCCCGTCGGTGCGGCGCGTGTTGCGCTCCCCCGAGCGCTGGGAGCGGATCGTCGAGTTGGCGGCCACCCACGGGACGCCGCTGCCAGGTGAGCCCGACGCCCGCGCGCTGGAGGCGTTCCTGGCCGAGCGCCGCCGGGCCGACCCCGAGCACTTTCCGGATCTGTCGCTCGCGGTGGTCAAGCTGCTCGGCCGCGGCGAGTACGCCCTCGAGACACCGGGCCAGCGCGCGACCGAGCACTTCGGGTTGGCGGTGCGGGACTACACCCACTCGACCGCGCCGAACCGGCGGTTTCCCGATCTCCTCACGCAGCGCCTGATCAAGGCCGCGCTCGCGGGCCGGTCGCCGCCTTACCCGAACGACGAGCTCGCCGCGATGGCGCAGCACTGCACGGTCGCCGAGGACGCCGCGGCCAAGGTGGAGCGGCAGGTGAGGAAGTCGGCCGCCGCGCTCCTCTTGCAGGCGCGGGTCGGCCAGACCTTCGAGGCCTTCGTGACGGGCGCTTCGATCAAAGGGACCTGGGTCCGGGTGCTGAGCCCGCCCGTCGAGGGGCGCGTGGTGCGCGGCTTCGAGGGGCTCGACGTCGGCGACCGGGTGACGGTCAAGCTGGAACACACCGACGTCGAGCGTGGGTTCATCGACTTCTCACGGTGAGGATGACGATTCAATGACCGCCAAGCTCCCCGAGGAGGCCGTCGCCATTCCGGTGGTGGCCTATCGCGATCAGGACTTCCTCGACAGCGACGACGCGCGCCCGTTGCGCATCATCGCCGAATATCTGGCGCCGCTGCGGGCCCTGCGCGAGCAGGAGGTCCGCGACACCATCGTCTTCTTCGGATCGGCGCGCATCGTCCCCGAGGGGCCGCTCGGCCGCTATTACACCGAAGCCCGCGAGCTGGCCCGCGCCATCACCGCCTGGTCGATGACGCTCGAAGGGCACGGGCATCATCGCATCGTCTGCTCCGGCGGCGGTCCGGGGATCATGGAGGCCGCCAACCGCGGCGCCAGCGAGGCCGGTGGCCGGACCATCGGGCTCAACATCGGTCTTCCCCACGAGCAGCGGCCCAACCCCTACATCACACCTGGCCTCTCGTTCGAGTTTCACTACTTCTTCATGCGCAAGCTCTGGTTCGCCCACATGGCCTGCGCGCTGGTGGCCTTCCCGGGGGGCTTCGGCACGCTGGACGAGATGTTCGAGATCCTCACCCTGCAGCAGACCGCCAAGCTGGATCGCAAGATCGTCATGCTGCTCTACGGGTCGGACTACTGGCGCGAGATCATCGACTTCGACGCGCTGGTCCGCCACGGGACCGTGAGCCCGGAGGATCTGAAGCTCTTCACCTTCGTCGACGATCCCGCCACCGCGCTTCGCGCGCTGCAGGCGGGGCTGTCACCGTCGGCGCCGGCCACGCTCTCCGGAGAGCCCGCGCCGACCGGCACGCCGGGCTTCGCCGCCTCGCGCAGTCCCGAGGGCGACGGCCGGGGATGACTTGGTCCGATCTTGCTCAGCCGCCATCCATGATCAACTTGAGAAAGTGGGGACAACCATGCACACGACGACGAAGTTGGTGATTCTGGGAATGGGCGCCTGCCTGTTCGTGAGCGCGGCCCGAGCCGCTAATCCGCCGAGCACGGCCGCCGTCCTCGACAAGCTCCACAACTCCAACCTGACGGAGATCGAGGCGGGCAAGCTGGCGCAGGACAATGGCCACTCGAAGGCCACCAGGGACTACGGGAAGATGCTGGTGGCCGAGCACACCAGCGCCGACCAGCAGGTCAGGGCGCTCGCCAAGGAAGAGAAGATCGATCTGTCGGTGGGCACGCCGGTGGTCGGTTCGAGCAGTCTCGCCGAATTGACCGCCGGTCCCGCCTTCGACCGCCGGTTCGCGCGATCGATGGTCGACGATCACAAGAAGGCGATCGCCGAGGTGACCACGGCGCGCGACACCACGACCGACGCCAAGCTCAAGGCGCTCCTCACGGACCTCCTGCCCACGCTGGAGAAGCACGAGAGCATGGCCGAGAGCCTGAAGAAGCACCGGAAGGAGTAGACTGCGGCGCATGTCGCAGACGCTCCTCGTCGTGCACGTCCAGGTGCAGGTGAAGCCGGAGGGGATCGAGGCGTTTCGTGCGGCCACGCTGGAGAACGCCCGCGCCAGCGTCGGTGAGCCCGGGGTGGCGCGGTTCGACGTGGTCCAGGCCGCCGACGATCCGACCCGGTTCGTGCTGGTGGAGGTCTACCGAGAGGCGGGCGCCCCGGCCGCGCACAAGCAGACGGCGCACTACCAGAAATGGCGGGAGAGCGTCGAGAGCCTGATGGCCGCGCCGCGGACCAGCACGCGCTACCTGAACGTGTTTCCCGACGACCGAGGGTGGTGAGCGGCCTGGTGCCTGCTCCGCCCTTCGAGCTGGCGGCCCCGGCGCGAATCCTCTTCGGCGCCGGCACGGTCGCCGGGTTGGGCGCGCTGGCCCGCGAAGCGGGCGGACACGCGCTGCTGGTGATCGGGGGCTCGCCGGCGCGCGCGATCACCGCCCTGCGGCTCCTCGAGCAGGCCGGCGTCCGGGCGACGACCTTCTCGGTCGCGGGGGAGCCGAGCGTGGAGACCGCCCGCGCAGGTGTCGCCGCCGGCCGCGCGGCCGGCTGCGATCTGGTCGTCGGGTTCGGCGGCGGCAGCGCGCTCGACGCCGCCAAGGCGATCGCGGCCCTGCTCGGCAACGGCGGCGACCCGCTCGACTACCTCGAGGTGGTCGGCCGGGGCCGACCGCTCGTGCGGCCGTCCTTGCCCTTCCTCGCCGTCCCGACGACCGCCGGGACTGGCTCTGAGGTGACGAAGAACGCGGTGCTCACTTCGTCCGAGCACGGCGTGAAGGCCAGCCTGCGCAGCCCGCTCATGCTGGCCCGGGTGGCGATCGTCGACCCCGACCTGCTCGACGGCCTCCCCGCCTCTGTCGTCGCTTCGAGCGGCCTCGATGCGCTGTCGCAGCTCATCGAGCCGTTTCTCTCGGCCCGGGCGAACCCGTTCTCCGACGGTCTGGCCCGCGAGGGGATCAGGCGCTCGGCCGGGGCGCTCGGGCGCGCGTACGCCGCCACGCGCGCCGGCGGGCCGTTGGCCGCGGCGGATCGCGAGGCGCTGGCCTTGGCCAGCCTGTTCGGCGGTCTCTGTCTGGCCAACGCCGGCCTGGGTGCCGTGCACGGCTTTGCGGCGCCGATCGGGGGCCTGTTCGCGGCGCCGCACGGCGCGGTGTGCGCGGCGCTGCTCGTCCCCGTCCTGCGGGTCAATCTGGCGGCGCTGCGTGTCCGCGCGCCCGAGGGCGCCGCGCTCGGCCGCTTGGCCGAGCTGGCGGCGCTCCTCACCGGACGGCCGCAGGCGATCGCCGAGGAGGGGATCGCCGCCCTGACCGAGCTCTGCCGCGCGCTGGAGGTGCCCGGCCTCGCCCGTTACGGCGTCGGCCCCGCCGACGTCCCCGTCCTGGTCGCCAAGGCGCGCGTCGCCAGCAGCATGAAGGGGAACCCCGTCGCGCTCACCGACGAAGAGCTGGCCGCAATCGTCGTCTCTGCGCTCTAGCAGATCGGGGCTGTCGCCCGGCGTTCAATCAGGGGGTCGCCGTGATCGTCACCGAGCCCGCGGTCAGGCCGGACGACGTCGCGCTGACCACGATCGAGCCCGGCGCCCCGGTCGATTTGACGATGGCCAGGACCTTGCCGCTGAACGCCTTTCGACTGGTGCCCTTGTACGAGGCGGTGTCGGTGGGATCGCCGTTGTCGACGCCGACGAGCTGGCCCGGTCCGGAGACCGAGAAGCTCACCGAGCTGGAGGCGGTGGGAGCGAAGAGGCCGTTTGCGTCCTGGAGGTCTCCCTCGATGAAGGCGAGATCCCTTCCGTTGGCGCTGATCGCCGAGCGGTCGGCGGAGAGGACCACGCGCGCGGCGGCGCCCGCCGTGGCGACCTGATCGGTGGCCACCACGCTGCCGCCGCGGGTGCAGGCGGCGCGCAAGGTCCCCGAGGCCCAGGGGACGCTCCACTCCAGCCGGAGCGCGCCGCCCGACATCGTCTTGGCGCCCTGCGAAGTGTTGTTCAGGAAGAGCTCGACGCTGTCGCAGTTGTTGTAGACGTAGACGGTGACGGTCGTGCCGGTGGTCCAGTTCCAGTGCGGCAGGACGTGGACGCCCGGATCCGTGGTCCAG
>Ga0210387_10004990_pt1 | contig 10180 bp, 22 predicted proteins | sample IncBWC7OmetaG_FD_160108 | JGI IMG/M metagenome (GOLD analysis project Ga0210387, IMG submission 160108) | Forest soil microbial communities from Barre Woods Harvard Forest LTER site, Petersham, Massachusetts, United States - Inc-BW-C-7-O ...
CAGACCGCTTCGGCCTGGGCGACGGGAGCCGCCGACTCCACTGGCGAGACATCGCTAGTGAACAGGTAGACGGGCTTCTCCATCCCCTCGAGCTGCACGTAGCAGCGGATGCGCTGGACCTTGGCGAGGATGCCGACCTTGCCGATGAAGCGAGGCGCGCCGCCGACGATGGTGACCTGCTGGCCTTCCGTGAGGGACTGGGCGAGGGCGCGCTCGGTCGCCTTGACCCGGTTGAAGTGCTGGATGTGCTCCGCGAGGGCCTGCAGCTCGACAGCTGGGAGGCTGTGGGTGACCTCATTGAGGATGACCGTGGCAGCCTGGCTGAGGGGGGCGAGGCGCTCAGCAGCCTTGTCCACCTTCTTCATGTGCGCGGGCTTGCGGGTCGCGTTCCGCTCAGCGAGCTTGGCCGACCGGGCCTCAGCGCGCTTGGCCGCCTGCTCTTCGCGGACCTTGGCCAGCTCCGCCGCCTTGGCAGCCTTCTGTTCCTCGGTCAGGCGCGGCTTGGACGCCGCAGTCGTCTTCTCGGCCTTGGCGGGCGCCCCGCCGTCGGTCGTGCCAGCAGCGGCCTTCGCCGCCTTGCGGGCCTGAGCCTTCTTGATGGCCGCGTCAATCGCACTCGTGTCAGTTGCATTCTTCTCGCCCATAATTGTCCTGTCTTCCTTTGTCCTGTTTTAAGCAGTCCCCTGCTCACAGTCGGCCTGAAAACTTTCAGGTGACCGTCGTGTTACGTTGATGTTTCATAGTAGGCCACATCCTCATGGGATTACACTAGAAAATGTGCCTTCCTGTCACAGCTGACATTTTTGTACCACCCTTGGTTACCAAAAACCTGAACAAGTGAACCTTTACATTTATGTCAAAGGGATTGTGACATGCACTTTTGCTGTATCATTTTTGTCAAAGAGCACGGTGATTTATGGCTTGGGTGTTAGTTTTGGCCCAGTGTGTTAGGGTTACCAACATGTACACCTCAACCAACACGCAACGAAAGCCTGCCTCCATGTTTCCACCGCGAAAAATGCTGCCCACCAAGTGGCCCATCAAGAACGCCCTACGGGCCGCCCGCGAGCGAGCGAAATCCATTACTGACGGCGGGGGCGACCAGAAGGCAGTCCAGAGGATGCTCGCTGGTCTGATGCTAGAGAGCGGGTGGGACGAGGCAGACTTCATTGACGAACTCTGCAAAGACGTCATCAGTCGCAAGAACCAGCTCGACCGCTCATAGGCCTGTCCGCGGCCAACCATCCGTGGTACCCCTACGGACATGGACAAGACAAGCTACGTCGCAAGTAGCAACAAGATGACCTTTGTGATGCCCGACAGGCGCTCCCACGAGGTCCTTGCGTGCAGGGTCGACCATCCGAAGACCATCTGCGAGGTGATGGACGTCATCTCCGGGCTCACCCCGTACGAGAGGCGAGCTGTCATCGTGATGGCGACAGAGTACGAGATGCACAACATGTACCCTCGCCTGTCGCCCGAGTTCCGGGTCGCAGACCCGACGAGGCTCCTAAAGGAAGACGAGGGATGATGAACGTCAAGACTCAAGTCGCCGACATCAAAATCGGAACAGACATCAACAGCATCTTCGTGCCTGAGCGCCTCCGAGTGAGGCAGGACCTCGGCATCGACTGGGTCAATAACGCCCTCGGGGGCGGAGGCATGACGCCTTCGACCGTGGGCATGGTAACGGGCTCACCGGGATGTGGGAAGTCAACGATGCTGCGCCAGCTGGCGGACGGCATCACTGGCCAGGGACACATCGCCATCTATAACACTGGCGAGGAGAGCCTCTTTCAGGCCAAGATGCGGTGCGAGGACATGGGACTCACCAATGGGTTCCAGGTGGGACAGGAGACCTTCGTCGGGAAGGTGCTAGCGCACGCTCGTGAAATGCAGCTGATGCACCCGAAGCGGCAGGTCTTCATTCTGCAGGACTCGCTGCAGACCCTGGACGATGGGCACTACCGCAATGGGACTACCTCGAACACCCCCGTTCGGTGCGCCCAGATGCTCCATGACTGGTCGAAGGAGACGTACGGAATCGTTCTTTTCATCGGCCAGGTGACCAAGTCAGGCATCTTCGCTGGCAAGAATGTAATCCGACACATGGTAGACGTTCACTTGGAAGTCATCCGGGACAGCGACCCGCGGTCGCCCACGTCCGGGCAGCTGCTGTTCTCTGTCAGCAAGAACAGGTTCGGTTACACAGGTCGAACGTACGTCGTCAGCCTCGGAAAGAAGGGGCTCAGCGTCCTGGGCGACGCTGATGAACTCATCCACGAGGAAGCCGAAGACGAGGGCGACAGCCCTGCACGTCGCACGGTGTCAGGCGTCAGGCCCAAGGTAGAGGTGCCCAGGACAGGCACAAACGGCTAAAAAGTCGTCATCGTTGGTGTAACGTCCCGCACGCCGTGGTAGACTACTACCATCAAGGCCGGAACAACCCGGCACCAAACACCAACACAGAACGAAAGCGAGAACTCAAATGGCGATGCGAAGCAAGACGGACGGGCGGCGTGTGTATCCCCGCGGTGGCAGCCTGGTCACCCTCTACGGTGGCCTCTACTTCGGCCCGAAGGCGAACACCGAGTCGAAGGTCAACCAGGACAAGGAGGTCTCCATCGAGGTCCTTCCGAAGTCGGGCGGCAAGGCGAAGATTCGGGTGACCCAGAAGGTCGGCAACCACCCGGCGGTCCACGAGGAGTGGATTCAGAAGGAAGTCATCTTCCAGCCGCGCGCCTCGGCCTGATTCGGTAAGCGCCGGATTGGCGGCCTTGAACGGTCGGGAGCCCGAAAGGGTTCCCGGCCTTTGCGCCGTTCTTGTACTCTGAATGGGTCACCGAGTACCTTCATGTCCACGCTTGAGGTGTTGGGGAGTCATGACCCTGAGCTGCAGGCTGGTGCTGCAAAGTACACGCGGCACCGGGTTGGTCGTTTAGTGGCCAAGACGGCGGTCAGTAGCCGCAGACCTGGGTTCGAGTCCCAGCCAGCCCACAGTGCAGCCCACCGTTGCCCTCACGTGTGGCCCGCGCAGGTGAGACAGGGTAACCTATGGTCCAGAAACGGAAAAGGCAGGCGTCCCTGGTGGGAGCCTGCCCTGTCCACACACGAGGACAGTTGTTTACCTACTCGCCCGCTGTTTTCACTTCTTCAAGAGGCGCTGCCAGCTAGCAATGAAGCGAGCATTTACGTCGAAGGAGACGTAGTTCGAACCCTGCATGCCAGCCTCAGAATAGTCGAGGCCCCTGACATCAAAGCCCTTGATGCGAAGGAGCTGCTTCAGCACCCGGAGAAAGTTCGGGTCAGTATAGATGAGCCCGTGCTTCTTAGTGTTCCAGGTCCTGGCATTGAAGACAACGCACAGCTCGCCGAAAGAGACCTCACCGGGCCGGGTCACCAACTGGAGCTGCCTGACGTGGACATCTGCTACACGGGTTGTCCACAGGCCAGTGCCTGAGGTGCTGATGAGCCACGACTGATTGAGCTTGAGAATCGTTTTCGTTTCCATGTTAGCAGTCTACCCCTGTTCTGTTGCTCGTTTCACCAGTAGCTGACGATGAACGCAGTCGTCATCGGAAAGAGCTTCTTGTGGATGATGCTGTGTTACTTGATGACGAAGTCAGACAAGAGATGAAGCAGGCACTCTAATCGCTCAAACCTCTCGAGGTTCTCCTGTTCGCAGTCCAGCTTCGCGTCGTTTGACATAGCGACGAGCCAGTTGAAATCGTGGAAGACACGAGTCAGCTCCTCACGATTGACATTGATGACCACCATGCCTGAGCCATTGCTGTTGTAGATGTCCATCAGCTCATCCTCTCAATGAGGATGTCAGCCTCGGCGCTGGTCATGCCGACGAACCCAACGAGCACGCTCATCAGCGGCTCGTATTCCCCGACCAGGCGGACCCGGTTGTAAGGCAGGCGCTTGACGACGACGCGGGGGTCCGGGCACTCCATGAGGCTCTCAGGGTTCGCAGCATCGAGGATGGCAAAGAAGGTCTCGTTGGTGGTTTCCATGGTCAAAGTCTACCACGACTGCGGGACACTTGCACAAGAGAGCGGGCCGCCCGAAGCACCAAGTGCCTCTCTTGAAAGGCATTGTCAACTCAACGATGAGTGTACCCGGGCCGCCAGTGATGGTAGACTTATCTCCTCAACGCAATCTGACACAGGGGTAAGCAAATGCCTGAAATGAAGCTCAATGTCCAGCGCGGGTTCAGCATGGGGACGCGCATCAGCAGCATCAACGTCCCGCCTGAGCTCCGGGTCAAGAAGACCAGCGGCCTCAACTGGCTCGACCACCTGCTCGGCAAGCAGGGCGGCTTCACCCCCACCACGACCATGATGCTGACGGGCACCCCGGGCGCTGGCAAGAGCACCCTGCTGCGGCAGCTGGCAAATGCCATGGACGCTTCGGGCCACATCGTCCTGATGAACACTGGCGAGGAGAGCCTCTACCAGGCCAAGATGGCCTGCGAGCGCCTGCGCCTCCCGAACGACTTCATGGTGGGCGAGGAGACGATGCTCCCCAAGGTGTTGGAGTACCTCGACAACGTCAAGAAGGCGCACAAGGGCAAGCAGATTGTCTACCTCCAGGACAGCCTCCAGACCCTGGACGACGGCAAGTACGTGGACAAGAACGGCGACAGCCGCGGCACCAACGGCAAGACCCCCGAGCGCTGCACCGACATGATTGTCGACTGGACGCAGAGGAACTTCGGCATCACCGTCTTCATCGGCCAGGTGACCAAGAGCGGCGACTTCGCTGGCACCCAGCACATCAAGCACGCCATCGATGCCCACATGCATCTCAGCGTGGACGACGATGAGAAGAGCGACACCTACGGGTCCCTGCTGGCCCAGATGACCAAGCACCGTTGGGGCCCCACGGGCGCCGCCGTCGTCCTCAACATGACCAAGCGCGGCATCTTCGCGGCGATGGGCCAGCGCTTCAATGCCAATGACGAGGACGGGGACGACGACCTGGATGCCGCTGCCCAGTAGGGTAGCACGCGTTCTGGCCCTCTCGGGAAAGGCGTCTTGCCTTTCCGCTGGCCCGAGGTTCCCTTCAGGGGTGCCCGGGCCTTGGGCCGTTGGAAGGACCAAAGACATGGCTTGCGAATTGCCCGATGAGGTTGACCTCGATGGATACATTGATGCCAAGGGCGTCAAGTTCCTGGGGAAAGCCAAGCGCCAGTCCGACGGCAAGTACGTGGTACTTGCTGACGTGGGTTTGTGTCTCTGCGTCGTCGAAGTGCGCCTGACACACCTCTCAAAGGAAGGAATCTGACCATGCATCGCACCGACATCAAGGACAGCGGCGGAAACGACTGGCACGTGTTCCACAACGGCGACTGGTCGGGTGACGTTTACATCCGACCCGCGGACTGTCCTCGAGACGCCGCCCCTAACATCATCGTCCCGGGCTTCATCCTCAAGAACGCCTGCCGGGCTGCGGTGCTCGAGGAGCTCAAGGGAAAGCTGGAGACGTTCCTCGACGGGCTGGTGTAAGCACGCGTGAAAGCGTGGTAGGATGAGACCATGAAGGCAACCAAGACCGCTAACAGCGGCACGACGCTGGACCTCACGTACGGCGAAACAGACGACCTGATTGCAGCGTTGGCCGCCGCTCAATTTTCCCTTGAAAATCGGTACATGCTCATTGCTGCAAAGACCGTTACCGACGTATTCCAAGCGCTGCGCGCAGCACACAAGAAAGGTCAGAGCCAGGACTCGGTCTCTGACCAGATGCTCCGACTGGCACACATGGCCGACCAGGAAGGCCTGTACGACGCGGCCGATTACATCCGCACCAAGTTCAAGTGAGCACGCGTTTTCCATCGCTCTAGCTGCAATTGAGACGGACGCGCACGACGAGTGCAAACCAGGACGAAAACAAGGTAGACTGAGAACATGAAGGCAACACGAATCAAGCTCACTCGCGAGGAGTCTTCGCTGGCTGCACCGCCCACGGTGCTGACGCTCAACGCCATGGAACACGAGCTCCTGATGCAGGCATGCTCGGTCGCCGACAGGTTGCTTCCGATGAACGGCCAGGCGCGCGCTGTGCTGGACAACCTCTTCAAGGCCCTGCAGAACGCAGAGAGCTGACATGACACGCTGCGGAGCCTGCGAGCCCCACGTCAGCCCAAAGCACTTCTATTGGGTGAAGATGGAAGACGAGAGCGAGCCTCGCAAGGTCTTCCAACGTTTCTGGCAGCAGTGCAGCAATGAGGCCAGCCACCAGCACGTGAAGCCCTTCGGAGCGTCAAGTTTCCTAGTCTTTGACAGGTGTGAGCAGCACAGGAGTTGGTGAACAGATGATTAGCAAGAAGGCGTCCCAGGAGCTCTACGCGGTGATGAAGGAGTTCGTCGATGCAGCTCTCATCCCGAGCATGCTGGACGCCCTGCAGACACGTGTTCCGGGCAACCAGTCCTACCGAGACACCATCGAGGAAGTGAAGCGCCTCGCGCGCGAGGATGATTGACAGGTGCTCGACAACCTCTACATCTTCGGCGGCCTCATGCTGATGGCGACGGTCTGGACAGCGTGCCTTGAGCTCCTCGTGCTGGCGCTCATGGTCCAAACATGTGGCTGGAAGCAGACGGTCAAATCCCTGTCGAGGAGAAAAACATGAACTGGGAAACACGTGAAGAAGAGCTGGCTCGCAAGGCTAAGCACCGTGAGGCCTGCATCAGGTTGTTCAAGGAGGTGATGACCTGGTCGCGCGATGACATCATCCGCAAGGACATCCCGCTCTCGACTTATGGAGCGCTGATTGACGGCTGGAGCTTGAAGCCCGAGGATGAGCCCCTGCGCCTGCAAGCAGAGGCACATGCCACCTCGCTGGTCAGTGCTGACATCGAACGACACGTCAACGACATCAGGGAGTGCTTCGGCCACGATGGCGACCCAGCTTCCATCGTCGAACGCGTGAACGAGGACGGGACTTACGTCACCATCAAGGCCTGGACTGCGCTGACCAACAGACACACCAGCGGCAAGGACTTCATAGTGTGGGCCCACAAGCACATGGCCCACATTGTCTTAGCACGCTTCGGTGTGCCAACCATCAACGAATTGCCGTCCGCGTGGGCACGCCCGGATGCGAGCACAGAGCGCTGAAATCACGTGTTTCCTTTCGGGCGCGCAATCGACACGCGACAGGTAGCGCACCCGCGGACGACAACGATTCGGGCGCGCCGCCCACCCGATACCGCGCGAGCTAGAGACAAGACCTTTCAATAAGGAATGCCACGGTGATGCGTAGAAAGGTGCTACCAGGCGACCTGGTTAAGTTGAGGAGTAAAGAGCCTCGTGAACTCAGAACAAGCTACCGATGGACGCTCGATATGACGTCACCTGGAAAGATTCGCACCGACCAGTTAGCGGTTGTCATCGCTCGCAAGCGGACGACCAGCGGTTTTTTCCTCTACAGCTCCAGCGCCGCATTCGTCATCACCTCTGCATGTGAGGCGGGTTGGATTGGACTCAACGACCTCACGAGAGTAAACACCGGAGACAGATGGCCATGAAGCACAGAATCACCGTCAGCTTCACAATCGACACCGAAGACTACGACGACTTGGAGGACGACCCGAAGGCAGTCTGGGACCTGGTGGGTACCATGCTCGACGGAGACGCCGACATGCCCGAGGTCGCTGCAGTCACTGTGGACTGCGGCCGAACTGTCAACTGGCGGCGAAACTACTGACAGAAGAAAGCACGCGTTTCCTATCGCGATTTGTCCATTCACACGGGAAGAAAGCCTCACATGAACACGTCAGAGGACAAGTGGTACACATGGAGGTGGGACCACGTGGAAGCGAGTGACCTTCCAACCACATGGACGCAGGTCGACCGCTGGCGTCGAGGGTCCCTCCTGACCGTCTATCGGTTCAGGACCGCGGACGGTGCGACACAGTGGTGGTTCTACCTCCCGTTCAACCTGGGGATTGGGTTCGCCTCTCCCGGTCGCTAGCACGCGTTTCCCTCTGGCAAATGGGCATACTTCGCAGTTCAACATAACACAGGAGCGCACAGATGGACAACGAACCGACAGACATGGTGGATAACCCGGAGCTGAAAGAGCCGGGAGCCACAAAGAACGGCAGCTTCGTGCTGGCAAACCAGCTGGTCCAGTGGAAGCTTTCCACCTCTGGATGGTGGATGACGGGCGTGCAAGGCTTTCGGAACACCATGTGGCTGTCCATCGGCAAAATCCAGCGAACGAAGGTGGAGAGCCCCTCCCTGGGCCCAGAGCCGCAGATTTACCACTTGGTCATCGGCCCGCTGTCGCTGAGGTGGGGCAGAATCGGGTGACCAAGGAAGAGAAGCTGGCGACTGCCCCACCAGGAAGGATGTTCCCGGACGGCAACATGGTGGTGGCCCTCTGGAAACACGCGAACGAGGACTGCATGCTGGTGCTTTCTCCAGACGGCGCGCTGAGGCAGTTCGTGCTGAGGCCCTTTGCAGAGACGTGGTACTGGACGCCAGATGAAAGGTGACTCAGCAGCAGACGCGCTCCCTGAGCCCAACTGGAGGCCCGGAGACGCCCCCGATGATTCGACCCTGGTCGTCGGCCGCTGGACGACGGGGGAAGGCCTCCACGTGCTGATGACCATCTGCAATGGACGGCTGCAGATGTACACCTACGCGATGACAAAATTCCACACCTGGCGCTGGAAACGGGTGCAGAAGTGAGGCCCAACTACGGCACCTGCTCCCCAGGCGACACGGTGATGAAAGGCAAGGGGATGGTGGTCGCCTGCTGGACAGACGAGGAGGGAGCCCCCTGCATGCTGGTCCTGGCAGGAAGGCGGCTGCTGAGCCTCAGGTGGGAGGTGCTGAGCTACATGTGGTGCTGGACGACAGACGACCCAGCGTCCCTTCGGCTGCCCTACGGCCTGGAGAGGAAGATGGTCCACCTGTGACAGCAGGCCTCGGAAAGGGACCGCCTGGGTCGAACAGGCCGGGCGACTGGGCAGCCCACGGCACCGATGGGACCCAGGTGGAGCTGGTGGTCGCTGCATGGGACGAGGGCGGCTGGCACTGGCTGCTGACCCTGCGTGGGGAGGAGCTGGCGACCTGGTTCTGGGACAGCTACGTCGGCAAGGACAGCGGCAGCAGCTGGCACAGGTGGCGCGGGTGGCACAGGTGAGGCAGGAGGGTTCAGATGATGGGCAGAATGATTCAACAGCGAATGAATTCGTAGTCGAATGTGGCGAGCGTAGCGCACAAAGTAACTCCCCTCCACCACCTCACAGCGCTTCTTCATGGCCTTTTGTGCTTCCCGTCGGCCCCTTTTGCAGCACAGCTGACTGCAACGAATATGGAACGACTGTGGGCGCCCGTGCCGCAAAGTCTGTCCGCTTCCCCTCAGCGAGCGGAGAGGCCAAGGCGGGCGCGACGCTCGACGCGGAAAGCTGCTGCACTGTTGGCTGAAAGCCCGTGTTGAAGCTGGGCTGCCTGTTCTGCAAAGCTGGCAGTTTCTCTGAGGGTGGTCTCCAGCGACTGGTTGACAGGACAAACGCTATAGACCTCCACGAAGATGACGTCTGTTCCGTTGTTATTTAGAGTCCGCACCCTAGGCAGAAAGCCGGGCGGTGAGCTACACTTGTGTGCAGCCTGTCCTACTAGTTGGCGGGTCAGCATGCTGAGCGACTCGTCCTTGATGTCGTTTGACCTCCAGATGAGCTGGCAGCCTGGGCTTGGCATCTGGTTGATGTTGAGCCAAGCAGTTCCTGTTTGGTGTGTTTTCATGTTTTCTTCTCCCTCTCTCGCTTTCTCTCCTTCCCATTGTACACTGTCACGCGATTTTTGCCACCCGCACGTGTCGTGAGCAGTGAACGCCGTGCCTTGGCTTGGGATAGTATGTAACCATGCCTGTGATGGCCTGCATTTCCCCGCCCGTCTTTGCTCCAGGCGACATGGTCACCTTCAACAGGAGCCTGCTCGTTCCGAGGGTTGGAACTCGACAGGGCACGCTGGATGTCCTCTCTGGGACCCTTGGAATCGTCGTCCAGGCCCGGGCCAATTCCGTCCATTGCATAGTCCTCGTCGAGGAAGAATTGCTGCTGGCCATCGATGCTTACCTGGACCACCTGGCATGAGTTGCTGTCATCCTCCCGCACGGGCCTCCCTCGACAATTGCCCGTCCTGTGGTGGTTATATCCAG
>Ga0210387_10004993_pt1 | contig 10178 bp, 6 predicted proteins | sample IncBWC7OmetaG_FD_160108 | JGI IMG/M metagenome (GOLD analysis project Ga0210387, IMG submission 160108) | Forest soil microbial communities from Barre Woods Harvard Forest LTER site, Petersham, Massachusetts, United States - Inc-BW-C-7-O ...
CCCCCGTCCACTTGATATTGTTGGTGCTAAGGCCGCCGGGATTCTCTGCCGCATGCGCAAAATGCGTCAGGGCTCCGGTGTTGGGGTCCAAGCTGAACAATCCATTGCCGGTGGCTAGCCAGAGCTTGCCGGTGTGATCCTGCGAAATGTGAAATACGGTCCCACCTAGACTAGCGGAAGCGTCGGCGTCGATGTGATAGTGCTTGTAGGTCTCGCTACGCGGATCGAATCGATCCAAGGTCTGACTGCAACCCACCCACAAGAAGCCATCGCGGTCCTCGAACAGCGAAAAAATGTAGGCGCCCGACAGACTATTGTCCTGACCGGCCTCGTGGACGAATAACTTAAATTCGTGCCCGTCGAATCGGTTCAGGCCATATTGGGTCCCGAACCACATAAAGCCTTGACGGTCCTGAACGATTTGACTGACTCGTGATTGGGAAAGACCATCCGCCGTTGTAAGGCGCCTCACATCGAGCGTCCCACCTTCGATGAGCGGAAGCCGTACGGTTTTCTTTGAAAAGCGCGGTTCTGGAGGAGGTTGGTGGAGGAAAGACTCGCCGGGCTTTGCTTCAGCCGTCACCGCACCCATGGTTGATGGCGACATTCCGCATATTGCTGCGAGCAGTAGCATAAAGCGGATGCATGCTTTCTTCATATGGCGAGAAATAAGCCTCTCATCTTCCCGGAGTCACAAGTGACAGAGCAAGTCCGAATTGTTGGGATTGACGGCGACCACCGGTCGCGCGAGGGCTACTTTATTACGCCCGAACGGGTTGGTCGACTACCAAGCCCGCTTCTTATCAACCCTTTTGGGGGGGTATTGCCATAGCAGAACGTGCGATGTTGTAGGCGACTATCGCTAATAGAATCTGTGTGGGAGCTGGGGAGCGAAATAGGCGTGTCCCTTCTCAAAAGCCACACGAGGCAACGTCGATGTCGCAATCAACTTGCTCTGGGTCGAATCAAACAGCGCCGGTGTGGTCTGGGTTCGACCCTGCCTCCTTGAGCGCGACGTTCGGCGCGCCGTGCCCAGGTGGACGGCCGCCGCCAGTGACATTCAGCGCGTTGCAGCACCATGACGCTCTTTTGGCGGAAATCGAACGACTGAGCTCGACGGGCGGCTTTTGCTGGCATGCAACGACGGGTGAGATGACGTGCACGGGCGAGGTCTATCGGATTTTCGAGCTGGATGCGGAGGTGCCGTTAACGCTGGAGCTCCTGGGCACGCGGGTACACCCTGACGACTTACCTTTATTCAATGACATGATCGGGCGGGCGCGCGAGAACACGGGCGGGTTTGAGTGTCAGCTGCGGTTGCGCACCGAGACAGCCAAATATCTACAGCTGAGCGCCCGTCGCAGCGACGGTGCCGGCGATCAGTCCCTATACTTCGGAGCAATTCAGGATGTCACCCAGCGCCGCCAATCGGAAGAGGCCCTTGGCAACGTCCGCTGCGAGTTGGCACGGCTGGCACGGGTGTCGAGCTTGGGATCTTTAACCGCGTCAATTGCACACGAGATCAATCAGCCGCTCGCGGGAATCATAACCAACGCCAGCACGTGTCTTGAGATACTAGGCTCAGATCCGCCGGATCTTGATGCGGCCCGCGAGACTGCACGGCGCACAATTCGTGACACCGAGCGGGCATGCGAAGTGATCACACGGTTGCGGACGCTGTTCGGTAAGCGGGGCGGCAAGACCGAGTCGGTCGACCTGAACGGGGCCGCGCGTGAGGTGATTGCACTGTCTTTGAGCGATTTGCATCGGCGGAGAGTGACGTTACGCGCCGAGTTAGCCGATGATTTACCGTTGGTCACCGGCGATCGCGTGCAGCTTCAGCAGGTGATCTTGAACTTATTGTTAAATGCCGCGGAGGCGATGACCCTAATCGAGGAGCGGCCGCGCCAGCTTGTGATTTGTACGGCCTCCGAAGCGGCCGATCGCGTGCGCCTAAGCGTTCAGGACACCGGAGTGGGGTTCGAGCCGCACGACACGCAGCGGCTGTTCGAGCCGTTCTACACCACCAAGAGCGGAGGTATGGGGATCGGGCTGTCGGTTAGCCGTTCAATTATCGAAAGCCACGATGGTCGCCTGTGGGGAGAGCGCAATGCCGGGCCCGGTGCTACTTTCACATTTTCTATACCGGTTCGCGGACCTCAGTGCAACGGACACAACCTGGGTGCCGGCCGCGCATTTGTGCATACTGAGCGTCACCTGAGACGCACGTGATGCCGGTCGCGACTCTTGTATCGATCGTCGATGACGACGAGTCATTGCGGCAATCATTACCGAGCCTCGTAGAAAAGTTCGGCTTCAGAGTGCGGACGTTCAAATCTGCGGAGGAGTTCCTGGCCTCCGATTGTTTAGGCCAGACAGCTTGTCTAATCCTCGACATCGCAATGCCGGGGATGTCTGGACCAGAACTGCAACGGGAACTGTCTCGTCGCGGGCAGAAAATTCCGATCGTCTTCATTACCGGTGAACGGGATCAAGTTCTCCGGCAACAGCTCCTCGCGGGGGGCGCTGTCGAATGTCTATTCAAACCCTTTAGCCCGGCAGCATTGCGCGAGGCCCTCAATTCTGCGTTAGGAGTGAGCTGACATGGAAAGTGCAACGAACTTCGAAAAATTGGCCCGCCCGCATTCTCGCTCGCCGGCAGCGAGCGTCGTGTACATTGTCGACGATGATGTCTCGGTGCGCGAGTCGCTGGAACTGCTGATTCGCTGTGCTGGGTGGCAACCGATTACATTCGCGTCCGCCCAGGAATTCCTTTCCCGGCCACAAGTATCTGCACCGAGCTGCCTGATCCTGGACGTCGGGCTCCCGGACATCAATGGGCTGGACCTGCAACAGCAGCTTGCTAAAGGCTATCACCCGCCAATAATCTTTCTCACTGGGAACGGAGACATCCCCACCAGCGTCCGCGCCATCAAGGCGGGAGCGCTCGATTTTCTGACCAAACCCTTCCGAGCGGAACAGCTGCGGAATCTTGTGCACGCGGCTCTCGCTCAAGATTGCGAGTGCCGTATCAAGCAAACGGAGATGGAGAGCCTGCGCCGGCGCTTCCAATCGCTAACGCCGCGTGAGCGCGAGGTTCTGCCGCTGGTGGTTAGTGGGCTCCTCAACAAGCAAGCCGCCGCGCATCTTGGCATCAGCGAAATAACTTTGCAGATCCACCGCACAAACGTAATGCGAAAGATGGAGGCTGGATCTCTCGCAGAGCTTGTGAGGATGGCGGACGCGCTCAAAATAGCCGTGTCGTACGTTCGGCGTCTACAGCGCCCGTTGGTAAGATTTGGATTTGCGGCGGCGGAATTGGGTCTCGCGTGAGCGCTAGCGCTCAAAACCTGTTGAACTCGACGCAAACAACGGCACTGCCTTCACAAGAACCAGGTCGCCTTGACGCCGATGGTTGCCGGCCGCACCGTATAACCCTCCGGGACGGAGTTCACCGACGGGTACTGAATGATGTTCTTCCAGTTGAATAAGTTCTTCGCATACACGCCGACGGTGAGCTTGTCACGCGTGAAGCCCAAATTGAGATTGGCGATGCCATAGCCTGGCGAGAACAGTTGATTCAATCCGCTGCTGTCGAAGTATGCCCGCGCACGGCCCGTATAGGGGTAGTCCGCGCGGACAAACACGGTCGTCGAGTCACCAACCGGCGTGTCGAAATCGATGCTAGGGGTAATGCTGTACTTCGGTACGTTGAGGATGGCCTCCCCCACGGACACGATGCCGGCGCCCAGGCCCGACACGGACGAAATGTAGCTGTGGGTCGTCCCACCGTTCAAGGACAACGTGAGCGACGGCAGCACTAAGGCCCGCAATTCGAGCTCGCTGCCGTAGATTCGGGCATCTCCCACGTTCGTCGTGAAGGCGAAGCCGCAGGTGGGTAGATTGATGGTTTGCTGGATGTTGGTCCATTTTATCGCATATGCCGCCGCATTCACGGACAAGCGGTTGTCGAGGTAGCGCCCCTTGCTGCCCAGCTCGTAGCTCCACAGCGAATCGGACTGATACTTGGTGGGTGCATTGGCAAGATCTAGGGACGCATAATCGGCATCGCAGACACCGCCCGGCGCGTTGACCGGATCCGGGCCCGTGGGGCCGCCCAACCGGAATCCCTTGGCGACGGTGGCATATACATTGCTCGTGTCATTGATCGCAAAGTCGAGTGACGCCTTCGGCGTGGTGGCGCCAAAATGCTCGCTGTCGGTGTAGTTCGTCGGCAATCCGAAGCCGTAGAAGCCGCCGCTGACGACGTCGTAATCGTCCTTGGCGGACACATATCGCAACCCGATCGTCGCTTTTAACTGCGGCGTGACCTGCAGGCCCAATTCTCCGAACGGCGCGAGCTGGCGCTCCGTGAGCCAGACGTGTTGCAGGAAGATCAAATCGTTCGCATACGAGACGCCCGGGTAGTTCGTCGAGCCCACCGGTGATTGCGGCGAATCGATGGCGTAACCGTAGATGTTCTGGAATTCGGTCTGCACGCCTGAGATGAACTGGTCGTCGAGATGTTTCTGGTGTTGGATGGAAAAATATAGCCCTCCTGTCGCAGTAATTGGGATCCCGGCTATCGATGCCGACGTCGAAGTCAATCGAAGTTCTTGGGATATCTGCTCGGTGATGGTGCGGAAGTACACCGGCGAGGGCAGGAAGGCGAGCACGGTCTTGGTCGCGTAGGACTGCTCCGGGGTGGCCGCGAACGGGGCGACGAAAAAATCGGCGAAGATATTGGAGTTGAAATAGGTGCCGTCGGTGACACGGTGGAAATCCCGGCTGAGGTAGCTGCTGATGGACGTCAATTCCACCCCGCCGAAATTCTTGGTGATGGTGATGCTGGGCAACGCCACCGTATCGGTGCCGGGCTCCGCCACACGCTTGTCCTGATCGTAGACGCCAAGCGACGGATACTGCAGCGCGCTGTCGCCGGCCGCGGTGCGCTGCCAAAAAAAAGCAGGAGTGACAAAGAGATCGTCCGGCCCATTGTACTGGCCGCCGATTCGAAACACGTCTGTGCGCACGTCGTTGACATTCTTGCGCGCGAGCACGCCGGTGTCGTCGTTGACGCCAAGCGATAGAATGCTGCCGTTGGGGCCCGCACCGGTGGGCGTAGCCACGTAGTTATTCACATAGCCGCTCTCGGCGGCGATGTCGACGCCGAGGCGAATGGCGAACACCCCTTGCACCACCGGAATGTTCAAGATGGCATATTCGTCGTTGTTGATGCCGCCGTGGTGGGTCACTGACAAATCAGTGCTCACCGAGGCGCTGAAGGCATCTAAATCCGGCTGCTTCGTAATGAAGCGGACGGTGCCCCCCATGGAACTTGCGCCGTACAATGTGCCTTGCGGTCCGCGCAACACCTCGACTCGCTCCAAGTCGAAGAGCTTCGGCTGCACGGCGCCATCGAACAGGTTTTTCGTGGTCACCGAGACCTCGTCGATGTAGATGCCGACGGTCGCGGAGCCGGAGGTCGAACTCACGCCACGGATCTCGATGTTGTCGAGGCCCGGCCCGGCACCGGCCTGAAAGGAAATGCCGGGGACAGTGCGCGTGATGTCATCGTAATCCGCGATATGGTACTCGGCGAGCTGCGCGGCGCTGATCGCTGACACGCTAATCGGAATGTCCTTGATGTCCTCGGCGCGCTTCTGCGACGTGACGACGATTTCCGACAGTTGATCAGAGGAGTCCGTCGTATTTGCCGCGACAGCCGACAGCGGCCAAGCCGCCAATACCGCACAGACGCTCCCGGCGCACCGCCTGCAGATCGCAAAAGCGGTCGACGCAATCACATGGGTCTTGAGCCGTCGGTTTTTGACCTGCGTCTTTCCCACAAATTTGATTCTTGCCTTAACTCTGTTTGCAGTCATCGAGAGCGGCCGGACTCATTGAGGGGCGCAACGCGACATGGCCCACAGCCCGTGATTGTAACATTGCGATCGCGAATTCCGCACGCCGCGCCGAATTCGCGCGTGGCGCTACTACTCAACGACGCATTGCGCTTCGCGGAGCCCAAAACACCGCATCTAACAGAAAGATGTGATTGGCAGCCACGGTGCCCGCATCTAGTTTCGTTCCCAGTGCGCCGATCCTGATCACATCTAACCGAAGGAGATTTTCAGATGAGTACAATTGCAATTGACGAACTTTTCGACCCGCCGCGGCGTCGATTCTTTGGCAGTGCGGCCATGACCCTGGCTGCCGCGCAGCTCGGTATGATCGGTGCCGCAAACACACTATCCAGCAACGTCAGGGCGGCAAGCGTACCGCCGGTCAGAGCCGGAACGAATACTTCGTTCGGTCCACTGAAGCAGATCGATGCCGGCCTGTTGAATATTGGATATGCAGAAGCCGGTCCAGCAGATGGTCGTCCGGTTATTCTCCTCCATGGTTGGCCTTACGATATCTACAGCTTTGTCGATGTTGCGCCATTGCTGGCTTCCGCAGGCTACCGGGTGATCGTTCCGTATATTCGCGGCTATGGCACGACCCGATTTCTCTCCAGCAAGACCATGCGCAACGCTCAGCAGTCGGCCGTCGGCCTCGACTTCATCGCTCTCATGGATGCACTCAAAATACAGAAAGCCATCATTGCCGGCTTTGACTGGGGCGCGCGCACGGCGGACGTCATGGCAGTACTCTGGCCGGAACGCTGCAAGGCAATCGTTTCCGTCAGCGGCTATTTGATCAGCAGTCCCGCGGGTAACCAGACACCGTTGCCGCCGCAGGGTGCGGCCGCATTTTGGTACCAGTACTATTTCGCCACAGAAGTCGGCAAGGCCGGCTATGCGAAATACCTCGCCGAGTTCAATAAGCTGATCTGGCACCAGGCCTCGCCGAAATGGAATTTCGACGATGCCACGTACAACCGCACAGCAGCTTCCTTCAACAACCCAGACCACGTTGACATCGTGATGCACGATTATCGCTGGCGGCTCGGCCTGGCGGCTGGTGAGGCGAAATATGACGACCTCGAAAAGCGGCTGGCTTCGCTTCCTGTCGTCACCGTGCCGGCCATCACCATGGAAGGCGATTCCAACGGGGCAGCCCACCCGCCTAGCACAGCCTATCGCAACAAGTTCTCCGGCAGGTATGACTACCGGCTCATCACCGGTGGCGTCGGCCATAACATTCCGCAGGAAGCCCCGCAGGCCTTTGCCCAGGCGATAGTCGACGTTGACGCCTTTTCATAGTTCTTGGCGTGTGCCCGGTGGACCGTTTTAGGTCCGCTGGGCACGGCGCTCGAGTCGACGCAGAAATGTTCGTTGAAGCTAAGGTGCCGAGAGAGTCACGGTGCTACAACCCCATCGTGTCCGCGGAAGGCACCGGGAGGTATGCCCACAATCTCATGGAAGCGTCGCGAGAAGTGGCTCTGATCGGAAAACCCCGTGGTGAGGGCGATCTCGGTAAGGGGCAGGTTCGTGGTGGCGAGTAGTTCGCGCGCGCGTAGGACTCTGTTTTGGATCACATACCTGTGCGGCGTCACGCCAACCGACTTATGGAACGATCGAGTGAAGTGAGACGATGACATTTGCACAATGGCTGCAAGCCGTTCGATATCCAAGTCCGAGTCAAGGTGCGTCTCTATGTATTCCTCGATACGCTGCAGCGCTCCCTGCGACAGCCCGCGTTTCGCCCGTCCCGTCGACGGCAAGGATGACAGGTGAGTGAGTGTGTCTAGGCGTGGCCGGACGTGCAGCAATATGCGCGCATCCCGGTGCGACTCCATGGCACCCGGGTCCGGCGGAGTAATGAGGGCGACCCAGGGTTCGCCATCAGAGGAAGCAAATAGTGTGGTTGAGACATCACCATAGCCTCGTCGCCGCAGCAATGTGGGGTTGTGTCGGAAGAGCGCAGCTACGGCGAGAAGATTTCCCATCCGCTGGCCCTTTTCCTCCATCATCCGGCGTGCCTGGCGATCCGCTCCCACTAGTCGCTGATCGCGATCGGTAGCGAAAAGTATCGCGGTTTGAGGAGCGTTGCGCCGCATCGCCGCCACCACGTAATGGCTGCGATGGACCAGGCGGAACCATCGCTCCGTGATTGCCCGCACTGCCGGTTCAACCAGCGCACGAAGTAGTGCCTCGGAGTAATCCGAGGGTGCCGCATCGGTTTTTATGATGTTGAGCGACCCAAGCGCACGGCCCTCTGCGTCGAAGATCGGAGTGGAGAGTGCGGAGGCGCCTGGCGCGGGCTGGAACCTCCCCACAACCACGCTGCTGCGGTCGCCGTCGGCCGGGGTTGTTGTCGCATCAGACGGCAAGATCACGCCTTCTGTGCTGCACATGACCGCGGTGCAGTGCTGAGTTCGCAAGATCTCATTGAGGCGGGAAATGTCCTCGTGAGCACTCGTCAACAATTGTTCCGTCCGTGTTTTGCAATGACTTGATACAGAATGGGCATGACGAGTGGTGCGCGGTGACGACGCACAGAGATCTAAAGTGCCGGCCCGGCGAGGGTGTAGGCGCATCTGGAGGGCCGGCACAGTGCGCATGCGCCCGCGCATCGCAAACGTGGGCGCGCCTAGCGCAGCGTCATCACACGACTCCGCAGAATTGGCAACGCCGAAATTGCCGGCGAGTGATACGCGAAATTCAGAGTTGCTTTGATCCGTTGTCAAGATGGCGGCCCTCTTTCTAACCATTGAACATGGTCGAACGGTAATCGCATTGCGCGCACGGGCCTATGACATTTTTCTATTAGATTCGATGCAACCGCGGCTGAAAACACCTAATGCAAAGCTGCTATTGCCCGGACGAACCAATGAGGCGCCGACCGAGGAAGCGGCAGCCGGTCCAAATTTCGGATCGCCGTGCAAAGTTAGTTTGTCAGCATATTCACCAAGCGCCTTCTTTTTGACCAAACCACCAGACTGCCCCAAAGCCGATCGTGGGCTGCGCCAATTGCAGTACTCCCAACGTATTGCTGAGAAAGTAATGCTGATTGGATTCATCACGGCGGAACTCGCCCCGCAGCAGAAATCCGTCCACCGGGCGATAGTCCAGGGTCACCGTGCCTTCCTTGAGGTATTGAGTCGTGCCGCTGAAAAGGCCGCCGATGTCGGCAAGGTATTCCGCGCGCATTGCGATCGCAAACTGCGGAGAAATCTGATAGCCCGCGTACAAGGCACCGCCCTCGACGCGTTGCGGAGTGGAGTAGGAGTACAGACGCTCCTGCACGTAATCTGCTTCGGCAGCAAGAATGAGCGCCTTGGTCGCCTGCCAGCTGAGGTAAGTGTCGCTGATCTGCAGCTTTCCATCAGGTGCGCTAGGAATCGGCAGAATGGCGGTGCCTTGCTGATTCGGCAACACGCTCAGCTGCGCAGCGGTGGGATTCTGAAGGTAGACCACGTCCGGGTGCTCCTGGCCCTGGTAGTGATTGATCGTCCAGGTGATCGTCGGTGTCGGGGTCAGCACGACGCCGAGCAATTGATCCTTATAGTTGTTAAATGCCTCGGTTTGCTGCGTGCCGTTCGTAATCCAGAGGTTCACGGCCAATATGTCGTTGACTTCATACTTGGCACGCAGACCCGAGTGATAGAACGGTAAATAGTCGAACCAGAAGCTGCGCGAATAGTTGAGCTGATCTTTGGTGTAGTTGCCCTCGATGCCGAGAGAACTCGCCCACTTGCCGAAGTCCACCGTGAGTCCATTGCCCACGGGGAAAACGTAGGTGCCGTAGGCCTGGTAGACGTTGCGGTAAAGGTCCGGGCGCAATTCATTGGCGGGATTGCCTTGCGTCGCGGCGGTTGCCTGGCCGAACTGCAAATCAATTCGCGCTCCGAAGCGCTTGTTCGCGGACAGATCGGGTGCGCTTTCCAGCACCACATCCGCTTGACTAAGACTGAAGCTGTTGCTGCTCACATCGTACGCCCGCAGAGTATTCACGCGCCCGATAGGGGAGTTTGTGTTGTATTCATAGTAGGTGTCGATCAAGGCATTGACGGTCAGACCTAGAAAGTCGGCGCCTTGCTTGGACGGAGCGGCGGGCGCGGTGCCCGGCGCGACGCCGGTACCCGCCGGCGTTGAGGTCGCCGGCGTTGCCGTTGCCGTTGCGGGTGTCGTGTCAGGGGCCGCAGCCGCAGCCGCCGGCGCTGGCGCCTGTTTGGGCAATTGCGCCTGGAGTTCATGCACCAGGCGCTTCAGATCCTCAACTTCGTGAGT
>Ga0210387_10004994_pt1 | contig 10178 bp, 7 predicted proteins | sample IncBWC7OmetaG_FD_160108 | JGI IMG/M metagenome (GOLD analysis project Ga0210387, IMG submission 160108) | Forest soil microbial communities from Barre Woods Harvard Forest LTER site, Petersham, Massachusetts, United States - Inc-BW-C-7-O ...
GAGTACCGCGACGGGCGCGGCTCCGGGAGCGTCGTCGGAGGGCTGGATCATGCGGCCGGCGTAGGCGCCGAGGCCGAAGGTTGAAAAGTAATTGCCCGAGACATATTCGGTGCGCTCCGATTTTGTGGTGGCGTTTGCGCTGCGGACGTTCATCATGTTCCGGCCGGATTGGAATGCAGCCAGTTGCTCGAATTCGGGCGTCGTGGCCTGCAATTGACGGTAGAGATCGTAGGAAAACAGATCGAAATCGCCGTCGTCGTTCATGAAGCCGCCGTTGACACAGCAGTCGTCCAGGTCGCCGACTCGGTACAAAGTCCGAGGATTGCTGACTGGAAGAGATTTGAGCAGGATCGCGTGAACCAGAGTGAAGATGGCGGTGTTCGCTCCGATGCCGAGGGAGATGGTGAGGATGATGGTGGCGACGAACCCGGGAGATTTTCGAAACTGGCGAAGTGCAAGTTTGAGGTCGTGCATAGGTTTACACGGTATGGACGCGAGGGTGGTGGAAGAGTGAGCAGAGAAGCCGAACGCACTTGGGGATTTCCGAGAGGGGAAGCGTCAGGTCGGATTGGGCGAAAGGATAAGCCGGTTCCTCCCTTCGGGCGGAATGACAAGCTTGCACGGGGGCAGGACTTCTAGGAGCAGCGTGAAATCAGGCGAGGGAAACTGGACAAGTGAGGAAAATCGGACAAGAAAAAGCCCCCCGCTTGCGCGAGGGGCTTTTTCCGGGGGAGGGACTTATAGGCGAGGCGCCTTTGGGTCCCAAACTTATTTCGGTTGCTGTTGTTGATCGACTGTGGTGGCAGGGGCCCCGGTATTGGCGGAGAGCTGCTCCAGGTCGTTCTTCAGAAGGCTGATTTCAACACGGCCTCCGCTGACGCGTTTATTCTTCGCAGTCTCGTCGGTCGTGGGAGCCGGGGCGTTGCCCATGCCAACGAGGTAAATGCGATAAACAGGAATCTCATGGTTGAGGACGAGGTAGCGAACCACCGACTCAGCCATCTTCTGCGAGTTGGAGATTGCGGTCTGTCCCTTGCCGGATGAGAAGCCCTGCACTTCGATGATGTAGCCGCGCTGTCCCTTTACGCCGCTAGCCATGGTGTCGAGAGCATCCTTCGCATTCTTGCTCAGAACGGTCTGGCCGGGGCGGAAACGGATTTCGGTCTGATTCGAAGCCTTGTATTGGTCGATGTTGCCAACCACGGTCTCAACGGTCTGGACGCGGGTTGTGACCTGCTGCGCGCTCTGCTGAGCGGCGGTAGCCCGGTTGCCAGCATCGAGGGCGTGCTGATCGGCTTCATTGGCCTTGTCGGAGGCGAGCTTGATGCCAGCCTGGGCGCGGGAGTCGGTGTCTTTGATCGCCTTGCTGTTCGAGGACGTCAGTTCATCGAGTTCGTTGACGCGATCACGAATCGGCTCGGTTTGGCGCTGCACATATTTCTTGCGAGCAAAGGGATTGACGCGTCCCCAGAAGCCTTCACGGGACGGCGCTGCCAGAGGTGCTTTACCGCTTGCACTGGAATTGTCGGGCGAGGTCGACTGAGTCTGCTGAGCGGCAGCAGGCTGAGTCTGATCTGAAGTAGACGAGGTGGACTGCGCGAGGGCCGGCAAAGCGAGCATTGCGGCCAGCGGCAGGGCGATGAATAGGCGGTTGTTCATAAAGGACTACCTCCAAGTTGGGGGAGTTCACTCTCACCGGGCACGCCTAAGCGTGCGTAAAATCAATTGCGTCCTCTGTAGCGATTATAAAGCCAGCGCAGTCGCTGAGCCGGCTAGCGTGACGCGGCGCTTGCCTTGGACAACGGGCGCCAATTGCGAGTGGCGACCTACCATCCCTATTACATGTGGGATGCCAAATCCACCATTAAGGTTGAACGGGTAAATGATTGATAGCAATACACATTGTAGTGCGCCTGAGGGGTGAGATCCAGGCGGCGCGAAGGGAAGCAGGGTAAATTTGGCAAACCTGATATAAAAACTGCGTGGAGAAACGATTGTGCACAGCGGAGGAACTTTTGAGGACAAAGGGACAGAATGCTGGGGAGTCGGCGCAGTGAAGGGCGCGGCATGGATCGGGGCGGCGTTGCTGCCTTTTTGCGGATTGATTTGGAGTGAGGGACCGATGGCTTCGTCGCGCATCCCGGCGGACCACCTGCAACAGTATTCCGACCTGGCGGTGAATTGGATGCAGGAGTATCTGCGGATTGATACGACGAATCCTCCCGGAAATGAAATGAAGGCGGTGGCGTTTTACAAAAAGATCCTCGCTCAGGAAGGGATTGAGAACCGCGTGTTCGAGTACGCGCCGGGGCGAGGGGATCTTTGGGCGCGGATTCCCCACACGACAAGTGAGGGCATGCGACCGATCATTCTGCTGAACCACATGGATGTCGTGACCAGCGATGCGGCGCACTGGAAGGTGCCTCCGTTCAGCGGGGAGATCAAGGACGGGTATCTGTGGGGACGTGGAGCGCAGGACATGAAGGACGAAGGCTTGGCGCAACTGGTGACGATGGTGATGCTGAAGCGCGAGAAGGTGGCTTTGGATCGGGATGTGATTTTTCTTGGCGTTTCCGATGAGGAGGCGGAAGGAACGGGAACAGATTGGTTTATCGCGCACCAGCGCGATTTGCTGGAGAATGCGGAGTTTCTGATCAACGAAGGCGGCGAGAACCTGCTGGAACACGGCAAAGTGAAATACGTGGGCGTGGATGTGGGGGAGAAGACTACGTATTGGCTGCACGTGGTGGCGCATGGGAGACCGGGACACGGGTCGCGGCCGAATCCGGATTCGGCGCCGAACCGGCTCGTGCGGGCTCTGGATCGGATTCTTGCCTACAAGACGCCGCTGCGGGTGCTGCCAGTAGTGGATGAGTTTTTGCGCGCCATGGCGCCGCAAGAAACCCCGGAGCGAGCGGCCGAGTACCGCGCCATGCAAAAGGCAGTGGCGGACAAAAAGTTTCAAGAAGAAGTCGAGAAGGACGAGTCGCTGAACTTTCTGTTGCGCGACACGATTTCGCTGACCATGATGGGAGGATCGGAGCAGACCAATGTGATTCCTCCAGAAGCATGGGCGAATCTGGATGTACGCATTCTACCGGGTGGAGATCCGAAGGCGGTGCTGGAGGCGGTGCGGCGGGTTGTGAATGATCCGAATGTAACGGTTCAACCGATGAACGACGAGTTTCGTGTGGCGAACTATTCGGGGACCGATAATCGGCTGTTCGCGGCGATTCGCGAAGTGTCGGGGAAGTATTTTCCCGGGACGCCGGTGGTGCCGCACATTACCAGCGGATACACGGAGAATCAGCGATACCGGCCGCTGGGGATTATTTCTTACGGATTCAATCCTTACACAGCGACCGAGGATGAAGGGAACACAGAGCACGGGAACGACGAGAGGATTCGGGTCGAGGAAGTGCGGAGGGGGCCGAAGATTTTGTTGGATGTGGTTGCGGCGGTGGCTGGGCGGAACTGAAACCCTTAGCCACCGATTTGTAGGGATTCACGCTGCTCGAAAAGACGGGGCGGACAGCCGAGTCGGCGGTTGCCAGAGGTGAGCACGACTCAATTGCCGCAGTGCTTTTCGTATTGCTCGAGGATGAAGTTGTCGGTCATGCCGGCGATGTAGTCGCAGACTACGCGAGGGAGAGAATCTTCCTTGGCTTTTTCCTGGTAATTGCGGGGAAGCGTTGTGGGGTGATTCATCCAGAAGGCGAAGAGCTCGCCGACGACGCGCTCCGCGTCATCTTTTTCTCCCGCCAGGGCTGAACTGAAATAAAGATTTTCGGAGAGGAAATCCTTGCTTTGCCGGCATTCGGCTTCGACGGCCGGGCTGAAGGCGGCGAGGCGTTCAGGATGCTGGCGGACGCCTTCGAGGGTGCTGACGCCGGCTTGATTCAGGCGGGCGCGGGTGTTGGTGATCAGGTCGTCCACGAAACGATTGAGGGTGCGTTTCAGGGTTTCGTTGAATTTCAGTTTGTCGGGCGCATCGGGATAGATCTGCTCGACTTCGCGATAAAAGCGCTCGAAGATGGGGACGCCTTTGCGGATTTCGTCGAGCTTCACGAGGTGGGCTTCGTATCCATCATCGAGGTCGGCGGTGTTGTAGGCGATTTCGTCGGTCAGGTCGATAAGTTGAGCTTCAAGGGGAGGGCGCTGGTCGAGCAGGTACTCGGCCAGTTCGGGATGTGGCGCGGGATCGTAGTCGTGCGAATGCTTGATGATGCCTTCGCGTACTTCGAAGGTCAGGTTCAGACCGCGGAAGGCGGCGTAGCGTTGTTCGAAATCTTCGACAATGCGCAGAGCGTGGAGGTTGTGATCGAAGAGGAGCCCGTGTTCGCACATGGCGGCGTTGAGAGCTTTTTCACCCGCGTGGCCAAAGGGAGGATGGCCGATGTCGTGGACGAGAGCGAGAGCTTCCGCAAGGTCGGTGTTGAGGTCGAGCGCTCCAGCGATGGTGCGGGAGACTTGCGAGACTTCGAGAGTGTGGGTCAGGCGGTTGCGGAAATGGTCGGAGTAGCGGCGGGTGAACACCTGCGTCTTGGCTTCGAGGCGGCGGAATGCGCGAGCGTGAATGACGCGGTCGCGATCACGCTGGAAATCGTTGCGGTAGGGATGCGGGGGTTCGGGGAATCGGCGTCCGCGGGAGTGTTCGACCTGCACCGCGTAGGCGGCCAGCATGGTTCGAGTTTAGCAGAGTGCTCAACAAAGCATTCAGCACTAGCCCTCAGCATTTAGCCACGAAAGGAAACCCCTTAGCAACGCCGAGTCCTCGTTGCCAAATGCGAAAACTAGTGTTTGCCGGACTCTTCTTTGGCTAACTTTACTTTTGCGGCGTCCAGTTTTTGCTGAACTTTGGCGAAGGCCTCGCCGTCCTGTTCGGGGGCAACGGTTTTGGTCCACTCTTGGACGGCGCGATCCCAATGGGCGGCGGCGAGTTTCAGGCGGCCGGTTTTCTGATAGAGATCGCCGAGGTGCTCCTGCACGGTAGGATCTGTGCCCATATGGGCTTCGGCCTTGGTCAAGTTTTCCTCGGCCAAGTCGTACTTTCCCAGCTTGAAGTAAACCCATCCGAGGGAGTCGAGATAGGCGCCGTTATTGGGATCAAGGCTCAAAGCCTGCTTAACGAAGTTGAGCGATTCGTCGAGTTTCACGCCACGGTCGGCATTCATGTATCCGAGATAGTTCAGCGTGGCGGCGCTCTGCGGATCGCTGGGAGCGGTGACGGCAAGAACTTTCTTGAACTCGGTTTCGGCCTGGTCAAACAGCTTCTGGCGCTGATAGAGGTCGCCTCGCAGGAAGCTGACGTATGCCTTGTCGTCGGATTTGGTGGACAGCTGCTCGGCTTTGGCGAGAGCCTGGAGGGCATCGTCCCAGCGCTTGGCCCGAGTGAAAATGATGCCCAGACGGAGATAGACTTCGCGATCTTCGGGGCCGCCTTTCAGCAAGGTGCGAATGTCAGCAACGGACTTGTCGAACTCGCCAGTGTCGGCCAGTTGCGCGTCGAGCACCATGCGCAGGTCGCGATCGTTCGGCATCTTCTGCACGGCTTCTTTGGCGACGGCGGTGGCTTGCGGCCACTGCTTGGCCTCGCGGTAGGTATCGATAATTTCCTGATAACCGCTACGGGCATTTTCATCGCCCAAGGGCAACATTTTGCGGAAAGTTTCGACCGCGGCGGTGTAGTTTTGCTGTTCGCGATAAACCATTCCGAGACGTTCGACGAAGATAGCCCGGTTGTTGCGGTCAGCTTGGCTCGATCCGGTTTCGCTTTTTTCCGTCTTCCTCAGAAGGTCCTGCAACAGCTTGACGGCATCGTCGTAACGGCCCTGGGCCTGGTAAACCGCGGCCATGCTGTAGGGAACGTCCATGGTGTCAGGAACGAGGGTGTCGGCGCGCTTCAAGCTCTCGAGAGCCTGATCATATTTCGCTTGGCGGCGATAAATCTCGGCCATGCGGACGTAGGTCTGTGCATCTTCCGGATTGGAGTCGGCGATGACTTTGTATTGTTCAAGGGACGCATCGAGCTGACCGTCGTTTAACAGGTTCTCGGCCAGGCCGCGAATGGCGTCGAGATTGTCGCGATCGAGGACGATGGCATGGCGGAACGCATCGATGGCACTCTTGTAATCCTTGCGTTGTTCGTAAGCTGCGCCGAGCGCGGCATAGAGCTTGGCGGAACGGGCGGAGTCAGGAATTGCGCTGAGAACCTTCAGAGCGTGCGCCGTGTCGCCTTCGTCGGTGTAGAGCATCGCAAGCGTGGTTACGGCTTCTTCGGAACTGGGATCGAGCTTGATGGCGAGCTTGAGTTCGTTTTCCGCTTTCTGAAGGTCGTTGTTGAGGCGATAGAGGCGGCCGAGGAGCAGGTGGTCGTCGACGCTGTCGGGATCAAGTTTCACGATCTGCTCGTACTGGTCGATGGCCAGATGCAGGATATTGTCAGAGCCGGAGCCGCCGGGCATGTCGCCGAGCGAGCGGAGATAAATGCGGCCGAGTAGTTTGTGGGCTTCGAGATTCTTGGGATCGCGCTTGATGATATCCTGAGCTTCTTTTACGGCGTCCGCAATGCGGCCAGTCTTTACGTAGAGCTCGGCCAGTGCCGATGTGAGGAATTCCGACGAGGGATCGGCGTCGATGGCGAGCCGGTATTCCTCGGTCGCTTTGCCGGCTAGGTCGCTGCGACCGTAGGCGGTGACCATCTCCTCATACATGTGCGCCAGGGTGTAGTGGTAATAGGCTGCAGCATGATCGCCTTTGCGCGGCGCGGACGGCGCGGGCTTACTCTCAGGCGCATTGGATTCCGAGGAGGACGGGGTCGTTTGGCTCACAGCGGCAGATACGGCCACCGCCATCATCAGTAAAACGCGAAACATTCGATTCATGCTGGACCTGACTGCGCTGGAAGCGCGTTTCCGAAACCTCAGCTCATTTGGATGCAAAGCCGCGGGGGAAAAGGTGCTTTTATTCTAACTCGAGGAGCGAGAGGATGGAAAAAACAGTGCAAGCGTGGCAGAAGCCGGAAGGACAGGGACCGCCGCGTGGGTCAAGTTACGTAAAGATTGTAGATGGCCCCCATTTTGTGGTTCCCGGCGGGGGAAATGGGGAGGCATGGAAGATTGGCGTAAGGAGTGGAGCGCGGACCGAAGCGCTGCTGATCATTACGGGTTCGACAGGCGCGGCTCAGACAAGCGTTCTGGCCGAAGCGTCGGATCTTCCAGCCTTGCCGATCGTTCACGCTGCGGTTGACCTGGATGCGCTCGGGCGGGCGCACCTTCCAGCGAAACGGCGAACGACGAAATGATGTACGGCAGTCTTCAGCCGGCATGCAGGAACTGCGCTTCGCGGGGCCGTGAGCGATTCTGGCTGGCGCGCAATGGAAGAGCGCGCTGAACTAGAACGCCGTCAGGGAATCGTTGCCGTCGAAAACCCTGTGGTTTGTTGTCTTACTGCCAGCGTGGAGGCGCTATTCTTGACCGTGCGGGCTCAGAAGATTTCACCGGACTGGCGAGAATCGTTCGCTGCGTGAGATTGCACAAGAAATATCGCTCAAGGCGGGATGGATTTCAGATCGCCTGCCCCCCAAAGTCGTGGCTAGATTCGGATCGCGACCAATATCCTGGACCGTCTGTTAAGTCCGTAGTCAGTGGCGAAAATGGCGTACTCCGGTAAAGAGCATGGCCAGGCCCAGGCGGTCGGCGGCCGCGATCACTTCGGGATCGCGCTGCGACCCGCCAGGCTGAATGATGGCGGTGGTTCCGGCTTTGGCGATTTCTTCGATGCCATCGGGAAAAGGAAAGAAGGCGTCGGAGGCGGCGACGGTGCCGTGCAACGGGAGTTGGGCTTTCATCGCACCGATTCTGGCGGAGTCAACCCGACTCATCTGGCCGGCGCCGACGCCCACCGTCTGCCCGTCGCGAGCGTAGACGATGGCATTGGACTTCACGTGCTGGCAAACTTTCCACGCAAACAGCAGGCCGCGCGTTTCTTCGGGGGTGGGGGCGCGTTCGGTGACAACCTTGAGATCTGCGTCCTGCAGGGGACGGACATCGGCGTCTTGCACGAGCAAGCCGCCGGAAACGTTTTTTAGAACCCAGTCCTGTTCCCCGACGAGGCGTCCGGGACTACGTGGATCTTTAACTTCGACCAGGCGGAGGTTTTTCTTCGACGCGAACTTCGCTTTGGCGGCCTGGTCGAAGGCGGGGGCGGCGATCACTTCGAGAAAAAGTTTGTGCATTTCCTCGGCGGTCTCGGCATCGATGGGACGGTTGACGCCGATCACGCCGCCGAAGGCCGAGACGGGGTCGCACTCGAGGGCCTTCTTGTAGGCTTCGACCAGCGTCTTCCCGGTCGCGGTTCCGCACGGGTTCGTGTGCTTGATGATGGCGCAGACGGGTTCGTCGAATTCCTGGGCTAGATCCCAGGCGGCTTGCAGGTCGACGATGTTGTTGTAGGAGAGTTCCTTGCCTTGTAGTTGCTGGGCATTGGCGACGCCCATCGCCGAGCCATCGGAGTACATGGCGGCCTTCTGATGCGGGTTTTCGCCGTACCGCAGGTCGAACTTCTTCTGGAAGGTGAGGCGCAAGGTGGGCGGAAATGTTGAGGACTCGGGCTGCACTTGCAAAGATTCGGAATTGACGCACTCGAGAGTGGAGGCGATCGCGGCATCGTAGGCGGCAGTGGTGGCGAAGGCTTTTTGAGCAAGACGCCACTTGGTTGGTTGCGAAAGCGTTCCGCCGGAGCGGGACAATTCGTCGGCGACGGAGTCGTAGTCGTGGGGAGAAGTCAGGATGGCGACGTCGTGAAAATTCTTGGCCGCGGAGCGGATCATGGACGGGCCACCGATGTCGATGTTCTCGATTAACTCCGCAAAGGCGACGTTGGGCTTGGCTGCGGTTTTTTCGAAGGCATACAGGTTAACGACCACCATGTCGATGGGAGCGATGCCGTGCTCGGCGATAGCGGAGGTGTGTTTCGGATCGGCGCGGCGGTGCAGGATGCCGCCGTGCACCTTGGGATGAAGAGTCTTCACGCGGCCGTCGAGCATTTCAGGAAATCCGGTGAGGTCGGAGATGTCTCTGACGGTAATACCGGCGTCGCGGAGGAGCTTAGCGGTCCCGCCGGTGGAGATGAGTTCGATGCCGAGTGCGGAGAGTTTGCGGGCGAAATCGACCAAGCCGGTCTTGTCGGTGACACTGAGAATGGCGCGCTGGATACGATTGGCTGACATGAAAGGTCCTTGCGGAGGATCAATGCTGAGCGGTACAGGAAAGTTTATCAAGAAATCCCTGTCGGTCGTCAGGCGCTAGCGCTCAGCAATCGGGCTGGCGGGTTCGATCTTGTGCAGTGATTCGACGATGCGGTTGATCTCAGGCTGGGGGACTCCCCGGGGATCATCGTAGCCCTTCTCGAGGATTTTTATTCCCACGTTGCCATCGTCGTCATAGAGGCGTGGTTCGAGCGTGATCATTTTCACTGTTTCCTCGCGTGCGCCCCGCTTGCCTCCCGGCTACGTCTTGGCTTTGGCCTTCAGTTTTACGTGGCCGTCAGCGAGTTCGACGGAGTATTCGACGTTTTCGCAGTGATACTGCTTGCGGATTTGGTCGGTCTTTTTCTGAACGAACGTGGTGAAGGAGTCGAAATTGCCGGAGACGGCTTCCCCAGCTTTCTTCTTAGCTGCGACCAGGGTGTTGTAGAGGCGCTCGAGTTGCTCCCGCTCCGCGAGGTCGACGCTGTGCAAGGTGAAATGCGGGGACGAAACTGTGCCCGCACCCTCGGCCGAGGCGGCGGCAGCATGACTCACACCGTAGACCGGATGATGGGCCTTTTTCGTTTCTTCTTCGAGTCGGACTCCTTGAACCGAAAGAAGGGCGTCCTGCGGGCGGCGATAGCCTTCTTCGCGGATGCGGGACTTTTTGCGCCACAGGTCGCTGTAAATGGCGTAACGCTGCGCCAATTCGTTGTAGCGGTAGCGCTGAGAGAAACTCATCCGGCCGCCGTCGGAAAATTTACGCAAAAGGCTTAAAACCTTCCACTCGATGTCGGTGGGAGGCCTCTTGGTCGGATTGCTGAAAAAGATCTCGTACTCGATCTTCAAGCGGCGCAGTTGCGAGTCGAGAACATTCAGTTCCTCGTCGGTAGTCACAGGCGTCTCCATGCACAGTGTAGTCAGCGGAGGA
>Ga0210387_10004997_pt1 | contig 10174 bp, 7 predicted proteins | sample IncBWC7OmetaG_FD_160108 | JGI IMG/M metagenome (GOLD analysis project Ga0210387, IMG submission 160108) | Forest soil microbial communities from Barre Woods Harvard Forest LTER site, Petersham, Massachusetts, United States - Inc-BW-C-7-O ...
GACCCCGGAAGTGCCTGCCGCGGCGGTCGTCGCTTCAGGCGATGTGGTCGACATCACCGACCATATGGATGGAGAGGGTCGTTTGACATGGACGGCGCCGGCCGGACGCTGGCGGGTCCTGCGCTTCGGTTATTCACTCACGGGCGCCAAGAATGGGCCGGCGTCGCCTGAGGCCACAGGACTCGAAGTCGATAAGTTGAACCGAGACTCGGTGCGCGGGTACTTGGATCACTACTTGAATCAGTATCAAAGCGCCAGCAAGGGGTTGATGGGCGAGCACGGTGTTCAATTCGTGGTAACCGACAGCTGGGAAGCCGGCGCACAGAATTGGACCAACGAATTATTCGCCGAGTTCAAGCAACGGCGCGGCTACGACATGCATCCCTGGATGCCTGTCCTTGCGGACCACGTGGTGCAGAGCGCGGAGGCCAGCGACCGCTTCTTGTGGGACTTTCGGGCAACATTGGGCGAACTCGTCGTGGAGAATCACTACGCGCAGGTGGCCCAATCGCTGCAGCAGCGCGGCATGGGCTTATACAGTGAATCGCATGAAAGCGGCCGCGCCTTCATCGGTGACGGCATGAGCGTCAAGCGCCGGGCGACCGTGCCTATGGGCGCCATGTGGACCCAGATGCCGGGAGTGAATCGCGAGCAATTCGGATATGACGCCGATATTCGTGAGTCAGCCTCCGTCGCTCATATCTATGGTCAGAATCTGGTGGCGGGAGAGTCGATGACCGCGGCCAGCGCTGCGTGGGGCTGGTCACCGGAAGATCTCAAGCCGACCGCCGATCAAGAAATGGCCATGGGCCTCAATCGTTTCGTCATCCACACCTCAGTCCATCAACCGCTCATCGAGAAGCCGCCGGGACTTGCCTTGGGTCCCTTCGGTCAGTGGTTTACGCGCAATGAAACCTGGGCCGAGCAGGCCGCGCCCTGGATACGCTATCTCGCCCGCTGCAGCTATCTCCTGCAGCAGGGCAAATTCGTCGCTGATGTCGGATATTTCTACGGCGAGGACTCCAACGTTACGGCGCTGTTTGCAGCAAAGGCGCCGAACGTGCCAAGCGGTTACAATTTTGATTTTATCAATGCCGACACCTTGCTCACGGCTTTGCAAGTCGAGGACGGGTCGATTACGACGCCCGGCGGTATGCGCTACCGCGTACTCGCGCTGGATCCGAATGCGCAGCATATGTCGCTGCCGGTGCTGCGGCGTTTGGGCGAGCTTGTGAGCGCGGGCGCCTTGGTTGTCGGTGAGCGGCCGCTCGATTCGCCGAGCTTGGCCGATGACCCTCAAGAATTCACCCGATTGGTCTTGGGACTGTGGGGATCCGCCGAGGGTAGACATGAGTACGGCAAGGGCGCGGTAATTTCGGGGCAGACGTTAGAGGCGGTGTTGCCGTCCCTGGGGATCGCTCCCGACTTTCGCGTCGACGCACCGGGCCGCACGGATCTAAGGTTCGTGCATCGAAAGTTGCCCGGCGGCGAAATTTACTTCGTTGACAATCGTCAAAACCAGCGCGCGCAAGCGGCGATCAGCTTCAGAGTGGTTGGAAAAGCACCGGAACTGTGGCATGCGGACACCGGCGCCCACGAGGCCATCTCCTATCGGGCGGACTCCGGCCGCACACGGGTGTCGCTGACGCTGGATGCTCATGAGACGGCATTTGTCGTGTTTCGCAAACATACTGCGATCGCGCAGCACACGATTCCTGCGATGGTGGAAACCAGCCTTTACACCGTCGCGAATAGCTGGCAGATAAAGTTTCCCGGCGGCCGCGGCGCACCGGCCGAGGCTCGCGCCACGGCCTTGAATTCATGGAGCGATGATCCTGACAAAGGCATCCGATATTTTTCCGGAACCGCAACATATACGACCACGTTAACCGCGCCGCCGAATTGGTTCGCACCTGCGGAGGGCTTGTGGTTGGATCTGGGAAAGGTCAAAAATATTGCGCAGATCCGCGTGAACGGTAAAGACCTCGGTATCGTGTGGAAAGCGCCGTTTCGGGTTGACGTGACCAAGGCCTTGAAGCCGGGGACCAATCGTCTCGAAGTAAAAGTCACCAACTTGTGGGTGAATCGCTTGATCGGCGACGCGCAGCCCAACACCCCCAAGAAATATACCTTTACCACACAGGCCTTCTACAAAGCCGACTCGCCGCTGCTGCCGTCGGGGCTCTTGGGCCCGGTACGCTTGTTGCGTGAGGGGCGAGGGCACTAGGAAACCGCATGATCCTTTTCATAAATACGCGGGTCTTCGATGGCACCGGCACGGCGCCATTTGCCGCAGACGTATTGGTCGAAGGCAATCGCATCGCGACTGTCTCGCGCGCGGGCGGCGGCACTCCCTTGCCTCGCGACAACGCGCTGGTCGTGGATGGCGGCGGCGCGACGCTCATGCCGGGCATGACCGAAGCGCACGCGCATTTGAGCTGGCCGAGTTCCGTGGAGCGTTTCGTCCCGGGCATGAGCTTGCCTGCCGAGGACCTGCTTCTCAACACGGCGCGCAATGCGCGGATTCTTCTTGATCATGGATTTACCAGCGCTTACTCGGCTGGAGCATTGGGCAAGACGCTCGAAGTGTCCCTCAAGGCGCAAATCGATTCCGGAGGCATGCCGGGGCCGCGTCTCGTGCCCTCATCGCTCGAGCGCGAACCGCCCAATGAAAGCGCCTATTTGCAAGCCGGCAGCGTCGCCGATCACGGCAAAGGGCCTGACGCAGTACGAGCCTTCATCAAGGATTGCGCGGCAAGTGGCGCGAAGATCGTCAAATTCCTGCTCTCCGGCGAAAGCGCGCTGAAGCCGGGGGCCTCAATGGAGATTCTCTATACCGAGGAGGAAGTGCGCGCCGCAGGCGAGCAGGCGCGCGAATCCAAGATCTGGCTGACAGGGCACGCGCACGCTGCCGAAGCTATCAAGATGGGACTTCGAAACGGCTTTCGCGTTCTCTATCACTGTACTTATGCCGATCAGGAAGCCATTGAAATGCTGGCTGATCGTAAACACGAGATCTTCGTAGGGCCCACGCTCGGAATCGTTCAGGCCACATTGGACGCGACGCCGCCTCCCCACATGGACATGAGTCATATGAAGGCCGACGCGGCGGTGGTGCTTCAACACCAACAAAAGCTCGGCCCGGAGTTGAAGAAAAGAGGCGTGCGGCTGCTGCCGGGCGGCGACTATGGATTTCCTTTCAATCCGAACGGCCGCAACGCCCGCGATTTGGAGCTGTTTGTGCGCTATTTGGGCTTCACGCCGACCGAGGCGTTGACGGCCGCGACGAAGCTCGGCGGCGAAATCATGGGGATGGAAAACGAACTCGGGCAGATCAAACCCGGATTCCTCGCGGATTTACTCTTGGTGTCGGGAGATCCGACTCAAAACGTCTCAATCCTGCAAGACAGGAAAAATCTCCGCGCCATCATGAAGGACGGAAAATTTCACAAAGCGCCGGCTGCGATCGGCTGAAGCAAACGAGGCTGTGGTTTAGAGAAAATGCAAGAGGCTGAAGCACACCGGGGAAGCGACGATGCCGCGCGAGAGAACCGCATTCGCGCGCATGGGCCCGTGCTCGATCTGCATTTCGCACAGTCGATGTACAAACCGCTGCTCAAAGATCAGCGCCGCGATGGCGTCGAGGTCAGCCGCGATATTTCGTACGGCAATGACCCCCGCCACCGCTTGGACATTTATACGCCGATGCACGCTGCCGCATCGCCATATCCCGTCATGATATTCATTCCCGGCGGCGGCTTCATCCGCGGCGACAAGGCAGATCGCGAGAATTTCGGGCAGCGGTTCGCCCGAGAAGGCTTGGCTGTCGTCGTGGCAAATTATCGTCTTGCCCCGGCTCACGTCTGGCCCGCAGGCGCAGAAGATGTGACGCGCGTATATCAATGGGTTCAAGACAATGCGGCGCGTTTAGGGTTCGATCCGGCGCGAATCCTTCTAGCCGGAGAATCCGCCGGTGCCGCACACATTGCGGCGGCCACCTTGATTCGGCGCTTTCATCCGCCGCAGGGCTTCGACGTTGCCGGGACTATTCTGATTTCGGGACCCTACAATCCAGTCTTGGAGAAGCTCGCTCGCGAGCAATTCGGCGTGGCGACGCCGGATCCGCGCAATGAAGCGTATTTCGGCTCCGATTTTGCGCGCTACGGGCAGATGTCTACCGTGGCGCTCATTGACGCACCGCCGACCGCACCGCTTTTGATTACGTTTGCTGAACTAGACCTTCTGCAGATGCAGGTGCAAGCCGCGGAGCTATTCGCCAAGCTGGTGACCGAGCACAATGCAAAGCCTCAATTGCGAGTCATTCGCGGTCATAACCATCTGACGCAAGTGTATTCGGTAAACACTGGCGACGAGTCCTTGAGCGCCCCGGTTCTCGAATTCATCCGAGAATGCGCGTCCAAACGCCGAGGCAACTCCAGCCGCCTCTAGACGTTGAGCTCAAAGATCTGCTTGGGCGTGCCATGGAGGCACTGAGAAGGTCCTTGCGCCTCGATTAAGTATACGTCGGTGTTGTGCACGAACATCCTCTCATTGAGGATTCCCGGATGGCAGACGATGGCCATGTGCTCTTCGATCGTCATGTCTTCGTCGTCGCGGATCAACGGCCGCTCGACCATGTCGTATCCCATGCCATGTACGCTGAGCCGCCGCTCTTCCGGCATTGAACGCTGTTTTAGATACGCATTGTGCTCTGCGTATATGTCCCGGGCGTAGCTCCCGGGCTTTAACAATGACAGGGCAAATCGTTGCGCGTCGAGCACCGCCGCATGTGCATCCACGAGCTCGGGCGGCGCGGAGCCCAGAACGAATATCCGGGAGAGCTCGGTGTAGTAGCCGCCCGCACCGTTGTTCTCGACCAATAGAGAATAGATGTCGCCGCGCTGGAGAGTGCGTCCTTGCATGGATCGCGGCCTAAAACTTGCCGCCTCGCCCCAGGGGGCGGACGAGCACAAAAATATGCCTTGTTCGCTGCCGAGCTGCTGGCCGACATACTGCGCATACGCGGCAATCTCGAAGTCCTTGAGTCCCGGCCGGATGAATTCCCTGACGCGTAGCATGACTTCGTCCTGCATCGCTGCTACTTGGCGGATCAGAGATCGTTCCTCGGCGCTCTTGATCGCCTTGATCCGATCGATGCCGTCCGTGGCGTCGACTACCTCGACGCCTTTCAGCGCTTCGCTCAAGGCGCCTCCAAAACTATGGTACATCGATGCCGGCGCCACAAATCCCACGGTCTTGGCGCCCAGACGCGCCAATTCGGCGGCCGCAATCTTTGCATCATAGGCCCCCGAATATCCCACGGACGGGTAACTCGGAGTCGTCAAGCGGCGCGCGATACCGGTCGCCGCGAGTTCATCCGGACTCGATTGTTTCAGGCCGCCGAAGGGGCCCTGTTCGACGAACGACATGCCGCCCTCGAGCGGAAACACGACGCTGCTGGGGTATCCGTTGGTGGCCGGCTGATTGCTGAACCAACGGATATAGCCGCCGACCCAATCGCTGGAATTCTGCACCACCAAGGCATCAATGCGGCGTGCGCGCATGGCGCCGCGCACCAACGCCCAGCGGCGGTGCATCTCCTCGGGAGAAACACTATTCAATGCGCGAGTCGATCGGGTCTGCATGGTGTTGAAAGCATCCTTTGGTGATTCAATGCGCAACGATATTCTTCATGCCTGTCATGTCGCCGGCGAGAAACTTTTCGATGTTGTCGCGAACAATCGGGTATGCCTGGTGAAGGTACACATCGCTCATACCGCCAATATGCGGAGTAATTATGACCTTCTCCTCACCCCACAGAGGATGATCGGACGGCAACGGCCGCTCTCGAAAAACATCGAGCGCCGCACCGGCAAGGCGCTGCTCATGCAGCGCAACGCGCAGCGCTTCTTCGTCCAATACGCCGCCGCGCGCGACGTTGATTAGATAAGCGCTCGGTTTCATACAGGAGAGCACGGCAGCATCGATCAGGTTTTCCGTTTGCGCGCTATGCGGAACGATCAGCACCATAAAATCCGCGGCGGCCGCGCCGCGCGGCAACTCGCTGCGCGACAGTATTTCGTCGAAGCCCGCTGGCCTGCGGGTGGAGTTGGAAATCCCATAGACCGTCATTCCGAATGCCTTGCATCGGGGCGCCAGGACTTCGGCGATGGCGCCCACGCCGACAATCACCACGGTCTTGCCGGCCAACAATGGCTGCGGCCAGCGCTCCCATCGCTGCGCCGCTTGGTTTCGCTGCATTCGCGGAAAGTCGCGCAGCAGGGCGAGCATTTGCAAGAACACCAGTTCCGACATTTGCGGTCCATGCATGCCGCGAGTCGAGGTGACCGTCACCTCCGCGCGCAGCGCGGCCAACTGCAGGATGGCGTCGGTGCCCGTGGTAAGGGATTGAATCCAGCGTAACGCCTTCGCCTGCCGTAGCATGTCCTCGTCGAATTGAAAATGATGCCCAATCAAAGCTTCGGCGTCCTCGAGATGCGCGGCAATGCTTTTTCGATCGTTGCTGGCATACAAATTGAGACCGGGAAAATCCGCGCGCGCCCGCGCCTCGAATTGGCCGGCATCCGCATCGGCAGCACCAATAAAAATAAGTCGCTTACTCACTGGTCTGATTACGCCATGTCAATGCGAAGGCCGCGCTGCCGCCTAACAACACGAACGGTATGATTCCGAGCAGGACCGTCGCGCTGCTACTGCCGGCGGCCAAGAGCACGCCCGCAAATATGGGGCCGACGACCGTTCCCAAGCGTCCAACGGCAACGGCGGCGCCCACGCCCGTGCCGCGTATTGCCTTTCTATAATAGAGCGGCGCCAGCGCAAACAAAATCAGCTGTGCGCCGACGATAAACACGCCGGCAAGAGCGCATGCCAGTAGTGCAACGGCGAACACCTTGTTAATTGAGGCTACGGCCGTGAGCGCAACGGCCATCCCGGCATATGTCGTCAACACCCATTGCCGGCGACGGTTTCCGGCGTGAAGTTTACCGAGAAATCCCGCGCCCGCGGCCCCGCCCAAATTGAAGCAAACGGAGGTCCAGCTCGCCTGGCTACGCGTGAAGCCCAAGCCGATAACCAGGCTGGGCAGCCAATTGAGCATGAGGTAGAGCACGAGTTGCGTAAAAAAGAATCCCGCCCAGAGCAACGCCGTCGTCGGCGCCCGATCGCGGCCGAACAAAGTGGATGCGAGGCTTTCAATTTGAGGCGGCACCGCTGGCGTTGCCGCGTCGCCTTTTCGGGGATCCGCGAGTAGGCGCAGCATCAGGATCGCCGTGACAATGGGTACCAAACCGCCAATGTAGAAAATAACGCGCCAATTCCAGCCGACCTGGCCGCCCAAGGATACCGCTGCCGCCAGTGCACCGCCGAGGGGCATCGCCGCCATAATCAGGGTCACCACGCTGATGCGCCGATCCGCCGGCGTCGTTTCTGAGGAAAGAGATATGAAGTTCGGCATGGCGCCGCCCAAGCCAAGCCCGGTGAGAAACCGCATGATCAACAAGCTCTTCGGGCCAATCGCGAGTGCCGTCAACAAAGAACAAACCCCGAACAGCAGCAATGTCGCGATCAACGTACGTTTGCGGCCGATGAAGTCTGCGCAGCGGCCGCCGATCCCGGCGCCGAGAAAAAGGCCGATCGTCGCGGCGCTGAAAATAAAGGTGGCTTGAGTGGTGGACAATGCAAACTCGGCGATGACCCGCGGCGCGGCCACTCCCATGGATTGGTTGTCGAACCCCTCAAACAGCGCCGCCGCCGCACATAATGCCAGTGTCATGCCCGCCTTCTGAGGCGGCAGTTCACTCATAATCGACGTGCTGTTGACCCTTGAGGCCGAGCATTTGACGCGCTTCAGCCGGCGTTGCAGCTTCGCGGCCCATTTCGGCCAAGATGCGTTTGATCTTGTGGACTTGCTGGGCATTGGACTCCGCCAGCTTGCCGCGTTCGATGAAAAGGCTGTCTTCAAGACCCACGCGCACGTTTCCACCCAAGAGCGCGGCCTGCGTCAAAAACGGCATTTGATGCCGGCCGGCGGCCAGCACCGACCATTGGAAGTTGGCGGATCCATACAGACGGTCGGCGGTTTGCTTCATGAACATGAGATTGTCGAGCTCCGCGCCGATGCCGCCGAGGATGCCGAAAATGAGCTGGACGAAGAAAGGCGGTTTGACCAGCCCGTTGTCGAGGAAATGTCCCAGATTGTACAGATGGCCCACGTCGTAGCATTCGTGCTCGAATTTCGTGCCGGCGTCCGTCATGGTCTCCAGGATGTATTTGATGTCACGAAAGGTATTGCGAAATATGAAGTCATCGCTGTTGCGCACATAACCTTCTTCCCAGGAGTACTTCCACGTCTTGATGCGGTTGGCCGCGGGGAAAATGGCGAAATTCATCGATCCCATGTTGAGCGAACACATTTCCGGTTTGAAGCGGATGGCGGCTGCGAGCCTGTCCGCCACGGTCATGGTGGGGCTGCCGCCGGTGGTCAAGTTGATCACGGCGGCGGTTTGCCGGTGAATCTGCGGCAGAAACTGCGAATAGACATCCGGTCTGCCGGTGGGCTCGCCGTCAGCCGGGTTGCGCGCATGCAAATGAATGATGGCCGCGCCGGCTTCCGCGGCTTCGACGGATTGCGCCGCGATCTGTGCCGGCGTGATCGGCAGCGCATCCGACATGGTCGGCGTATGCATGGCGCCGGTGATCGCGCACGAGATGATGACTTTGTTGTTCATGGGTTATGTTCGCTCCGAAGCCAGCGGCGCGGCGAGCTGACTGTTCTTGATCGCCAAACAGAGGAGAAAGCCTGCGCCCATTACTACTACGGGCAGCCACAGCACATGTTCTATGCCGAAGCGCTGCGCGACGCGTCCGACGATGACGGGAGCCAGACCGCCGCCGAATAGCTCGCCGACCGCGATGACCAACCCCGAGGCCGTGGCCATCAGCGAGGCAGGTACGGCCTCTATACACAGCGGGCCAACGGTCAAGGCAATTAGAGCATTGTTAAAGAAGTGAACAAAAAATAGGAAGGTGAAAAGCATGACGATGCTGTCTCCCGTGTTTGCGAGGAGTAGGAGCGACGCCAGCACGCCAATGCTGGAAAGCGCCATCACGGGCTTGCGGCCGACCTTGTCCGAAAGCCAGGGAAGCAACAATGTGCCCACAGTCGCACCAAGACCAATGGCGGACATCACGACGCCCATTTGTTCGGGCCGAAGCTTCAGATGATCCACGAGATAATTCGGCATGAAGGCGCTGGTGGTGATGAGGCACGTCAGCCAACACAGCATCAACAAGGCGGCAACTCTCACATTGGAATAACTCAAGACTGTTTTCCAGTCCGACCAGGTTTGGCGAGGTTCCGGATTGCTGGGCGGCGTGGCAAGGCTCGGAATAGTTCTCCACACCGAGAACGCCAGCAACAATCCCGGAATGACAAAAATCAGAAACACCAGGCGCCACTCGATGAAACGCAATACGCCCGCGACGAAAAGGGGCGCCAGTCCCAGTCCAAACAACGGCAGCATCATTTGCTGGATGCCGATGTTAAGACCGCGCCGGCCGGCCGGAGATGCCGCCAAGGTGCCGGCGATACTGACCGGAGTGTACGCACCGTCCGCAAAGCCCATCACTACGCGCACGGCAATCAACGTGAGAAGTCCGGTCGCCAGGCCGCTCGCACCAATGAGGAGGGAGAACACGATCAGTGAAATGGTGAGTACGCGCCGGCGGCCGATCCGGTCCGACAGATTGCCCATGAACAACGCCGAAATTCCCCACGCGATCGCCAGCGCGCCGGTGATGAGGCCGATGTCGCTATAGTTCAAATGCAGGTCGCGCGCGATTACCGGGTACATCGTGCTGATCAGAAAACGGTCGATGCCCACCAGACCGAAGCCCAATGACAGAAGCACCACGGTACGCACTTCAGCGGACCCGGGTTTCATGTGCCGGAATTCGAGCGTTGCGCCAACGCTCGTTGAGCCAGCAAATGCGCAGCCAGCTTGCTACGCAGAGCCTTCATTTCAGCATCGGACCAGGCGCGAAAGCCTTCACCGGACTTAAATCCCAGCCGGCCCGCCGCCACTTGCGCTTCAAGGTAGGGACTAGGGGCCTCGGAGCGATCCAGCTCCGGAATAATCGTTTTGTGGACATCGAG
>Ga0210387_10004998_pt1 | contig 10174 bp, 7 predicted proteins | sample IncBWC7OmetaG_FD_160108 | JGI IMG/M metagenome (GOLD analysis project Ga0210387, IMG submission 160108) | Forest soil microbial communities from Barre Woods Harvard Forest LTER site, Petersham, Massachusetts, United States - Inc-BW-C-7-O ...
CGGTTGACAACAGGGCCATCACGGGCCCTGTTTCATTTTGTTGCTGCTATGCTTTGGGCCGTTTCTCAGGTTCCGATGATCCGGCTCGAGCAGCTCAATAAGTCCTACCGCACCGCCGAGAGCCCGTTGCACGTGCTGCGCGACGTGAGCTTCCGCGTAGAGCGCGGCGAGCTCGTTTCGATCATGGGCTCTTCTGGGTCGGGCAAGAGCACGCTGCTCAACATTCTGGGCATTCTCGACGACTACGACACGGGCGCGTACTACTTGGGCGACAGGCTGGTGCGTGCGCTGTCCGAGCGTGAGGCCGCGCACTATCGAAACCGCTTCATCGGCTTCGTGTTTCAGTCCTTCAACCTGCTCGGCTTCAAGACCGCGCAAGAGAACGTCGCCCTGCCGCTCTACTACCAGGGCGTAGCGCGCCGCACGCGCAACAAGGTCGCGCTCGAATACTTGGACCGCGTGGGCCTGCGCGAACGCGCGACGCATCTGCCGAACGAGCTCTCGGGTGGTGAGCGGCAACGCGTCGCGGTCGCGCGCGCCCTGATCACCAAGCCAGAGTTGATCCTCGCCGATGAGCCGACCGGTGCGCTCGACACGGCGACGTCCTATCAACTCATGGATCTATTCCGCGAGGTCAACGACACCGGCATGACCGTCGTGATCGTCACGCACGAGCACGACATCGCCGAGCGCACGGACCGGGTGATCCGCATGAAGGACGGCAAGGTCGCCTGAACATGCCCGGTTTGGACGCATTGCAGGAGATTTTCGCGACGTTGCAGCGCAACAAGTTGCGCACGACGCTCACGGCGTTGAGCGTTGCCTGGGGCATGTTGATGCTGGTCGTGCTGCTCGGCGCAGGCCGCGGCCTCGAGAATGGCGCCGCCTACGAGTTTCGCGACGACGCGATCAATTCGCTCTGGGTCTACGCGGGCAAGACCACGATGCCGTACGCAGGCCGAGGGCCCGGCCGCGACGTGAAGTTGATGAACGACGACTACGACGCTCTGCAGCGCACGATACCGAGCATCGACCACATCACGGCGCGCTTCTATCTGTATGGCGAATTCATGGTCAGCTATGGCGCGAAGCACTCGGCCTTCGACATCCGTGGCACGCACCCAGGCCACCAGTATCTGGAAAAGACCATCATCACCGATGGCCGCTTTCTGAACGACCCGGATCTGGCCGAGCGCCGCAAGGTCTGCGTCATCGGCTCCGCGGTGTCGGATTTCTTTTTTGGTAAGCGGAGCCCGATCGGAGAATATCTGAATATTCGCGGGGTATTTTATCGAGTCGTGGGCGTGTTCGAAGACGTGGGCGGGGAAGCCGAGCTGAAGAAGATCTACGTCCCCGTCACGACCGCGCAGCTCGTCTACAACCAACCCGGCCGCGTTCACCAACTCATGTTCACGATCGGCAACGCGAGCCTGGAACAGAGCAAGCAAATCGCCGACCATGTGTTTCGCTTCATGGCCGAGCGTCGCGGAGTATCACCAAACGACCGCAAGGCGCTGCACGTGTCCAACAATTTGGAACAATTTCAGCGCGTCAACAGCGTCTTCGTTTGGATTTCCGTGTTCGTATGGATCGTCGGCGTCGGCACGTTGCTCGCGGGCATCGTCGGGGTGAGCAACATCATGCTGATCTCCGTCAAAGAACGGACGCGCGAGATCGGCGTGCGAAAAGCACTCGGCGCCACGCCCTGGTCGATCATTTCACTGGTGATCGGTGAGTCGATCATCGTCACGGCGGTCGCGGGTTACTGCGGCTTGCTCGCTGGCATCGGCATCGTCGGGCTCGCCGCGCGTTACGTGACCCATGTGCCTTTTCTGCGTAACCCGGACGTCAATTTGTCGATCGCGCTCACGGCGACGGGTATCTTGGTGTTCTCGGGCGCCCTGGCTGGCTTTTTCCCGGCGCGCCACGCCGCCAACATCAGCCCGATCGAGGCGCTCCGTGGCTGAGGCGCGCGCGGCATCATCCGGGGGGCGCGCGTGATCGACCTCGACGCGTGGCAAGAGGTCTGGGCAACGCTACGCAGCAACAAGCTGCGCGCGTTCTTGACCGCCCTGGGTGTCTTCTGGGGTGTGTTCATGTTGATCCTGATGCTCGGCATCGGCAACGGTTTGGAGCGCGGCGTGATTCACAATCTCAGCGGGCTCACCAATTACAGCGTGTATGTCTGGGCGCAACGCACGTCGATGCCATACAAGGGCTTGCAGCCGGGCCGCTATGTCAAGTTGAACAACGCAGACATCGGCGCCATCGCCCGTACGGAAGGCGTCGAGCACGTCGCGCCACGCTTGCAACTCGGGGTCTGGCGCGACGGTCAAAACGTGAGTTATGGCGCAAAAAAAGCCAATTTCAACGTCATGGGCGACAGCCCAGAGTTCCAATACGTCGAGCCGCTGATCTTAGACTATGGCAGGTTCATCAATCCGCGCGACATGGTCGAGGAGCGCAAAGTCGTCGTCATCGGTGACGAGGTGCGGAAAACCTTCTTCGGTGATGAGAATCCGATTGGGAAATACATTCAAGTCAAGCGCGTCTACTTTCAAGTCATCGGAGTCTTGAGAACGCTCAAGACCGGGGACGACGGTGAACGCATGATGGCTTCGGTGTACGTGCCGTTCACGACCTTTCAAACCGCGTTCAACATGAAGGACCGCGTCGGCTGGTTCGCGCTGACCGCGCGAGAGTCGCTGCCGGCGGCGCTCGTGGAGCAGAACGTGCGCCGCTCGATCATCGAGGGTCATCGCATTCACCCGGATGATTCGATGGCCATCGGCTCATACAACGCCGCCGAGAAGTTTCAGCAGATTCAGGGGCTGTTTCGCGGCATTCGCAAATTCGTGTGGTTCGTCGGTACGCTCACGTTATTTGCGGGCATGCTCGGCGTGAGCAACATCCTCTTGATCATCGTCAAGGAGCGCACGAAAGAGATCGGAGTGCGAAAAGCGCTCGGCGCCACGCCCTGGTCGATCGTCTCACTGGTCGTCGCAGAAGGCTTGCTGCTCACGAGCCTGGCCGGCTATCTCGGAGTCGTAGCTGGCGTTTTGGGTCTAGAAGCCGCGGCCCGTGCCGTACGCGACATGCCGACGGCGCCGCTCAGTCAGCCCGAAATTAGCCTGAAAGTCGCGCTGGTCGCGGTGCTCGTCTTGATTGTGGCTGGCGTCGTGGCAGGTATCGTTCCAGCGCGTCACGCCTCCCGCGTTCACCCCGTCGAAGCTTTGAGAGCCGAATGATCCGCCGCGCCGTTCCCGTCTTACTGACAAGCTTCGTGTTCGTTGCGTTCGTCGCGACGCTGGTCTTCCTGTATCGGAAATCCGAGGCGCAGCCGATCGTGTACCAAACGGTCAAGCCGGTGTTCATGGACATCGTGAAGAAGACGGTCGCGCCCGGCGCGCTCGTGCCGCGCCGCGAGGTAATGGTTAAACCCCACGTCTCCGGCGTGATCGAGAAGCTCCTGATTCAACCCGGCCAGACCATCAAGCAAGGCGCCTTGATCGCGAAGATCCGCATCATGCCCAACATGGTGCAGGTCGACCAAGCCGAAACCAAAGTGACCCAGGCCCAGATTAGCCTTCAGAACGCGGAGAGTGAAGCCGAGCGCTTCAAGCAGCTCTACGCGCAGAGCCTGATTTCTCAGACTGATTTCAATCAGTATCAACTCGCCGCGCAACTCCGCAAGGCCGAGCTCGACGCCGCCGAGAGCAATCGAGATCTCTTGGTTCAGGGCACGTCGAAGAAGTCGACGCGCGTCGCCAACGTCGTGGTCTCGACCGTGGAGGGCACGGTGCTCGACATACCGGTCAAGGAGGGCGCCTCGGTGATCGAAGCCAACACCTTCAACGAGGGCACGACCATCGCCTCCGTCGCCGACATGAGCGACATGATTTTCGACGGTCGAGTCGACGAGTCGGAGGTCGGTAAGATCCGCACGGGCATGCCGGCCACGATCTCCGTCGGTGCGCTCGGCACGGAGCGCTTCGACGGCATGCTGGAGTACATCGCGCCGAAGGGCGTGGAAAAAGACGGCACCATTGAATTCGAGGTCAAAGCCGCCTTGATTCTCAAAGACGGCATCATGATCCGCGCGAACTACAGCGCCAATGCGGACATCATCCTCGAGCGCCGTGACCACGCCTTGTCGATCAGTGAAGCGGTCGTGAAGTTCGAGAAGGGGGCGACCTACGTCGAGGTCGAAACCACGCCTCAACACTTCGAACGCCGCGACGTGAAGCTCGGTTTGTCGGACGGCATCAACGTGGAGATCCTCTCCGGCGTCGACGTGAACACGCGAATCAAGAAGCCCGAGAGCGACCCGAGCTTCAAGTAACCCGACCCACGCCCACGAGCGCGCTTTTCGCGTCGATCGGGTCACGAAGATCGCCCCAGCCGGTCACCAACCCTGTGGCACGTCACGAAAGCTGCGCACACGTGCGTCTCGTGCCGGGAGAGAAACATGCGAGGCCAAAAATTTCCGCTGTCGCCAGTCTTGTTCTGCTCGGTCGCTTGGCTCGTAAGCTGTAGCAGCGGCGGCACAGCGGCTGACATTGAGGCCGCTGCAGGCAACGCCGCAGCCGGCACCGCTGCTAGCGTGACGAGCAACGGTGGACAATCGAGCAGCGGGAGCAACAGCGCTCTGGAGAACGGCGGCAGCATGGCGCTCGGTTCGGGTGGCGGCGCCTCGGGCGTCGGAGAGCAGCTGCCGGCGATGGTGGACGCGGGCACGGCGATGCCCATCGGAGATCAGACCTTGCCGCGCAAGTTGTATCTCGAAAACCACTGCACGTACGCGATTTGGAATTTCGCACTACCAGCCAGCACGTTCCCGAACAACGTGCCGCTCGAGCTCGAGTCGGGACAGGCCGTGGTCGTCGGTTGGCCAGACAAATGGTCGGGCAGAATTTGGCCGCGCTCGGAGTGCACGGGCGACCCGGGCGAGCTCAAATGCGCCCAAACAGGCAACGACACCTTGGCCGAGTTCACGCTCACCGCAGGCATGAACTCGGATTGGTACGACATCAGCCTGGTCGACGGCTTCACGATCCCGACCGGCATCATTCAAATGGATGCGCCTTGGACGCCCAGCCCGAGCTACGTGCCCGGCGGCCCTCTGGGCGCCGACCAACAATGCGGCAGCCCGATTTGCGCCGTCGACTTGAACCTGAATTGCCCCGATTCACAGCAGGAGAAGGACGCGACGGGTCAGGTCGTCGGCTGCAAGAATGGCCAAAGCAGCAACGGCGGACATGGCCCCACGCCCGTGACGACGTATCTGAAAACCAGTTGTCCGACGTCGTACACGTATCCCTACGACGACCCGCAGAGCCTGTTCATCTGCCCCTCGGCCGTGCAGAACGGCGGCAAGGGCTCGAAAGACTACAAGATCATCTACTGTCCAACACAAGGCTCGACGCCGGGTTTCCCGTAGCGAAGGCCTCGCGGCCAGGCGTTAGACCTCGCCGCGCTTCGCCCGCGAGATCCATTCCTTGATCTGCGCTTGCTCCGGCTCCAAAGCACGAGCGCGTTCGAGCTCCGCCATGCCGCTCTCTCGCAATTTCGCAGCAAAGTAGACCTGCGCCAGAGTCAGCCTGCACTTGGCGCTTTGCGGCGCCAGCGCGACCGCTTGCTTGGCGAGTTGGCTCGCGTGCTTCAAATCTCCGGCCGCCTCGAGCAGGTGAAATGCGGCGCGCTCGAAGTGACTCGCGCTCGGTCGGCCCAGCGCCGCGCGTTCGAACGACTCCGCGGCCTCGGCGTGTCTGCCCTCGAATGCGGCATATTTCCCACGTTCGACGTAGGCCTCCCAGAGCTCGGCGGCGGCGCGGCGCTCGAGCTCCCCGAGCCGCTCGGCGAGCGCGCTGTCGTCCGGCGCCAAGGAGCACGCGATGCGAAGCGCGTTGGCAGCAGCGGCCAGATCGTTCTTTGTCGCCGCTTCTGCCGACAAGGCCAAATAGTGCTGTAGCTGCTGCTGACGCGCGCGCAGCAGGCGCTCTTCATAGCGCCGTTTGAGCTCGTCCGCGGCGTGCGCAGCCGGCGGCGGCAGGGACGACGCTCTCGGCGGTGGGGCCGAGGAATGCCCGAGCTTCCGCGCCAGCGCGCGGCGACGCGCGGCGACGTCACTCGGAGGCACCGAGGAATGGGGCGCCGCGCTCGAATGCGCGCTGAGCGGCGCGGCCGAGCTCGGCGCCGAGCTCTCGGGTGGCGCTGGAGCGCGCAGGGAATCGGCTCGCGCTGCTTGCTCGATGCGCTGCATGGCGGACGCCACTTCCGCCGCTTGCCGGTGCGCGTCGAAGAACTGGCGCTCGAAGTCGAGCGTGCGCCGCCGCGCAGCCAAGTAACCGTCGTACTCGGCACGCGACTGACTGCGATGCAACGCCTCGTAGGCTTCGGTGAGCCGACTGAATACCTTGCCCAGCTTAGGGCCATAACTGCCGAGATTTTTACCGAAGAATCGATCCGGGTGAAAGAGCCGCACCAGATCGTAGTAGGCGCTGCGGATCGCCTTGTCGTCGGCGAGCGGTTCCACACCCAAGAGCTCGTAGTGATTCGCGCCCTCGAGCCGCTGATAAAACGCGAGCAAGCTCCGCGTTTGCTCCGGATCCAGATCAGTCGCTTCGCCCAGCTCGGAGCTCCTCTCGAGCGCTGGATGCGGCGAGCCGCGCGCTTCTCGAGTCTCCAGAATTGGCCCAATGCGGTACGCGCCCGAGCGAGCGGGCACTGGCCGCGATGGGCGCGGCCCATTCTCACTATGCCCGTCTGCCTCGAACGTCACTGCGCCGAGGCTCGCGAGCCGTGTCAATGCGCGCGACACGGCATCCGAGCCCAGGTTCGTCGCTGCGGCGATCTCGGTCTCTGAGCTGAGACCATCCACGCGAGACAAGACGAACGCTTCTTCAGGGCCAATCGGCAGCTCGCGCACGTTCACACCCGCCACGAGTCGAGCCACTCTGGCGAGCGTGCCGTCCGGGAGCTGTGAATCTGCGTGTGCCATGTCGATATCGAGCAGGTGACGAGTCACGCGGCGCCACCGCTCTAGCTATAGCTCGGAGCGCCCCCTCAGGCGCGCGCTCAGCGCTCAAAAACGACAGGTAAATGAGGCTTTTTTGCGGCGCTTTGTTTCGGGTTGATGACATGACGGACCCCGAGCTGTCATGGCAGGCGCTCAAGAACGGCGAGCTCACCTAATTAGGCGCCTCGGCGTCGCAGCCGATCCGCCAGGCGCGTCATGCGCTCTTCACGGCGCGTCTCGGCGAGCGCCAAGCGGATCGCGCGCGGGTCAGCCGCGAGCACACACAATTTCTTGGCGCGCGTCACGGCCGTGTACACCAGGTTCCGCGACAGCATCACGAAGTGCGACGTGAGCAGCGGGATGACGACGGCCGGATACTCGCTGCCCTGACTCTTGTGAATGCTCGTCGCGTACGCAAGCGTCAGCGAATCGAGGCTAGGGTCGTCGTATTCCACGTCGCGTTGCTCGAAGCGCACCGACAGTTTCCGCGCTTCGAGGTCGACCACGCTCACCACGCCGATATCGCCGTTGAATGCCTCGCGCTCGTAGTCGTTGCGCGTTTGCATGACCTTGTCACCGAGACGCAACTTTTGACCGCGGGACTCGAGCGCCGGGCCTTCCGGATTCAGCGCAGTCTGCAAGAGCTCGTTCAGCGCGATCGTACCGACCGGTCCGCGATGCATGGGCGTCAAGACCTGGATGTCTCGCTTGGGGTCGAAGCCAAACCGACGCGGAATGCGCGTGACGACGAGCTCGCGCACGAGCTCGGCGGCTTCTTCCGGAGTGCGTCGCGGCACCACGAAGAAGTCCGCGTTGGGTTGGTCCGCGTCCGCGCTCTCCGGCATTTCGCCGACCAAGATGCGGTGAGCGTTGACCACGATGCGGCTCTCGCCGGCTTGTCGAAAGATCTCGTTCAGGCGCACTGTCGGCACGGCGCCGCTGTCGATCAGGTCACGCAGCAGCGCACCCGGACCCACTGACGGTAACTGATCCGAATCGCCAACGACGATCAAACGCGAGGCGGTCGGCAGCGCGCCGATCAGAGCCGCTCCGAGCGGCACGTCGATCATCGACGCTTCATCGACGATCACGACATCCGCCTCGATCGGGTTGTCGCTGTCGACTTGAAAGGTCTGCTGTCTGGGATCGAACGCCAAGAGCCGGTGCAACGTGCTGGCTTCGAGCCCTGTCGACTCACTGAGTCGCTTGGCTGCGCGCCCGGTGGGGGCCGCGAGCTTGACGCGCAGCCGTGATTTCGCAAGCACGTTGAGGATGGCGCGCACAATCGTGGTCTTGCCCACACCCGGGCCACCCGTGATCACGACCACCTTGTGCTGCGCGGCGGCTTCGACGGCCGCGCGCTGACCCGGGGCGAGCTCGATCTTCGATGCCTGTTCGAACGCTGCAAGCGCGGCGTCGAGCCCGCCCAAGGTCTTACCTGGGCTCTCGAGCAAGCGCGTGAGTCCGGTCGCCACTGCGACCTCCGCGCGATGCAACCAGGTCAAGTACACCCCACCCTCTTCGACCACCACGCGCTCGGCCGCCCACAGCGCTTCGATCGCCGCCGTAACGTGAGCCACGTCGATCTCCAGCATCGAGGCGGCTCGATCCGCGATCACGTCACGCGGAATGACCACGTGTCCCTGATCGGCCAGCACGCCGAGCTCGTGCATCACGCCAGCTTGTGCGCGCTCCGGATGGTCCCCGGAAATGCCCAGCGAACGAGCGATCTTGTCGGCTGTTTTGAAGCCCACGCCGCGCACGTCGAGCGCCAAGCGGTAAGGAGAGCGCTGCAACACGCTGGCCGCTTTCTCACCATATTGCTTGAAGACGCGCGCCGCCAAAGCGGGTGATGCGCCGTGCGTTTGGAGCAGCATCATGATGTTGCTGATCGCACGCTGCGAGGCCCAGGTCTTCTTGATCTCCTCGATGCGCCGTTCACCGATGCCGCTCACCTCGCCAAGCCGCTCGGGATGTTGATCGAGCACCGACAAGCTATCTAGCCCGAAGGTCGCGACGATTCGCTTGGCGAAACCCGGACCGATGCCGTGAATCAGACCCGAGCCCAGGTACTTTTCGAGACCCGCGAGCGTGCTCGGCGCGATCGGGATCAGCGTCTCGACGCGAAACTGCTCGCCGTGCTTGGCGTCATTGACGAAGTCACCGGTGACACGCACGCGCGTGCCCGGCCCCACTGCAGGGAACGTCCCGATGACCGGCACTGGACCGCTGCGCGCGCCTGCGCCTTCGACTGACCCGAGTCGGATCACCCGGAAGCTCGTCGCCTCGTTCTCGTAGGTGACGCGCACCACTTCGCCGGTCAGCGTGGTCGGCACGCTTTAAACCTTAGCGCGCTTTCGGGGCTGGGGTGGTAGGCTCCCGCCTCTTGCGAAGGCGCCTGGAGCAGGCTACCGAGTTTGATTCGCATGTCGAAACTCGGCTTTAGACTCCACTCCCGCTGTGCCTGTTCGAGCGCGGGCTCGCCGTTCGCGCTCGCCGGTACCGAACGGCAATATGAGCGCTCGCGGCCCTTTGCGATCCGGCACCTGTTTCTGGATCTGGCTTTGGATTTCGCGACCAAGTCACTGAGCGGCAGCGCGACTTTGGACTTCGAGCGCATCGACGCAGAAGCCACCGAGCTCGAGCTCGACGCCATCGGCTTTGCGATCGACAGCGTGCGCGTCGACTCCGGTAAGGGTCTTGCCGCGGCTGATTTCAGTTATGACGGCGACACGCTCGTGGTGCGGGGGTTGGGGCGCGCCAAAGCCGGAAAGGTCGAGGTGCGCTACAGCGTCACCCCGCGGCGCGGCATCTATTTTCTTGCGCCCGACTCCGTGGTCAAGGACCGCCCCCGCCAAGTCTGGACGCAGTGCCAAGACGAAGATGCGCGTCATTGGATCCCCTGTCACGACAAGCCTCACGTGAAGATGACGACGGAGTTGCGCGTGAGCGTGCCGAACGGCTTCGTCGCCTTGTCGAACGGCGAGCTGCTCGAGAGCGACAGCCCCGGCGGCAAGAAGCCCTGGACTTACCATTTTCGGCTCGATAAGCCGCACCCGAGCTATTTACTCACGCTCGTTGCCGGCAATTTCGCGATCGTCGAGGACCGCGCTGCCGAGCCCGAAAAGGGCCATAAAATCCCGGTTGTCTACTACG
>Ga0210387_10004999_pt1 | contig 10173 bp, 9 predicted proteins | sample IncBWC7OmetaG_FD_160108 | JGI IMG/M metagenome (GOLD analysis project Ga0210387, IMG submission 160108) | Forest soil microbial communities from Barre Woods Harvard Forest LTER site, Petersham, Massachusetts, United States - Inc-BW-C-7-O ...
ATTCCGAAGCCTCCTTCATGTCGAAGAATATATATCCAGTCCGTTCGCCATTGTCTTCGGCGAAGTAGGCGGCTTCCGGTTTGAGGTTATCGAGGATGGCTTTGATTGTTGTCCCTAAGCTGCCACTTCGAGCTGCCGTGTTGCCAGCTTCGACCGGGATTGAGACCTTTAACAGCATGCGCATGCAGGTGCCCTCCTGGCCGGGAGCGTAGACCAATCAATCGGGGGAGTCAATTCTTTGTCCCGCGCTGAATCGCGTAACAAGGAAATGGTCTTAATTAGACCGCGATGTGCCGCATTTTGAGATGGGTGGCGATAAGAGGATTTATCAACAGTAATCCGGGCCAGAAACTTTCCGGCTATTTTCCGGGGATTGTCTGCGAAATGCATGCTGACTCTGAGGCTTCCTCGCGTGGTCTCGCCAAAGCGTCCGAGCGTGTACCGTGTTGTGTCATGATCTCATGAAGTGCGTTGGCTCGTTCTAAGGCCTCAGCGACGCTGCGAGAAATATTCTCCGCTCTGACGTGCTGCTCGAATTCAGCCTGCTTCATCAGTCGCGCTGGCTGTTCTCGCGCACCGCACAGAATCAGTCCTCTGCCAGAGTTGTGCACGACGTCCGCGAGTTTTTCCAGGGCTTGCAAGCCCGTCGCGTCGATGGCGGTCATATTCCGCAACCGGAGAATGATGATGGGCGGGAGAACGGAAATCTGCGAAAGGATTTCGTCGATTTTATCGGTTGCGCCGAAGAGGAATGGCCCATGAATGCGGAAGATCGTTACGTAGGACGGGATTTCCTTGTGCTGTAGAATATGCGCATATCCTTCGCGAACATATTCGTCGGTAACCTGGGATACGGTGGTCGTCGACGTCACTTTTCTGATGAACACAAGCGCGGCGAGAATCATTCCTACTTCCACTGCAACGGTGAGGTCGGCGAAGACCGTCAGCAGGAACGTAATTGCCCACGTCCCGATTTCCAGACGCGAAAGTTTCAATAGTTCCGGGATTTCCCGCCACTCTCCCATGTTGTAAGCGACCACAAAAAGAATCGCAGCCAGCACCGACAGCGGAATAAACCGGGCGAGCGGCGCGGCAAAGAGGACGATCCCGAGAAGCGTGAGTGCGTGCACTATTCCGGCCACCGGCGTTTTCGCGCCGGAGCGGATATTGGTGGCGGTGCGGGCAATTGCTCCTGTTGCCGGGAGCCCACCAAAGAGTGGTGAAAAAATATTGGCGACGCCCTGGGCTACGAGTTCAACATTCGGGTTGTGCCGGTCGCCGCTCATTCGATCCGAAACCACCGCAGACATCAGCGATTCGATCGCTCCCAGCATCGCGACCGTTACGGCAGGCGAAATCAGCGGCCTCACGAGATCGAAGCGAAACTGCGGCATATGCAACGTCGGCAGGCCGGAAGGGATTCCGCCGAACCGGGTACCGATCGTCTCAACCGGGAGCTTAAGGAGAGCAACCAGTGCTGTGCCGACCAGTAGTGCCACGACGTAGCCCGGGACTTTTTTCGCGTATCGCGCAAACACGATGATTAACAAGAGCGCGAGGATACCGAGAGCCGTCTCGAGGAGCGACAGTGAACCAAAATCACGGGTGAGAGCCTGCATGCGTGCCAGGAATTCACCTGGGACCTTTTCGACCTTGAGACCGAAGAAATCTTTTATTTGAGTGCTTGCGATGATTACCGCGATTCCGTTCGTAAATCCCACGACCACCGGCCGCGGAATAAATTTGACCGTCGTGCCCAGCCCCGTCAGTCCGAGCAATACAAGCAGCACGCCTGCCATCAGCGTGCACATGTAGAGCCCTTCCAAGCCGTGCCTTGCCACGATGCCGTAAACAACCACGACGAAGGCCCCGGTGGGACCGCCAATTTGAGTCGACGAGCCGCCCAAAGCTGAAATGATGAAGCCGGCGATAATAGCTGTGTAGATTCCAGATTGCGGAGCAACGCCCGAGGCAATTGCGAACGCCATCGCGAGAGGCAGCGCGACGAGGCCGACTGTAATCCCAGCGACAACATCGCCAAAGAATTTCTGCCGGTTGTAATCCTTCAAGCACTGGATCGATTTCGGAAGCCAATCGTTGTTTTTCATTTGGTATTTGCTACACGCTGAGGGTCTGCCACGCTTGTTAATTATAGGTGGAGAACGGCGGGATGGAAACGTTGCAGCTGTCGCAGCGGGCACAAGAGGCACGAGTGACAGGCAAGACTCTCCGCGGCGAGATGAACCGCGCCAACCTCAGTGGGCTCCATTCCAAATACGTCTTGGTAACAGGGATTATCACCATCTATCTAAGGTTGAGATAGGTGGTGAGAAGAGGATTTATCAACATCTATCCGGGACTGAGCCGTCTCGGAGAAGCGGGGTAGCAACCTTTGCTCCGCTGGAGCTGACGTTCACGATTGTGGTTGGATTTCCCACTCCTGCGACTTTACCTGTCGTGGCAGACCCATCATCCGGAAGGTAATCGCATCCATCCAACGGTCGGGAAGGTTGCGCTTCATGAACGCGGCGACGTTCGCGACCGCCCCGATCAGGTAATGGGCTCGGGGACGGGGTGCCGTCACCGCCCGGAGGATCGTCAGAGATGCCTTCTCGGCGGAGATTGAGAATCTGTCGGCCGTGACAGTCGTCTTCGCAAACGCCCGGAGGGCATCCGCGTAGAAGGGCTGAAGGCGTTTCGGCAAGGCATCCGCGATTTTGTTGAGCTGCTCTGAGGACCGCTTGAGCATCGGCGTGGATATGGACGCGGGAGCTACGGTGGAGACGTGAACGCTGAATGGAGAGAACTCAATCCGCATCGAGTCGCTCACCGCCTCCAACGCGGCCTTCGCCGCCTGATAGGCAGCAATCATCGGACCCGGCATTATCCCGCCGATTGAGGTCACATTGATCACTCGTCCGCGCGAGGCGCGAAGTTGCGGGAGGAGCTGCTGGGTAAGCGCAATCGGGCCGAAGAAAAGCACGTCGAACTGGAGCCGCCAGTCAGTCAGCGGCAGTGTCTCAATCGGCCCGGCCCATTGTGCACCCGCATTGTTAACTATTGCATGGAGTCTGCCTCCGGCCGCGATTTTGGCCCTGACAATTTCAACTCCCGCCGCGATCTGACCAGCATCCGTCACGTCCAGAATGATCGGCTCGACGGTTCCCACAACTCGGCGCGTACCTGCCTCGGCCAGGAGCGATTCGACATCTTCTTGCTTTCGCACGCCGGCCAGGACGCTGTAACCGTTTTCCGCCAGGGTAAAGGTTGCCGCGCGGCCGATTCCACTCGAAGTGCCGGTGACTAGGATCCAATTGACGGAGTTTGTTGACTTCATGAGTGGAAGATGTGCCGGTGAGTCATCGATGATGCTTCTGCTTGCATTGGATTGAGTCATTTGGAACTCCTCGAAATCGCGGATGAGCTTTGCACTAGGGAGCGTAAATCAAGTACGTTCTGTCATCTGTTCCGTTTCGCACATGATCAGAAAGACGGCCGACTCTCTACTTGCGTGGGAGGCGCTGATCGTCAGGAGATTCTACAGGGATTATCACCACCTATCTCGTTTTGAGAAAGGTGGTGGGAAGAGGATTTCTTGACATCTATCCGGCCAAGCACCGTGACACGGTGGCGCGTCCCTGTTCAGGAGTGAAGTCGAGTTTTATTTTTCCTTCGTGACTTAGTCAACTGCCGACATACCTAAAGCCGGATTGCGTTAGCAGTTCGACAGAACTTGGTTCTGGCATGTTTCCCGCTCCTCCTCAGTCGCCGAATGCCGCATCAATTTGCGGGCGCAACTTGCCGCTATCAGTGACGCCGAGATATTTTTGGGTCGTCTCTAGATTCTTATGCCCGAGCCATGCTTGGATGGTGCGTAGCGGAATCCCGTGCTCCTGCCAGCGAGTCGCGCACGTCTTGCGAAATCTGTGCAGGTAGATGTGAACGCAGACGGGCTGGGTCTTGCAGGTGACTTCGGTGGGTTTCTTTCGGTCGTATTTTCCAGTGGTGATCGTTGTTTGACACTGACCGCAGTTCAGTCCTGCATGTAGCGCAATTCTTTTGAGTTTACGCAGGAAGTGATTGTCAGGCTCGCCGCGCTCGTTTACGAAAATCCATCGGCCATCTGGTCGCTTCTTCCGTCTTGTTTTGAGCGCGTCAGCGAGGCTGACGGGGAGGGGAACCGTGCGGCTTTCATGTGACTTCGGCGTGAACCCCACATCTTCCTTGCGTCGAATGTGGTACTCGCGCTTTGCGAAGTCAACGTCGTTCCACGCGGCGAACGTCACTTCCTTATCCCGGCATCCCGTGCCGAGGAAGAATTTGTAGAGAACGCGCGATCCTTCGTCCATCGCGGCGAACATTTTCTTGATTTCGTCATCCGTGTACGGCACGGCGGATTCTTCCTCTACGGTCGGCATTTCATCACGCGGAAGACGCGCCGTGACGCCATTCTTTTTGAGCAGGAAGTACACGATGTTCAGACGTGTGTCTATCGTCTTGCCCGCATACTTTCGGCTTTCCAAGAATGTCTTGTACTTGCGAATGACAGCCTCGCTGATCTCGTCGAGAAATCGAACCTTGAAGGTCGCCAATGCTTCAAGAAATTCGGTCAGAGTGCGCGTGTACTGCAGCCGCGTCTTTGGAGCCTTCGAAGCTTTCTGCGTCAGGTAGGTATCCACGGCAGACTTGACGGCAATTCGATTCGCGTTCCGTGATTCGGTGAGTTCGCCGAGCGTCAGGTTCTTGGATTGCGCTTCGATTACGTCGGGGCGGGTCCCGGCAGCTTCCTGCGCGTCCTTCAGCGTATCGTAGGGTTCACTCCAATTTCGCTTGCCATTAATCGTGAAACGAACGTAGTAGGGAGGTGCCTCGGCAGGACGGCGACCACGCCCGAGGTTGACGCGCACATACCGCCAGCCCTTGCCCTCCATCCGCTCGCGCCGATAAATCGCCGCCAGAGAGCCTCCTAAATCAGCGGCTCAACGGTAGCATGCGGTAGCACATTTGTAAACAGTGCGTTTTTAATTGGATAATATAATTATGGCGGAGAGGGGGGGATTCGAACCCCCGACACCCTTTTGGGGTGTAACTGCTTAGCAGGCAGCCCTGTTCGGCCACTCCAGCACCTCTCCGCGGTAATTTCGAGTGGATGGGGCGACGGCCTGCGCAGTTAGTATAGCATCAAGAAATTCGGCGCGGCGTCAGGATTGAACTCGAGCGGCGTAACATCGCAGCGCGCTCTCTGGTGCTTCACCCGAGCCGAATCGCTGATTACTTCGCAGAAGGGATCGCGCGAAACCGAACGAAGATCAGCACGCCCATCGTGTTGTCTCCGTAGATCGCATTGAGAAACGATGGCTTCGTGTACAACGTGTACTGCCCGCCGAAGGCGCTCGAGACGTGCGGGATGAAATTGAACTCCCGATCGTAGCCGAACGTGTACGCCTGCACTCGCGCGAGAAATCGTTCGTCAAATCCGGGCGGCAGTGGATTTTCACCGAGTTCCAATTCGTTCGAGCGGTCCACATTTTCGATGCGCGTCCACGCATAATTGTGTTTCTTGAACCGCAGGGTACTTTCCGCCAGATAGCTGTTATAAATTTGCACGCCCGGCGTGTCGCGATTGCGTCCCCAGAGCAGCATTGTCGCCCAATTTCCATTCGCGAGCGGACGGTTGTAGGTCACCGACGCCGTCATCCGCAGAGTATCCTCGGTTGGAAATAACTGTTCGGGACTTTTTAGCCGCGCGATCGAATATTGGCCGCTCCAATTTGCCGCTGGATTAATCGTGAGTCGCGCCGACCATGAATCAATCGCGCCCGAATCGATATTCCAACGATACTCATCCGGCTCCCGGCCGTGAAACCCTGATGCTTCCACGCGCGCGCATTTGTAAGTGAACCCCAGCGTCACCACGTCGCTCGCGATATGCGTCGAATCCTGCTCGTGATGGCCAAGCGGTGCCAGATCATCTTCGCTCGCAGAAACGCGATGCGCGAAGGCAGTCGGCCCCATCGCGGGATCTCCCACCGGCGCGCCGTAAAACGACAGCAGCGCATTCTCGCCAAGCTTCAAATCGTAAAGCAACGCCAGCTCCATAAAAAAGTCGTGGGGATGCTGCCCGTCCACGATCGGATTTCCAAACGCGGTTTCGCCCAGCTGAAAAAGTTCAGGATAGCGGCGGCCCGTAATCGTCGCCGGATCGAGACTCAGCATCACCCGCCCGGTGAAAAGCCCCGGTCCAAGCGAACGCTGCACCATGGGCATGAACCAGCTCGTGCCGAAAACTTTGTCGCCGCCGCGCGGCCCTGTCTGCTGTTGTGAATTCACGAAGCCAACGCCGTGAAACATCAGCATCCATCCGCCAACTTGCTTCATGAGCATGTCGTGAGGTGTGGAGAGCGGCTCAGCGCTGGTTCCGGCGCTGCCATGCGCAATAATCGAGTCGATAAACGATGCGGGATGATTCATGTCCATCGCGACCATGCCCTGCATCGCACTATTTTGCATCCCCGGGCCTGACGTCGATTGGCCGCTCGCTCCCGTCGGCAGTGCAAGCACCCACACGCACGTGCAGCAATCCACGGCATCGCACAATCGCGAGGAAACATCGCCAGCCATCACGGGCGACACAAAGAAAAGCGCTCCAATCACGATCGATAATCTGCGAAGGATGATGATGACCTCTCCTTTTGCCGATTTCCTTTAGACTCGCCGGTGCACTGAAACGTTGTCAGCGCGCCGAACGATAATGCTCAATAATTCTCAGAGGTTCGGCCTGGCCGGCGGATCCTGCACCGTAGCCGCGCGATCCTCAACAGTGGCGCGCAAAACGCCGGTTTCGTCGGAATAAAAACTCAAGAATCCGAAATTTCCCGGCCGTGCGATCAAAGTGTAACTCTTCACGCGCCCGTCCTCGTCCGGCTTGCCCGGCGTGTATTGCAACGTGTAATGACCGAGCTGCGCCTTCTGCGCTGCAATTCGAGCCGTATCCCCAAGCGATTCGAGCGACGCCGGAAAAGTGGCTTCCGATGATTGATACGCCGCAAGCGTTTCTTGAATCGCCGCAATCGCATCTCGAGTGCGTGCTTCTGACTCGGTTTTTGACCCACCCATGTGCCAGGGCACGGCGAACCAGCCGACGGCCGCAAGTATTACGAGCAGAATTCCACACGTGATGATGATTCGCTTCGCGCCCGATTTCTTCGCCGGCGCAGCAAATTCATCTACGCTGCCACTAGACGAGCCCCTCTGATCCGCCCCGCAATACGGGCAGACGTCATTCGCAGTATTGATCTGCTGTTCGCACTCCTGGCAGGTGTACATCGAGCTTCAAGTATAGGGCAGTCCTACTTCCCGTGTGTCATGTGAAGAATGCAGCCTTTTGTCTTCGAAATCTCCACTGATGCCACTCCGCCTTTGTTAAACCCTTTCGGCATTGTTCCGTGAACCGACCATGTATCATTGTTGAGCGCTGCCGAAAACGGCTCTTCGTTTTTGATTGATTGTTCGCCGTAAACTGGAATCAGAACGGCCTTCGCCACCACGATCGCGGTATTCTCATCGGGCACGAAACCGTCTTTCGGAGTGTAGCCGGAGTCACTTTGAACGCTCTCGTGTGCCTGCAGAAACCTAGTCGTGAAAAGACAACTGATCAAGATGAGTTTGCTCAAGATCGCTGAAAGTAGTTTCCTGCGAGGATTCAAGACGCCCTCCGGCCCACTGGCGGTAACAGCCTCTTACAGAGCTCACTTGAATTCGTTCTTGTACACCACGCCTTCCTTCATCACAAACTTCACATTCAAGAGTTCATCAATATTCGCAAGCGGATCACCCAAAACTGCAACGATATCCGCAAATCTGCCAGCCTCCACCGTTCCTGAGCGATCGCTCCAGCCGAGCATCTCCGCCGCTACTGTCGTAGCCGAACGGATCGCCTGCATCGGAGTCATTCCATAATCGACGTAATAGTGAAACTCCAGCGCCTCGTTCAAATCGGGATCGGTCCAAGGAAATCCACCGGCATCTGTGCCCAGTACAATCTTCACGCCCTTTTTCAATCCCAAGCCAAACGCCTTCTTCTCGAGATCGACCATCGGCTGCCAGTTTCCGCCGCGACCGGGCGCCACATACGCGCCAACCATCACCGTCGGGCACCAGTAAACGCCCTGTTTCACGGCTTGATCAAGAAGCGCTTCGGTGAAGCCGTCACCATGTTCAATCGAATCGACGCCCGCACGCAGCGAAGCTGCGATGCCATCCGATCCAATCGAATGCGCGGCCACTTTATGCCCAAGGCGGTGCGTTTCCTCCACAATCGCGCGCGCTTCCTCGTCTGTAAAATTCACGTGACTGTGCAACACGCCATCCGGCCCGAAGAAATAACCGCGGTCGGAGTAATATTTAATCCAATCAGCGCCGCGCGAAATCTGTTCGCGCACCGCGAGACGCGCGCCGTCCACTCCGTCCACATACTGGACGCCGCGCGGTACTTCGATCTCCCATGAATAGCCGAGCAGCGGATACATTCCAGTGGGTGTCATTGCGCGTGTCGACACGAACATGTGCGGCCCCGGAATCTCGCCGCGATTGATCGCCTTCTTCACGTCCACATCGGCATACATTGCGCCTTCGGTTTCTAAATCCCGCAAAGTGGTAAAGCCATGATCGAGTGCGATGCGTGCATTGCGGGCCGCAAGAATCGCGCGATAGGGAATCGATTGCTTCAGCAATTGCTCGTCGTAATCGGCGGCTGTGACGTCACCCTGCAGCAGTACATGCGTATGCGCATCCGTGAACCCGGAGAGAACGGTCGCGCGCGAGAGATCGACCACTTCAACGCCTGCCGGCGCGCTGCCACCCGGCGTCACGGAAACAATTTTGCCGTCCTCCACCACAATCATCGCGTTCGAAATCGGCTGGTCGCTTTTGCCGTCAATCAACTTTCCGGCTCGCACCGCAATGCGCTTCGTTTCTTTCTTCGGCGCCTGAGCGTTTAGCGAAAGGCAGCACAAAACCACTCCCATCAAAATCGCAAGACGGCGTGCCATCGATTCCTCCCGGCCAAAATCAATTTGAATGTTTCGAGTGGGGAATATAGGCGAAATAGCGGCGCCATTACAAGAACCTGTCTGATATCGCTCAGTGCGACCCGTAGCCCCGATTCGGGTATCATTCCTGTCCAGAGGCGGGTTGACGAAGCATGCCAGCCGAAAAGTTTATCGGATTTTCTTCGACGCTCTCCGCCGTCGTCGTACGGTGCTGGCAGAAAGCTGCTTCGCCTGCGGACTGGAGCCTCACGCGCGAACAATTTCAACGCGCGCTCGAGCGCAGCGCCGCACACCGCTTTCCAGGCGGCCAGCCCGACGATCGGATAGTCGCCGGATATCTAGAAAGTCTAAATCTCTCTGATCTTGCTCTCGCCTCCGCCTGCAGCGCGGGTGACAATGCCGCATGGGAATTCTTCATCCAGCATTACCGGCCGGAACTCTATCGCGCCGCTCGCGCCATCGTCGCGAAATCGGGCGCAGCGAGATCAGCGACAGATGAACCCGCCGCTCGTGATTTAGCCGATTCGCTTTACGGCGAATTGTACGGCCTACGTGAGTCACCAGACGGATCGCGCCGCTCGCTCTTTTCCTATTTCCACGGTCGCAGCAAATTGACCACCTGGCTCCATGCAATCCTCGCGCAACGCCAGATCGATCAAATACGACGCACGCAAAAGACAGATTCGATAGATTACGACTTCTCGGGCGACGGTCTGCGCGCCGTGGACGCGTTGGAATCGAAAACCGCGCCGCTCGATCCGGAGCGCAACGCCTATCTCGCGATGTTGCAAGCCTGCTTGGCGGCCGCGCTCGCCGATCTTGTCCCGCGAGACCGCCTCCGACTCGCCTACTACTACGTGGAAGAACTCACGCTCGCGCAGATCGGAAAGTTACTCGGCGAGCACGAAGCCACCGTCTCGCGCAAACTGGACCGTACTCGGGCTGATTTGCGCCGCTGTGTTGAGGAAGCGTTGCGAATTGAGAAGAAGTTGAGTGAAGCACAATTGCGGCTGTGCTTTGAATATGCTCGCGAAGAGTGGCCGTTTGATCTAACGCGCGCCCTTTCAGCCGATGATTGAGCCTGATTTGAGTCGCACCACTGAATCGCGGCGCGAAAACCACG
>Ga0210387_10005000_pt1 | contig 10173 bp, 9 predicted proteins | sample IncBWC7OmetaG_FD_160108 | JGI IMG/M metagenome (GOLD analysis project Ga0210387, IMG submission 160108) | Forest soil microbial communities from Barre Woods Harvard Forest LTER site, Petersham, Massachusetts, United States - Inc-BW-C-7-O ...
AGACCGCCGCCTACGGTCATTTCGGGCGCGAGGAGGACGACTTCACGTGGGAGCGCACCGACAAGGCCGAGGCTCTGCGCGCCGCCGCCGGGCTCTGAGCCGTCGAGCGCGCCCCCGAGCGGTCCGGGGGGCCGTCTAGAGTCACGAGGGCGGTGAAGGATCGCCGCTCTCGCGTCCCGGCCCTGGGGAGACCACGGGCTCCACTTTCCGATGTCCGCTATCGCTCAGGTAGAGCCATTGACGACCGCTCGCGCGCTGCGTGGCCCGTTCGACTACCGGCTGCCGCAGGAGCTGACCGGAGGCGAGGTCGGGATAGGCTCGATGCTGGTCGTCCCGTTCGCGCGCAGGCAGGTCCTCGGTGTCGTCGTGGGCATGTCCGAGCGCAGCGAGATCGCGGAGGAGAAGCTGCTCGCGCCGCTGCGCGCGCTCGAGCTGGGCGTGCCCGTCGAGCTGGTCGCGCTGGCGCAGTGGGTCGCGGTCGAGTACTGCTCGACGATCGCGCGGGCGCTGACGCTCGTGCTGCCCCCCGGCGCGGCCCGCAGGCTCAGTGGGCGTAAACGTCGCAAGGTCGTTCGCAGCGAGCACCTTCCGGTCGGCGCCCGCCGGCCGCAGCCGCCGCGGCTGACGCCGGCACAGGAGGCGGCGCTCGGAGCGCTGGGAGGCGCCCTGCGGTCGCGACGCTTCGAGCAGACACTGCTGCGGGGTGTGACGGGGTCGGGCAAGACCGAGGTCTACCTGCGCGCGGCCGCGGGCGCGATGGAGCAAGGGCGCGGGGCGATCGTGCTCGTACCGGAGATCGCGCTTACGCCACAGATCGTCGGTCGCTTCCGCGAACGCTTCGGCGATACCGTGGCCGTGTTGCACTCGCGCCTGCGCCCGGGGGAGCGCTATGAGGAATGGCGCCGGCTGCGCACCGGTGAGGCGCGGGTGTGCGTGGGTCCACGCTCGGCCGTGTTCGCGCCGATCGAGGGGCTTGGGCTGATCGTCGTCGACGAGGAGCACGACGCCTCCTACAAGCACGAGGGCGATCCTCGCTATGACGCTCGCGAGGTGGCCGTGCAACGCGCTCGCTGCGCCGACGCGCTGTTGGTGCTCGGCAGTGCGACGCCGCGGCCCGAGAGCGTGTATCGCGCAGAGTCCTCGGTACGAGCTTCGTCACAGGCGTCCGCGCTGCTGCGCCTGCCGGTGCGCGTGGATGGGCGGCCGTTGCCACCGGTCGAGGTGCTCGACATGCGCGGGGAGCAGGGCGCCGGCCTGCATCCCGAGACGGTTCAGGCGCTCGCCCGGGTGCGCGAGCAGCGGGGCAAGGCGATCGTGCTGCTGAACCGCCGCGGCTGGTCGAACTTCCTTTCCTGCCGTTCCTGTGGACGGGTGTGGAGCTGCCCGGAATGCGACGTCGCGCTGGTCCTGCACCGGCGTGAGGGCTATGTGGCCTGCCACCACTGCGGGCATCGCGAGCCCGTGCCCCAGCGCTGTGAGCAGTGCGGCTCGATCTCCGTCGGACGTCACGGCGCGGGCACCGAGCGCGTCCAGCACGATCTCGCGACCGCACTCGACGGCGGCCGCGGGGACGACCGCTTCCCGGTCTTGCGACTGGACGCGGACACGGTCGGCGCCGACGGCGTCGCCACGCTGCTGCGCCGCTTCGAGGCGGCCGAGTCCGGGGTGCTGGTCGGCACGCAGATGGTCGCCAAGGGCCACGACTTCCCAGACGTGACCCTCGGCGTGGTGCTGGACGCCGACGCGACCCTGCGCTTCCCGGACTTCCGTGCCGAGGAGCGCACGTTCGCGTTGATCGCCCAGCTCGCCGGACGGGTCGGACGCGGAGCGAGCGGGCGCGTGCTCGTACAGACGATCGCGCCCGAGGCCCGTGCGATCGCATACGCCTCGCGCCACGACAGCGACGGCTTCCTCGCGGGCGAGCTGGAGCGCCGCGAGGCGTTGAGCTACCCGCCGTTCTCGCATCTGATCAGGGTCGTGTGCTCCGCCGTCGAGAGCGCTCCCGCGCGGGCAGCCGCCGGCGAGCTGGCGGATCGGTTGAAGGACTTGTTGGTCACCGATTCGGAGCCCACGATCAGGTCGCTCGATGAGCAAGCAGGTCAAGGACGCAGGGAGCGTGGCGTGCTCTGCACGCGAGCGACCGAGGACGCAGAGATGCGCCGCTCAGCGAGCGTCCTGGGGCCTGCGGCGCTGTTCAGGCTGCGTGGCCAGGAGCGTCAGGTGCTCGTCGTCAAGGCGTCCGAGCGCCGCCCCGCGGTGCGCGCCGTCGGCGAGGCGGTGGGGCGTGCGGCGGAGGATCGCGCGCACCGAGGCGTGAGCTTCAGCGTGGACGTCGACCCCCAATAAACTGGCTCGTATGAGTGACGACGAGGATCTGGAGGTCCCGCCCGACGAGGACGCGGCGGCGGTCGAGGAGATCGACGAGGAGACGCGCGCCCGTCGTGACGCGGCGCTGGCGCGGGTGCGCAAGCTCGGCGATCCCGTGCTGCGCGCGAGCGCGGTCGAGGTCGATCGCTTCGACGATGCGCTCAGGAGCGAGATCGAGCGCATGGGGGAGCTGATGAGCGACGCGTTGGGCGTCGGGTTGGCCGCCACCCAGGTGGGGATCCTGCACCGAGTGCTGGTTTATCGCGCGTACTCCGACGATCCGATCGCGGCGCTGGTCAACCCGGTGATCGAGTGGCGCAGCGACGAGCTGGAGGGCGCCGAAGAGGGCTGTCTGAGCATCCCCGGTGTGCACGTCGAAGTGGAGCGCCCGGCGCGCGTGCGAGCGCGTGGGCGCAACGCCTACGGAGAAGAGGTGCTCGTCGAGGCCGAGGGGTTGGAGGCGCGCGTCATCCAGCACGAGGTCGACCATCTCGACGGCATCCTGATCCTCGACCGGATCTCGCGCGAGGCGCGCCGCGATGCGATGCGAGCGCTGCGGGAAGCGCAAGATGGCGACGCTCCCGAGCGCGTGATCGCATCCGAGACGAGCCCCGCGTAGCCGCGCCGTTGCGGCCCGTGGGAAGGAGCTTGGATTCGTGCGCACGGTGTATCTCGGCACCTCCTCGTTCGCGGCCGCGGTGCTGGAGCGCCTGGCGGCGAGCGCGCATCGCCCGGCGCTGGTCCTGACGCGCCCGGACCGCCCGCGGGGACGCGGGCGCAAGCTCGGGTCTCCTCCGGTGGCGGACACGGCGCGAGCGCTGGGCATCCCGCTGGAGCAGCCCGCGAACGTCAACGAACTCGACGCCCGCGAGCAGATCTCCGGGGCGCGCCCGGAGGCGGTGGTCGTGTGCGCGTTCGGCGCGCTCGTCAAGGAGCCGCTGCTCGCAGAGCACGAGTTGCTGAACGTGCACCCGTCGCTGTTGCCGCGCTGGCGCGGCGCCGCGCCGGTCGAGCGCGCGATCATGGCCGGCGATACGCGCACGGGGGTCTCGATCATGCGCCTGACGGCGGGCCTCGACAGCGGGCCGGTGTGCTCGACGCGCTCGCTCGCGATCGCGTCCGATGACACCTACGGATCGGTGGCCGAGCGCCTGCAAGCGCTGGGTGGAGAGCTGCTCGTGCAAGTGCTCGGGGAGACCGCGCGCGGCGCGGCGCCGGAGTTCGTCGAGCAGGACGAGTCCGGTGTGAGCTACGCCGAGAAGATCGGTCCTGAGGACCGCCTGCTGGATCCGGCACGCTCCGCGCAGGAGCTCGAGCGCCGGGTCAGAGCGCTGCACCCTCACATCGGCGCCCGCCTAGAGCTCGCCGACGGGAGCCTGCTCGGGGTGCACGAGGCACGGATCGTGGCGGAGGGCACGGTCGATGTGCCGCCGGCCGGAAGGCTTGCCTATGACGGTGAGCGGCTGCTGTACGGGACGGCGCGGGGGGCGCTCGAGCTGGTGCGCGTACAGCCACCTGGTGGACGCCCGATGGACGCGGGCGCGTACCTGCGCGGACATGCCCTCTGAAGCGCGCATCTGCGCGTACGCGGTGCTGCGCCGTGTGTTCGAGGACGGCGCCTACGCCGATCAGGCGCTGCACGCCGAGTCTCGTGCGCTGGGTCCGCGCGAGCGCGCGCTGGCGATGCGCTTGGCCTACGGTGCGGTGCAGCGCAAGGGCACGCTCGATCATCTGACGGAGGGACTTACCGAGCGAGCGATCACGCGACTGGACCCGCCGCTGCGGGCCGCTCTGCGACTCGGTCTGTATGAGCTGTTGTATCTGGACGGCGCGCCCGACTACGCGGTGGTGGCGGACGCCGTCGAGCTCGCCAAGGCAAACGCGCGTGCCGGCCACGGTCTGGTCAACGCCGCGCTGCGCCGGGCGGGGCGCGAGGGCGCGACCGCGCTGCTGGGGGCGCTGAGTGATGCCACGCCCGAGCAGGCTGCGATCAAGCACTCCCATCCGGAGTGGATCGCGCGCCTGTGGTGGCAGGAGCTCGGCGCGCGGGACGCGCGCGCGCTGATGGCGTACGACAACGAGCCGGGCGAGGTGGCGTTGCGGGCGAACACGCTCCTCACCGACGCCACCGCGCTGGCGAGAGCGCTGCCTGTGCGCACGCACGGCGATCCGGACATGCCCGAGGCGCTCGTGCCGGAAGAGGCGTTCGACGTCCACGAGTCGCCCCTGTGGAGAGAGGGCGCGTTCCTCGCGCAGTCGCGCGCGGCGATGCTCGTCTCCCGCGCGCTCGCGCCTCAACCGAATGAGCGGGTGCTCGACCTGTGCGCCGCGCCGGGAGGAAAGAGCACTCACATCGCGGCGCTGATGGATGGGACGGGAGAGGTCGTGGCGGTCGAGCGCGATCGCAGGCGCGCCGGCGCGCTCGTACGCACCGCGCAAAGGCTGCGCGCGGACACCGTGCGCGTCGAGCTCGCCGACGCGACCCTGGTCCGGCCGGAGGGGGCGGTGTATGACCGTGTGCTGGTCGATCCGCCGTGCTCGGGACTGGGGACACTGCAGGCGCGTCCGGACCTGCGCTGGCGGATGCAGCCCTCCCGTCTCGTGGAGCTGGAGTCCGTGCAGGAGCGCATTCTCGACACGGGCGCCGCTGCGCTCCGTCCGGGTGGCGTGCTGGTCTACTCTACGTGCACGATCTCTCCGACCGAGAACGAGCGCCGGATCGCGACATTCCTGGACGCCCACGCGGATTTCACGCTCGATGACCTCGGCGCCGAGCTGCCCGCCCTGCGACATCCCTCGCCCGAGATGCGCAAGGCCTTGCTGACCATGCCCCAGCGCGATCGGACCGCCGGCTTCTTCATCGCGCGGCTGCGCCGGAGGAAGGGCTGAGATTGTGGCCGGTGAGACGGAGAAGCCCACGGGGGCGTCGACCGAGCTCGGGCCGCGCTGCCCGCATTGCGGCGAGCCGTGGCTGCGCCCCACGAACCTGCCGGGGCGATATCGCTGCGTGTACTGCCTGCGTCGCTTCGAGCTGACCTCGGTGTGTCCCAACTGCGGGGAGCACTCTACGATCGTGCGCATGTCCTCCACCGCGATCCTCAAGTGCAACAACTGCGGCGATTCGATGTTGCAGGCGATATGAGTGACGCCGCCAGAGCGCTGTTTCGGGACGTACGCGTGGCGCCGTCGATCCTCTCCGCCGACTTCGGTCGGTTGCGCGAGCAGGTGGGGGAGGTTCTCGACGCCGGCGCGCGGGTGATTCACGTGGACGTGATGGACGGGCATTTCGTGCCACCGATCACGCTCGGGCCGGTGGTGGTCGACGCGCTGCGAGAGCGAGCGCACGAGGCGGGCGCCGTCCTCGACGTGCACCTGATGATCGAGCGTCCCGAGCATCACATCCCCGACTTCGTCAGCGCGGGCGCCGACTCGATCACCTTTCACGCCGAGGCCACCCCGCATGCCGCCTACGCCGCCGGGCTGTTGCGCGATGCGGGGGTTGGGGTCGGGGTTGCGATCAACCCCGCCACGCCCGTCGGCGCGCTGGCCGAGATCGCGGGCGCGATCGACATGGCGCTGTGCATGACCGTCAATCCCGGTTGGGGCGGGCAGTCTTTCATCGCCCATTCGCCTCAGAAGATCGAGCGGGTCAGGGCGATCGTCGGCAACGGAGTGGCCGTCGAGGTGGACGGCGGGATCGATCCTCAGACCGCGCCCACGGCACGCGACGCCGGCGCGAACGTGTTCGTCGCCGGCTCGGCCGTCTTCGGCGGGGAAGATCCTGGCGAGGCCTACCGCGCGATCGTGGCGGCGATCGGCGCCGTCTGAGAACGGCGCGTCCCGCGCTTGTAGACGGCGGTCAGCAGTAGCGCGAGCAGGCAGGTCGCGCCGAAATAGCCAATCTCGGTGCGCAGCAGTTCTTCGCTGACCACCGGAGAGAACATCCAGGCGACGAACGCGATTGCCGCCACCGCCCAGCAGACGGTGGCCACGCGCGCCTGATCGCGTGCGAGCACGGCCTGATTGAGGGCTCCCGAGGTCAGGTGCATGCCCATGCCCAGGCCGATCAGGGCGAGACCGAAGCGGTTGTAGTCGAAGCTCTGACCAAACAGGTGCTCCATCACAAACGGCCCGACCGCCAGTAGGCCGAGCGCAACGGCGGCTGCGAAGGCGGCGATCACGAGCACCGTCACGCGGATCGCACGCGCGAACGCCGCATGACCCTCGGTGGCCTCGAGGCCCGTGAGGTGTGGGAGCAGCGAGGTCTGGATCGCCTGAAACAATTGCAGCGGCGCGCGCGCGATCAGCAGCACGTTGAACACCACACCCGCCAGGCCGGCGACCGAGGAGGTGACGTCGACCGTCAGGACCGCGGCGTTGAGGATCGTCTGCTCGGAGAGCATGATCCCGGACACCGCCAGCGCGAACCCGGTTCCCCGCTGTAGCGTGAGACCCTCGTGAGCGGCCTCCTGGATGCCCTCGGCGCCGGGGCCGGCGAGCGCGGCATCGGCCTCGTCCACGGTGATCGGCGCGTCTGTGAGCGCCGCGTCGGCCTCCTCCTCGATCGCGAGCGCGGCGGCGCCTACCCCGCCGTGTGCGCGCGTCTCACCGCCGCGTCGGGCGAAGGCCGCCGGCACCACCACGAGCGAGACGAGCGGCGCCGCGGCTATTCCGAGCGCGACGGCCGTCTGTCCGCTGGCGATCCCGAGCGCGACCGCGAGCACGAAGCACAGGCGCGAGAGGGACTCCATCAGCACCAGCCCGCCGAACAGTGCGAAGTACTCGTGTCCCGCCAGCCAACCCCGGGCGAAGTAGCTGGCGGCGTAGGCGAGCGTGCCGACGACCAGCACGCCGTACAGCGCCGAGTATCCGTCGAACAGTTCGTTGACGATCTCGTCGTGCAGCCCGAGCGCGACTGCCAGGAACACGAGCGCAAAGCTCGCCTGGATCGCCATCGGCACGCGCAGCGGGTGCTTGTCGTGTCCGTAGGCCCTGCGCTCGGCGATCGTGCGCGAGAGCAGCTGTTCGATCGGCCGATAGATCACCGAGATCACCACGAACATCACCGACCACAGCACGTCGAGTCGCTGCGCCGATTCTTCCCCGAGCACGTGACTGGCGATCGAGAAATAGGCGAACGTCAGTAGGCCCGTGGAGGCGATCCCGATCGAGAGGATCCGCGCGCCGCTGCCGTATGAGCGAGGAGCGCCCTCACCGTCCCCGGGAGGCGAAGCGGGGCGTTCGGGGTCGGAGCGCTCAGGGTTGGGGCGCTCGGCATCCGTCTGGCCCGCGATCGGGGCGGCGCCGGTGCTTGGGGGCTGCGGCACGGCGGTTCGCCTGCCTAGAGGCGCACGAGCAGCATCGTCCACGGGAACGGCGAGCGGAGGCCGATCACGTCGCCGTGTCGCGAAAGCAGCTCCACGAATGCACGCTTTGACCAGTGGTTGAGGTGTCCTGGCGTGTTGCCGAGCGCCGACCAGTATGCGCCCCGCGCCATGTTGACGGCGCGCCACAGGGGCTCGCGGGGGACGGACACGAGCAGGTGGCGCTCGGCGCAGCGCGCCATCTCACCCACCGTGTGCTCGGGATCGGGGACGTGCTCGAGCACCTCGATCGCGGTCGCGAGATCGAACTCGTTCTCGGCGAACGGCAGGTTCTCGGCCTGCATGACGCGGTACTCCAAGTTCGGTGCGCTGCGCTCCGACCAGCCGGCCTGGATCGACTCCTCCTCGAGGTCGATGCCCACGACGCGTCGACCTTCGCCCAGACGCTGCGCCCATTTGTGCACGAGCACACCCTCGCCGCAGCCGACGTCCAGCAGCGAGCGGGGGTCGGCGCGGGCGAACAGCTCGTCAAGCGAGCCCTCGAACCCGGCCATCATGCGCTTCACCAGCGGGTTGCTCGAGCCGTACTTGTCGTAGGTGTTGCCCGTGACGATCCCGTCATCGGACACGGTCACGCCCGCGCTCACACCTTCACCGCCTCGCGCTCGGGGGTCTCCGCCGGGGTTGCGTTGGCTTCGTAGTGAGAGGGTGCGACGCCCAGTTGCAGCTCGATGCGGCGCACCCGCTCGAACGTGCGCTGGGTCATCACGCGCTGGGCGGCGAGCAGGTCGCCGATCACGCCGAGCGCCCACAGCACCACGGCGGCGATGAACAGGACCGCCCCGAGGATCAGCGACTGGACGTGTCCCTTGCCGTTGCCTTCGGCGTAGGCGACGGCGAAGCGGATCCACACGCCGATCGCGATGACGCCCATCAGCAGGGCGAGGCTCCAGAACACGCGCAAAGGCTCGTACTGGGCGTAGATGCGAAAGATCGAGATCGTGTTGCGCCGCACGTACGCGCCCATCGAGGGGAACAGCCGCGACTCGCGCGTCTTGGGGTTCGTGCGGATCGGGACGTGATCGACGGCGACCAGCAGCTTGCCGGCCTGGATGATCGTCTCCAGCGTGTAGGTGAAGCGCGAGACCACCATCATCTGGATCGCCGCCTCGCGGTTGTAGGCGCGAAAGCCCGAGGTCGTGTCGGGCACCGAGGTGGAGGACGCCTGACGCACGACCCACGAGCCGAGACGTTGCAGGGTCTTCTTCAACGGCGAGAAGTGCTCGATGCCGCCGACCTCGCGGTCGCCGACGACCATGTCGGCGCGCCCGTCCAGGATCGGACGCACGAGCCTCGCGACGTCCGGCCCGTAGTACTGGTTGTCGGCGTCGGTGTTCACGATCACGTCGGCACCTAGCTTCAGGGCGGTGTCGATGCCGGCCTGAAAGCCCGCGGCGAGGCCCTTGTTGTTGGTCAGGCGGACCAGGTGATCGACCCCGTGAGCGCGCGCCACCGCGATCGTCTCGTCGGTCGAGCCGTCGTCGATGATCAGCCACTGCACGACGTCGAACCCGTCCACCTCGCGGGGAAGGTCGGCGAGCGTGCTCGGAAGCTGGTCGGCCTCGTTGAAGCAGGGAATCTGGATGATGAGCTTCACTTGGGGTGAACCCTACCCCGTGGGGTTGCGTCGTCGGGGTGGCTGCTTGCAAGGATAGGCTCTGCGACCGATGGCCAGCGCAACGCTTAGCAAGCCGCGGCAGGACACGACCCCGCTGCGGCGGCTGCGCGCCGTCGATGCGTCCACGTGGGGAAAGATCGGGTTCGCGCTGCTGTGCGCAGGCGCGCTGGTCGGTTACTTCGCCTACCCGACCTACCCGACGTATGACTCGTTCTACGCGCTGTTGTGGGGCCGCGACCTGCTGCACCTGCACCTGCCCGACTTCCGGGTGTATCGGGGCCCGACCGAGCATCCGCTGGCGATTGCCTTCGGGATGGTCTGCTCGATCTTCGGGCAGGGTGGCGCGCGGCTGATGGTGCTCGGGTCGATCGCCTCGTTCGTGGCGGTCGTCGCAGGCATGTACAGGCTCGGACGCCTGTGCTTCGGCCCGGTCGTCGGGCTGTTCGCGGCGCTGCTCGTGCTGAGCCGGTTCTTCGTCGAGAACCTGGCCGCGCAGGGCTATCTCGACATCAGCTACGTCGCGCTGATCGTGTGGGCGATCGTGCTCGAGGTGCAGCGCCCGCGCCGGGGGACGCTGGTGCTCGTGCTGCTCGCCGCCGCCGGGCTGCTGCGGCCCGACGCGTGGGTGCTGAGCGGGGCGTACTGGCTGTGGTGCGTGTGGCCACCGATCGGAGATCGACGGGATCTCCGATCGGCTGGCGGGGAGGCCGCGATGAGCAACCGCCGGCGGCTGGCATACCTGGCTCTCGCCCTGATCGGACCGGCCGTGTGGCTCGCCCTGGATGGAGTCGTGACGGGCGCAAC
>Ga0210387_10005001_pt1 | contig 10171 bp, 6 predicted proteins | sample IncBWC7OmetaG_FD_160108 | JGI IMG/M metagenome (GOLD analysis project Ga0210387, IMG submission 160108) | Forest soil microbial communities from Barre Woods Harvard Forest LTER site, Petersham, Massachusetts, United States - Inc-BW-C-7-O ...
CGAAGTAATGTCCGAATGGGAATGATAAGAATCTGACATGATAGAGATCTGCGGTCAGAAGTATGGCTGATGAGACTATATGTTGAGCGCATCAATGAAACCTTGATAGTGTTTCAAGTCAAACTTTCGAGGGACAATAAGGTTCATGACTCGAAATAAAGTTCTTGATGGGCGAACATTGATCAGGTGATGAGTCACGAGTGAGTTGGTCATGTGAATGAGCACGTGAAAGTTTTGATCGTGACACTCACGGGTACAGGAATCCATACCCGTACCCGTACCCGGACGAAAAACCCGCCCAAAACCCGTGGGTATACCCCTACCCGTGCAATACACTACCGGCAACTTCGTGAACGAGGAGCCTACGTCCTCGAATTGTGAGATCTCTCCGGCAAATCATACTACGACGGGGGTATTGGGGGTGAGGTCCTCCAAATAGCATGCCTTTGGTAAAATCGTGGAAAGTAGAAGTACATCGTTGACGAAAAGGAATGAATTGTTGGAAATCTTGTATGGTTTCGATACAGTGAAGCCTTCTGCATCAAAATAATAAAACCTGAGTACACCACCACAGCAAGTGAAGGTCTGTTCTGAAATGCGATCTGTCTGGTTGAGAATGGTTTGTCTAACAGAAGTGAATCCCTGCACAAGTGCATCCCTGATAGAACTTGCCAGGTTTTCAGGTTTCAGCTCTCCAGTGGTTAGGATATGGTGCCAGTCCGCAAGTTTCTTCACAGTGCCAGGCTCTGGGCCACGAACCACTTTCAGGTCCAAAAGCGCAAAGTCGGGGTCACATTTTGTAGCTTTGGCACCTCCCTCCATCGTCAAGTGACAGGAGCTATATGCTTCTACTGATATCTTCATGCCAAATGTAGTGGAGACCTCCTTAAGAATGGTATTGATTGCCTCTGCCATAGCGGGCTTGTATCCTTTTGGTTCCGCTTTGCGACCTGCTTCACTAAAGCTGGTAGAAAGAGAGTGCAGCGCATTTTGGACCCCCTCTGAAGTAGATATTTTATGAATTGCGTCGTACAACTCTTGGTAGCTCCCATTGCAAAAGTGTGCGGAAACAGGGATGGGCGGTAGAGGTATGATCACGGGCACACCATGGCATTTTAGCTCATTTTCTAGTAATGGTTCCAATTCTTTAGCTGGGAGGTCTGCCCGCCCCACGGAAACTTCTGGTATTACATTGTCGCTCGATGTCTAGTAGGGCTGTTGAAAGCCTTCGAACAATCGCCCTGAGAGGTCGTGGCTGGATTAAAGCTAGAACCAGGTTGTTCTTCCTTGTTGAAAGGAAATTCTCCACACTCTCCGAAACGTCTTTTTCCAAGTGACACCTGGTGTTCAAAGCACTGCGTGGAGGAATGTGCTCTGAGCAGTATGTGTTCCTTGGCGTAGAGCTCTTCTTTGAGATGGGCTATTCCCTGAGCCATACGATCTTGATCAGTCGAATTAATGATATCCCATACAGTTTGTTTAAAACTGGTCAGGGGTGCGGGCAGGTGTACAGTTTCAATTGCATGTTGGAACTCGGCTCGTGCAAGGGAGATATCTTTTAGTTTATCTTTATTCCACCAGATAAGGTGCGCATTTGTTGGAGCTGCAGACAGTGCAGGTTTATACAACACATATAACAGTAACTGGGCGATTGCATGGAGATAGTCGTCCAAGAAAAGCTTCCCGTTAGCCGACTCCAAAGAGGTGGGTCCAATGAAAGGTAAAACATCCTGGCAATCTATCAGCCACTTAAAACTATATCATATAATATGACATACGAGAGGGGTGTCATCAGCTGGGAAACTATCCCAGGTAAATGACTCCAAAGGTGTAAGTAAATCATCCTCCAAGTCATACCGCAGGTACAACCGGAATGGCGAGATACCCTGAAATACTGTTCCGGCCGTCATCCAGACTGCTCATAATACCAATTAGCTGACTATTCAACATTGATCAATGGCACAAACCTTCATCAGTTATTAAAACACAATGGAGCAGCGAAATTTGATGGTACAGGGATAGATCTTCTAGTGGGATCTCAATATCTGCATGTACGACAATATTGGACATGCTCGACAGGTATACCAAGCAAAGTTCAGATGCGTGATGGTGTCGAAGACTCTTCACAATCAATGGCCTCTGCATGTTCCTCTACGGCTTTACCACCATCCCAGACTATATGAATACCAACGAGCTCAGGCGTCTTCTGTTTCCTCTGTCCCCTCGTTGTCCGATTCATCACGACTTCCCAAGACAACCTGAGATAGGGCGGCTCATGATCTGTGGCATACCAAACGGTATCTCCATTTCTAGAAACACAAACTTGACAAAGGCCTTTATTAATTGGCAGCCAGGCACCTGAAAAAACATCCTTGAATTTATAAACATGTTGGGAAGGTCGTTTAGAAGGCGGTTCATTGGACTGGTGTGGGTCCGGTAATCGAAGCGGCGCGACGTTGGAGGTAGGGAAGGCAATGTGTCCACACATAAGTGCCACATTCATGGCACATACCTCTTGGTCTTTGACGTAATCAAAGATCTGGGCCGATATAAAGCCCATTTGACGGTCGCTGTAGGTAAAGCGAAAAAGATGTTGCCCATCGCTTTTATCAAAGCAATAGTAACACCCTAGAACATAATTCAGGCTCAGAACCGATGCCAGGATTGATTGTTCCAGTGAAAGTTCGGTGTTGGTTGTAACGTCAAATGCGGCTGAGGTGCTGCGAAATGCAGAAACAAAAGCTCCTTCGCCATCCAGGATGAGTGACGCCTGAAAACGTTGTTGGTCCATTTCAAGTGGATGGATCTCGAAGATGTGGGTCGGGTTGGCCATCTGCAGCCACTTGAGGATATCGATAATAGCATTGTCGCAATAGGATGGTTTGAAGTTGACCTGTGCTAATTGTTCCCAAAGGCTCTTACCCTCTGATGTGAGATATGGAAAGTAGCATGCATTGTAGAAAGGGGTGGGCAAGGGAGGAGGCATTTTGTGTTGACGACACTGGGGCCCAGGAGTCGTTCAAGTCAAGCCCGGAGTAGTGAATTTCGTCAGGACTGCATTCCGACAACCGGAATCCAGAAGACACTGGACAACAACCACAAACAAGATGTCACAACTTGTCTCGACTTGGTTTATTTTCCGCAACTCTTGTTTACCGTTGGTTTACCGTCCATTCTCTGGCTGTAAATGTTTACAGGAAGTCTATCCGAGTCTATTTGCAGTACATGTCAAGAGAACATCAAAGACTCAAGTTGACTTGGCGATACCTATGATCATGAATGTCTAGAAGACTCCCGTTTCATTATCTTTTGCTCGCGATTTATGGGGCTTACTTTCGCCACGAACGTTAGGAGTATCAGCCAAGGTCTCATCCACGCCTGGGATTCCTGAGATCCTCAACGTCGGTACAGAGGTGATCACGTCCGCCGAAGTCACAAACTCTGTTAGCCACGCATATGACAACTCGCCATGCTTACGATCTCGGTCTGACGCTGAATTAACCGTGTCACTATCACGGTTAATTATCTCCTTACGCAAGAGGTCACCGTAGCTTCTCCTGTAGGAAAGATGTGCAGCGCTCAGATTCCGATCGGTTACTCTTCGCCTAATGATCGACTCTTAATTCATGAGCAGGGTAGTGTAAAAATGGATATGAATTGCGATGACAAGGCCTATACCCACACCATATCTGCAAAGCCGCCAAAAGACTCATAATGAACGCTGTACACCAGTTCAAGTAGTTCATCCACTGCGCCCCCCACAGATTGCAGTGGAATTGATTAACTATTCTTCTTCCTTACAAGGACAGCCAGCATGGAAAACAGCCTTCCAAACGTGGACGACCGCTTCAGTTTCTTGGAATTTACGGGGTCTAAGAAACGCCCCTCGTCCTCAAATTACGAAGGAAGTTGTGTGTAAATTCCATAGCTCAATTGTGACGGAAGTGGACGTGATTTCAAGTTTACCACAAATGAAATTAAGGTTGGACTACAGGTTACCAATCGTTTAATTCTTTTGTTGACAATATTTATTGCCGCAGCTGCGCTCATCGACAGCGATAAGAGACAGCCCGAGCCGCCAGTCGAGCAATTCGTCAGTTATGGTAGGCCAATTCAAAGTAACTTCGTATGCATCACTTGACCTGTACACTTTTCAGGTTTCTATCATTCCACGTCATGTAGAACCATGGCCTGCAGAGCTTAGGCTGCTTAGCTGATTGGAATTAGTAGATTCCTAGCTTGACGAATAGATCCAACTTGAAGGGAACGTTATAACCCACGGTAAACCTTGTACGATGATCAAGGATCGAACAAATGTGGATTCAACACTACCATGTGGGAGAACATGGTAAGACAGTGTAAGAGACTAGCCTCTGTAACCCTAGCCTCACATCTACGGGTTGCATCAAAACTGGGGAGTGTCACGGTTGTCGGCACTGAGAGCTGGACAGTGAGTAGACGCTTGAGCTCGAGAACACATTATAATAAAATCTGAGGCGCCTGTGAATAATTCCAGAATGAGGAATGAGTGGTAGTGCCTGTCTAGGAAGAAACTAGTGACTCGGAGTGGTCACGACCTTTCCGGCATGGTGCAGCTGTGGTATAATTGACTTCCTTCAGTTTAGTTGTAATGCCCGACGAATGAAGACATACTTACTATAGATGATAGATCATGTGCCATCTGACTGTTCACACAACAGCTCTTGATCAATGGGCAGACTCAACCTAAATAGACTCACAGTCTTTCATCCCTGGTGAAGCCGGAGGTCCCACACACTGGCACAGAAAAAGCAACAATCTGAAATTTAAATAGTAAGCATCGACCATGAAGACATCCTTAATAGCTGTACAATGTGTATCTCATATATCGGAATGGCTACCCCTCCTTTGATCAATCAACCCAAACGGGCTCCCTTGGGAACCTGGATTCGGGCGTGTACTTGGTGCCCGGGGCCCCCTTCTCTCCGCGCTTGTATTTCTTCCCCGGGACACCCGTATACTCCGCCCCCATCCGCATCCGCACAGATCGGTGCACTCTGAACGTGTCTACTCCCCGGAGCGGGATAATCCGTGCTCGCCCCCTATTAGGTCTAAGCGCAAGTCAGCTACCAAAATGGGCATCATGGCTGAGAAAGGACTCGCTCGTGGGTCTTGTCCCATTTACCGTCTGGGCCCTGGTACGTCTTTTCGAGAGGTAGCCGATCGAGGAACCGCCACCACCATTTGTTTTTCAGTTCCATTTCGTCGTGAATGGGCGACGTTGCGTCGAGGAGTTCGTGTGCTTCTTCCGATTCGGGGTGTTCGTGGAATTCTTTGGGGTGCTCTCCGGGTGGTGGTATATTTCGTATTTTCGTCGAACCCAGTGGTAGGGGTGCAGGTCGGCTCTCGACTCTGGGCCACAATCGGTCCGGGTCCAAGTCAAACTCGCGGAGTTTCTTTCTGTCGAACATGATGCCTGATTTTGTCTTGAAACATTCCCGGATCATCCAACGGAGAGGGATGTGCGCAAGATTGATTGAGGTGCCATTGTGGACTGAGCCACCGCCTATGTCTGTGTGAAGTCGTAAGCGGTGTCGAATTTAAGAATGGCCGTGGAAGCTTACCACAGTGACACCCAGCGAAGTAAACATCCTGGATGTCAGTTGGCGCGTTGGGTTCTTTTGGCGGCCATTTCAGCTCGAGCTCGGTTGGAGCGGGATTCCCGACCCTCTCGTGCTGAAACGTTAACTTGGCCTCCTCGGGAGTGCACCAATTCCAGGGGTTATTTTGGAACATGACGCGCCGTTCATCGAGAGATATTGCTTGTCTAAAAGTGCGCGCCGCAGTGTCGGAGGTTATGAATGGGAGATATTTTGACGGATAGCCAAGGGAGCCAACTGTGTCCCTAAGAGTAGCAAGAACAAAAGAGAAAATTAGTCTGGTACTAATGTATATGATTCCCCTAGGTGCTCGAGGACGTACCAGACGCCAATGAACTCGATGTCAACGTCATTGCAAAAAGTCTTCTTGAACTCATTGCATGTGACCTGTGAATTTTTGCCAACGTACTGCTGGTAGGCGAACGAGATTTGCTGCAAGTTCCCAGGTTGGAGAAGTCCGACCTGGAATGGCCGTCCTCAGTTTCTCGGAAATCACAACACCCCAATAACGAACCTTGAATAACATTCCGGCTAGAGCACGAGCTGTATACGCCCCGCGAGAGAAACCGAATAAGGAGATGCGGTCTCCAGTAGTGTCTGGACAGACGCCAAGTTTATGAGATTGGAAATCTCCGGACAAATGGGGACCTTACGGAGTTCCACGAGATATTTATATCCATCTGGTTACGGACGGATGAGAACTAGAAGGTTGAAGCATAAAGGGGACGTGCCCAAAATATGTTTGCGAATGTTGACAGCGAATCCCTGGTCGAGGATATCGTAGAACTTGGAGAAAAAGATGTTAATAAAGAAAAAAATGAATGTAGGTGGATCGAACAAACGGAGTGAATCATTGATCTTATGGGTGACGGAAAGGGTAAGGACACAGATGTTCCGAAGCCAGAGTGGTAATAAACTAGTTGATTCGATTTATCTCCTTTGTGAAGCATTGAAACGAGACGGACGACATTTGAATTCTGGGCAACATTAAGGATGGACATCACTTAAAAAGCGGAGCCAAGGTACCGTGCTGTCAAACTGATCTCCGGTGCCGTCAAAGCACAAGATCTGTGACAAGAGTTTGATAAGATTGTCCCAGGAGACCGTGTACGCATAACGTACCAGATGTCTTGGAGACGTTGGTGGAATGATCTTGCTTTTGTGATTCGCTGATGGCGTTGAAGCGTCCGACAGTTTCGAGGAGGTTGGGGAAGGGCTGAGGTCGACTACAGTATCTGCGGACGACTCGCGGGAGTGAAGGTTGGGAAGATCCGTCATGAGGAGGTCAAGTCAGAGCAAGTAGGCTACTTTCAAGCGGGAAGCGGCGAGTATGAGCCAGGGGATGCAACTTATATATGTATTGACGCTTGACGACAACACCTCTTTGAGATATCGCGGGCGAGCGAGGCGCCGACTACATTCTGGATGTCAACTCGGAGGGATGATGATCCCGGACCCGCAAGAAAACCGGCGCCATTCTTGGAGATAATAGAACCTCTTCTAGACTGCACAAATAGGAACCTCGATAGTAGTCCTGGGTCCTTCTCACGGATCGCACTTGGATCGCACCCTGGTGCCTTAACACTTTCTCGTCCAGTTTGTTCCTTAACTTTTGCTCAGGTGACTCGTCTCTGGTTTAGGGAAGGCGTCTGATAAGCCTGATCGCCATGATAGGAGGAAGTGAGACATGATTCCGTCTGGTCATGTCAGAGAATGCCAAGAATGCGAGAATGCTGGCGGAAATTGCGTGCAAGCACGTGATCATCGCTACCCCTATCCGGATCGGAAAGCGGCAATGTTCTTGAACGGGGGAGAGTGACTTTGGTTTCAGACCGTAAAAGCGCGGGTTGTGTCGGAAATTGCAGATTTCTTCTCGCCAAAGTAAGAGCGGAGTGGTTTCAACTTGAAATTAATATTAACTGGTGGGAAGGTTGAATATGTGATACAAATGTAATAATATTTTAGCGTAAATAATAAGCTGTAGCCACTTGTTCGGTCTACTACGACGATTGCCTTCTCGTCATGCGAACATTAGGCCGTCGTCAGGCCCCGGGAAGCTCCCCTATATGTTTGTCCGCCAAAACCCCCCAAAATGGCCCTCTAATTCTGGCCTCAAATACGCAATCCTGAGGGAAGTAACATGTCACAAGGAGTCACATGCCAAAAAAGGAAAATTTCTCCCAAACTATGTACATCACGAATAACACTACTATTTAGTCAATCGCCCTCCTGGACGTTTCTTTATCTGCCTTTATTTAAGTTTAGATAAGTGTGGTTTAGCATAATTTCGGCCGGAAGTGGCACTCCGTACCGGCAAGATGGTCTAAACTTCGCCTCAAATACGCTATCTTCGGACAGTGTTTCGAAAAATTTGCCCTCAAAATGGCCTAAAATACGCTATCTCGGACAGAGAAATGGCCATTTTGGAGCTCTAAAATACGCTATTTTCGGACAAACATATAGGGGAGCTTCCCGGGGCCTCCGTCGTCATTCTCGAGCCCATCGACCGACTCGTCGTGTACTTACCGAGCACGGACAATCCCAGCGGGGTTTGACCGGCAGTTCTTGGGCCTGAGGCACCTTACTGCAGCGCTGGCGGCACCCTTTGGATTTTTTTAAGTATATTTGCTTACCTACCAAAGGTCCAACGTCCGTGTCGGATTTCGTATCTTCTTCTGAAATCCAGGAGAAGGAATTGCTGCGCTGACATCATCGTAAATTTAAATAAGGTAAAAATAGAACGTGTGAACGCGAATCTGGGGTCTTCGGCATCGTGACTGAACTCCGCCCGGAGAAGATATCTGCCAGCAATCTGCCAGATCTGCCAGAGAGAGGGGTCGTCGAGGTGCACGTTGAAGGAGTGTCAGTACATTGTGGCACTAGCAATCAGACATTGAGCTAGAGCAGCTAGAGCTAGAGTCGGTTTTGTTACAACCGATTTTGTTACACCGATTTTATTACAGCCGACGTTACCGACCTCTGTGACTCTGCCGACCTTGCCGGTCTCTGCGTGAAAGTGTCGTAATCAGCTCCTTCACACCTGCTCCGCACCCCTCTGCACTTGATTTCTTCCCTCAATGAGTCACCTGTCTTGGTGTAAGCTCAGCCATCTCCCTTTAATCCCCATATCCTAACAGTTACTCTAACTGTTGCCGTTCCCAGTTAGCCAGTATAACCAATGGAATCGCACTCGTCCTTTCGCAACAAACGTTGACGCCTCTCGCACCGCAACTGCCATGGCCCAATCCAATCCCAACACCAATGGCTCTGGCGCAGTCGTCATCAACATGGGAAACACACACACTACTCCTGCCGATTCTAGAGCCAACGATAAAGATAAGAAAGCACAAGATTCGTTGTTCGGCCCAAACATTGGCGTTGTCAGCAGCGGGCCTGCCTGGACTGCCATCAACGAGAAAAAGATGCTCGCAGACGAACTCACACCAGAAGTCGTCCAGAGCTGGATCGAGAAAAGCAAGGAGGTACGTGCTCCCATCATCCCCACTCACGCCACTAATCCGATTCGTTAATCAACAGTCAACACAACCCACTACAACCCTTCAGGCCCTCGTCAACCTCAAACGCCCCACCCTCCGTCTCTCCCCACTCGTCAGCCCCGAACCCGATGACCCCCAACAACAAGACTCATCCTCCCACCCCCACCACCACGGCCTCGAATTCGAATACGACTGCGACGCCCCAAAATGCGGCATATACGTCCACGTCCTCCTCCCCGCCGACCACCCCGACGCAACAAACCCCGCATCCACCGCAACAGGCCTCAGCAAGCTCCTCGTCTTCGAATCACTCGTCGACGGCGGCTTCGGCAAGATCCTCAAATTGGAGGAAGGCGCCATGCTGGAACTCGGCAGGTTCGAGTACGTCCCCGGGAAGAGCGGCAGCGCACCCCCCGCCGTCCCTGTACCTCCCACGGGTTCGGATGCATCCGTCCCTGGGGATCCGGCTGCCCCGGGAACAGCCAATACAGAATTAACACCCACGACCTCGAACGGTCGATCCACCGACCGCCGCCGCCGCTTCACACACTTCAATTTCCGCAGGCGGCAGCTCAACCACAGCGTCTCCGGCCCAGCGCTTGCTGTCGTGGACGCGGAGCCTGCGTCCGTTGGTGCTGCCGAGACTGCGCAGGGACGCGGACAGGGAAAGGACGGGAAGGAGGGGGCAGAGGAGATGGAGGGCGTGAGGGTGATGATACGGCTGGCGGCGCTGGACGAGCAGGGGACGGAGTTGGGGAGCCCGAATGAGCAGGTGACGTATTTGCATGTTGTTAGGTTTGGAGTGAAGGGGGCGGATATTCCCGGGGACGGGGAGGAGCAGGACGCGAGGCCGTGGGTTGTTAAGGTTGTCAAGCGGGAGGCTACGGTGGGTGCATTCACGTTCTCTCGTTTTACTCATTCTAATCGTAATGGTATTCATACACCCAGATCGGCCCACACACGTTCCACCTACACGAGATCTACGGCCTCTCCTCCTCTTCCTCTTCCACCACCACCACCACCGCGCCCCTCCCC
>Ga0210387_10005005_pt1 | contig 10168 bp, 8 predicted proteins | sample IncBWC7OmetaG_FD_160108 | JGI IMG/M metagenome (GOLD analysis project Ga0210387, IMG submission 160108) | Forest soil microbial communities from Barre Woods Harvard Forest LTER site, Petersham, Massachusetts, United States - Inc-BW-C-7-O ...
ATTCGGATAGATATTCAAGATGAAAGATTGGGTGACCGCCGAACCCGTCATCCTCGATTTGATCCTTGGAAAGTCGACATTGGGGTAGGTGTGGCCCACCCCGGCGGTTTCAAAGGCCAATCCCTTTACGATGCCGTCGTTGATTTCGCGAAAGGTTCGTTGCGCCAGCCCATCGACACGTGGCACATGCGCTGAGCGGCGGTACTGTTCATGTACGAAGCCTTCGTGATAGACGTTGGCAGCATAGTTTTCCCACAGCGGCTTCCAGTTGGCCCGCGCAACAAAGCGGTGGATGCCATCGCCGTCGGCCGAATCGTGGGCCATCTCAAGCGTCGAAAAGTCAAAATCCGCGAACAGTGCGCTCAAGGGCGCCAGAAACACCGGCAACGGCGCGCACCGTGCGGACAAATCCATGAAAATGATGTCATTCCAAACACCGCAGCGAATTTCCTTGAGATCCGCTCCGCGCTTGCGCAATGGCAGGGGATCCGGATTGGGCGTCCCGTCCCAGAAGGGAGCCTTAACCAATTCGCCGCGCAAATTGTATTGCCAGCCGTGGTAGGGGGCTTCCAGCGTCGTAACCCTCGACTGGCGCGTCAGTGCGATCGGGCACCCGTCATGGGCGCCGATATTGTGAAATATCCGGATCGCCTGATCCTCGGCGCGCGTCATCAGCAAGGGCAGGCCAAAGATTTCGAACGGCGCCACGTCGCCGACCTGGGGCAGGCTGCCCGCAAACCCGACTGCCACCCAGTTTCGGGAAAACAGATTTGCAACTTCAAATTCAAAGAAGTCCTGCGAGCGATAGGCTATTTGCGGAAACGTTCGAGCCTCGGCTATCGGGGCCCGCATCGCGGCGCGATCCTCATCAGTCAGAAAATCAGTCAGTGTTGGCATGGGGCGGCTGCCACCTCAACGCAGAAAGCCAAGCATCGACGCCAGCATCTGCGGAACCAGGCTATCCGGGTGATTGTGACCGGCGCCCCGCATGTACTCGAGCTGTGCGCCTTGAATGCGCCGCGCGATGTCCTCGCCGTGCCCGCAAGGAAATATCGGATCCTCGCTGCCTTGTAACACCAGGGTAGGAGCGGTGATGGCCGGCAGTCGCTCAAAGAATGCAGCCGTACGCTTGCGAGCTTCGATCATGCGTGCGGTACCGAGCGGGCAATATGCGCGAGCCACGGAGCGTTCGGCGGAGCTTTGGGCCTGCGCGTCGGACATCGCGTGCGTGCTGCCGTTGCACGCCAGGCGTACTGCCTTGATGGCCGCTATCGCCTCCGCGGCAGTCGCGTATTCGATGCAGGCATTGTTCATGGCCGCGAGCACCGCGGGACTGCGCGCCGGCAGCGCCGGGTTATAGTTGGTGCTCTGCAGCAGCACCAAGCTACGCACCCTTGCCGGGTCGGCGAGGGCAAGCAATTGCGCGATTGCGCCGCCGAAGGAGTAGCCAATGAAATGGGCCGCTCGTATCTTCAATTGGTCCATCAGCGCAAGGGTGTCAGCAACGATGTCCTCCATGCCGTACTGCGCACCATCCATTTGCGTGGACCATCCCATGTCGCGGCTTTCATGGCGCACCACGCAGTATCCGGCCGCCACGAAAGGCGCGCACATTCGATCCGGCCAGTCGGTCACATTGTCCGTGATTCCAAGGATCGGCATCACGACGGGCTGTGACAGCGCGCCGCTGATGTCGTATGCGAGGGTGACGCCATTCTCGAGTAAGGCGAGTTGCTTCGTCATACGGCCCGCGGCAGCCCGCGGCGGGCCGGTTGTCGCTGCTGGAAGCGTGCGATCAGGCGATGCTGATCGCACGGGTAGATCAGGCGCACATAGGTAACTCGCTGCGCCTCCAACCAGGTGCGCCGTTCGATACACAGGCAGGCGGTGTTTTTCGCAATCTCCAGTGCCTGCGACATCTTGGGATCGGCATTCAGGGCCGAGATCTGATGCTCCGCATCGGTCCAAGGTATGCGGGCGAGCAGCCATCGACCGGGTGAGATATCCGTAAAGCGTTCCTGGCGTGCACCCGGTACCGCCTCAAGGTTAATCAGGCGTCTTTCGAGCGCATGCGGTCGGTCACCGGCCCGGTGCAGACCGGTCACGAGCAGCACGGATGTGCCGGCGGGCACTCCCAAGCCTTCCGCATCGGCAGCCGTCGCCGGGCGGATTTCGCGCGTGGAGCGTTCATAGCGGTACTCCTGTCCGGCCGCGATGACTTCCGCCTCAATGTCATGAATTTCGAGCACCGATTGCTGTGGCCGGGGCGCGCTGACAATGGTTCCGGTACGGCGTCGCCGAACCACGAAGCCCCGTTCGGCCAGCACCCCGAGCGCCTTGCCGATGGTCATCCGCGCGCAGTCGAACTGGCGCGCCAGTTCGTGTTCAGAAGGCAGCTTGTAGCCGGCAGGCCAGATTCCGGTGACGATTTGCTGCCGCAGGGCATCGTGTATCTCCCGATAGCGCGGTGTTGCGGTCGAATTGGAGCGCATGGCTATGCTGGTGATGCTCAAGTGGGGTGGGTGTTCATTAATCTGGTCATGAGCCGCACATATTCTGCGGCAATGCGTTCGCGGTCGTGGTGTCGTCCGCCCTCGACCGCCGTGCGGCCCCGCACGATGACGCGTCGGATGTATGAACGGCTGCCTGCGAAGATCCAGGTATCGAGCACCGCATCACCGCTGCGCCCAATAAGGTCGGGATGGGTCGCATCAAGCACGAGAAAGTCAGCCCGATGGCCGCTGGCTATGGCGCCCACGGCTTGGCCGAGCGCTTGCGCACCGCCGGCAAGTGCGGCCACATACATCGCACGGCCGGTCGATGGCTGATCCTGCGAGGCGAAGGCATTGCGGGTCTGAGCGGCGAGGCGCTGGCTGTATTCGAGTTGGCGCAGTTCCCCGGCCGCATCGAGCGAGACGTTCGAATCGGTGCCAATGCCCCACTTTCCCGCGGCGTCCCGGTAGGCAATGGCCGGAAAAATGCCATCGCCCAGATTCGCCTCGGTAATCGGGCATAGGCCCACGACCGCACCAGATTGTGCCAGGGCTGTGGTCTCCGCTGCCGTCACATGCGTCGCGTGGACGACGCACCAGCGATCATTCACATCCGTGTTCCGCAGCAGCCATTCCACGGGACGCAGCCCGGTAAAGGCCACGCAGTCATTGACCTCACGGATCTGTTCGGCGGCGTGGATGTGGATTTGGGATGTCGGATACTGACGCAGGAGGTGCGCAATATGCGCGGCGGTTACGGCGCGCAAAGAGTGCAGGCCAATGCCGACATGTTGGCCGGGCCTGATGGCTGCCTGGGCACGCACACGCTCGACAATGTCCGCAAATGTCTCCAGATCCGTGACAAACCTTGACTGACCGGCGGTGGGGGGCGCGCCGCCGAAATTGCTGGCTTCATAGAATACCGGCAACACGGTAAGTCCAATGCCCGCGGTGTCGGCCGCCGCAAGATGCCTCAACGCCAGCTCTGCTGGATTCTCATACAGCGTTCCCTGGGGCGTGCGATGCAGGTAGTGAAACTCGGCAACGCTGGTGAATCCTGCCTCCAGCATGTCCATATAGGCGTATGCCGCGATCGCCTCGACATCATCCGCTTCCAATTGCTCGAGGAAGCGGTACATGGTGCTGCGCCAGGACCAGAAGTCATCCGCGCCCGAGGGTCCGCGCCGCTCCGTAAGACCGGCGATGGCACGCTGGAACGCATGGCTGTGCAGATTGGGCAGTCCGGGCACGACGAGGGCTTCGCGTTGATCACCGGCTACAGGCTCGACATTTTCGCTGACCCGCTCGATCAGCCCGGCGTCGACCTCCACCCGCACGCCTCGACTCCAACCGCCGGGCAACAGGGCGCACTCAAAGAAATAGTTCTGACGCATGCATTGACCGGCCTAAGAACAGCTTCCCTAATATGCCTAGCCATATTAGTATTTGTCTAGGCATAATGGATTTAACTTAATGCATGTTGACCGGCTTTGGCGCAACGCGCGAATCGCGACCCTGGACGCTCGTCGTTCCGGCGTTGGCCTGATTGAGCGCGGCGCCGTCGCGGTTTCGGACGGGCGTCTGGTCTATGTCGGCAAGGAAGCCGACCTTCCGGCCGGGATAAACGGTGCGATTGAAACGGATCTGGAAGGCCGGCTGATCACTCCGGGCCTCATCGATTGTCACACCCACCTGGTGTTTGCCGGCGACCGCAGCGATGAGTTCGTCCTGCGTCTTGCCGGCGCGGACTATCAGACGATTGCGCAAAACGGTGGAGGCATTCAGTCGACGGTACGTGCCACGCGCGCTGCCAGCGAGGCACAGCTCATCGACTCGGCCGAAGAGCGACTGTTGCATTTCCTCGCCGAAGGCGTCACCACCATCGAAATCAAGTCGGGCTACGGGCTGGATTTGGCGACGGAGCTGAAGATGCTGCGCGCCGCCCGCAGCCTCGGCCGCCGGCACCGCGTCCACATCTGCACGACCTTGCTGGCGGCGCATACGATGCCGAGCAATCAGGACCGGCAGGCGTATCTCGATCTCATCACGCGAGAGATCATCCCGCAGGCCGCCGCCGCGGGGCTCGCCGATGCCGTCGATGGTTACTGCGAGCGGATCGGCTTTACGGCGCCTGAGCTGCGGCAAGTGTTCGCCAGCGCCAAGGCTCATGGATTGCCGGTGAAAGTTCATGCCGATCAGCTATCGGACGCCGGTGGGGCGGCCCTTGCAGCGGAATGCTCGGCGCTGTCAGCTGATCATCTCGAATGGAGCAATCCGGCAGGTATTGCCGCACTTGCCCGGGCGGGTACCGTCGCCGTGCTGCTGCCCGGGGCGTTCTTTGCCTTGCGCGAGACCCAGCTACCGCGCGTCGCTGAGCTGCGCCGCGCGGGCGTGCGGATCGCCCTCGCCACGGACTGCAATCCGGGCACCTCGCCGCTGCTGTCGCTGCTCACGGCCATGAGCATGGCCGCGGTGCAATTCGGCCTGACGGTAGAGGAGACCCTCGCGGCGGTGACGCGGGAGGCCGCGCATGCGCTCGGACTGCAGCAGGAAGTCGGCACCCTGGAAATCGGCAAGCGGGCGGATATGGCCATTTGGGACCTCGAGCGGCCTGCGGAGCTGATCTATTGGATGGGCCGTAATCGACTGCATGCCAGAGTCTGGAGAGGGCAGTGAAAGAGGTCATCCTGAAGCCGGCCCAGGTGACTCTCGGTGAGTGGCGCGCGATTTATCAAGGGGCCGGCGCCGTGCTCGATGATCAATGCGCGCCACGGATTGCCGAGAGTGCAGCCGCGGTTGGCCGGATTGTGGATCGCGGCGAGCCTGTATACGGCATCAATACAGGCTTCGGGAAGCTCGCGGGCGTGCGAATCGAGACCGCTGACCTTGCGATGTTGCAACGAAATATCGTTCTGTCGCATTGCGCCGGCCTCGGTGAGCCCATGCCGACAGCCGTGGTGCGGCTCATGATCGCGCTGAAACTGGCAAGTCTGGCCCAGGGCGCCTCGGGTGTGCGACCCGAAACGATCGGGCTTTTGTCCGCGCTATTGCATGCAGGCCTGACGCCGGTCATTCCCTCGCAAGGATCGGTGGGCGCCTCAGGGGACCTTGCGCCGCTCTCGCATCTGGCCGGCGCACTGATTGGGGTGGGCGAGATCGTGCTGCGCAGCGGGGAACGACTGCCGGCTCTGGCCGCGCTCAAAACCGTCGGGCTCACTCCCGTGGCCCTGGGCCCCAAGGAGGGGCTGGCCCTGTTGAACGGTACCCAGTTCTCCACCGCCTACGCGCTGGCAGCGCTGTTTGAGACCGAAATTGCCTTCCAATCCGCGCTGGTCTGCGGAGCGTTGTCGACCGAGGCGGCAAAGGGTTCGGATGCGCCGTTTGACCCGCGCATCCATGCACTGCGCCGACATCGCGGCCAAATCGAAACGGCCGCCGCACTGGGCGCGCTGATGGCGGGTTCGGCGATTCGCGCCTCACACCTGATTGCGGACCCGCGCGTGCAGGATCCGTATTGCCTGCGCTGCCAGCCGCAGGTCATGGGGGCGGCTTTGGATCTACTGCGCTACGCGGCCACGACACTGCGCACAGAAGCAAACGGCGTATCCGACAACCCGCTGATCTTTGCCGAATCCGACGAAGCCCTGTCGGGGGGCAACTTTCACGCCGAGCCGGTGGCATTTGCGGCGGATGCCATGGCCATTGCGATCTGCGAGATCGGGTCGCTTGCAGAGCGGCGCATCGCCATGCTCGTGGACCCGGCGCTGTCAGGCCTGCCGGCGTTCCTGACACCGCGACCGGGCCTGAATTCGGGCTTCATGATTCCCCAGGTGACGGCGGCAGCGCTGGTCTCGGAGAACAAGCAGCGCGCCTATCCGGCGAGCGTCGACTCCATCCCCACATCGGCAAACCAGGAAGACCATGTTTCCATGGCGGCCCATGGCGCGCGCAGATTGCTGCCCATGGCACAAAATGTGTCCGCCATCGTGGGTATCGAGCTGCTCGTTGCCGCGCAGGGGTGTGATTTGAGCGGGACGCTGAAGTCCAGCGCCGCGTTGGAGCTCGTGCGTTCCCTGCTGCGCGAGCGCGTCCCGGTACTCACCGATGACCGCTATCTGCACCCGGACATGGTAAGCGCCATCGATCTGGTGCGCAGCGGAGCGGTCGTTCGCGCGGCAGCCGGCGTCGCACTGCCGGGACTGACGGCGTGGTGATGGCCCCCTGGCTTGAAGTCCACCGCGGACAGGCGCCCCTGATTGTTGCCTTCCCGCACACTGGCACGCAGATTCCGGGCGAGCTCGAGCCGCGCCTGGTTTCCCCGTGGCTGGCTCGCAAGGACGCGGATTGGTGGGTGCACCAGCTCTACGATTTCGCACCCAGCATGGGTGCAACGACGGTCCGCACCACGATCTCCCGCACCGTCATCGACGTGAATCGGGATCCTTCGGGCCTATCGCTTTACCCCGGACGGCCTACGACCGAGCTGTGTCCTACGACGACCTTTGATGGTGAGGAGCTGTATCTTCCCGCTCTGTGCCCAGATGCTGCCGAGATCGAGCGCCGGCGCATGAGCTATTTTGATCCCTACCATGCCGCGCTGAGCCGCGAGGTCGATCGCTTACGGCATCGTCACGGCGCCGTCGTCGTGTACGATGCGCATTCCATTCGGTCGTGGATTCCAAGACTGTTTGCAGAAAAACTTCCGCGCTTCAACGTCGGAACCCATGATGGTGCCTCCTGCAACGAAGCACTCGGTGGCGCGGTGGTGGCGGTGTGCAGCAACTCCGGGGCGAGTCACGTACTCAATGGCCGCTTCAAAGGTGGCTGGACCACGCGCCATTACGGCAGGCCCGGTGAGGGGGTGCACGCCATCCAAATGGAGCTCGCCTGCCGCAGTTATATGCAGGAGCCGCCGGATACCCCAGCTGAGCACAATTGGCCGCCACCCTACGACCCGGCGCATGCCTCCGGGACGCGCGATGTCCTCAAACAGGTCCTCCAAGCCTGTCTCTCCTTCATTGAAGCCCGACAATGGTGAATTCATGACGCGCATCGACAAGACAAGAGCCATCCGCGCCGCCAGGGGTCCGCAGCGCACGGCCCGGAGCTGGCTCACCGAGGCGCCGCTGCGGATGCTGATGAACAACCTGGATCCGGATGTTGCCGAGCGGCCGGAGGAGTTGGTCGTGTACGGCGGCATTGGCCGCGCCGCCCGAGATTGGGAGAGTTACGACACCATCGTCGCGACCTTGCGGCGTTTGCAGGACGATCAGACGCTGCTGATTCAGTCCGGCAAACCGGTCGGTGTCTTTCAGACCCATGCTGATGCGCCGCGCGTGCTCATCGCCAATTCGAATCTAGTACCGCGCTGGGCCACCTGGGAACACTTCAATGAGCTCGACCGCAAGGGTCTTGCCATGTTCGGTCAGATGACGGCCGGGTCATGGATCTACATTGGTGCGCAGGGCATCGTCCAGGGCACCTATGAGACGTTTGTAGAGATGGGCCGCCAGCACTATGGCGGCGACCTCAGTGGCCGCTGGTTGCTCACTGCCGGATTGGGCGGAATGGGCGGGGCACAGCCGCTGGCCGCCGTGATGGCGGGGGCGTCGTGCCTGGCCATTGAGTGTCAGCCGTCCCGCATTGAGATGCGGCTGCGCACCGGCTACCTGGACAAGGCCGCCTCGACCCTCGATGAGGCGCTGGCGCTCATCGACCAGGCCCGGCAGCAGCGCAAACCCGTCTCCGTCGGTCTGCTGGGCAATGCCGCGGAAATTCTGCCACAGCTGTACTCCCGGGGCGTGAGGCCGGACTTGCTCACCGATCAGACCTCTGCCCATGACCCGCTGAATGGGTATCTGCCGAAGGAATGGACACTGGAACAGTGGTCCCGCCAGCGCGAGACGGATCCTGCCGGCGTGGTCCGGGCGGCCAAGGCCTCGATGGCGATCCATGTGCGCGCGATGCGGGATTTCCAGAAGGCCGGAGTACCCACCGTGGACTACGGCAACAACATCCGGCAGATGGCGCTGGAGGAGGGCGTCACAGACGCATTTGAAATCCCGGGGTTCGTGCCGCAGTACATCCGTCCGCTGTTCTGCCGCGGCGTCGGTCCCTTCCGCTGGGTGGCACTTTCGGGCGATCCGGAGGACATCTATCGCACGGACGCCAAGGTCAAGGAACTCATTCCCGACGACCCGCACCTGCACAAATGGCTGGACATGGCCCGCGAGCGCATCCACTTCCAGGGACTCCCGGCGCGCATCTGCTGGGTGGGGTTGGGCGACCGGCACCGCCTCGGCCTGGCGTTCAATGAGATGGTGGCGCGGGGGGAACTCAAGGCGCCCATCGTCATAGGCCGGGATCACCTGGATTCAGGTTCGGTGGCCTCGCCCAATCGCGAAACGGAGGCCATGCGGGACGGCTCCGACGCCGTGTCCGATTGGCCCTTGCTCAACGCCTTGCTGAACACCGCATCAGGGGCGACCTGGGTTTCAATTCATCACGGCGGCGGAGTCGGCATGGGCTTCTCGCAGCACGCCGGCGTCGTGATCGTGTGCGATGGCACGCAGGCGGCTGCAAAGCGCATCGCACGCGTCCTGTGGAACGACCCCGCGACCGGGGTAATGCGCCACGCCGATGCGGGTTACGAGGTGGCGCTGCAATGCGCCCGGCAGAATGGTCTTGATCTGCCCGGCATCCTGCGCTGAGCCACGGGAGATCAACCCTGTTTCTCGGAAACCCGATCTGCATTGTCCAGAATTTTGGCGAAGACCGTCAGGCAGGCAGCAAGTTCCTCGGCACTGATGTCCTTGATGAGCGAAGCACGAATTGAATTCTGAATCTGGTTGATCCGTTGCATCAGGGGCTTGGAAGCCTTGGTGAGTTCAATGACCTTTGCGCGCCGATCACCCTTGGCCGCGCGGCGTTGAATCAGGCCGTCGGTCTCCAGATCGCGCAGCACGCGCCCCAAAGTGGGTTGCTCTATTCCCATCCGTTCCGCCAGTTGTGTTTGATTGACCCGGTCGCCAAACACCGTAATCCAATACAACGTCCCCCATCGAACGTGGCTCTGGCCGGCCGCCAGCAGGGCTTCATTCATCACATTGCGCCAGCGGCGCGCAACAAACGTCAGGCCTTGAGAGAACGAGTACTGGACTGGATTGTAGAGTTCGTGATCACCATCCGCGCGGCGCAGAAACAGATCGCCATCCGCGGAGACCCCCGCGAGCCACCGCGGAATCCTCGTGCTGCCGCGCTTTGCACGCCGGAGCTGGGATTTCGCGACGGCGTTGTTATTGCGCTGGGGCAAGCGGCTTTCCTCGCTGACGATGATTGAGCTTCTCACGCATTCGAATGCGTTGTTTTGCAAAGCAGGTGTCGCAAACCTATATAGAAGGGATCGCAATTGCAATCATGGTCTATATGGGATCCCAGGCCGATTCATCAGCCACAGAGGTGTTTCGAATCCCAGTTTGGTGCTTTGCGGTAAAGTGACATGCAGTCCGACACAGGCGCCTACGGCGATGACCTGGCGAGGTAATTCCGCGACTGAAGGATGCTAAATGCGGGCCTCCAGGACCATATTGAAAGGTCCTTCGGTCGCCCGCCGTATGCGCGAGAACCCGGCGCCACCGATGACTTCCGAGAGTTTCGCCTGCCCCGCCTGTGCGCCC
>Ga0210387_10005006_pt1 | contig 10168 bp, 8 predicted proteins | sample IncBWC7OmetaG_FD_160108 | JGI IMG/M metagenome (GOLD analysis project Ga0210387, IMG submission 160108) | Forest soil microbial communities from Barre Woods Harvard Forest LTER site, Petersham, Massachusetts, United States - Inc-BW-C-7-O ...
GGAGTTTTCACTGCGGGTTCGATTTCTACTTCAGGAAGTGTCGTGTTGTACTGGACGGTTGAGTGCTTGCCATGTTCTTGGGCTATCCCAGTTGAGACCTGTTCAGCGTGCGCATAGAACTGTTCCCCCGTCGAGCCCGCTTCTTTGGTCGTCAGCGCGAATGAGAAGGCGTTGCCTTCGGCGTCGGCTCCCGCCGCGGCGCACCCTGCCGCCCCACAAACCGTACCTTCCGAGCGGTAAGGACTGCCACTCAATTCTAGTGAGCCTTCCGTACCACCACCAGGTTTGTAAACTTCTATATATGCCCTCAACCATTTTGGTGTATTGCGTTTGCCTTCGGGTGCACTCCACGGATAAAGTTCGTCTTTTACGTAGACATTCCAAATCTTTGTATACCCTTTGGTTTTCTCCGACCAGATCGCGTAGTCGTTGTTGGCAAAGCTCCCCGGTTCGTGCTTCATCCTGAGTTCGGCACCGGCTATTTCATATTTGTAGCCGATCCATTCGTGGAATTCCCAGTTCCCGGCTACCACGTTTGACCACGCCTGCCAGTACCCCGACAATTCAGGATCAACCAGGATCGGATACTGGTAACTTCCTTCCATGCGCTTTACGCTCAGGACCAGCGTGTCACCCGACACTGACATACTCACCGGAACGAGCGTCCCCGCAGCATCAGTCGCAGCTGGCGGCTTGAACGTCGCGATCGCCACGCCTTCGTCCATCACTTCGGCGGCGTCCGGCCCACTGGACGAGGCGATAAGACGGGCACCCTGCGGCATACCAACACGGTAATAGAGTGACCCAGGGCTTTCGACCGACCGCAGGACCGTGCTTGCCTCTAGGCCCGTTGAGGATGGCTTCAGCACAGTATCCGCATCCTTCTGCGTGTTCCCAAAGAAAACTCCCGTGCCGTCTGCGACGCCTTCGGAGCCCTCGAGCGGGACGCCATGTTCATCCACGGGTGTTAGCGACACCCCAGCGATGAGACTCTGCGCCCCTTCAGCAAGATGCCTCGGAATCCGCACCGGCACCAGGGGATTCTGTGCTTCAAAACCACCGCCCGTTTCCCGCAGCGCGAGATTCACAGCCTCCAAATGCCCCCCACCGGACGCCACCGCCATCGGTACCGTCGACTGCACCACGCCGACATCACCCGAGCCGGTTTCGACCTGCTCGACGTTTGCGCTCTTAAACCCGAGCGCCTTCTCGCCCGGTGCCAGCGGCGGCGGGCCCCCATCCTGCTCCGACACGACAGCCGGGAAGGCTTCGCCAACGACATTCGCGGCCTGTTCGGAGCTAAGGTTCTCGAACTTCGTGCGTGACTCTTCACGGATCGCGACCATTTCGGGATTCGTCAGCTTGGCCTGTTCCTGCGCCCCCAACTGTTCACTTTCAGTCGGCGACCCCGACACCACCAAAGGACTGCTCGTCAACGAGTCAGTGGGCCCGGTAGTAGACAGGCCTTCCCCAAGCACGACAGCCGGCGAGCCGATCAGCCCGATCACACAACACAGCAGCGACATAATCAGCGACCGTCGTCCAGACCACATGCCTACCCCCCTCATCATGAATCCTCTCGTTCTATTGACCACTGGAATGCTTCTGAGTTGCCGTCGACGATGTTGGCGACACTAGTCGCACCATCGAAGACGTCACTAGGAACGTCTCTGACTGCTTTACAGCTCATCGTCTCTCCTAAAGCCCAGCCGTGCAGAAAGTCGGTCGGCCGTCGAGACGAGATGGGGCCCAAGCGCATCAACGAGCTCCTCCAAGGAGATCATCGAAGAGTGCACGGCGACGTTCATTGCCGCGACTACCTCATGCGCCTCGTTGCGTATCGGCGCAGCGATCGCGTACATCTCACGCATCAGCTCTTCATCGTTGACGGCGAAATTCGCCTCAGCAACCTCGGCAAGCTCGTCGCGTAGAGCGCTCTTGCTTGTGATCGTGTTCGGTCCCCGCTTGACCAACTTCACGTCTGCGAGTCGCTCACGCCGCTCGTCTTCTGGCAGATACGCGAGCAGGACCTTCCCCATCGACGTGCAGTACGCCGGCAACCGCGACCCCGGGTGCAGACCCAGATCGATCTTGCTCTGCCCGCGACGGAAACTGCGGGCACGATCGACATACAAGATGTCCGAGCCATCGAGCACCGACAGGTTGACCGTGTAGCTGGTGCGCTGACGCAACTCCTCCAGGTAGGGATGGGAGTGCTCGCGCAGGCCGGTCGAGTTCAGCGCGGACATGCCCAGATCAGTCACGCGCAGACCGAGGCGATACTTACGGGAAGCGCTCTGCTCGAGGTAGCCGAGCGCGACGAGCGTGATCACGTAGCGGTGCGTGGTCGAGCGGCTCATGCCGAGCTCATCAGCGATGTCGGCGATGCCCAGCACGGGACGCTGGGGAGTGAAGCAGCCCAGGATCGCGAGACCGCGCTCCAACGACTGCGAGTAGCGCGGCTCACGCAGGGTCGGGATAGACCACGGCGGTCCCGCCTCGTCGATCGGGTCCATGATCGCCGCGCTAGCCACGACACCGGTGTCGCAGGCCGAATATCACGAGTCCACCGATCGCCGCGTCGCCGGACGGCGATATCTGCGCGTCGCAGGGTTCTGATCGATCAGGCCGGCGGCGACCAGCGTTTCGCCTGCGGCTTGGCGCAATACCTCGCGCACTTGCGCGGGCGTGGGGTTCAGCGTTATCTCGTCGCTCACGCCTGCCCATTGGCTCACTCATCCTTGTTCGAGCGGGCCGGACGCTGCTGTCGGTCAGACGCCCGGCCCGTCTCCTTTGATACGAAGGCGGGATCCCAGCCCCATGCCAGCCATGCAGGCCACCGATGCGCGTGGAGCGCATCGAGCCTCTCCGGCATGGAGAGATACGGCTGACATCGGGTCGTGGCATCACGCTGATGGCGATGATGCCGGGCGAAAGAGCATGCGGAGGGTCAGTGCCGACTATTCGGCCCCGACTACTTATTTGGCAGTTCAGTCAGACAGAACGTTGCCTATAGGCAGCGCGCCATAGGCGGAGTACCGGCAGTAGTAGGCGCGTAAGCGAGCCTCCAGCATCAATGAGAACGTGCGTAGTGGCCGCGAGGGAAGGGGCATACGCGCTGGACTTGGACAGGTACATCGCCGCCATTGCCGCGGCGATTACGGCATGTTTGGGCCCGCCCGGCAGCGAGCGTGCTTCAAGGGTCGCCCGTCGGACAAGGTCTTGCACGCCGCGCTCGGCACTGTCCTGGTCTGGGTAGTGGGCGATGTAGCTGTGATCGCCGTTTTCCGTGTCTTCGGCCTGATCGACGTAGCTGTCAAGCATCGTCGTGGCTGCACAGAGCCAGGGGAAGTAAGCGGCGTGGATCCGAGCGATGTCGCTTTGGGAGCAGACCGGTTCGGCAGCGAGGGCCAGCAGAGCATGGATCGCCAGTGGGGCACTGGCAGCCCCTGACAACTCGAACCATTGCGCGTCATGCTTGCCTGGCAGCTCGCGTTCGACCCAGTCCTTGAGCGCTTGCTCCTGGTGGACTGGGTCGGTGTAGTGGTTGATGCCGAGGACTTGTGCGCGGTGGGCTTCGCGGATCACCAGCGCGCGCACGAGGGGGTAGGACGGCAGCGCTGTGCAGGCTTCGCGGCAGGTCTCTACGAGCGCGCGGAGGTAGCCACCGTCGTCGCTGTCTGGATGACGACGATAGTAGTCGGAGATCGGGCGGTCTGGGTCGATGGCCTCGACGATGGCCAAATGCAGGTGGTATCCGTCGATGTGGCCGGCTGCAGCCGCGCGCTCGCTGAGATTGTCGAGGAGGTCCCAGATGAGCTCGTAGGCGACGAGCAGGCGCAGCAGGTGCATATTGCGCCGGCGGGGCAGAGTCCAGAACAGCGCGGCGCCGTCGGCGTGGGTTCGCTTGTTCTCAAGGGCATACAGCGCATCGGAACGGAGTGCTTGGTCGGAGATTTCGAGGGCGCGAGCTCGCCATGCACGCATCTCCTTGGAGACCGTGCGCAGACCCCACAGTAGCTCGCGTGCCGCTGCTCGAACGAGTGCCCACAGTTGATCGGCTGTTAGCGGAGCAGGGTCGGAAGCGCTGTCACGACTGGCCTTCGGACTGCCAGGGTGTTGGCTAGTCAGACAGTCCTGACTGGGGGCGGACGCGAGCCACAAAGTACCCTGGAACTACCAAGACCAAAGCTGCGGCGATCACGACGACAGCGAGGCTCGTCAATGCGATCACGGCGGCTACTGAGAAGACGACCGGGAATCCCGTGACAGTGAGGATCGCATGGCTTCCAAGGAGTTGGCCGTACAGCCCGAAGACAGCACCGATTGAGCAAGCCGCGGCGAGTAGCAGCACACTCTCGAACAGTAGTGCTCGCCAGAGCTGGAAGCCGGTGTGACCGTCGAGCTTGAGGCGCGCGAGTCGCTGGCGACGCCCCCACACCATGTTTCCCATTGCGGCGGCCATCGCGAGCACCGCCGCTATCAGTACAAGCGTCGAGATTTGGGACAAGCGCGCGAGACCCTGACGGCTCGCCGCCCGCTGGTGCTGTTCACGTTCAACTGCCGTCTGCACCGTCAGCCCGGACGGTGACCCGATCGCATGCCGCACCTCGTTACGCACCGTTTGAGGAGCCACGCCCGGCCGGGGGACGATCTCATAGGCGCTGACATCGCTGCTTTCCCATGCGCGCGCGTAATCGTCGGCGTTGATGATGATCGCGCCCGGAGGCCAGCCGATGTTCGTGCTGAGCGCCGCGACTCGAAAGCTCGTCGGGTGCGGTGAGGGCAGCATGAACTTCTGGCCGATGTGAAGGTGCCATTCGTCGGCGATCGCCTGCGATACGACTGCCCAGCCCCCTTCGCGCAAGCGCGCATCGGCCGATGCCAGGTTCCCGCTGACGAGCTGGCGCGCGGGAATCAACTCCGGCTGCGCGCGTGGTGGACCGCTCACCCACACACGGCGATCTCCGAGATCTAGGAATCCGCCGCGGTAGGTGAGCACGGCACGAACGCCGGGAAGATGCGTAAGGGCGCCGGTGGCATCAGCGGGAAACGGGATAGTCGCCAGTAGGTTTGCCGGTCCGCGCGGGAACGCCCACACGGCGGCGGCGAAGCTGACGTCATGAGCGGAATGATCCAATCCGCGCTGTAGGTCCGCGTGTGCCCCTTGGATGGAGACGCTACCGAACACGGCGATCGCGCCGGTGGCCGCGATCGCGATCGTGCGTGCCCAGGTCGCGCGTGCTCTGAGCTCGTTGATGGCGATGAACGGCGCTGCTGCACGGAGGTCGAGCGTCGCGCGCTCAACAACGGTCAGCACCCCTCGGATCAGACTGGGGAGCAGGAGCATCAGCGCCACGGTCAGACTCACGACGCCGATCAGCGCCTCGTCGGGAGACGCGAACAAGATGATGGTCGTCAGGACGAGACAGAGAGCCCCGACGAGCTGGAAATAGCGCCCACGGCTCGGGTTGCGAACTCGAGGCCTGATCGCGGCCAGCGGACGTGCCGAGAAGATGTCCTGCAGCGGAGCGAGCACGCCAAGACAAGCAGCGAGTAGACCTGCCGCGAACGCGACAGCGATCGACTGCGCGGTGATGATCCGCTGTGAGCCAACCGAGAACGCGAGCGACAGGAACCCGGGGTTGGTCTGCAAGAGCCGCTCGGAGAGCTCCTCCCCGAGCACCAACCCGAGCACCGACGCGACGATCCCAAGTACGAGCGCGTCAAATAGCAAGACACCCATGACGCTCATCGGACTGTAACCGTCGAGGCGCAACTGCGCGATGAACCGCCGACGCGCGGGAGCAGTGAACAACATCGCATTCGCAGCAAACAAGAACCCGACGAGCGCGCTGATCGCCGCAAACAGGCTCGTCGACTCGTTGGTCGACGCGACAGCGCGTTCGAACAGCGTCGCTTCGAGGTCAGCCGGCCCAACGCTCAGGCCTCCACCCGCCAGACGGGTGAGCTCAGCGCGAACCTCATCGTCACGTCCCGGTGCCGGTCGAACGAAGATGCGCGTGATCCGACCCGGCATACCCGCGAGCTGCTGCGCGTAGCGCAATGGTGCGAGTACAACAGGACTGTCGACAAGTGCCCCGATGTCCGCTCGTTGCAATGTGGTGCCGACCAGCACCTGCGCACTACGGGCACCGAGCTCCAGCGTGACCGGCTGCAGACCGCCAACGCCGATCTGTTGCGCGGTCGGTGTCGGCAACGCAACCGCGTGCTGTCGTGCGAGCGCGGCCGCCGAGAAATGCCGCAAGAGCCGCCCACCCAAACGGATGAAGTTCGGATCCGCACCGATAAAGTCGACCGCCCGTTCCCCGCGGGGACCAACTACGTTCGCCTGCTGGTCAAGCACCGGCTCAGCGGAGCGGACACCGGGGAGGCGCTGAACCTCCCCAAGAACGCTTTTGGAGAAGCCCTCCGGGGCACGTGCTCGCACCTGTAGATGCGATTGACCGACGAGCCCATCCGTGAGTTGACGCACAGACCCGGTAAGGCTCGTGCTCGCGACCTGCGAAGCGAACAGCAGCGCAACGCCGGCGGCGATCCCGAGTGCCGCGAGCGCTTCCTGAACAAATCGGGTCCGAAACCGGACCCGGTAGAGGTGCAGGATGCCAAGCGGTTTGATTCGCGCGCCGCCCGGATAGTTCACCGGATACCCGCAGTTGCCGGTAGGGGATCCTGCTCGCGCTCTGCGAGCCTGCCGTCGCGCAGCGTGTCCACGCGATCGGCGAACGCCGCGGCCTGTGGGTCGTGCGTGACGAGCAGCACCGCTACCCCGCGCTCCTTGCACAGCTCGCTGAGAAGGGCAAGCACATCACGACCGCGTTCGCTATCGAGGCTGCCGGTCGGCTCGTCGGCGAGCACGAGCTTAGGATCCATCGAGAGCGCCCTTGCGATCATCACGCGCTGGCGCTCGCCCATGGACAGCTGCTCAGTGCGGTGCTCGAGACGCTCGCGGAGTCCTAGCCTGCACAGCAACGGCGCCACGCCGCGGCGCGCCTGGCGCACGGTGGCACCACCGCCGATGAGCTTTACAGCGGCGCTGTCCAGCGCCGTTGCGCCCGGCAGCAGATCGAGCGACTGGCGCACGAACCCAAGATCGCGCATCCGGTAACGGGCAGCCTCTCGCGCCCCAAGAGAGGACACCTCGCGGTCATCGAGCAGCACCGCACCGCTGTCGGGCCGCAAGGCCGCGGCGGCCATCATCAAGAGCGTGGTCTTACCCGACCCGCTCGGCCCGTACAGCGCGACGAACTCCCCACGATCGACCGACAGGGACACTCCATCGACCGCGCTTACCGGCTCTGCGTCACCGACCGCGTACCGCTTTACCAGGCGGCGCAGCTCGAGCATTACGCAGACCGCTTGCTGGCGGGAAAGTCGACGACGTTCGTCCCGGGCTCATCACGGTCCCGCACGAGTAGGAGCTCGCCGGCGCTCAGGGAACCGATCTGATCAGCATGCGCCGCCTCTGGCATATCCGGGACCGTGATGAGCACGCCGAGATTGTCCTCATCGGCTGCGGAGCGCAGCAGCCCCATCACCTCCTCGCGCTGGAAGAGATCCAGGTTCGCGGTCGGAGTGTCGGCAATCAACAGGCGTGGTGAGCGCACAAGGGCGTGCGCGATCGTGACAAGGGTGCGCTCTCCGTCGCTGAGCGTCTCCCACCGCTCGGTCGCGCACTCGGCTATACCGACCCGCGCAAGTGCCGCGACCGCATGCCGGCGCGCATAGCGTGGCGAGTGCTTCCTGAACAACGGCAGGGCGACATAGTCGATGATCGGTAGGTCATCGCCGGGGCCCATACGCTCGAGCCAACCGATCCCCTCGTGCAGTGCATAAGCAAGTCCGGAACGGCTCTCGTTGAGGTCGCGGCCTTCGAACAGCACGACGCCATGGTCTGGAACGTCGATCCCGGCCGCGATCGTCGCGAGCGTGGTCTTTCCCGACCCACGCTGACCCCAGATCGCGACAACCTCGCCACCGTGAACATCCAGCGAGACGTCCGCGAGGACGACGGTCTCGTTCGGGTCTCGCCAGTAGCTCTTGGAGACATGCCTGAGCGAGAGCAGCGAGCTCATGGCATAGCCGATCGCCCCGATCCACCCGCCTTCACGGCGGTTGGACCATCCTGTTCGAGAACGGTTTTGATCGTCTTGCGCGTATCTTGCAGCCATTCCATCCTGGTCCGCCAGATTTTGATCTCGGCGTCTCTCACCTGGATCTCCTTCCAACCCACTGCCGCGTGCGATCCAAGCTCCTTGAGCCGCTCAGCACACCTACGCTCCTGCGCCCAAGCCATGTCAATCAGCGGACCGTAATCCTGCGGGCGCGCCAGCAATATCTTCAGCTCCAGTTCCTGACGCCACGGACCCAGGGGCGGACATCCGAGCATCCAGTCGTCCAGATACTGATGCCCTTGCGGCGTCGCCTCGTAGATCGCGCGCGGCGCCGCCCGGGCAGTCGAACCAGGCTTCGCCCCCACGACGCGAACAAGATCCTCGCGAGCAAGCGTATCCAAGCCCGAATACACCGTTGGCGGGCTCCAGGCCCACGGTCCGCACCGGTCCTGGACCCGCTGCACGAGCTGATATCCGTAGCTTGAGCGCTCAATCACGAGCGCCAACACCGCGTGCTTAGCGGACATCGTCCCGGTGACTCCCTTCCCCGTTGCCAGTAGACCCCGCGAGATGCTAACCAACACCGCAAACGATTGCGGTCCGAGGAACAGTTCGACATGGTGACAATAAGCAGCCTTTGCAATCTATATCGCCACACCGAACTTTCCCACGATCCTAGCATCAGCAGTCAGATCGTTTCGTTTTACTGGAAGTGAGAGACACCGCTATCGTCAAGCTCGTGGCGCACGTACCCTCCCGGAACGTGTGATCCCCGATGAACCGCACGAAGCTGACTGGAACGCTCGTCAGGGGAGTACGCGTGCACAGTTGTCGCGCGCATCGTTCGTGGTTCTCGCGATCACGACGATGACTCTGAGTGGCGGTGGCGTGTTCGTACTTGGCCCTCCGGCAACTGCCGCCCTAAGCACTCGCAGCACGACCGGCATCGCAACTCATGCCTCGCATGCAGTGGCCCTGCGAGAGACCGGGATCCTGAGCTCTGCAAACGGCGGTGGAGTCACGCTCGATGAGCATGGTCACGCGACCGGCACCTACAACTGCGCGATCACCGTCCATCTCACGATCATCTCCGCCAACCGCGTGACAGCCACGTTCACGGTCAGCCCAAAGGGCGGCACCATCAGCGGCAAGGGATCCGCCCGCTTCAAAGCCGAAGGCGCCAACGGCTACTTCGGGGGGACGATCGCGCTCACACGCGGCACCGGCACCTATGCCCACGCATCCGGAACCGGAATCGGGATCAGCGGCATCATCAACCGCGAAACCTTCGGCCTCACAGTCCACGTCCACGGCACGATCCGTGCATAGGACGCGGACACGCACCCTGCCAAGCGCACAGACAATGCGCAGTACCCCGTTCCTAGTCGCACTCATTGTGCTTGGCACGGCGATCCCCGGCGACTGTCTGCCCGAGACCGCACGAGCCTCGCAACACGTGACCCTGCAGACCAAGTTCATCCCGGATCGGCTGGGCGAGGCCACCACGATCGAGTTCGGTTTCCGCGTCAGCAGCTTGACCCCGGGCAAGGTCCCCTCACCAGTAACCGAAGTCAGCCTCGACCTCCCCGCCGGCCTGGGCCTGGCCACCTCCACACTCGGCCTCGCCCAGTGCACACCCTCGATACTGCTCGAACAAGGACCCTCGGGCTGTCCAGCCAACTCGCGAGTCGGGACCGGCACCGCGCGTGCAGAGCTCCCCGGCGAAGGCGAGATCCTGACCGAGACGGCCGCGGTGCAGGCGCTGCTCGGACCGCCCGTCAACGAAGCCGAGCAAGTCCTCTTCTACGCCGAAGCCAACACACCAGTCTCCGCCCAACTCGTCTTCCCAGGACTCGTACTCCTCGCACCATCCGCTCGCTACGGCGGCCGCCTGGATACCGCGATACCACTCATCCCGACCTGGATCGACGGTCCCGACATAGCCGTCACGAGCTTCAGCTCAACACTCGGCCCACTCGGCCTGACCTACTACAGGCACATCCACGACAAGATCGTGCCCTTCAAGCCAAAAG
>Ga0210387_10005007_pt1 | contig 10168 bp, 11 predicted proteins | sample IncBWC7OmetaG_FD_160108 | JGI IMG/M metagenome (GOLD analysis project Ga0210387, IMG submission 160108) | Forest soil microbial communities from Barre Woods Harvard Forest LTER site, Petersham, Massachusetts, United States - Inc-BW-C-7-O ...
AAAAAGGAAAAGACGCTTAGGATGAGCCATGATTCTAAACGCTCCTGTGAGACATGCATGTAATATGCCGAATCACTAGTTTGGGGGACTCCCCTCGGAACCAACCAGGGGGGCAACCTAGCACCGATGTCCTTGCGCGGAGGGACTCGATTGGCGTGGCTCTGCGGAGCCGTATAGAATCAATAACCCCTGTGTAGTGAACCCGGTACGAGGGGGGACGTCCCGTCGAAAGAGGATATCACGTTTCCAATGTCAAAGTGCAATTGTTTCACATAAGGAAGGATCGCGGTTGCAGGCATTTGGAGAGTGGAGGCGAATTCAGTGCAAGCCGACAAACCTAAGACCGTCTCCATCGGAGACAATTGTAGCGGGTGAGTCCGGAGCGAAAGAAGCCATCTTAACGCCTATTGTCGGTAACCCCTGACCGTATTCCATCTTGCAAGAAATAAATTAACCATCGGGCAGTTCACGGAGTCCACGCCCTTTTCTCAGCAAATTACTTGACCACCCATTTCTCCAGGCCGTGGCGTGACCATCGTTGGGGTCGCAAAACTTGTTTTGGACGCCCGCAACGCGGGAAGATCGTTCCCTGCTGAGAAAGCATTCAGACCTGCTGAAGGATAACCGCGAAGACCGTCCGGTGCTTGTGCGGGATAGCAATTTCCAGGATTCTACAAAAATAGGCGAGCCTTCCTGACTCACCCCGAAGACGCCCGAATTTGCATTGATTTATTAACGATATCTAAGAACAAACGACATCGAATTCCTGTTCAGATCTATAGTCTTTTCCTGTTACGCTTTTGCCCCGACTCTGCTAGCATCGAAATGGCATCACCAGCCGCCGTTATTCCCGCCCGTAACAATTCAAGGAGAATAGCTTTGGGTACCCTGGACACCATTTTGCATGAGGCAGGAGTTCATTTTGATCTGGACGTCGCCAAGACGAAATCCCTCCTTGCGGGCTTCCTTTCCATGATTCATGAAACTCCGAATGGACTTAACGTTTTTCTCGACGGCTTTCGGAATGCCGGATACACCGATACTGTCTCCAGTTGGCTCCACGATGCGCATCCCCGCCCGATATCGAGCACTGTCCTCGAAGCGTCCCTGGGAAGGGATCGCATCGGCAGGATTGCGTCAAAGGCGGGCCTTTCCTTTTCGACAACATCATCGGCCATCGCATTCATGCTCCCCGGACTTGTCCAGCGCCTCACTCCGGGAGGAGTGATTTTGACTCTCTTACCTCCGGACATCCTGGCTTACGTTGGTCCCGCTTGTGCGGCGGCAGGATCAGGAGCTGATTAAGATCATCTCTTACATGCTTTCAAAGCAAGAACACTAAAACAGCGGTCCGGTTCCAGGCTGCGTTTCTCTCCCGTTGTTGGATCGGATCAGGTAATCAGCTTTCGTCGGGAGTCGGCGACCTGTTTTTCCGTATGCCCCCCTTCTCGGATGCCCGATCACGCTTCCCATTCGGCGCGTCCACGGGCCGTACGCGCATCGAATCTTTTGCCCTACGCGAAGCAAATTATTTCCGGGGTTTCCCGTTGTTCTTTAACGCTTCGTAAGCTGAAAGCTGCCCAAGACCAGAGCATCTGTTCCCGAACAGTAATAGCTCCGCACAGCGTCTCGGGGCGTAATCACGAGGGGCTCGCCAAAAAGATTGAACGATGTATTCACCAGAATCGGAGCAGGTCCAATCTCGCCCATACGCTTCAACAATTTCCAGAGCAGCGGATTGTTCTCGAAGGTCACAACCTGGAGCCGCGTGAGGCCTTCTTTCGACACGAAACTTGACGTTGGCGAGGAAAGAAGCTTCGAGGCTTTCTCTTTCGCTCTCGCCATCGTGGTCATAAAGCGCGCATTCTCCGAACAGTCAAAGTATTCGGCGCAATCTTCCTCCGGGATCGCGAGTGCGAAGGGGCGAAACGATTCGCGGTGTTTCACGTAGTCGTTCAGGTTCTCCTGCACATATTCGGCCCAGGGAGAAGCGAACAGGCTGCGATGACCGAGAGCGCGGGGGCCGAATTCGGCAGCTCCTTGAAACCACGCCACGATCTTTCCAGCGATGAGAAGCTGTGCGGTTTCTTCAATTTGCCGATCTTCGGAATCAAACCATCGATAGTGGGCCTTGCAGTTGTCGAGCACCTGCTTTATCTCTGAGTTGGAATAGACGGGGCCCCAGTATAAACTCTTCATCGGCGTGACACGCGGACGGTTTAGTGTTTGGTGCCATGCGAGCCATGCGGCTCCAAGAGCTGTGCCTTCGTTTCCCGCCGCAGGCTGGACGAAGATCTTTTCGAAGTTTGTCTGTCTCTCAATCGCAGCGACGAGCAGAGGGTTTAGAAACAGACCACCGGCCAAGCACATATATTTTGTGCTGGTCTGGCTTCGGAGCGATTCAACCCATTCCGTCAACACAAGTTCGCAGGCCTTCTGGAAGCTGCTCGCTATGTTCATCCTTAACGGATCCGTAAGTTCCGGGGTGGAGTGTTGTGGCAAAAACCCCGGCGGAATGCCGAGTCGCCGATAGAATCCTTCCCTGAAAGAAAGTTTTCCAGCGAACTCATTCTTGAAATATTCAGCGTTTAGGTATGGGGAACCCTTTGGGGCAAGTCGAAGCATTTCGACGAACACGTCGGCGAACACGGGTTCGCCCCCTAGGCTTAGCCACTGCGTCTTATGCTCCTGTGAGCGTGCAGGGAAGCCCAGGAGCTGTGTGACCTGGGTATACACCCAGGCCAGGGAGTGAGGGAAACGAATCGATGAAAGTTCCCGGATTCGCGTGCCTTCTCCTACAGCGACGAGCCCGGCCCGGCCATCGCCTTGGTTGTCGAGCGAGACGAGCAGTGCCCGTTCAAATGGCGATGCAAAATAAGCGCTTGCCGCGTGGCAAAGATGGTGGTCGAAAGTGATAACCCGATCGGTCGAGCCCCCGAACATTTCACGCAGGATGCGGAGATTGTTCATGTCGCGGCCCAATTCTCCGAGAGCTTTATTCAAGTAATACGCACTTGAGATTGGCGCGAGTGGCGCTAGCCGTGAACGAAAGAGCGCTTTCCGTACGAAGGAACGACTAGGGTTGCTCGCTACTGCGACTTGTTCAATGTCCTCGGAACTGATTTTAGCGCGTTCCAAGCAGAAACGAATCGCGGCGCGAGGAATTCCCCCAATCGCACGCGAGCGTCCCAGTTTTCCTTCCTCGATGGCGGCGACAACGACGCCTTGATGGTCGATCAGTGCTGCGGCTGGGTCATGCCCCAATGCCGAAAGCCCAAGGAGATACACGCTATTGCTCACTCAACAATGTAGACATAGAAACTCAGAGTATACCTTGTGAATGACGGAAATTCTTACAACGAAAAGCATAGCCGATTTTGAGGCGACAGATTTTGTCTCATCCAGGGAAAGCGAGACATAGTCACTTATAAGGAAGGGGAGACTGATCCACTTCCTGTTGTAGCCGTTCCACGGTTCCTTTTCCTACTAGTACCCGTGATATAAGTCCAGAATTGTTGGTTTGGCCTGGTGTTTTGTGCCAACATAGGAACTGGAGCCTTCCGCGACAAAAACTTGCTACCTTAGTCCTCCTTGAAAATTGCGCCCTAGCTGACCTGCTCCCCCCAAATTTGTTCCAAGCAAAAGTCAACTTCTCCGGGTATAAAACGGTGAGAGGAAAAGGAGTATGAAGAGGAGTCGTTTCAGCGAAGAGCAGATCATTGTGGTGTTGGGAGAAGCCGAGAGTGGGACACCGGTCAAAGACCTGTGCCTGCGAGCGGGCATCGGCGCAGCAACGTTCTACAAGTGGAAGACCAAGTATGATGGGACTCAGCGAAATACGTCGGATGCGTCTGCTGGAGGACGAGAACGCGCGGCTGAAAAAGATCGTTGCCCTACCACAGGCGCTCAAAAGACGCCTTGACGCAATGAACGTTCTGAGGTTTGAACACTTCGCCCTTTCGGTCTCGCATCTACTCCGGGCGCTCGGAGTCTTCATCGTCTCTATCAACCGATTCGTTTTTTGACTTCTCGTGGCGATCAGGTTTCCGCAGGAAGCCGTGAGCAATGCCGCCGCTGTCCCAGTAGTTTCCTGTAATCTCGCCCCTCGGGTTGATGCTTAGAGGAAGAGTCCCATTTGGGCCCGCGTCGAACTTCGTCATGGTGCCATCCCTGGCGCGAAGGAAGCCGTGATCCACGAAGTTCAAGTCCTGGTAATATCCCGTGATTTCCCCTTGTGAGCTAATACCCTGAGGAAAGGTGCCGCGGGGGCCCGCGTCGAACGTAGTCATGGTGCCATCTCGGTCACGCAGGAAACCGCGAGGTCCGCCGCTCGCGGAGTAGAATCCCGTAATCTCCCCGTCCGGGTTGATTCCTGAAGGAAACGTGCCAGCGGCACGAAACAAGACCGCGCCGGGAGCGTCGAACGTGGCGACGGTGCCATCCCTGGAGCGCAGGAAGCCGCGAACTGGTTCGAACGCGCCTGCATACCACCCTGTGATATCGCCCCTTGAGTTGATAGCTAGAGCAATGGTGTCGGTTGTGGCTGCGCCCGGAGCGGCAAAGGTAATGAAGGTGCCGTCGCGAGCGCGTAAAAAGGCGCGGTCTCCGCCGTTGAGGTCAACGTAGTATCCCGTTATCTCCCCTTCCAGATTGATGCCTGAAGGAGTGGTGCCTGGAAAGCCTGTACCCACTCCGGGAGCGTCAAACGTCGTGATGATGCCGTCCCTGGCGCGAAGGAAGCCGTGAATCGCGCCGATTGCGTCATCATAATAGTAACCCGTTATCTCCCCTTTCGGATTGATACCCGAAGGAAACGTACCTTGGCCGGGACCCGTGCCCGCGCCGGGCGCGTCGAAAGTCGTGATGATGCCATCCCCGGCGCGAAGGAAGCCGTGCGATATCAAACTCGCGTCAGAGTAATTTCCCGTGATCTCGCCCTCCGGGTTGATGCTTGCGGGAAAAGTATTGGGGCCTGCGTCGAACGAGATGATTTGCTCTTCCGTTTTATGTGCGAGGAGGGTTTGAATCGCGATCCCCACGGTGGGGAATAAAGTGATCGCGGTAAACAGCGCCAAATTTCTGGGTTTCATGTGACCTCCTCGGAAGACTGTGGCCGAGTGGTTAGATGACTATGCGTTCAGCAGATCATGTCCCATTGGTCACAGTCTGGATCTTGGGGCGAAGCCCGCAGTGATAGTAGTCACAATTGTTTGAATACTCCAACTAAAACAACGGCAGTTTATGAATGGAGGAGCGTGACATCGAAAGAAACCCGCTAGATATCCCAGGGTCCCGTCGAATCAGAAAATTGCGAATTCTCTGCGAATTTCGTTCAAGAAAACGGGTTCAGAGCAGCTGCGCGCGGCGACTCTGCGGAAGACGGAAATCGTCCCGGAGTGCGCCAAATACCAAGATTCTATTTCTTTAAACTGCGCTGAACAGTTGTGTGTTCAAAATGGTTTTTGGAGCAGAGACGCGGTTTTGGTCCTTCCTCGCCTCGCGTTAGCGAGGGGTTGCTTCTGGAACAGTCGCTGTTACATCTAGCTCTCTAGAATTACTTAGAACCCTCGTGCCCGGCCCTTTAAAGGGCCTTCAGGTGAAACCCATCAACTGAAATCTCTTATTAGATGTGGTAAGCGAAACTGCGTCGCGCAGATCGTCTCCTACATGGAGACAGCGCGACTTGATCGGACATGATCTGACAAGACTTGATTCAAGAGCCTATTAAACCTCGTGGCGTCAGCTACCCAGGGTCTCGATAGGTGGGAGAAACAGGTTGTCATGATCATTGGAGAAAGGCGACCTCCCGATGGAACCACGCTCTTCAACCACAATTTGCGCAAAACGGGAGGATTTTGTTCCATGTTTGTGCAGCCGATTACAACGACGAGTTCCCTCTGATTCCGTAAGTGCTTGTAAATTCAGCTGTGAAGGAAGTGGCCTTCAATGTGCAGCGCCCCCCGTCAACCCTCGGCTGCGTTTGTCCCCTGAGCGTGGCTCGAATCCTTCTGGAAGGAGTGACTATGCGTCTCAAGCTCAGTTTTGCGGTCGTGGCCCTGCTGCTTATAGTCCCTTTTGCAGCCAAGGCTGATGATGTGACAGTATTCGTGGGATATGCCGACAATCTTCGCCCAAGCGGGTTCTTCCCTAGCCCGTTTTGCGGAGATGCTAGCGTAACGGTCTGCCAAGCTGCACCACTTGTGCCTGGGGGCATGGACGCAGGCGCTATCCGTATTCTGGACACAAGCGGGGCTCCGATCACAATCAGCAACCTAACCGTAACCATCAATCCGGGTACGGGTCCGATAGTGTTCACGCTCTGGTCTACTGCGACCATCAATCCCAGCGACAATGCGGTCTTTGGGCAGACGGGATCGTTCAACTTTGATACCAGCGACTTTGGGTTCTTGGGTGCCGTTGGTATCGACGCCAGCCACCCGCTGGGCGGCTGCACTAATCCCGGTGCGCTCACTTCTGCGCAGGCGGCGGAATGTATCGCTAATGAACCGATTGTCAGCTTCCTTGCGAACGGGACACCCCTGAGCTTTACCGACAAGGGCACGATCCTGAACACGTTTGGCTATGACTTCATCAATGGCTCGTCGGACGGCAACGAGTCAATCAACTGGAATGTCATAGGAACAGCGCCCATCCGCGGTGGGACTCCCACCCCCGAACCGGGTACGATCATCCTCCTTGGGAGTGAATTGTTGGCGGTTGGCGGCGCGTTCCGTCGCCGGATCTCGCGTACTTGATTTGGGTCTTTTTGTCTGACATCGATAAACAGGGCGGACGCAGGTGTCCGCCCTTTCGTCGCTACTTGGCGGGAAACCGCTAGAGGTCGGACAAGTTGTGTTTCTTCTGTTTGAATGAGGCCTATCTAAGGGATAGTTTCCGCCGTTGAGCGTGTTTATCTTCCGTCCAGCCCCACTGCTGCCCATCCCACTTTACCTCTCCGTTCTTTCTCTACACCTTCCAACGCCCGTTTTCCACCGGCCCCAGCACCAAGTCCATGCGCGTCCTCATCGAGGACTCTTGGAGGAGGGGTTTAGGAGTGCGCTAACTGAAAGTCACGGCCGCTTCGTGCGCCTCACGAGCGTTGGTGGGATCGGAAAGCTTGCCGCGGACGAAAGACTTGTTTACGCCCACCCTCACGAAGGCCAGCCCGAAACCTCGCTATCGCGATTTGGTTGAAGCTGTAGCCGCGCGATACGACGTGGATGCGGACTTGATCGCCACCGTCAGTGGCGCGGAGTCCAACTTTGACCCCAAAGCAAGGTCCCGCAGGGATGCGCGCGGGCTGATGCAGTTGCTCCCGCAAACGGAGTATGAGTGAGTGGATTTAGTAATGAGCGGCTTGACACATGGGTGACAGTTTGTACCGGACACGTGAGTGACACTTTTTCCCTTTTGGAATGGAGTGATGCCTTGGAAGGAGTGTTCGGTTAGCTTGTGCGCAGTCTTTGGTCGTCTTTCGTTAGAGTTCAGCTTTTCTACACTAAGCGCTCCTCCTTCGAGCTATACATTCAAACTTATCCTGAGTTAGCCGGTGCCCCCGGTGGCTGCACCGGTGGGGAAGGATGGCTTGGCCAGGAGAAGCGGTAATGGAGGGGGGCACGGAAGGATTTGCGAAGCGTGAAAGGGAGGAGGCGCGTGCGTGCGAGGAAGACAGTCATGGAAATTCGTCGATTATAGTGTTTGGGAAGACTTAGGGACTGCGGGTTTAGAACGCTGACGCACCCAAGGGTGCTAGTGACACCGCGTTCGAGAGCGTATGTGTTGAGAGCCGAGTTGAGGGCGCTGTAAACGCCGCGTCCACGAAGGGATGGAACCACAAAAGCGCCGTAGCGCAGGGCCTCGCCGGTACGAATAATCCAGTAGGTATCAAATTTTAGTTCGATACCACTTAAAAACCCCATCCACATATAACCGACGGGCTCTCCGGAGGTGGAAGCGAGCGCTACAGCATCACCACGATGAAAACGGGTTTCGATTTCGAGGGCAGAGAGTTCACCCATTGCGGCAAGGCGGGGCTTGATAGATGACAGATCGTCTTGGGAAGTGTAAATCACCACGTTAAGGATTGAGCGGGAATACGGCTGGGGGAACTCGCGGATGATGTCGGTCTCGTAGATATGCCAGATATACCAATAGAAGAGGGGCCTGAGGAGTTCGCGGAGAGCAAGCAGAAAGACAATCCACGGGCCGCGCCAACGGAGGTGTTCTCTTATACTCGGGAAGCGCATGAGCGGATACTACCTGGCGCTTTATAGCACGGGCGAGGAGAAGATACACGAGGAGAAAACGGAAGCGTGGAGGAAGAAGCAGCGACAGCCAGTGAACCTAGTCAAGGAGAGGCGATGAGTGTTCTCCCAACGGATTCCTTTGACTCAGTGCCTGACTAATGCTGTGGGCTCAACGGGCGGACGCAACATTAGCTCAAAGTTTATTTGGATAGTCTGAAAACTCAGGGTTTTTCTTGGGTGTTGGTTTAAGCGCAGCGCTACTTTGTCGAGTTCCGACTGGGTATAGCCGGACGGGTCTGTTCTCTTCGGGAAGTATTGTCGTAATAGCCCATTCGTGTTTTCGTTCGAGCCGCGCTGCCAAGGGCTTTGTGGTTCACAGAAGCAGACTTTCACATTGGTCGCCACTGTGAAGGTCTTGCGTTTGGCTGTCTCCAGTGCGCGATCCCATGTCAGGGAGCGCCGCAGCGCCGCGGCTGCCCGTCTCCCAGCAAGAGGAGATCGAAAAACTCATCGTGGCCGTTGGTGATCGAAGAAATGGCTGGTGGGCAACACCACATTGATGAAGACGAACGGCTGGGCAAGTTAGGGTGGTACAGATTAAAAGGAGCTCCAGAAACAGACGCGATTTGTGCGCCAATGAAGAGGTGTGTTCGATTCCGCGGAAAGACGCAGGAAAAAACCCCTGTAACGGCCGGCGTTGTTAGAGATAACGGCTAATGGACCCGGGTCGTCTTTATCCTACATGGCGGTACATCAGCGATCCCGCGGCTGCCAACATTCGATGTGGCATATGAGCGCAGATACGGTTGACCAACTTCAGTTTCCAATCCTTCATGGCTGTGACGGACATGTTAGATGGAAAGGTCCAATATGTCAGTGACTCGGATACTGAAGCCCAGTGATTTTTGAAGGCAAGTAGGCCGTGGTGATCGTCTTCCGTTCGTCCGAGATCTAATGTTTTCGATCCAAGCGATTTTGCATGGAGCAGAGCGCGCCAAAGAAGAAAGGGCATGGCGCCAAGATTGTGGAATCTTTCGTCGGAGCAGCCGTATTTGTAATAACTTGTATCCTTGAAATGCAGCACCATGACTGCGGCCACCGGTACATTTTCCATATACGCCAACCGCAGGTCCATGGCGTCTCCGGTACGATCGACCAGATTTTTGAACCAAACATAAGGTTGTGGAGGCAAGTTCTGGCGGGCCCGCGTCCGCACCAGGAGCCGATAGAACTCTCTCAGGAGTTTCTCCGATTTCCCACAAACCTCGCGGACCCTAACTCGTTCGGCATGCCGCACTCTGCGTTGTATCGAGTCCTTGTGCAACTGTCGAAATATCTCTTCAGCTGTTGGTTCCAAGTCCACGCGGTGCAACACGTATTTGCCCGCTTTCTTGAATCCTAGCTGTTTTATCGTGTTCCCAAAGCTTCCGCCCACGGGACGAACTTCCAGGTATTCCCAATCCTTGTGGACTCTGTCAGCACGCATATGGTGAATCAAACTGTCGAATTCCTCTCCTGGATCGCAGAGAGGTGCACAATGGTCCGAAAACGGAAGAGAGACGATTCGATTTCCTGTTGCCCAGCTGCGAATGCGGCAGAAAAGAAGCCCGTTCTCCAACTCAGAAGTTGGCGAAGAAGTGGTGTACACTACCGGCTCGTATCCGTAAGCATGGGACAGTGAATCCAGCCAACCCACGCTATGGAAAATGGAGGCGTGGGGATGCCGATTCACAAAATCCTGCCACCGGTTGTCTTTTAAAGGGTCAACTTCGTAAACACGCGCTAGACCGAGTCGGCTTTCACTTGCCGGGAAAGTTTCGTACGCTTGGGAAGCTTGCAGCGACATCTTGCCCCGTTGAGCTTGCATCCAGGATATCCTTCATAATCTAGACCGTATCGTCCAATACCCAATAATCGCAGCG
>Ga0210387_10005010_pt1 | contig 10166 bp, 9 predicted proteins | sample IncBWC7OmetaG_FD_160108 | JGI IMG/M metagenome (GOLD analysis project Ga0210387, IMG submission 160108) | Forest soil microbial communities from Barre Woods Harvard Forest LTER site, Petersham, Massachusetts, United States - Inc-BW-C-7-O ...
ACAGATGCTGTCCATGAGCGTCACGGCACTCATGCCACCGGGCGAGCCGCTGCCGGAGGAGCTCGAGCAAACCGCCGCGGCTAATCCCGGCGAGCCGCTCGAGACTCGGCATGTCACGCGCGACGGCCGGATCCTCGACGTCGAGGTCTTCAGCCGCGCGATCGATTTCGCCGGCGAGCCGGCCGAGCTCGTGTTCGCGATGGACGTAACCGGCCGGCGCGCATTCGGGCGCTCGTTGATCGAGGCGATTGCGTCCGAGCAGCGCCGCATCGGCCAGGAAATGCACGATGGCCTCGGCCAGGAGCTCACCGGCCTCGCGCTCTCGGCGCGCGCCCTCGCCAATCGAGCCGCCCGCGAGCGCGACGCGATTGCCGATGATCTCAATCAGCTCGCCTCGCTCGCCACGAGCTGCATCCACGACGCGCGCCTGATCGTGCAGGGCCTTTCCCCGCTGACGGATGCCGACGGCAATCTCGACGCCGCTTTGCAGGCGCTCGCGCAGCGCAGCTCATTGAGCGGCACGCCGGTGCGGTTTCACGCCCGTCACGATGCGCCGCTCAACATCGAGCTCAAGGTGCGCAATCATCTGTACCGGATCGCGCAGGAAGCGGTGCAGAACGCCCTCAAGCACGCGGGCGCGACCGGGATCGACATCGAGCTTGGCTACGGACAGGACGGCTTGCGGCTCGAGATACTCGATGACGGCCGCGGCCTGCCCGTCGATCATCCGAATGGCGCGGGACTCGGCATGCGGACCATGCGATTTCGCGCGAGCGCGATCGGTGCGCGGCTGCTCATCGGCCGGCGTGCGGACGGCACCGGCAACTCGGTGGTGTGCGATTTCAACCGCAAGTTCAGAGCAGGAGCCGCAGCTGGGATCGCGATGCGGGCGTAAACCGCCGCGATCTAGCGCTGGGCGACCATGAAGAGTCTCGGGAACGCCAGCAGCACGCCGCCGCTCTGCGACGGATAGAGCGACGCGAGGCGCTCGGCGTAGCGCGCGAGATACGCCGCCCGTTCGAGAGGACCGAGCGGATCCAGGAAGGGGCGCAGTCCCGTGCCCTTGAACCACTCGACGATGGCATTTGCATCGGCGAGTGGATGGTAATACGTGGTCCGCCACACATCGACCCGGCTGCAGCGCGCGCGCAGCAGCCGGTAATACCATTCGGCGCTCTCGAGCGGCCCGCGCGCCCGCTCGGCGCCGGCGAGCTTGGTGCGCCAAGGCTCCTCGTTGGCGATCTCGCGCATCAGCTTTTGCGCGGGCTCATCGAGGTTGTCCGGTACTTGCACGGCGAGGCAACCGCCGCGGGCAAGCTTGGCCACGAGCGCCGGGAATACCGCGGCGTGATCCGGCAGCCATTGCAACACCGCATTCGCCAGTGCGACGTCGATCGAGTCGCCGGGCGGTGACGAGGCAGAGCCCGCAGGCGCGATCCAGCTCTGCAGCTCGAGCACTTCGAACCGCAGCCCCGGCAGCCGCTTGCGGGCCGCAGCGATCATGTCGGGCGAGCTGTCAAAGCCGCTCACCGTCGCTTTTGGGAAGCGCGCCGCCAGGACCTCGGTGGAGTTTCCGGGTCCGCAGCCGATGTCGACCGCCGTGTGCGCCTCGATGGCCGGCAGAGCGGCGAGCAGATCGCGCACCGGCCGCGTGCGCTCGTCCTCGAAGGCGAGATATTGCTGCGCAGACCACGTCATCGCGCGGCGTCCGCCGGTCCAGGCACGCTGATCGCGCCGGGCGGCGCCGGCTGCCGTAGCCCGGTCATCGACACGCCGTGGCGCTCCGGGCCGAATGCCGCGAGCAACGTGATCGCGATCGCGCTGCAGGCGACCACGATCGCCAGAGCGAGGCCGTAATCGTTGCGATGTGACTCGGCGATCGCCACCTGCACATTGAGATTGACGGCGGCGAGGAGATTACCGAGCTGATAGACGAAGCCGGGAAAGGTGCCGCGGATCGCCGGGGGCGAGAGCTCGTTGAGGTGCACGGGTACGACGCCCCACGCGCCTTGTATCGCCAGCTGAACCAGAAAGGCGCCGAGCCCCAGGATCAGCGGCGTCGAGCCGTACGCCCAGAAGGGCAGCGCCGGGAGCGCAAGGAGCGCGGCGATGATGATGGCGCGGCGGCGCCCGATCCGCTCCGAGAGGCTTCCAAACAGGAGTCCGCCGCAGATCGCGCCCACATTCGCGATGGCAGTCAAGAGCGAGGTGAGGCGAGTATCGAAATGATGCTGCACCTTCAGAAAAGTCGGATACGCATCCTGCGACCCGTGACTCAGGAAGTTGAAGGCGGTCATCAGCACCACGGCATATAACGCGAGCTTGACGTGGCGCTCGCGCTGGGTCGGGGCGGGGTCGAGGATGCGCGGCTGCGCTCTCTGCTCGAGCCACGCCGGCGACTCTTCGATGCCGCGACGGATGAAGAAGACCAGGACCGCCGGCAACACACCCAGCACGAACATCCAGCGCCAGCCCAGCCGATCGTAGAATAGATACACCGCGAGAGACGCCAGAAAGTAGCCGGAGGGGTAGCCCGTTTGCAGCAGGCCCGACACCGCGCCACGCGACGCGGCAGGGATCGTCTCCATGGTAAGCGCGGAGCCGATGCCCCACTCCCCTCCCATGGCGACGCCAAACAAGGCCCGCACCAGGAGAAGCGTGGTCATCGTGGGGGCAAACCCCGACGCCATCTCGAGCAGCGAATACGCCAGGATGTTCCACGTGAGCGTGGGCTTGCGCCCGAATCGGTCCGCCAACCGGCCGAACAAGAACGCCCCAACGGGGCGCATGCCCAGCGTCAGGAGAACCGCCGTCGAGACCACCTGCATGCTCGAATGCAGGTCGGCAGCGATGTCTTTGAACATAAAAACCATGAGAAAGAAGTCGAACGCGTCCAGCGTCCAGCCCAGATACGCCGCGATCACGACGTTGCGCTGTTTCCTAGTCCATGCCATCGACGCCCCTCAGCACGAGTCCGCGCTCCGGACTATACTTCGTCTCGAACCGTCAAGTGAGGCGGTACGGAATGCGGGCACTGCTCAACTCGCTGGGTTTGACGCTTTGGAGCTCCATCGCGATCGTCCTCGCGGTTGGGCTGGCCCTGGTCGGCTATCGGGTCTCTTTGAGCATGAAAGACTCGCCCCCGACGATAGGGCATCCAGCCGCCGGCGTCGCTCCCGCTCCGCCATTCCCCTTCCCGTCCGTGCAGCCATCCTTCGGCAGCGCGACGCCGGCAGCCCACGGTCAAAGGTACAGCCGTGTGATCGAGCCGGAAATGAGGCGCGCGCAAGCAGCACTACAGGCGGGCCAGTGGCAAGAAGTTCTCGATGACGCGCAGGCGGCCGAGCGCAAGCAAGGAATCACCGTGTTTGACGCGAAGACGATCAATCACTTCAAGGCGTATGCGCATTTACGGCTGCACAACTATGGCGCTGCCTTGACGGAGTTCGAGCGCGTGTTGGCCGCGGGCATTGCCACGCCGGAGGAGACGGCGAGCATTTCGAAGACCGTAACAGCGCTGCGAGCTCAGCTGGAGTCGGAGAGGGATGCCCTTCCGCAGCAAGAAACCGAGTCTAATGAGCGTATCGGGGCCGGCACCGACGTTAGACCCGGACAGCTCTATTCCGCTGGAGATTACCAGAAGGCGGTGGATGCGATTACTCGCGGCCTTGCGAAAGGATCCATTGTCCACTTGGACGAGGCCTACGTGTATCTCGGACTGGCACAGCAGAAACTCGGCAACATTGCGGAGGCGCGGCGCGCGTTTGCGCGCTTGCAGGACGTGCCGAATGTCAGCCCGAAAATCTTGAGGTTATGGACGCTTTACGCCGACACATTGGCGGGTCAGGCAGAGACGGCGGAGGTGCGCCCGGCGTCGCAAGAGCCTGCGGTCCCTGCCTTGACGTCCACGCCGGTGTCCGCGCCGACGCCTACGCTCGTATGGACCGAGGGACGAAACTATCGCCTGGTGCCGCACCCCGTGCCAACCTCGTTGCCGGGCGGGAAGGTCCTGGTGACCGAGCTCTTCTCCTACGCATGTCCGTCGTGCAATCAATTCCAAGCGCACATGCAGGGGATGATCAACCGCCTGCCGCAGAATGCCGTTGTGAGCTACGTTCCCGTCTCTTTCCAAAGAGAGGGAGCGTGGCCGATGTTCCAACGGGCCTACGTGACGGCACAGGGACTCGGGGTCGCGGACAAAACTCACGATGCCATGTTCGAAGCGGTATGGTCCAGCGGCGAGCTCGCGCCAACCGATGCGCAGACCGGCGCGCCTCGATCGCCGACGATCGAGGACGCCGCCGAGTTCTATCGGAAGCGGACCGGGGTGTCCGTCGCCACGTTCCTGCAAGCATCGAGGTCATTTACGGTCGAGACACAAGTTCACTACGACGAGGATCTGATCAAGGCGTACGGCATCGATCGGATACCGGCGATCGTCGTCGACGGGAAATATGTGGCGGACGTGCAGAGCGCCGGGGGCGCCCAGCAACTGATCGATCTCGTTACCTGGTTGGTGGCCAAGGAAACGCCGACTCCCGAGCAAGCCAGCCTGCGTCAACCTCAGCCCATCGCGCAGGAATAGGACGCATTGTTTATTCGAAGCATCCCGGCGTCGCTCCTCGCGACTCTTGCCCTCCTCGCTTGCAGCGGTAGCAATCAACCGCCGGCGGCCGAGCAAACCCTCAACATCTACACCTGGGCGGACTACATCGCTCCCGACACGGTCGCCAATTTCGAGCACGAGACCGGGATCAAGGTGCGCTACACGACCTTCGACACCAACGAGGTCCTGGCAACGCAGCTGCTGACCGGCCATACGAATTACGACATCGTCGTTCCCTCGGACTTCTATTTCGCACGTCTCATGAAAGCCGGTGCTTTCCGCAAGCTCGACAAAGCGGCCCTGCCGAACAGCGCGAATCTCGATCCCGATATCATGCAGAAGCTCGCGGTGCACGATCCCGGCAACCAGTACAGCGTGCCTTATCTATGGTCCACGACGGGCCTCGGCTACAACGTCGACAAGGTCCGCGAACGGCTCGGGACCGCCGAATTCGATAGCTGGTCGCTGCTCCTCGACCCGAGGAATGCCGCGAAGCTGCAGGACTGCGGTATCCAGGTCATCGATTCCGCGACGGACGTACTTACCTCCGTGCTGATCTATCTCGGCAAGGATCCCAACAGCCGGGAGCCGGCCGATCTCGAAGCGGCCGCCAACGCATTGATGAGAATTCGCCCCTTCGTGCGCTCGATCGACGCGGTCGCAACCATCGGCGATCTCGCGAACGGCACTGTGTGCCTGATCCTGACCTGGTCCGGCGACGTCACGGAGGCTCGCTACCGCGCGATCGAGGCGTCCAACGGCGTCAAGATTCGTTATTTCGTGCCGCGCGAGGGCGGATTGATTGCCGCCGACATGTTGAGCATCCCCGCAGACGCGCCGCACCCGCAGAACGCCGAAAAATGGATGAACTATCTGATGCGCCCAGACGTGATGGCGAGCATCACCAACGCAACGAAATATCCCAACGGTAACCGTGCCTCGCTGGCCTTCGTAGAGGACGGGCTCAAGAACGACCCGACGATTTATCCCGGCCCCGAAATCCGCGCAAAGCTGCATGTGCTGCCCGAGATGACACCCGAGCAAACTCGTCTGGTGACGCGCCTGTGGACGCGCTTTCGCACGGGAGAATGAAGCGGGCCCGTCGTCATTGCGGCTATCGGGTCCATGGGCGATGCTAGCCCTCGTCGCACCCACCCGGGAGATTAGCCATGGCCATCAAATCCTTCGAGATCGTTTCCGTGCCGGTGTCCGATCAGCAGCGTTCCAAGGAGTTCTACCGGGACGTCGTGGGTTTCGAGTTGCTGCGCGATGAGCCGATGGGGCCGGGCCAGAGCTGGATCCAGCTCGCTCCCAAAGGGTGCCTGACCACCATCGCCCTGGTGACGTGGTTCGAGACCATGCGGCCGGGCGGATTGCAGGGGGTGATGCTCAACGTTACCGACATAGAGCGGGACCACAGGGAGCTCTCCGAACGAGGACTGAAGCTCGCCGAGATCAAGCAAGAGCCCTGGGGACGCTACACGACCTTCCAGGATCCGGACGGCAACGGCTGGATCCTGCGACAGCCGCCGGCTTGAGCTCACCGGCGCGCTGATTGCAGCAGCCAAAAAAAAGAGCGGACCCGAAGGCCCGCTCTCTTTTAGACCATAACCAGTCAATGCGCGCGGCGGACCGCTCGCACCGGCGGGTTTACATGTCCATGCCGCCCATGCCACCCATGCCGCCACCCGGCGCGCCATGTGCATGCTCTTCGTCCTTCGGCGCCTCGGCGATCATCACTTCCGTGGTGAGCAACAGGCCCGCCACCGAAGCCGCGTTCTGCAGAGCCAGACGCGTCACCTTGGTCGGATCCAGAATGCCCAGCTCGATCATGTCGCCGTACTCGCTCGTCGCAGCGTTGTAGCCGAACGTGCCCTTGCCCTCGCGGACTCGGTTGAGCACAACCGCGGCATCTTCGCCGGCGTTCGCCACGATCTGCCGCAGCGGCTCCTCGATGGAACGCGCCAGGATCTTGATGCCCGTCGTCTGATCCTCGTTGGCACCCGTGAGCTTCTCGATGGCCTTGAGCGCGCGCACCAGAGCGACACCGCCGCCCGGGACCACGCCCTCTTCGACCGCCGCGCGGGTCGCGTGCAACGCATCCTCGACGCGCGCCTTCTTCTCTTTCATCTCGATCTCGGTGGCAGCGCCGACCTTGATCACGGCTACGCCGCCCGACAGCTTCGCCACGCGCTCCTGGAGCTTCTCCTTGTCGTAATCGGAGGTCGCTTCCTCGATCTGCTGGCGGATGCTCTCGACACGAGCCTTGATGTCGGTGGCCTTGCCGGCACCGTCGATGATGGTGGTGTTCTCTTTCTCGACCAGCACCTTCTTCGCCTCGCCGAGGTCGTTGAGGGTCGCCTTCTCGAGCTGCAAGCCCACCTCGTCGGAGATCACGGTTCCGCCGGTGAGCACCGCGATGTCCTGCAGCATCGCCTTACGGCGATCGCCGAAGCCCGGCGCCTTGACGGCGGCAACCTTGACGATGCCGCGGATGGTGTTGACCACGAGCGTCGCGAGCGCCTCGCCCTCGACGTCCTCGGCCACGATCAGCAGCTGACGGCCGCCCTTCGCAATGCCCTCGAGCAGCGGGAGCAGCTCGCGGATATTGGAGATCTTCTTGTCGACCAGGAGGATCAGCGGCTTGTCGAGCTCGGCGCTCTGGCTCTGCTGATTGTTGATGAAGTACGGAGAGAGGTAGCCGCGGTCGAATTGCATGCCCTCGACCACTTCCAGCTCGTTCTCGAGACCCGAGCCCTCTTCCACGGTGATCACGCCTTCCTTGCCGACCTTCGCCATGGCGTCGGCAATCGTCTTGCCGATGCTCTCGTCGGAGTTCGCGGAGATCGTGCCGACCTGCGCAATCGCCTTCGCATCCTTGCAGGGCTTGGAGATCTTCTTGAGCTCCTCGGTGGCCAACGTGACGGCCAGATCAATGCCGCGCTTCAGGTCCATCGGATTCGCGCCCGCGGCGACCGACTTCAGACCCTCGCGGATGATCGCCTGCGCGAGCACCGTGGCGGTGGTGGTGCCGTCGCCGGCCTCGTCGGAGGTGTTGGACGCGACTTCCTTGACCATCTGCGCGCCCATGTTCTCGAACTTGTCCTTGAGCTCGATTTCCTTCGCGACCGACACGCCGTCCTTGGTGACGGTGGGGGCGCCGAAGCTCTTATCGAGGACCGCGTTGCGGCCCTTGGGGCCCAGCGTGACCTTCACGGCGTTCGCCAGAACATTCACGCCCTTGAACATGCGCGACCGGGCGTCGTCGCTGAAACGTACGTCTTTAGCTGCCATTTCCTAATTCCTTTGGTTGAAACTTGATAACGATGTGGTTGAATTCGATAACGATGCGGCTGGCCGGAGGCTTACTTGCCTTCCACCACAGCCATAACATCCTCTTCTCTCATCACAACCAGCTCGTCCCCGTCCATCTTCACTTCGGTTCCGCTGTACTTGCCGAAGAGGATCTTGTCGCCGACTTTGACGTCGAGAGGGCGAACTTCGCCGTTCTCCAAGATCTTGCCCTTACCGACAGCCACGACCTTGCCGAAGATGGGCTTCTCGGTCGCCGTATCCGGGATGACGATGCCGCCTGGGGACTTACGCTCCTCTTCTTCGCGCTTTACGATCACACGGTCGTGAAGGGGTCGAATCTTCATAGAACAAGACTCCTGATTTGAGTTACCGGGTTGTTGACGGGCGAGTGTTAGCACTCCCCCCTTGTGGCTGCTAATCATAGCGGCGGATATGCCCGAATCAAGGGGGGAGCGTGGATTTATCTGCCCAATCACTCGGGATATCGGTAGGAGGAGGGGGTGAAACCGACCCGCGCCGCTTGGGATGCATTTATTGTAGAGTGCGCGCATGAAGCGCGGCCTCCTGCTCCTTATGTTAAGTGTGCTCCTCGGGGGCTCCGCTCTGGCCAAACCCTGGTGGATGCGCGGGATCGACTCGAATGAGACCGATTTTCTGCCCCCGGACGTCGCTTTTCGGGTAGGCGCACAGGCGGATGGGAATTCGGTGCGGGTGCGCTGGGTCATCGCGGACGGGTACTACGTCTACCGCTCGAAGATCACCGTCATGCCGGAAAGCCCGGATCTCGTCATGGCCCGCATGACATTGCCGCCCGGAACGGTCAAGCGCGACCCCTATCTGGGAATCAACGAGGTGTACACGCAGCAGGTGGAGGCCACCGTTCCGTATCGCCGCTTTGATTACGGAGCGCATCCGCTGCAGATCAAGGTGACCTACCAGGGTTGCGCCGAGGCGGGGCTTTGCTATCCCCTCATCACGAAAGTGCTGTTTCCGACTACGGTCGGTGGGCCGAGCGCGGAAGCGGTGTCCGGCCATCGCTGGGAAGCCGTTGCGATCGTGGGCGGAATGCTCGCGTTTTTCGTGGCCGGCCTGATCCTGCGGAAGGGACGCAAGCTCGAACTTCCGGCATGACCGAGCGCGCCCTGCGCGCCGCCGCGGCCGCACTCGTGGCCATCGTCGGCATCTGGGCGGGGATTCGCGTCCATTCGACCTGGACCGCCCCGGGGGCGGGACATCGGGGTATTGCGACCCCCGTAGGCGAGGCGAGCCCGCCCGTCTCGAGCGATCTCGTCGATCAACCGCACGCGGGCCTCGCGGGCAGCGGTATCAAGATTCCGACCCGGCTGCCCGCCTTTACCCTCGCGGATCTTGGCGGCGTGCCGACGCCCATCGCACGTTGGCAGGGAAAATCGCTGGTGATCAACTTCTGGGCGACTTGGTGCGCGCCCTGCCGCCGCGAGATCCCGATGCTGGGGTCTCTCGCCGCGCAGTGGGCTGATCGCGGCGTTGTGGTGGTTGGGGTCGCGGTCGACCACGCCCCTGCCGTGGCGAGCTATGCGCAGGAGCTGAAGATTCCTTATCCCCTGCTGGTCGGCGAGCAAGACGCGCTCGATGCAGCGCTTGCGCTCGGCGTCGCCTCCCCGGTGTTTCCGTTCACCGTGTTCACCGACGATGGCGGTGAAATCGTGGCACTCTATATAGGCGAGCTCCATCCTGCGCAGGCGGATCTCATCCTGTCGCGGGTGCAAAGCGTCGATCGGCATGAGCTCAGTGTGTCGGAGGCGCGCCGCAGCATCGCGGCAGAGCTGGACCGCCTGGCGGACAATACCAAGGACTGACCGGCGGCTTGGTCCGGCACCGCGATCCCGCCTGCCCTGGCGCGACGTTCGCGCAAGAAGCTTGCTATTTCCCGTCACTTTCCGGTTAATATCGCGCATCTTTCCGGGGCAGTACTCGTAGGACTGACGCCGCGATGGCGCGAATTTTGTTGCTAAACGGACCCAATTTGAATCTGCTCGGGACGCGCGAGCCGGACATTTATGGCACGGTCACGCTGCAACAGGTGCAGGCGACACTCGAGGGCAAGGCGCGCGCGCGCGGGCACGATGTGCTCTCGGCGCAAAGCAATGCCGAGCACGAGCTGGTCGGGCGGGTGCAATCGGCGCGAACCGACGGCGTCGCCTTCATCATCATCAATCCGGGGGCGTTCACGCATACGAGCATCGCCCTACGCGATGCTTTTCTC